>Ga0194125_10002200_pt1 | contig 32507 bp, 31 predicted proteins | sample TA2KigC250mmetaG_FD_148626 | JGI IMG/M metagenome (GOLD analysis project Ga0194125, IMG submission 148626) | Freshwater microbial communities from Lake Tanganyika, Tanzania - TA2015034 Kigoma Deep Cast 250m | ecosystem: Environmental > Aquatic > Freshwater > Lake | place: Tanzania: Lake...
ACACAATATGTTACGCTACCGCCCTCGCCTTGCCCCTTCTTATGCCTAAACAAAACACAAAACAGAGAGCTTAGGCGCGGGAAACTCCAAAACGTGGAGGTTCTAGGCGTGGCGGTCGGCTGCTACTCGTCGCCAGCCGAGTTGCATTATGGTCATGTATCTCCTAAGATGCTATCGTGCCTGGCAGACAGGTACAGAAAGGGAGGTAGAACAGAATGACCGAAGGTAAGCATATTCAAAAGTGGATTGGTTGTCCGGTAAGCGATGAGGAGTTTGAGAGGCACAACGAGCGCCGGAAGCAGCTTGGCATGACGTGGGCACAATACATCATGCCGGCGGTAAACGCACAGCTTGATACTGTACAGGTTAGCGTAGAGGGGCCGGCCAAGGCGGAGGCCCCAGCACCGGAGCTAGTGGACGATTATGTATGTGCCTACCCAACTCCTGAGGCGATGGGCATCAAGAAGGCCAAGAAGAAGGCCTGCAAGGTCAAGCGGAGCAAGGTGTGACCAGGGGTCGCCAGCCTGGGGCTAAAGAGTACAAGCGGGAAAGGAGATGATTACAGTGACAAACGAGGGACGTGAGCAGGCGGTACAGCCACCACAGAGGGAACGCAAAACACCACCGTACATCCAGACACCCTGTAGCCAAGAGGTGTTTGATATGTACCAGGCACACCGCAAGGCCCTGGGGGAGACGTGGACGACGTACATCCTTGAGGCGCTGGCATTGCGGAGGGAGACGTTAGAGAAGCGGGAGGCATGGAGGGAGGCAAAACGGAAGCAGAAGCAAAACAAGACTAGTCAGCCGGTAGAGGCTAAGGAGGGATAAACGGTGACTGATGTTATAGAGCAAAACTACGCTGGGCTAACCTTGGAGTTTCCCACATCAATAGCTAGTAGCATACACTCCTCACGGCAACCATTCTACCACAGCCTAGCAGGATCGCCAATTGCGTTTGGGTTGCGAGCCTATCCCTCAATTTACACATTCCTTCTGACAATACTCCCAAGCTTTTGAGCCACGCCCGTCTCCTCGAACAAAAACAGCCCTTTTCTGCCACAAACTGTGGAATTTCGGTTCAAGCATCCGTTGAAGGCATGTCACAGAGCTTCATTGACACCTACATCAACTCATGCTACAGTTATAGCCAGGTACCCCCATTTGCGAACTCTCGTCCCTTTGGAGTGATAACTAATGGCTGTTGTTATGGAAACCAATCTAAATTTCCCTCTCTTTCACCGTGGTAAGGTGCGGGATAACTATGAGCTGGGGGACAAGCTACTCATAGTTGCCACTGATCGCATTTCTGCCTTCGATGTGGTTCTGCCTTGCGGGATTCCTGGAAAAGGAGCAGTGCTCAACCAGCTATCCGCTTTCTGGTTTGAGAAGACGGCCCGCATTATGCCCAATCATCTGGTGGAAGCCGTCAATAATGTAAGCCAGCTCAGCAGATACCAGCCCACAGGGAACTCGCATCCCTCCTTTCTAGCTGGCAGATCCATGATAGTCAAAAAGGCAGAGCGCATTCCCGTTGAATGCGTGGTGCGTGGCTATCTCTCTGGCTCGGCATGGGCGGAATACCGTCAGAGTGGCACCATCCATAGCCTCCCTGCGCCCGCTGGTTTGAAAGAATCGCAGCAACTATCGCCGCCTATTTTTACCCCTACCACTAAGGCAGATTCCGGGCATGATGAACCTCTCTCGATGGGCGGTGTAGCTCAACTGGTGGGGAAATCTCTGGCCGAGGAGCTGAAAGCAAAGAGCCTGACCATTTACAGCTTCGCCGAAGAATACGCCCGATCCAGGGGCATTATCATTGCTGATACCAAGTTCGAGTTTGGGCTTCTGGATAATCAGGTCATTTTGATCGATGAGCTTCTTACTCCCGACTCCAGTCGTTTCTGGGATGCCAGCGACTACAAGGTTGGCCAGCCTCAGCCCGCCTTTGACAAGCAAATGGTTAGGGACTGGTTGACATCCTCAGGTTGGAACAGGGAACCGCCTGCTCCTATGCTCCCTGACGATCTTATTCAGAGGACAGCGGAGAGATATCGGGAGGTATATCGAAGGCTGACAGGTATGGCGATACGCCAGTATTAGGAGAGTGGTCAATCTTTTTAGCCAAGGTCTACATCACCCTCAAGCCGACAGTCAATGATCCCCAAGGGCTCACCATCAGAGGAGCACTGCATGAGCTGGGCTTCCGGAATGTCACCACCGTGCGGGCAGGTAAGTACATGGAGATAAGGATGGATGAGGAGGATAAGGCCAGGGCTGAGAAACAATTGCAGGAAATGTGTCGGAAGCTTCTGGCTAACCCAGTGATCGAGAATTTCCGCTTTGAGCTGGAGAAAACCAGCCTCTGAACTTTAGCTTCGTCGCCTTTACGGCAAGCCTTCTCAGGCAGACTTCACGGCCTTGTGAACAGCGGCCGCTCCCAGCGCCAAACGCTGAAAGCTGACCTGGGCAAAACCAGCCTCTCTCATGATATCCGCCAGTTCCTCAGCGGTGTAAAAGCTCTGTATTGTATGTGACAGATAGGCATAAGCGGCTCTCGACCCCGAAATGGCGTATCCCAGCGGTCTGACGACCAGCCGCACATATAGATGGAATAGCTTTCTGATAAGGCTTGATGGTGGCTGGCTGGTTTCCAGACTCACATAGCGCCCACCGGGCTTGAGAATCCGGCGGAACTCACCGAAGGACTCAATTAGACGCTGCCGGTTAACATTGAGATTTCGCGTGGCAAAAGAGGTGGTCACCAGGTCAAAGGTATCGTCGGCAAAGGGTAGCCGCTTTGCATCTGCCAGGACAAAGGCTATTTCCCGCGCCTCCCGCTTTTCGATGGCTTTGTGAATCATTGGAGAGGAGAAATCGGTGGCTATCACGACTGCCTCGTGTTTTGCTAGCCGGCCCAGATGGATAGCCATTTCACCGGTGCCGGTGCAAACGTCCAGCCACCTGCTGCCGCCTTCATTGGCAGCCACTCGAGCTGTCTTCCTGCGCCATAGGATGTCCAGGCCCAGGGTCATGGCATGGTTCACCAGCTCATAGGTGCGTGCCACCTCAGGAAACAGTCTCTGGACGCCTTCGCTCATCGCTTCTTCTGTTTTCGTAGTTGGCTGCTCTGCCAACCGCTAAACCTGGGAGTTCCAATAGCTGATTTTGCCACAGGTTGCGTCTATTAGCAAAAGGAAATACAATGAGTCTGATAGCGGGATGAGGATCGCCCTGGCCGTGCTATGGTGCTCCAAGTGGCTGGTTTCGTGTCTACAGATGATGAAGACGGCGTGACCCATGGGTGATTGGCTTGAAGTTCATTTCATGCGTGAGGTAGCAATATAGTTATGCCGAAGGAAATTAACCTATACAAGAAGCCTGATTTGAGGAATCCGAGGTTAATAATGGCGTGGCCGGACATCGGCCACGTTGGCTTAAGAGTGGTGGACTATTTGAAGAACCAGCTAGGCACCCAAAGGTTTGGCAGAATAGAGCCTTACGAGTTTTCCCTGGTTCCCTGGATTTCAGTCAAGGATGGTTTGATAGAGAAGCTGGAGTTGATGAAGAACGAATTCTATTACTGGAAAGACCCCAAGGGTGGCAGCGATTTGATCATCTTCAAGAGCGATCAGCCGGCGACCAAGACCTATGACTATGTTGGTCTCGTCCTGGACGTTGCTAATCAATTTGGGGTCAAGAGGCTTTACATGGCAGGGTCCTTTGGGGCTACAGGGATTGTCCATTCAGATGAACCTCTGGTGTTTGGGGTAGTTAACCACCCTGATTTGAAGGAATTTGTGGAAAGCCACGATATCAAGCTCTACCCAGAATACCAGGGGATTGGCAACATCCAGTCCTCATTCTTGTGGTTCGCCAGGGACAGGAATATCGAAGCCGTCAGCCTGTGGGCGCCCATGCCTTATTACATTGCCAGGCTCCCGTTGCCCTGGAGCAACTACCCCAAGTGCTCCCTGGCTATTTTGCAGAGGCTGATCAAGATGGAGAATATCCCGGTGGGTACCAGGGAGCTTGAAACTCTAGCCAAACAAACAGAAACGGAGATGGGGAAGATCTACGACGAGTTATATGAGGAGGCCAAGAAGGAGTTTGCCTACCCCACCGCCGAGCTGCCTCCAGCCTACACGGATGACGCTGCTGGACCCATAAGTGATGATGACCTCAGGCGGATGATCAAAGATATAGATGATTTCTTCAAAAAAGGGAAACAGTGATTCACCCATGAGGCGGGTTGGCGTTATCTACCATCCGAAGATTGACGCCGCCAGAACCATGGCCAGACGGCTGTCCGAGTTTCTGGCCTCTGTCAATATCGCTACCTGGACATGCTCTGCCTGGGATGAGGAAGGGATGAAAGCCCAATGCCCAGACGCAGACCTGGTTCTTAGTGTCGGAGGCGACGGCACTATTTTGCGGGTTGCCCGCGTCACCAGTGCCGTGGGAATCCCTATCCTGGGCGTGAATCTGGGGCATCTGGGATTTATGACCGAGCTATCGGCTGACAAGATTATGGAGATATTGCCATCGGTGCTGGATGGCAACGGCTGGCTTGACCAGCGCACCATGCTCCAAGTGGAGATGTCCTTCAAAGATAAGGGGGCGCCTCGCGGCAGGCCGACTGGGCCGCTGCACGCCCTCAACGAAGCATTGTTGGGCAGGGGAGCCGTATCCAGGGTAATCTATGTACGGGCCAGCGTCGATGGCGAAGTCCTGACTACCTATAAAACCGATGGAGTCATTGTGGCTACAGCTACCGGCAGCACCGGCTATTCTCTGGCTGCCGGAGGCCCTATCCTCCATCCGCAGTCTGAGGAGATTCTGCTTAAGCCCGTCTCAGCTCACCTGACCATGGCCTATGCTTTGGTGCTGCCGCCGACTGCCATAGTAGAGCTGGAGGTGCACACCGATCACCAGGCGATGCTCAGCATCGATGGTCAGGTAGAGTTTGCCCTTCAGGACGGAGACAGGATTACAGCCAGGCGAAGCTCCCGCGTGGCGCGCTTTCTGAGGATTTACCCGCCGACTTCCTTCTACAGCGCGTTGGAGCAGAGGCTAAAGGTGAGAAATTGGGGGACGAAGTGAGACAGAAAGGGATGAAGGTAGAGAAAGCCATAGTGAGCGATGCCCCTCAGATACACAAGCTGGTGAACGACTTCGCTGACAAGGGGCAGATGTTGCCCCGTGCCTTGAGCGAGGTCTACGAGAACATCAGAGATTTCTTTGTGGTCAGAGACGAAGGACAGGTAATTGCCTGCGCTTCTCTGCACATATACTGGTCCGATCTGGCCGAGATCAGGGGGGTGGCCGTCAACGAGAGTTGGCAAGGCCAGCAAATAGGGAGAAGGCTGGTGCAAGCCTGCCTCCGAGAGGCGAAGAGGCTGGAAATAACTCAGGTTTTCTGCCTTACCTATAGGCCAGCCTTTTTTGAGAAGCTGGCTTTTCGCCGGGTGGATACCATGGAGCTCCCGCGCAAGGTCTGGGCGGAGTGCTACCGATGTCCCAAGTTCCCCAACTGCGATGAGGTGGCACTGATTCACCGTAGCTGATTGGCTTGGAGGGGCGAGGCACGGCATCATCAACGGGCTCGGGGGATACCTTGAATAAAACCCGAAATGAGCGGTTACTAAGCCGGCAGTGGGTGTACCGGGGGCGGGCGGTGAGCCTGCGGCTAGACACTGTCGAAAAGCCCAGCGGCAGGAAGACCACCCGCGATGTCGTGGAACACGAGGACTGCGTTGTCATTGTCCCTATCGACGCTGAAGATAACATCATCCTGGTCCGCCAGTATCGCCATGCTGTAGGCAAGGAGCTTCTGGAGATCCCTGCTGGAGGTATCCAGCCAGGCGAGACCCCTGAGCAAGCGGCCTGCCGTGAGCTGCAAGAAGAGACGGGTTACTTTCCGAATAAGCTTAAGAAACTGGGGGGCTTCTACGCTGCCCCCGGCTACTGCACAGAGTACCTGCACCTCTACCTGGCTACTGACCTGGTTTTGCGCCCTTTACAAGCTGAGGATACCGAGAGCATCGAACCGATGCGGGTGCGCCTGGCCGACATCCCTGGCCTCATCGCCGAAGGCCGGATCTGCGATGCCAAGAGCATTGCCGGGCTGCTAACCGTCTCCCTCCTGGGATTGGTAGCCGGCTATCTCAAAATGCTGTCTTAATAATATCTCTATTGCGTTGTTCCTGCGGAAATGCGGTCTTGCACTTATTGGGGTGCTTCGTTCCTGTGAGCGTCATGTTCCCTAACGAGAAGATCCGGGGTTGTCATCATTCTTGGTCATGGGAAGGACCGACCTGACCTGTAACTCATGTGCATACCTACAGACTATGAGCACAATGCTCAAGTATGCTGTACTTGGGTCAACAGTAGTTCGAATCTCCGCCCGGGGAGCTCTGATTCTACCAGGCTAACGGCGGAGAGTGTATCTTTGCCCATGTCACTTGCTGAAGCTGGCTTCCGGTTTGCGGTTCAACATCTGTCTCTTGTCCCGGCGAATTATGTGTGGTAAGATTTCATTGAACAATGATTCAATGAGCCAATGATGGAGGAAAACTTCAATGGGTACTCTGACAAAGCTAACCAGTGGTGGGCAGGTCACTCTCCCCAAGGAAATCAGGATAAAAACTAACATGCAGCCTGGTGATTTTGTCGAGGTCAAGCTTGACGAGGAGGGGCGCATAGTACTGACGCCGAAGAAGCTTGTGGACGCGAGCCAGGCTTACTTTTGGACTGAAGAGTGGCAAAAGGGGGAACGTAAGGCAGACGAGGATATAAAAGCTGGCCGAGTGAAGCGGTTCAAGTCAGCGGCTGATGCAGTCAAGTATCTTGAGGACAAAACATAGCTGTGGAGATCTTCTTCACTGAGCAGTTTGAACAGGCATATGAGAAGCTCACCAGTGCCGAGACACGGAGCGTCCGCAAGGCACTTGCCCTGTTGGGTGATAACCCAAGATACCCCAGCCTTCGTGTCAAGAAAATGGAAGGCACGAAGAACATCTGGGAAGCTCGTCTTTCAAAGAGGTTGCGCATGACTTCTGAGATGGTTAGGCAAACAGTCTTCATGCGCAATGTGGGTGAACATGATAAGGTATTGAAAAGGCCTTGACTTAGCCCGAAATCGGCGATTGAGGGTTCAGTCTCGGCTGAAAGTCCGTAGGGTGGGCTCGGCCCACCACATTCCTATACGAAGAAATCAGTCTATCTGGAAGCTACAGGGCTTTTCCGCTTCCCTGGTGGCAGAAGCGGAGGACTTCGGCGAAATTGTTGATCTTTGCCAGGTTAGTGGTCTCCAGGAAACCGTCGTAGGTCAGATTTATCCAGGGCTTACCGTATTCGGCGCTGAGCTTTTCCGACATGGCGGCTACGATTCCCCCAGGCATGCAGCTATGGGGCATGACCGATATCACGCCAGCGAACCTGGCATCCTCCAGCCACCCCACCCCCACCCCTATGCTAAGCACCGCCTCGCTCCCGCATCTGGGTGACAGATAGCAGCTCGATACGGCCAGTACGTCCTTTATGGACGGCTCCCTGGTGTCCAGCAGAGCGGCATAATTGGCAGCCACAGACCTCTGGGCCCGTTCCTGCCAGAGCTGTTTCAGGTAGCCAGACACCACCTTTTTCAGGTGCCTGTCTTTGATGCCATCCTCGATCTTCCGGTGTGTCAGGTACATCAGCCACTCTGACACCGGCGAGACGACCACCTCCAGCCCCGCTTTCTCGCACTCTCCCACCAGATTGCTGTTGCTGAACCTGTTGGACCGCAGAAAGATCTCGCCGTTGATGCCTACCAGCGGCCTCCTCGGCCTGTCGGGGTCTATCAACGACTTGAACCTGGCGGTGGCATCCCTCAGTACGCTGTCGAAGGCTTCCCGGCGGCGGACGCAGTTGACAATCCTGTCCAGGTATTCTCGCATCAGGGCGTCTGTGGCCCCTGGTGACTTCTCATAGGGGCGGGTGCGCCAGAGCAGCCTTTCCAGGTAGTCTACCGCCACGATCCCCTTCCAGGCCAGCTTTTCGAAATCCAGGCCTAGGCCCAGGTCACTGTAAGCGGTATTCGACACCGTGGTGCGGATGGTGAAATCGTAGCCGATTTCCTTGAGTATCCTGATTTGCTCTACAGCGTATTTCCCAAAGCGACATGGCCCGAAGGCACTGGCCATGAATCCCTCGGCGTCTTCTGGCTTGATCCCATCGCCGCCACCCTCATAGTAAAACCTCATGAAGTCGCCCAGGGTAACACGATAGGGCAGGCATTCCCTTCCTGAGGTCACCTTGTTGCTGTAGAGAAGGTTCCTTTCGTCTGGCTCGGGGAGCACCACCGCGTTAACCCCGAAGGCTTGCATGGCGGCCGCCAGCACCTCGGCACCGGTGGCCATCCTCGGTATCAGGATGGCCTTCTTGTTGGTATGGAAGGATACCGGCGCGCTGCGGTAGATGTCCTCCTTCGGCTTCGGGATGTAGTGCGCCCTGGACGATCGGGCGAACCCCTTGATGGTGTCTACGTAGGCTTCCAGGCGTGTGATAAGGCCGGCCTCGGCGGCGTGCTCGTCTATTTCCAGTTGACCCAGGGGCTTATCGCCCATGATATCGGCCACGATATTGAGGATGAAGGAATTCGGCCCGCAACCGAAATTGGTCAGCACTAGACCATACAGCAGCGGGTCCTGCGCTGTGATAGCGGCGCCAGCTATGTGTTTGCTTTCGCATATCCAGTAAGGTCGGTCTGAATATTCCCTGACGTTGACTGAGTCCAGGGGCAGGAAGTCCAGGGGTACGGGTACGACACCCAGGTGGGCCAGCTCTTCAGGCACGCCGAGGTTTGCCCCAGAGTCCTGTGACATATAGGATCGAGCCAACAGCACCACCCCCAACTGGTTATTCTCGTGGATTTGCGCCAGCAGCTTCCTCCCCTCCTCCAATCGTGCCGCCTCAAATTCACGCAGGGATTGAAGGCCAGCCAGGGCTGCCTGCCTGCCTCGTCTCTTGCTGAACCCCAGCCGCACAGCGATGTCTGTCAGGCTGTTGATCACCTCGTCATTGCCACGGCTGAAGTCGATCACCGGTATCAAAAGCCGCTGCTCCAGATCGAGGACCTGGCGGATGATGAAGGGCGATGCCTGAACCAGCGGACAGGAGTACTTCTGGTTCTCGTCCCCTTCTTTCAAGCCCAGCCGAATGGCGCAGGGGTAGAGAAGGTAGTCCACCCCCTCTAGGCTTGCCGCATGACCGTGAAGCAGCTTGAGAGGGAAGCAGCTATCGGCATAGCTCAGCTCCGTAGCCCGCTCCATGATCTGTTTATTCGTTTTGCTGGACAGCACCACCTTCGCCCCCAGCGCATTTAGAAAGCCGATAAACAACGGGGCGTAGTCATATACCAGTAGCGCCCTGGGGATTCCCACTGATGGACTGCCGTCGCTCTCTTTGTATCCCGCCAGCAGCAGCCTCTCTCGCACATCAAAGGCGGTTTCCACTCTTTCGCGGCTGACGGTGCTGTCATACTTGTCGCACCGGCTGCCATAGAAGGTGGGCTTCTCGTGAGGTATCTCCAGGCGGCTGATGGTGCAGTTGTTCTCACACCCCTTGCAGGTGAAAGTGGCCAGGTTATGGTCACTCTCGATCACTTTGCGCAGTCCCTTGAACTTCGAGGTTCTGCCCTCCATCTCCTCCTTCGCCAGCAGCGCCACGCCTATAGCCCCGCTGACCTCTTTGTGCTCCGGAACGATAATTGTTCTCTCTGGCAGTGCTTCCTTGAAAGCAGAGACCACAGCGTCGTTGTAGAACACGGCGCCGGTCAAGATCACCTTACTGCCCAGCTTCCTGGTTTCTACCACCTTGGAGAGATAGTTCCCGGCAATCGAGTTGGCCAGGCTGGCAGCTATAACTGGCAGCAGGACGCCCTCTTGCTGGGCTGAGGCCACCGCTTGCCCCATAAAGGCAGCGCACCTTGTCCCCAGATCAATGGTATGCGGGGCTTCGAAGGCTAGCTGGGCGAATTCGCCGTTCTGAACATGTACACCCAGTTGTTCCGCCAGTTCATCGATAAAGCTGCCCGTGCCCGCAGCGCACGCCTTGTTCATCTGATAATCAACGACCACGCCGTTCCGCTTGATGACCAGCTTTGAATCTTGCCCCCCTATCTCGATAATGTCCGCCTCGGCGTCCAGTTCGGCGGCAGCCCTTGTCTGAGCCGTGATCTCGTTCTTGATCAGGTCCGCACCAATAAGGCTGCCAATAAGGTATCTTCCTGAACCGGTCACCCCGGCGCTGGCTATGTTAGCGTAATCGCCGACGTCTCGCAGAATGTTGCGAAAGACCTGCTTCACAGCATCGATCGGCCTTCCGGCGGTCATCAGGTAGCTCTTGGCTACCACCGTCTTGCCGGTTTCATCCAGTATCACTGCCTTCGTGCTGGTGGAGCCAACATCGACCCCAAGATGACCGGCAAAAGGCGCAGTTATCGTCGGCGCTGCCCAGTGGCCATCGGGCGCGATGTCTTTCTTCAGTGCCGGCATTTCAAAGCAGAACTGCCTCACCTCGTCTCCCGCAAAGGCCGTCACCCTGCAAGTCCTGTTGGACTCTCTCGCCAGCACCGCCGCCCCTAAAGCCTCGATGTGGAGGTAATTTTCGGGGATGGCGATATTTACCTGATAGCCATTTCTGGCGGAGAGCGCCTCTTTGAGGGCCTTCAAGATAGCGCCGTTGGCAGCCACGCCGCCAACAAAGTAGATTGGCTCGTCGAAGTCCCCTTTCTTCAGCGAGACAACCATGCGGGCGATGCTGCCACAGAGAGCATAAAGCATGGCTGCCATCGGCACGCCCTTCTGCTGTAGGTGGATAAGGTCGGTCTTGGCAAAAACGCTGCACCTGGCGGCTATCCTCGGGGCAACGTCTTCAAACTCCAGTGCCAGACGGGAGAAGTCTTCCAGGCTGATCCCCAGCCTGTATGCCTGCTGCTCCAGAAACCTGCCGGTGCCGGCAGCGCACAGTGGATTTGATACCACCTTCCAGGGCTTTCTCAGACCATCCTCTAGAGTGATCACAAAGGAGCTTTGACCGCCAATCTGGATGATGGTTTTCGCTCCCGGGTGGGAGCGCAGCAGTCCAGAAGCGATAGCCAGTGAACTGCTGTATTCCGCCCAGTTCAGCTCTTTGGGTATTATGCCCCTGCCCGAGCCGGATGCCCCGGCAGTGGAGATGTCCTGAAGGTTGAAGTCCTTGCCCAGCCTGGCCAGTAGCGAAGCGACTGCGTACCTTGGGCTGGAGGTTATCTTTTCGCTATCAAGCAGGGCCGTCTTACCATCACCGCCGAGTAGCGCTAGCTTGACAGCGACGGAGCCAATATCTATACCCAGAGAGTAGCTCATTTTGCGTCGTGCAAATCTAACCTTCCTTGAGGCAGGCTTTCAAGGATTATACCACGCACGGCCTGGATGTGTCACCGATTTGATGCCGTCCGAGATCAACCATTCAGATCACAGTGCTCTCCATGTCATTGCGAGGTCGCCGCAGGCGACCGTGGCAATCCCGGGGTAGCGGATAGGTTGGAGCATCTGCACTCACCATTATGTAGATGTGGGACAGGACTTCAGTTCCGTCTGCCTGGTTCGCGCGGGGTCTAAGAAAGGGAGTCCGTAAGGTGGGCTCGGCCAGTCATTTTCCGCTTCGTAATTGGATAACCTGACCCTGGACAAGTTATATGAGGCAAGCCTTTGTTTGGGCGCTTTGGTACTTTGGTTGCTTCTACGTTTACTTTTATTTCCATCCCACAATAGGGGCACTCTATTACTTTAGTATTTGCTTTGGCCATTTCGTTCCCTTTTCTTCAAAGGTCAAGTCAATGTGATATATCAAGCTTATCGGACACAAGGCCAGCCAAATATTGGATTCCTTCTGGAACAGACTTGAAAGTTGAAAGCAACATCTCGTTGCGGTCAGTTTTTAGTAGGATTTCCACCTGCGATACTCGTTGAGGAATAGTAGTCACATCCATATCCAACACTTCTGCTACTTGTTTGCGTAAGACCGGCATTAACGGATTTGTGATGTCAGTTATGATTTGCTGCTTCAAAAGCTCGTCCATTGAGGAAAAGGTTTCCCAAGCTTTAACAGAAGCAGGTCGGTCTTTTTCAGCCCAGTTGAAGTTAATGTTATACTTTGTAAGCGCGGTAACAAATTCAGAGAAGGGTACTTCAATGACTTCCACACCGAAGCTCTTTATAAGTGCGACCGATGGTTTAGACCATCGTCCTGCCAGAATTGCAATGGATTTACGAATTGTAGGGAAGGTTTTCCGCAGGTTATAATGTGCAACACATAGCCAACTGCCTTTGTCGCGATTGTGCTTAGTATATCTGATGTACTTTGGGTCAACGATTACAAGCGGGTCTTCATTCTTGTTGAATATAACAGCATCAATCTGATAAACGTTACCGGTGCCGTTCTTCATCTTCCGCGGGCCTATTGTACATCCCCTGGCGTTGACATCGGCGACTAGACCTTCAACGATGGCGCGCTCAAAGAGTGTCCCTATGGCCTCCCCAAATGCGGCTGCTGCATTAGTCGGCATCGGCTTTTCCCTCCCTATTATTTAGTCAGAGTCACGATGCTTTCACGCAGAGGCACTCTGTGCCTTTGACTATTATTGGCCCACTTTTCCCCACGTGTTCTGATAACTTCAAGGTCATAATCTCGAAAACCAACAGACAGACCTAATCGTCCAATAATCTCGTCGGTGGCAATATGAACTCCATAAGGCGCGGAATCTCCCAACACGAGAACAAATTGTGCTTTTGGTTTGAGCACCCTGAATGCCCCTTGGATCACTTTAAGCATATCCTCAAAATATCCTGCGGTAACGCTATCATATGTCTTTTTCCCAGGTTTGACCTTTCTCATCTCGGCAAGCGATTCAATAATTGTTTCTAGCTCGGCATGTACTTCGGGGTCAACGGCTTCAATGTTTGGACAGTTACGAGTTCCGTTCATCTGGGTAATTCTAACTTGGGTAGTTGCAGCCATTATCAAGTGATCTCTAACTTCCCTCGTTATGTCCCCCCAGTTCTGGTAAATCCCCCAAAAATAGGTCTCTAATCGTGTTCTGTCAGCATAATCATAATTATTCATATAAGGTGGGGATGTAACGATCAAATCAACGCTTTCTGGTATGAGGTATTCATCGAAATGCCGAGCATCGCCCCGCTCTACTCTGTAAGATGCTAGCGTAGGGTATAAATACTGTACCACCCGCACGTCATTCATCATCATAACGCATGTCTTTTCAAAGGCTTGCATGGCATCGTGGTCAACAACTTTGGCCTGATACTTACTAGGAGCGATGTATGGCCAACCTGCCCCTGCCGTTGTCGCAATCCGCAACGTAGCAGTCAATGCAAGTTTAAGGAAATCAATGCAAGGTGTATTCTGATTCTCCGCCAAGAGCAATCGGCGCAAGGCAGCCAATTTTCTCAAGTTGTCACCGGTAAAGCATTTATAGACCAAATCTGGCCATAGTCCCTCAATGTCAATCTCGTTTGCGAGAATGTAAGCATCCTGCAATAGGTGCCGTAGGCACTCGTCGATAGTTTCTAGGTCGTGAAGAACAAAAAGCTTAACCATTGAGACCCAATAGACAAATGGATGAGCCTCTACCCCGAATGAAGGTATTCCCAGGAGTCGCGCAGTCAAACTAGTAGTGCCTGTTCCGAGAAACGGGTCAGCGACAAGTGATTCACCATTAAGATGGTTTTCTGCAATCTTGGCCGAGACCAGTTTGTGTGAATACCCTGCGGGATATGCAAACCATCTATGGATCGGCGACCTCAGAGAATCATGGAAAGAGCCGTAGTCATGCAAGGGATGACGCACAGACAACTTCGTGGCCTGTGCTGCTGGTCTGGTATCTTCTGGCATAGTATACCTCTAACTTCACAAACTCAAGCCGACTCTTGGCCATTTATAGCCATTCCACTGTACCACGATACGCTAGAGCATCTTCTTCTGCTCGCTCTGGCGAGGTTCCTTCCAATAAGGGCTATGGCATTTAGGACAAACCTTCGGCTCCTTGTCCGGATCACGTGGAATCCATTCGTGCGCACACCGCGAGCAGCGGAACAGCCAGACATTTCTCTGTTCTCGGTACATGGCCATAATATATCACTAATACTGTATGGTGTCAAGTGTGTTGTTGTCAATATATCACGTGTATTGACGCCAACGTCTTCAACTTCAAGGGCCACTATGTAACCAAGATGCAGAGACAGAGTTCAGCTCTCTCCGCCTGGTTCGTAGGGATCCGAGGAACCCTGCCTATTCTCCGTGCCCCTATTGTCTACGCTCCGCCTGGCTTATGGCGACGACCGGTCTTCTTCTTTGGGGTTTGGCCGCTTCCTGGGGATGTAGCTTCGTTAGTGGGCAGAAACACCGCCTCTGCTCCCTCCTCGTATCGGGGATAAGAGCCGAAGACCTTGAAAAGGGAGGTCTTGGCCTTCACCCTGCTCAGCACCCGACTGATAACGGGGTCTTTGCGATGTCCTTCCAGATCCACAAGGAAGACGTACTTGCCCAGGCTTTCCTTCGAGGGACGGGATTCTACCTTTGCCAGATTGATATGGCAATCGGCGAACTCCTTCAGCACGTCATGAAGCAGTCCAGGTCGGTCCTCATCAAAAGAGAAGCAAAGGGACGTCTTGTCGCGACCTGTCGGCGGGTGGTCTTGTCGGGCCAGGACGACGAAGCGGGTGAGGTTCGGAGAGCGGTCCTGGATATTTCTGGCCAGTATCTCTGATCCGTATATCTCGGCTGCCCGCTGGTTGCCAATGGCAGCCGCCGGGGTGGGGGAGGACATCATCTGCTCTACGGCTGCTGTAGTGCTGAGTGCTGCCACCACCTGGGCTTTCGGGAAGCACCGCTCCAGGAAACGGCGGCATTGGGCCAAGGCTTGAGGGTGGGAAAAAACAGCCTCTATTTGCAGAGCTGTGGTTCCTGGCTTAACTAGCAGGTGGTGTTCGATAGGAAGCACCAGTTCCCTCCGGATGAGGAGCTTTGACTCATGGATGAGAAGGTCCAGAGTATCGGTCACCGATCCTTCCAGGCTGTTCTCAATAGCCACCACCCCCTGTTCTGCCAGACCGGTTTCCACAGCGGCAGCCACAGCCGGAACACTGTAAAAGGGAACCAGCTCGGCTTTGTCGTCGTATTTCAGAGCAGCTTCCTCAGAGAAAGTGCCGGGCGGCCCCAGGTAAGCTAGCTTCCTTGCCATCTTTAGTTTCCACCCAGAACGGCACGCAACTTTTGTTCTGTATCAGCATTAGCCACGGCAATCACCCACTCCTCATTTTAAGAGGAGACATCTCGGCTATTATATCAATAACCTTGATCTTTGCAAAAGCACTAAACCCCTTTCTCCGCAACGGCCATGAGAGCGTCTGCTTGTTAATTCATGCCTCAGGGGTTATCATTATCCTAGCGTGATGCCCCTGTAGCTCAGGTGGATAGAGCACCAGCCTCCGGAGCTGGGTGCGGGCGTTCGAGTCGCCCCAGGGGCGTTTTATTTGCAGTTAGGGCAGGTATCGAAGAAGTCTTCAGGAAGGTTCGACTTCTTCCTGATGTATTCCAGTTGCTTTTCCGGTGCGAAGTAGTTCCCGCACACTTTGCATTTCTTAAGCTTGAAGTCTACCTTCCAGTTGTGTATCGTCCGGATGTCGCCCTTGTCTTCCATCTTGATGCACTTGGTAGGGCAGATGAAGACACAGGAGCCGCAACCTATGCAATCGGGGGCTGTCTCCAGAAAAGGTGCGGCCACCTCGCGATTGACTCCCCGGTTAACCAGGCTGATGGCGCTGGTGCCCACTACTTCTCGACAGGCGCGAACACACAGCCCACAGAGAATGCATTCGTTTTTCTCCAGATACTCTGGCTTAAACGATGGTTTCTCCACCCCCATCTTTCGCGCCAGATCCTCTATCACCTTTACCCCTGAGCACCTCGCCAGCAGTAGCTCCATGAGCATCTTGCGGTTGGCCATTACCCTTTCGGAGGCGGTATTGATCACCAGGCCTTCCTCAATGGGGTACAGGCATGAGGTCACCAGTCTGGTGTGACCGTTCTTGCTAATCTCCACCAGACAAAGGCGACAAGCCCCATAAGGCTCGACTCCCTCATTGTAGCAGAGGGTAGGTATGTCAATACCATTATCCCTGGCTACCTCCAGGATAGTTTGCCCTTGTTCAGCCTGCAGCTTGCGCCCATCGATGGTTAAGTTGACCAGGTCTTTCATTTCACTCCCACCGCTCCCATTTTGCAGATATCATAGCAAGTCCCGCACTTGATGCACTTCTCCTGGTTCAAGATGACCGGCTTCTTCTTTGCCACAAAGGTGATGGCCTCCGTGGGGCATGGCTTAACGCACAGACCGCAGCCCGGGCATTTCTCGTCAATGATGAAGTAGGTGATTAGCGCCTTACATACTCCCGCAGGGCAGCGTCCCTCTCTTATGTGTGCCTCATACTCCTCCCTAAAGTAGCGGATAGTGGTTAATACAGGGTTAGCCGCCGTACTTCCCAAAGCGCATAGGGAACTGTCTCTGAGTGTGGCGCACAGCCGTTCGAGTAGGTCAATGTCCTCCTGTCTCCCTTTTCCTTTGGTGATGTCGGTCAGGATCTCCAGCATCCGCTTCAGCCCTTCGCGGCAGGGAAGACATTTGCCACAGGATTCCTCTTGCAGGAATCCCACGAAATACTTGGCCAAATCCACCATACAGGTTCTCTCATCCGTCACAATCATGCCGCCTGAGCCCATCATCGAGCCAGCGCGAGTCAGTTCATCAAAGTCTACTGGCAGGTCAAGCAGACTCTCAGGGATAACCCCTCCTGAAGGACCACCGGTTTGCACAGCTTTGAATTTCTTGCCGCCTTGGATACCACCGCCGATGTCATATACTATTTCTCTCAAGGTCATGCCCATAGGGACTTCCACCAGACCAGTATTATTGACCTTGCCCACCAGGGAGAAGATCTTTGTCCCCTTACTTCCTTCAGTGCCAATTCTGTTGAACCAGTCGGCGCCTTTGAGAATTATGAGCGGGATGTTCGCCCAGGTCTCAACGTTATTCAAGTTGGAGGGTCGATCATAAAGCCCTTTTTCCGAGGTGTGGACATATTTGGCCCTGGGCTCTCCCACTTTGCCCTCCAGGGATGCCATCAGGGCTGTGGATTCTCCGCAGACAAACGCCCCACCCCCCCTGCTCACCTTAACCCTGAAGTCGAAGCCGCTTCCCAAGATGTTTTCTCCCAGGAAACCGTATTCCTCGGCCTGCTTGAGGGCTATGGTCACGTTATTCACTGCCAGAGGGTACTCGTTACGAACGTATACGTATCCCAAACTCGACCCAATGGCATAGGCCCCAATTATCATGCCTTCCAAGATACTGTGAGGGTTGCCTTCCATGAGGCTTCTGTCCATATAAGCACCTGGATCACCCTCATCGCAATTGCAGATGACGTATTTGATATCGCCTTCCGCTCGCCGCGTGGACTCCCACTTACTCCCAGTGGGGAATCCACCGCCTCCCCGCCCTCGCAATCCAGACCTCTTGACCTCCTCAATTATCTCTTCCGGCGACATATGGAATAAGGCCTTGCTCAGAGCCGCATATCCACCGATGGCAAGATAATCCTCGATCGAACTGGGGTCAATCTTATTGTTATTGCCAAAAAGGAGGCGCTGCTGTCTCTTATAGAAAGGTATATCATCTTCTTTTGCGAACCGCTCACCCGTATTCGGATCAGTGTATAGCAGCCTGTCAAGAACCTTTCCTTTCATGATAGTCTCTGAGACCACCTCAGGGACGTCCTCTATCTTTACCCGCTGGTAGAATATCTTTTGAGGGTACAATACCATCAGTGGGCCACGTTCACAGAAACCATGGCACCCCGTTACCTTCAGTTCAACCTGGCCAGTGAGACCCTGCTGCTCTATCTCCTCCTTGATAGCATCGGCCACATCTTCGCTTCTGTAAGCATGACACCCGGTGCCAGCACAGATCGAGATCAGAGGTTGTTGGGGGTTGCGTTTGGCCAGAATCCTGATCCGCAACTCCTCTAGGGCAGCCGCTGATCTCAACTTATCCATGGTTGTCGTCTTGTGATACTTCACTGTATTGCTTCAGGGTTTTCTTCGCCTTCACGGGACTCATCTGTCCATGGTATTGACCGTCCATGACCACAATAGGCCCCAAGGCACATGCCCCGAGGCAGTTCACAGTCTCTAGAGTGAACTGCATATCTTCCGTCGTTTTGCCCGGCTCAACGCCCAGTTGTCTTCCTAACTCATCAAGTACTGCAGGCGCACCTCTTACGTGGCAGGCGGTGCCTAGACAAACAGTGACCACATGCTTCCCCCGCGGCGTCAGGCTGAAGGCCCTAAAGAAACTGGCCACGCTGTATACCTGACTCAAGGGGATGTGCAGAACCCGACTGACCTCCTCTAACGTTTCCTTTGGCAGGTAACAATACTCTGCCTGAACATCTTGCAGTATGGAGACAAGCTGTCCCTTATCGCCTCCGTACTTATCCACTATTGCCTGAATGGTCGCTGCCACCTATGCCTCCAACTTCTTTTTCAACTTTTCGTATTCCCGTTTAACCCCTTCCTGTATCCGGTCAATTTCCTCCTCAGGAAGGTGTCGAAACCTCCCTTGCAGCTTCAGATAATCTCGGACCGGTCGCAGCTTAGGGAAGTCCATGCTTAGCTTGTATTTGCCGTTTTCTACCTCATAGAGAGGGAATACCCCCGTCTCTACAGCTAAGCGTCCCATCCTGATAGTCAAGTCGGTTGGGTGACGCCAGCCAGTAGGGCACACCGATAGGATATGCAGGTAGGTTGGCCCGTGGATGGACGCTGCCTTGCTCACTTTATCAATCAAATCGAAGGGATAGCTCGGGCAAGCTGTAGCCACATAAGGGATGTCATGGGCTACGGCAATGGCCGCCATATTCTTCTTCCAGGTGGTTTGCCCGATGCTGAGTTTTCCGGCAGGAGAGGTGGTGGTGGATGCGCCGAAGGGGGTAGCACTGGAGCGCTGAATGCCGGTGTTCATGTAGGCTTCGTTGTCGAAGCAGACGTACAGGAAATCGTGCCCCCGTTCCCAGGCTCCTGACAGGGCCTGGATACCTATGTCGCTCGTCGCCCCATCACCCCCCATGGCTACCACCTTGGGCTTCGCGGTCGCCTTGCCTTTCCTTTCCAGTATCTTCAACGCCCGCTCGATACCCGAGGCAACGGCAGCAGCATTCTCGAAGAGGGTGTGTATCCAGGGGACCCGCCATGAGGTAGTGGGGTACGGCGAAGACACTATCTCCATGCACCCCGTTGCATTGGAGATGATCACGTCTCTGCCCAGTGTCTTGGTCACCAGCCTCAGAGCCAGTGCTTCTCCACAGCCGATGCAAGCGCGGTGACCGGGGATGAAAAAGTCCTTCTGGGGCAGAAGCCGCGGCACATATATGGCAAAGTTTTCCACTTTCTACCTGACTCCAATCATCTGCGTCTCTTCCTCTCCACCCCTGGCGACCGCTTCCCGCCCTCTCGCCACCATTTCCCTGAACTGCTCCACCGAAATGTCCCTGCCACCCAGCCCCCCGATGAACCCAACTACCTTCGGTCTCTTTTCCAGGGAATACAAGGCGGCCTTCACCTCAGAGCACAGGGGGCCTGGCGGCCCTCCGAAGGAAATACACCTATCCAGAACGATTAGGATTTCGGCGTTCCCAACTGCTTGGCGCAGCTCCTCAAAGGGGAAAGGACGCCAGAGTCGCAACCTTATCAGTCCTACTTTCTCACCCCGCTGTCGCAACTCGTCCACTGCTACCATAGCGGTTTCACCGAAACTCCCCATCATTAGGAGTAACACCTTGGCATCTTCTGATTTGTACTGTTCCACCGGTTGGTAGTATCGCCCACTGATGTCGCCAAACTCTTTCCATGCCTGCAGAATGGCTGGTTTAGTTGACGCAAAGGCCTCGCTCTGAGATTTCTTCACCTCTGAGAATATAACGGGAACAGCAAAGGCTCCCAAGGTTGCTGGTCTGCCGGGGTCCAAAGAATAAGGACGGTGATATGGAGGCAAGAATTTATCAACCTGCTTCTTCTCCAGCAGAAACAGAGGTTCTACTACGTGAGACACGTGAAAGCCATCCATATGAACCATTACCGGGAAGAGGACATTGGGATCTTCCCCGATACGAAAGGCACATAGGGTGAGGTCAAAAGCCTGTTGCCCATTCTCGGCAAACATCTGAATCCAGCTACAGTCCCGAACTGCCATAGCATCGGAATGATCGCCCCATACACTCAGAGGCGCCGACAGCGCCCTGTTGGTCACAGCCATGACTATCGGCAGCCTCATGGAGGAAGCTATGTACACCACCTCGTGCATCAGCTCCAACCCCGGCCCCGCCGTGGCGGTGAAAGTCCTGACCCCTGTGGCCGATGAGCCTAAACAGGCACTCATGGCAGAGTGCTCAGACTCTACTGGAATATACTCCGCATCCAGTTCACCGTTGGCCACCATCTCGGCCAGCCGTTCCACAATATGGGTTTGCGGGGTGATGGGATAGGCAGCAATCACCTCAGTATCAGCCAGCTTAACAGCCTCAGCTACCGCGTGAGCGCCCTCCATTCCTATCATTTTCACGGCATCATTCCTCTTCTGGCACCATCTTTATTGCCTGTGTCCAGCACTCCCTGGCACAGATCCCGCAACCTTTGCAATAGTAGGGGTCTGCCGCAAAGTATCCTTCATTGTTCTGGCGGATGCATCCCTCGGGGCAATAAATGTAGCAAATCCCGCATTTTATGCATCTTTCTTTGTTCAAAACCGGTCTCTCCGATCTCCAGTCACCAGTCTTGTACTCAATGGCATTCCCTGCGTCGGTTATCACCGCACCAATATCTATGTCTCGCCAAGTCAGATCAGTTTCTTTGCGTTTAGCGCTCAAGCCGCTCTCCTTCAGGCCATGACAGTCATCTCGAAGGCCTTCTTACACGCTTCCAGATTCCTGCCAGCCCTTTCTCCAAAACGGTGCTTCAGAGGTTCCTCAAGCGAGCTGATTTCAACTACACTGGTTGCCTTGATTATTGCCCCCAGCATAGTCGTGTTCACAATAGGTACACCCAGGGTTTTGAGGGCAATAGTGGAGGCGTCAACTGTAGCCACAGACCACCTGTTTCCAAAGAGGGATTTTATTTGCTCTGGGGTCTTCTTGGTATTGACTATCACTATGCCTTTTTCCTTCAAGCCGGAGCTTACATCCACAATGTTGAGCAAACCAGGATCGAGGACAACCACCGCGTCGGGCTGCCTGACCTCTGCCCTGATCCTGATCGGCTTATTGTCTGTTCTCACAAAAGCCTGGACAGGCGCTCCTCTTCTCTCCGGGCCAAAGGTAGGGAAGGCCAGCGCATATTTACCTTCAGCAATAGCGGCCAGGGCTAGCAACTCTGCTGAAGTGACCGCTCCCTGGCCGCCTCTACCGTGAAGTCTTAGCTCAAGCATTCTCACTCTATAATCTTATTATTGTAGTCGTCTAGTGGATTGTTTAGTATATTACCAGAACCAGGGACACCATGTCCACAACAAACCGACACAGAAGAAAATGACCAAGAATCCAGCCCAATTTGCTTCTGGTCTTCTGCCAGGACTCCAACGCTGAAGAGCTGTCTTTCAGTTATAGAATGGCGTAGTGTCATTGTTCGCTTCAGAAGTCAATCTGGGGTATATTTTCTTGCCAACAAATGCCCTGCCATATTACACTATGACCAGAGTCGAACCGAGGCCCAAGTATTCAAATTCAAGGAGAGCTTGTATGGTTGAAAGAGGCAAAGGAGGCACTGTGGAGTACCCTCTCATCTGGTTCGCAGCCAGTGCTTGCACTGGCTGCTCTGTCTCTGTACTCAATTCAGTCAGCCCGACCATCAAGAACGTCCTGATTGACGAAGTGGTGCCTGGAAAGCATATCAATTTAAGGTATCACGCCACCGTCATGGCAGGACAGGGCGACGCCGTAATTGAGGAAATGGAACACACTGCAAGAAGCAAGAAGGGCGGTTACATCTTGGTGGTGGAAGGTGCTATACCCACGGCGGCTGAAGGCGCGTATGGTACTATGGGTGAAAATGGAGGAAAGCCTATTCCCATGGCTTCGCGGCTGGAACACGTGGCTGGGAATGCTCTGGCGATCATCGCCTTGGGCACCTGCGCTTCCTTCGGGGGCATCGCTGCCGGGGCACCTAATCCCAGCGGCTGCATCAGCGTGGACCAATTTCTAAAGCAGCACCGCATCAACGTGCCCCTAATAAACATTCCTGGTTGCGCACCACACCCCGACTGGTTCGTGGGCACCGTGGCTGCTATCCTGCTCAAGGGCCTGCCGAAACCGGAGGAACTGGATGAACACAAGAGGCCCAAAGCCTTCTATGGCAAGCTGATCCACGAAAATTGTCCTCGACGGGCCTACTTTGAAGAAGGGAAATTCGCCAGAAAGTTTGGGGGTCCCGGATGCCTGAATGAGCTAGGCTGCAAAGGTCCCGTGACCTATGCTGACTGCCCTCTGAGGCTCTGGAACCACAGCACAAACTGGTGCATTGGCTCTGGGGGCTCCTGTATTGGCTGCGTGGAACCGGGCTTTCCTGATCTGCTGGCACCCTTCTATCAGAAACTAAGCGACGACGCTCTGCCAGCAGTTGGAAAGGGACAGTAAAAGGGAGGTCATGATCAGTGGGTAAGATTATTATTGAGCCGGTAACCCGGATTGAAGGACATCTCAAGATCGAAGCAGTGGTAGAGAACGGAAAGGTGAAGGATGCCAGAAGCTCTGGCATGATGTTCAGGGGGTTGGAGATTATTCTGCAGGGCAGAGACCCCCGTGATGCACAACGCTACACCCAGCGCATCTGCGGGGTGTGCCCCACCAGCCACTCCACAGCAGCTACCCTTAACCTGGACAGCGCCTTCGGGATCTCTGACAAGATTCCTGACAATGGCCGAATTATGCGTAACCTCATTCTGGGCGCAGCTCACATCGCTGATCACATATTGCACTTCTATCACTTGGCCGCTTTAGATTATGTCGACATCACGGCGGTGGCCAAATACGACGGCAACGACCCCGTTCTGAATTCGGTGAAAGCCTTTGCGGAACGAGGTGAACTGGGACCGTTCGTCCCGCGATATGAAGGCGACTACCGCCTATCAAAGGCAGCTAATATTGAAGCGCTGGCCCACTATGTCAAAGCTCTGGAGATGAGACGCAAAGGCCAGGAGTTGACTACCATTTTTGGCGGCAAGCTGCCCCACGATAGTGTCATCGTGCCCGGGGGCGTCGCTGAGGTCCCCACGGTAGACAAGATTGCCTCCTTCCTGTGGCAGCTAAATGAACTGCGCGACTTCATCAACAACGTCTACCTTCCCGATGTCATGATGGTGGCCGAGGCCTATAGCGACTACTTTGGGATCGGCGCTGGCTGTGGCAACCTGCTTTCCTATGGCAGCTTCGACCTGGATGGCAAGAGCCCCGACCTTGCCCGCAGGGAAAGATTTATGAAGCAGGGAACAGTCTCTGCTGACCTCAAGCTGGGTCAATTGGATACCCAGAAAATAATGGAATACGTCAAATACTCCTGGTACGAGGACTCGACTTCGAGGAAACATCCCGCCAGCGGTGAGACCCGCCCTGATCTGAAAAAGAAAGCAGGCTACTCCTGGATAAAGGCACCGCGGTACGATGGCAAGGTATACGAGGTAGGCCCGCTGGCCCGAGTAGCGGTTACCTATGCCAGTGGCAATCCCACAGTGAAAGCCCTGGTGGACTCCACGCTATCACGGTTTAAGGCGTCGCCAAAGGCCCTATTCTCTGTGCTGGGCCGCCACGCCGCCAGAGCGCTTTACACCAAGGCATTAGCTGACTCAATGCCTGCCTGGTTGTTGCAGCTCAAGCCGGGTGAACCCGCTTACATTGACTACCAGATCCCAGAGCAAAGCACGGGCATGGGTCTGATAGACGGGGCCAGGGGGGCACTGGGGCATTGGGTAGAGATAAAGGACAAGAAGATCGCCAACTACCAGTGTGTTGTTCCCTCTACCTGGAACCTCTCTCCGCGGGACGACAATGAGCAACCTGGGCCGGTAGAACAGGCCATTATCGGCACGAAGGTCAAGGACGAAAACAACCCCTTTGAGATCGTGCGTATTGTCCGCTCCTTTGACCCGTGCATTGCCTGCGCTGTTCATCTGATAACACCTAAGGGAAGCGAACTTGGCCGATTCAGAGTGTCGTAGAAAGGGTCCCAAAATCGCGGTAGTTGGCATGGGCAACCTGCTGCTGAAGGACGAGGGGATCGGGGTTCACGTGGCTCAGGCATTGCAGGAGATGGCGCCTGAAAACGGGAGCAACTTGCAGATAGTAGATGGGGGAACGTCTCCAGACGTTCTCCTATCTCTTGATAAGGTGGACAAGCTGATCATAATTGACGCTGTCAAGGGAGACTGTGAGCCAGGGACCATCTACCGCCTTGGCCCTGATGAGATACCGGAAAATGGCGCAGAGGCGACCTCCCTGCATCAGGTAGGCCTGATGCAATCGTTGCAGATACTGGACAAGTTCGGTCTTAAGCCCCCGAAAGTAGTTATTGTTGGGATCCAGCCCAAGGAGATAGACTGGGGTACAGAGCCTTCGGCAGAGCTTGGCCAGAAGATCCCTGAAATGATGAGATTAGTATTGGAGGAAGCGAGAAAATGCTAGTTTCGGAGTTGAAACCCTTTGAAGAAATCCTGGGTTACCTGGACGGCGAAAACAAGGTCTTCATTGTCGGCTGCAAAGGCTGTGCCGAAGTCTGCCAGACGGGTGGAGAAGCACAGGTACTGGAAATGAAGCAGAAGCTGGAGGGAAAGGGTAAGGCAGTCACCGGCTACACCGTAGTCGACTTCCTGTGCGACAGGGCCCTGGTGAAGCTGCGGCTCAAGGCCCGCGAGGCAGATGTCGCCGCCGCCGATTCGCTCCTGGTAATGACCTGCGGCGTCGGAGTCCAGGCAACGGCAGCCGTGGTAGACAAGATAACTCACCCGGCCTGCAACACCATGAACCTGGGGGGCGTGCGTGGGGAGTGGCGGGGCAGTGAGCGTTGCCGGGAGTGTGGCGACTGCCTTCTGGATGTCACCGGGGGAATATGCCCGTTGACCGCCTGTAGCAAATTCCTGATCAACGGCCCGTGCGGTGGCGCCAAAAGTGGCAAATGCGAGGTGGAGCCTGACGTTAGAGATTGCGGCTGGCACCTCATCTATCAGCGGCTCAAGAAGCTGAACCGGCTGGACAAAATGACTGAAATCGTTCCTCCGAAAGCCTTTAGTAAAATGGAACCTCCTAAACATCTCAGGTCTACTATCATGTGGGCGCTGGAGCAACGAGAAAAGGAGGTAGCAGCACGATGAGTCTGAAAGAGAAGATCGCCAGCAGCAGGTTTGTGATAACCGCCGAGGTTGGCCCTCCAAAGGGGGTGGACATTGAGGAGATGAAGAAAAACACGGAGGTGCTCAAGGGCAGGGTGGACGCGGTGAACCTCACTGACCAGCAGAGTTCGGTCATGAGGCTGGGCTCTCTGGCTGGCTGCCATCTGCTCAGGCAGTGGGGAGTAGAGCCTGTTTTGCAGGTCACCTGTCGCGACCGCAATCGGCTGGCTTTGCAGTCTGACCTTCTTAGCGCCTACGTCATGGGAGTTGAGAATGTCCTCTGCCTTACCGGTGACCACGTCTCCTTAGGTGACCACCCTGATGCCAAGCCGGTGTTTGACCTCGATTCAGTTTCCCTGTTGCAAGCTGTCAAGGGACTGGAACAGGGACGCGACCTCGGTGGGAAGGAGCTGAAGGGTTCACCACGCTTCTTTGTCGGGGCCACCGTTGCTCCCGGAGCCGATCCTTTAGAACCACAAATCCTCAAGATGGAGAAGAAGGTCAAGGCGGGAGCCCAGTTCTTCCAGACCCAGGCGATGTATGAACCAAAGCAATTCGAAGAGTTTATGAAATCTGTCAAGCACCTCAATGCGGCCGTGCTGGTGGGCATTGTGGTTCTCAGATCAGCAGCCATGGCACGCTTCATGAACAAGAATGTCGCCGGGATACACGTCCCTGACAACCTGATCGAGGAAATGGACAAAGCGGAGAAGAAGGCCGCCAAAGGCATAGAGATCGCCGCCCGGTTGATCAGAGAGATGAGGGATATGTGCCAGGGAGTGCATATTATGGCCATCGGCATGGAGGACAGGGTTCCCGCCATACTAGACGCCGCGGGGATGTGAAACCTGGGGAGAAATAGCCTAGGGCATCCGGACTCCGACAGCGAAATCGGTGGGCCGAGCCCAACCTACTGAGCTCAAGTACCTGAAGAGGTAGTATGCAATAGATGCAAGTAAACGGGCATAGAAGAGTTACTAGAAGTCTCAAAATAGAATGGTCTCATTTTAATGCGGGGCAAAGCAAAACGGTGCATCAGACTATTATGAGACCATTAGTATCTCATACACCACAACGAATCTGAGAAGGAGCTGACATAGAGAAAATGGGGCTGGCGCTTGATGGCGTAAAGATAATGAATATGTGCTGGACCGGCCCTGGTGCTTTTTGCACTGAGATGCTGAGTGACCTGGGTGCTGATGTAATCAGAATCTCCGATGTCAATCCGGAGACCCATGGTGCGCTAACCATGATGGTGTTCAGTGACTATCCAGGTCTGCGCAACTGTCGGACATTCGGCGTCAATCTGAAAACGGAGGCGGGTAGAGAGGTCTATAAGGACTTGGCGAAGAGCGCCGATGTTGTGATGGAAGGATTCCGCCCCGGTGTGGTCAAGCTCCTGGGTATTGACTACGAGACTATTAAGGGAATCAACCCGCGCATCGTCTATACGTCCTTGTCTGGCTATGGGCAGGATGGACCCTACCGGGACATAGTTGGGCATGAATTGAACTATTTGGCGATCAGTGGTCTTCTGGAGTTGACCGGGCCGAAGGGTGGGATGCCTGCCATACCGGGCGCAGTTGTTGCTGATTGGTGTGGGGGTATGTCCGCCGGAGTGGGCATTTTGGCGGCGCTCATGGCGCGGGAGCGAACGGGGGAGGGCCACTTCTTGGATGTTTCCATCACAGACGCTATAACTGAAGTGACATCCATGCAGACAAACCCCTATCTCTACAAACGCGGAACAGTCCCAAAGAGAGGCGAGACTATTTGGAACGGGAAGTATCCCTGGTACAACGTCTATGAGACAAAGGACAAGAAGCATATTACCATTGCCACGCTTGAGCCGAAGTTTTTCGCTAACCTGTGCCGGCTTCTGGGCTGTGAGGAGTTCATCCCGCATCAGTTCGACGAGGGAGAGAAGCGGGATGAGATATCCAAATTCTTTACGGAGAAATTTCAGACTAAGACGCGGGGTGAGTGGGCAGCACTGCTGATGTATGCCGATACATGTTTTGCGCCAGTTCTGGGTATTGATGAGGTGGAATTCGATCCCCAATTGATTGCGCGGCAGATGATACTGGAATCTGATCATCCCGCCGCAGGCCGGCTGAAGCAGATTGGCTCAATGCATAAGCTCAGTGATTCCCCCGTAGAGGTGAGGAACTGGGCTACCAGTTTTGGGCAGCACACCAATGAGATTCTACGTGAGATAGGTTACACCGATAACCGTATCAGTGAACTGCGAGAAATAGGAGCGGTTGGTTGATGGCACCGACCTTGACCATTGTGCAGCCAGACCTCAGAAGGTAGATATTTGTAAAGCTTTTCTGGAATAATGCCTTAATGTTGTTTCTCAGGTCAATTTGGCTACCCTTTATCACCTTAATGTTCCACCAACTTCCTCGAGTTACTAATGGTCTCATAATAGTCTGATGCACCGTTTTGCTTTGCCCCGCATTAAAATGAGACCATTCTATTTTGAGACTTCTAGTAATTGACTGACGACACTCGGGTGCGCTACTGTTGATAGCCAGGCATGGTGGGCAGAGCCCACCGATCCAGTCAGCAGGCCAACCTACCCCTACTTACCTTTCTCTCCCCCCACCTTCTTCCGGGGTGTATCCGGGTGGTGGGTTTCGCTGCGCTACACCCACCCTACGACTGCTACTACCCTGCTTGTGTTGTTATTGCGATCCTTCCCAATGGGAAGGACGCCGTAGGCGATCACGGCAATCCCAGGGCGGTGGGACACCACCCTATCTCCAGGTGCCGGTCAGGTCCCTGACCTGACGGGGTTATCGGGAACCGACCAAGTGTGCCTATTTCCAGCCGGCACGACAGACAGAAGATGCAAACGGGCGCACGCAGCCAAGGAAATTGGTGGGCCAAGCCCACCCTACTTCTGGCTGGATTTTTCTAGTATTAACCGAGCGATGCCCATTGCGCAAGGGTTTCCGATGAGGGAAGTTTAACCTTCCGTGTCTCGGTAACCCAGATATACTCGTTGACAAGTGCCAGCACTGTAGAATCTGGTCGCCCCAGTTTGTTGGGAAGGTCGTCAACTTGGAAGCCTTTGTCCCTGCATAGGTTCCCGATGTGTGAAGTAAAGTCTCTGATTTCCCTTAGATATTTGAAGTATGATTCAAAACTACCATCACATTCGAAGCTAGTTCGCATTGCGTTATCCCAAGGCATCAATGCTTTCGGCCTGATGGCGTAGAGGATCTTAGAGGCTGCAGTTGGGCCAATATGAACCTCCTGTTGGCTGCGGCCGTGAACACGCCAAGCCCCCGTCTTGTCCTTAAGAGAACCATATGCACGAGCGGCTACTTTCAGCTCACCATCCCCCAGGTCCCAGAGAGGTTTCTCTCTCGCAAATAAACTGGCCCCTTCTACCCGGTACCAGTTCAAGATACTTTTTGCCGCAACATCATGTTGATCCTCTGGAAGATGCCTGCATCCCCAATCATTTAGCCATTTCATGAGACGACAGCAATGCCTGGAATTCCTCAGGTCTATGCTACCGCCCGTATCATCGTTCAAACCTTTGAGCGAGCTATTGAAAGGCGTAAGGGAATTGTACATGGTACTGGCAACAGCCAGCTTAGCTAGTGTCACACTCTGGCAATTCAGCACTTAGAAACCTCCCACTATGTTGTGCAACGATCACAGTCCGCAGGGTGGGCATAGCGAAGGTCGGCTCACCACCACCACGCCCCCCCAAGAACAACATCCCACTTACAAGCCCACCCGCGGCCTGTACTGCAATGCCTCAGCCACATGCTGGGCCTGGATGACGGCGGCACCCTCGAGGTCGGCGATAGTCCGGGCCAGCTTGAGTATCCGGTGGAAGGCCCGCGCCGAGAGCGACATCTGCTTCATGGCCATCCGCAGCAGACCCTGAGCGGAGGACTCCACCTGGCAGAACTCCCTCACCTCTACCGCCGTCATATCGGCATTGGTGATCAACCTCGTCCCTTTGAACCGCTCCCGCTGGACTTGGCGCGCCCTGGCCACCCTGCCACGCACCTCCGCCGAGCCTTCAGCACAGTCACCTTCCGTCAGCTTCTCGTAATCTACCCGGGGAACATCCACGAATATATCAATTCGATCCAGCAAAGGGCCACTGATCCTCTTCTGGTATCGGGTAACATCGGCAGAGGAGCAGCGGCATTCCTTGACTGGATCGCCATAATAGCCGCAGGGACAGGGATTCATCGCCCCCACGAGCATGAAATTGGCTGGGAAGGTGACGCTCCCCTGTGCCCTACTGATGGTGACCACCCTGTCCTCCAGAGGCTGGCGCAAGACCTCCAGGGTGGTGTGACCGAACTCAGGGAACTCATCAAGGAAGAGCACACCTCTGTGGCTGAGGCTTATCTCGCCGGGCTTCGGCCACCGCCCCCCTCCCACCAACCCCACCTGGGAGATGGTGTAATGAGGCGACCGGAAAGGCCGCTGCTTGACGAGAGGCATATCTGAAGGCAGGAGACCACTGACACTGTATATCTTGGTCACCTCCAGTATCTCGTCCATGGCCATTTGGGGAAGGATGGAAGGCAGGGAACGGGCCAGCATGGTCTTGCCGCTGCCCGGCGGCCCATTCATGATCATATTGTGTCCTCCGGCAGCCGCCACTTCTAGCGCTCGCTTGGCGTGCTCCTGGCCCTTTACATGAGCCAGGTCAGTCACGTGCCATACTATGCTCTCTGCCTCCTCCAGGCTGGACGACACACAGCCAGGAATAGGCTTGTCCCCTCTCAGATGATCGACTAGCTCGGCCAGAGAGGCAACAGGAATAATCTGTATGCCTTCAATCAGGGCAGCCTCCTTAGCGTCGCTGGCCGGAACGAGGACAGAAGAAAGCCCCTTCTCACTGGCCAGAGCCACCATCGGCAGGATACCGTGGGTGTGCCGCAGGCTTCCGTCAAGGGAAAGCTCCCCCAGAAACATGATCTGGGAAACATCCGCTATCAATTGCTCCGTGCTCAGAAGGACGCCCACCGCAATGGGAAGGTCGTAAGCCGGGCCGCCTTTCTTCAGGTCGGCCGGAGCCAGATTAACGGTGATTCGCTTGGCAGGGAAGATGAAACCCGAGTTGCGGACAGCAGCTCGAACCCGTTCCCTGGCCTCCTGTACTGCTGTGTCAGGCAGGCCAACAACGGTCATAGAGGGTAACCCGCCGGAAATATCCACCTCCACCTCCACCAACTGACCATCAAGGCCCACCGTCGCCGCAGAGTACACCTTAGCCAGCGTCACAAGATATCCTCTTCAAAGTCTTGACTCCCGCCCGATTATAGCAAGGGGCGTGTCACAGGACAAGCGCCCCCTTCATGAGGTCATTGATCAACGTGTTTGTCCTTCCGCGAGCAAGGGCGAATCTGTTGGCACGCAATCCCAGAGCAAAGGCTCTGAAGACAGGAAAGACATGCAGGAGCACCCACCACTCAGAAAGCGGCTATGTTGCTCCCTATCTGGTAAGAATCACCCAGATGAAGACCACGAAAAGGGCCACAAAGATCAGGGTTTCGACCGCCACAACGATAATCAGAGTCCTCATGGGGCGATCGCGAACCCAGCCCACAAATTTCTCTAGCTTATCAAGCAAGGCCATCACCGTGAGCGATACTTCACTATTCCGTCCTCGATGCTGGCCACCGTCATTCTTTCCTCTTCCAGCAGGTACTCCACATGAGCCTTGATCTCTTCCAGGGCCAGGATCTTCTCATCCACCGCCAGTTCTTCAATGCTCGAGGCCTGGATAAGGTCCGGGTGATGCCGATAGTATTCGGTAGTCAACTGATATAGATTCTTCTCGTCCAGGCACAGCTCCATGAGTTCTCCCAGGCGCTGGTGATGAAAGGTCTCTATCTCCTCTGCCCTGCCTTTAACGGAATAGATGGTATCCTCATGTGCCGCCAACCCCACTTTCACTTCCAGGCCAGCAACCTTCTTCAGCGAGCCAAGATAAGTCCGCAATCCCGCTCCTTGCCAGCTACTCTTCGGGGTCTGGTGGGGCGTGGTGATAGAAAGCATGTGATCCCCCAGGAAGAGTACCGGGCCAACCTTCAAGCAGATTTCCCCCGGGCTGTGTCCCGGGGCATGACACACCTCATAACCATTAACAATACGCTCCCCGTCAATTACCTCTATTATCTCGTAGTCTGTCGAGTGAAAGCCCAGTTGATCCACCGAGAAAATGGCTTCCGGCTCAACATTGCATCCAGCCTCCCTTACCAACTGCACCGCGTGTTCTTTCCAATCAACGTACTCCCTGGTGTAGTCCTTTATTATGCCGCTATCCAGTCTGTGAATATACACCTTCCTGCCCTTCAGCCTGTCATCCTCCAGCATTCCGAAGTGGTCGCCATGCCCGTGGGTGATAATGATGCTGGCGATATCCCCAAACCCAACCTTCTCCTCAAACTCTCTGTTTACGATCTGGAAGCCCCTTTCCAGATCAGCCCTGGCCTTTTCTGCATTAAAACCCACATCTACCAGGCTCGCCTCACCATCCAGAATCAGGTACATGTTGGTTACGTGATTGGGAAAACTCTCCACGCCCACTCTGTATATCCTGGTATCACCAAAGGCATACCTGGTCACTCCCTCTATCTCGGTCTGCATTATCGTCATGTCATCTCTGCGAAACATAGTCATTAGCTACACCTCACTTCGGTCACCCATTTCTCATTGTAGGTCATGTTCATCTCCAAGGGCAACTCATATCATTTGACCAATTCAAACAAAAGGACTAACATTTCCCCCAGATGCTGATTCATTTCGTGAAATGAGGGAAGCGCTACAAGGTTGTTCCTCCGTATTCTAGGTCATGCCTCTCAAACGGTGATCGAGAAGGGAGTCCTATGAAAAAGGCCTTCATCTTATTCTATGTAGCGTTCAACATGGCACTAATCCATGGCCAGTTTGTTAGGCTTTTCAGAGCTCCCCTGTTGGATGCTAGGTTGGCTAA
>Ga0194125_10002201_pt1 | contig 32498 bp, 25 predicted proteins | sample TA2KigC250mmetaG_FD_148626 | JGI IMG/M metagenome (GOLD analysis project Ga0194125, IMG submission 148626) | Freshwater microbial communities from Lake Tanganyika, Tanzania - TA2015034 Kigoma Deep Cast 250m | ecosystem: Environmental > Aquatic > Freshwater > Lake | place: Tanzania: Lake...
TTCCTGTAATTCTTTTTTAGCTGCTTCGGTTTCGACTTTAGCAAAAATCATCAGGCACCCCCTGGGTAAATTTTTACCAGTATACCTGATGGAAAGTAAAAGTGCAAGTTTATTTTTGAAAACTACCCAAGATAGTAAAAATTTCTTTTCTTTTTGTCTTTTCTTTTCTTTTTGTTCAAACTTTTTCTTTTCTTTTCCTAAAAGAAAAGAAAAAGTTTGGAAGGAGAATTTATGAAAATCTTTTTTATCACCGATTTGGAAGGCATTGCCGGGGTTGATAACTGGAGTCAGATAGACAAAAACCAACCCATCGGTCTTGAGTCTATGGCTCAGTTGACCAGGGAAGTAAATGCTTGCGTTGATGGAATACTATCCGTCGAAGAAAATGCTCAAGTTTTCGTTTGGGATGCTCATGGAAGCGGTGGCATTATTAAAGAGCAATTTCATCCGAAAGCTCATTACATCCGAGAGGGTGGTATTAAGCATCTTGATGAAAGTTTCGATGCTGTGTTCTATGTTGGTCAGCATGCGATGGCGGGCATGCCGCATGCGCCGCTGTCGCATACGTATTCTTTGGGAATTGTATATTATCGGCTGAATGGCTATTACATTGGAGAATTTGGCGCTCGAGCGGCTCTTGCCGGCTCAATGAACATACCGACTGTATTCATATCTGGCGATGACAAGTCAGTGGCGGTCGCCAAAATGTGGATACCTAAGATTTATGGCGCAGTTGTCAAATATGGTTTGGGTTACCAGGCGGCAAGACATCTTTCTTCTGATGAAGCATGTCAGGTCATTAAAGAGACAGCCGCAGAAGCGTGCCGCAATATTGATAACGTCCCACCCTTGAAGATTGACCCGCCGTATGAATTTGAAATCAGATATACCGACCCGCGTGATTTTTCGCAGGACAAGCGACCGGGATTAACTCAAATCGATTCACATACGATTGTTATACGTTCGGATAACTTGCGCGATTTCCCAATTTAGTGGCAAAGGGAGGGGTAAAGGGGCAAAAGGGCAAAACGGCAAAACAGCAATTACCATCTTGCCGTCTTGCCCCCTTGCCACTTTGCCATGTCGTGTGCGTTGTGCTCGTCAACGCCATTTCTAATGGAAGCATTGATGAGTCCAACGCACACAAATCACGTTATAAACAAAGTATTAGATGGTAAGCGCCCCATGAATAAGGAGGTAAGACATCATTGAAACCATCAATATGGACAGACGCTTTTGTGGAACTTCAGCCCGAGGAAGCGGTGGAAAGAATGGCACGGGTTGGCTGGAAATATATCGAATTAGCAGACAAGCATTGGCGCGATATCGACAAACGTCAGCATCCCGAAAAAGACTTTATCGCGTTGAAAAAACGGTGTGAAGATTTAGGAGTTGAAATTTTACAGATGCACGGGCCGATGTTTAACCCATGCGAAGAAGAAAAACTACAAGGACATATCGCGACAGCCACGCGTGCTTTGCAATGGGCAAGCATATTAGGAGCGCAATGGGTCGTTTTTCATCCAGGTTGTGTGCCGATGGCTGAAGATGAACAGGTGGCGGAAGAAGTTCGAGAAAAAAATCTCGCGTTGTTTCACGAATTGGCTATAGATGCAGAAAAGGTGAATATCCGTATAGCAGTGGAGAATATCTTTGATAATGAAAAACAGGGACGCAGAACCTTTGGCGCTATTCCGCCTGATTTACTATGGCTCGTTCAAAATCCTGCGCTGGACGCAGTTGGCGTATGCTGGGACACGGGACATGGGAACATCCAAAAGCTCAATCAATATCGTTCGATAATAACATTGGGAAAGCACCTCGTCGCCACTCACATCGCCGACAATGATACTTCAAAAGACCAGCATTTGCTGCCATTTGAGGGAAATATCGACTGGAAAGCGGTGATTTCTGGGCTGCGGAAGATTGGATACGAGGGACTATTCAATTTAGAAATTGGCGGCGCTGTCCACAAAATCCCGCTTGGCATCCGTGAATCAAAGTTGCGATATGCGCTGGAATTGATTACGTTTATGATAGAAGCGGAGAGTTTTTAAGAAAAACCTTGATTATGCTTTGAGCGTATGATATACTATAACGCTTGCCGAATTCGCGTAGTTTACGAAGTAAACTACTGAGCGAAGCGAACAGAAGTCGGGACGCCCGAATTTTATGCGAGTTCGGCTACGATAGAATCTTGGCCTATGAGAAAATCACAAAGTCAAGATAAAATGAGGTGTTATGATGAGCAAAAAGATTAAAATTACAGCAGGCGGTGTAAGTATGGAAGCCGAATTAAACGATTCGAAAACAGCGGAGTTAATTTGGTCTGCGCTTCCGATTAAAGAGAATGGTAATACATGGGGCGAAGAAATCTATTTTTCTATTCCTGTGACAGCGAAATCTGAAAATCCTAAAGAGGTTGTGGAATTGGGCGATATAGCCTATTGGCCGCCTGGCACGGCGTTTTGCATATTTTTCGGGCCGACGCCGGCGAGCAGAGGAAATGAGATTAGACCCGCCAGTGTCGTCAATGTAGTGGGAAAACTATTGGGAAATCCGAGGGATTTCAAGAAGGTTCGAAGTGGTACGGAGGTAGTTTTAGAGCGCGTTGAAGAGTAACCAAACTTTTCTTTAAGAAAGAAAAGTTTGATCAAAAGAAATAAGAGGAATAATGTAAAAATGCGGGAGAAACCGAGTTTCTCAAAGAAACTCGGTTTCTTTCCCCTATGAGGTGACAAAGTCATGAACGAAACAATTTTGACCAATATGGAGAAACAGGTATTTTTGGAAACTCTTGATGCGGACCCAGAATGGGCGTTTGAGGTGTTGAACCGCCTTTTGAAACGGAAGGAAAAGGCGGAGACTTTTCGCGAATGGTTAGGTATAAACGAGCTTGCGAGGGCAATTCAGGATTTAGCTGAAGCGCAACAGAGAACCGAAGAGCAGGTTCAAGCATTGACACAACGAGTAGATATGTTAGCTTCTCGTGTCGATGCGTTGGCTGAAGCTCAGCAGAGAACCGAAGAGCAAGTTCAGGCATTGACACAACGGATCGATGTATTAGCTGAGGCTCAGCAGAAAACCGAACAACAAGTTAATGTATTAACTCATCAGGTTAGCGCAATCTCCGAAGTTTTTGGACCAACATGGGAAGTAGAAGCTCGTGAGAGTGTGGCTTTTTTATTGCCAAAATCTGGTGTGCGTCTACTAACCCCGTTGGAATCGCAGGAAGAGAATGAATGGGACGGCGTAGCAGAAGCGGAATGGGAAGGACGAGCGGTCCATGTACGAATGGAAGCGAAAGTTTCAGCAGGCGCTGGTCGAATCATCAGTTTTGCTAACAGGGTCAGTTCGCTCGCAACAAAAACTGGGGCGGAAATCATTCCAATTTTTTGCGGCATACGGCTTTACAGTGGTGCCAGAGAAGAAGCGCAAAAGCAAAAGATTGTGTTGGTGGGACTCCGCGAAATTCGAAATGAGATTCCGCTAACTATCTTTACTTTTTTTCCTCTTATTTCTTTTGATCAAACTTTTCTTTCTTAAAGAAAAGTTTGGTTACGATTAGCCCCCAAGATTAATGAATCCCCAAAATATACATTTTGTGGAATCAGGAGGTAAAATTATGCCATTGGATGAAAAAGAGAAAGAAGCACTAAAAGAAAGGTATAAAGAACATCGTCAAGCGATATGGTCTGGAAAACGTAGTCGTAATTTGAATAGCAAAAAGAAAGAATACATAAAAACCAAAACTTCTACTGAACAGCCAACCAAATTAGGTAATCTTGAAGATGCTATATCCGTTGAGGAGTCACCAAAGTCAACTGATTACGAGGAACAAAATCAGATGGTAATTCTCCGTCGTGCGAAGAAAAAAAAGCCGGTGAATGAAGGGCCAACTGAAAAGATGCCGTCGGTTAGCGAACGTACTACGTGGTTTACGTCAGTAAACCCGTCCTCACTTTATGAACCAGAATTGACGCAGAAGACAAAAGCAAAATTATCCTCACCAGATGTTAAAACAACTATACTCGAACGGAGTGAGCCGCAGTCAAACTCCTCTTCTGCATCACCCAATGCTGCAGAATTATCAACCGAATTGAAAGTCATTGCGGACACAACGACTTTTCCGGAAAATATATTAAAAGAAAAAATCAAAAGCCAAAGACAAGAGATTTGGACTGGTACATCATCTCAAAAGAAACGTCAACCAAAGTTAAAAAAACAAAACGGTAAAAAGTCGAAAGAAAATTTGGGGATTATATCCGCGCAAAATTCTCAGGAAACGAAGAAAGGTCTAACCCTGGGCGTAGTAATCATTGGCATAGCCGCCGTAGTTTTGGCCGTAGTTTTAGGTGTGTTATTAGGATATTTACTTGCTTGAACAGAATTTGTCGCTACAAAAGTGCAATTTTGATTATAAAATGTGAGGTTATTTATATGCGATTGAAAGAGAAATTAATAAAAGAGATTGACAAGTTGAGTTCAAAAGAACTTGTTGAAATTTATAATTTGATTCTAGTTACAAAAAGACAACAAAATGTTAATCAAGAGTCTACTCCTAAGCAAGGTTATCTTAGGGTGCGAGATGCCTTGAGGAACTATCGGGGAAAGCTTTCTGATGAGATAATAGTTGAGCGTGAGGAGCGACGATGAACCTTTTTTTTGATACATCTGCATTGGTTAAATTTTTTCACGAAGAGATAGGGACGGAGTTGGTAACCCAACTTATCAATAATCCTCAGAACGAAGTATGGATTTCCGAATTAACTATTGTTGAATTTCTAAGTGTTATGTATCGTCTCTATCGAGAGGAAGAAATTGTTGATGACGAGTTAGAAGAAGCTATAAATGGGTTTGAAGAAGAATGTCATCGTTTCATTGTGGTGCCGTTAAATATAGTTATAATCGAAGAGGCGAGGGATTTGTTGAATACATATGGAAAGTATTTTTCTCTAAGAACTTTAGATGCCTTGCAACTTGCTTCCTGTAACTTTGTTTATGAAGATGATGAAAATTGGACTATTGTTAGCTCTGACCATAGATTAATTCGCGTTATTCAGAACGCAGGTATGAATGTAATCAATCCAGAAGAGCAAGAATAGCTTGTTTTATAAGATAGCAAGGAGGTAGAATAATGCACCTTCTTACAGGAAGCAAAATGGCTCGGATGTTACTTACTTATGAGGACTGGTTTACTTCGTAAACCAGCGGAAAGCAATATGCAAATTGTAACCAAATATTTTCACAACTCAAAATACCCATGCTTTATCCTGCTCATTCTATGCTTCTGGATATTCCATGGTTTCTCCGATGGCGCGATATCCGCCATTTGTTCTATTCGTAATCCCGATTTAGCTAACGAAACAAATCGCGCATATCGTATACGCCCCAAAGCTGTTGAAGGCAAACTCTCGCTTTCGCAGACACCGCGGCTTTATGAAACAGCGGAACTAACTTTGCATTTAGAGTCACTCATAAATGAACCTCTGAAAGCTAAAGTCCGTTTCGTGATTCCACCAGGTATGTTTTTTGTAGGAGAGGATAGTTCATTTTTACAAAATCCAGCGCTGCTTCAAGATATCTATTTACCTGCGAAATCAACTACTCAATGTTCTGTTACTATCACCGCCGTGAAAACTGGCAACTATACTCTTCAAGCCTCCGTCTATACATCGCCAGAATATCATTCGACTCAACATTTCTATACATATCTTTCTGTCTCTGATACTCAATCAACCTTTCCGAAATCCGAAATCCAATCCGTAGAGGTAGTGCGTGTAACGCCAAAATTTGCCCCAAGGAAAGCAGACGTAAGACTGCTTGCCGCGCCCGCGGCGCAGGCAGGTATGGTCACGGTCAGAGGAACCGCTGCATACTTCGATGATAATGAATTACGGGAACTACCAATTCGTGGTTTGAAAGTAATATTTTTCGATGAAAATAATAAATCCCCTGATGAAGTAATTGCAATAACCTATACCAATGAACAAGGCGAATATGATTTTTCGGTCAAAAATATTGATAGAGAGGACAATTCAAAACGCGACTTATACGTGGTATTCTATTTTGAGAATAATGTGCTGTCTATTCAAGATAGACGAGACAGGTTCTATGAATTTCCATCGGAAATAATTTTTGATGCTCAAGACGGAGAATGGGAATTTCATCTTTTACTTAATCAACAGGATACCATGCGCGGGTTAGGCGCTATCCATAACACAATTATTGAGGCGCATGATGTTCTCATGAACAAAGTAGGGTGGGAAAGGGATGCAATCCAAATTCGATGGCCAACCTCTGATATATTTTCGTATTATGAAGTGGAGGCCATTGGGTTTCATATCTCCGAAGTTATTAACCTTATTCACGGCGATGAATGGCAGCGCATAGCGATATTTCATGAATATGGGCATGCGGTTATGACATCGGCTTATGGTAATGACATGAATAAAGTTCCTTTCGGTAATTACGATAGGTCCCATTGGGTGTTCACGGTATCCGACCGGGACTTTGCCATGAGCGAGGGGTGGGCTGAGTTCATGGAAGCTGCTGTGGATGATGATGCGCTGAATGTTACGGGATATATCAACGCCGATATTCCGAATATTGAGTCGAATAAATGGTGGACTGGCGACGTTGATGGAAATGGCAGTAACACTCATGGAGAAATTGTCGAAGGCGCAGTCGCCAGCGTGTTCTGGGATATCACAGACACTGCCATCAGCCATGATACAACGCCCTTAGTTGATGACGATGGCATTAGCGATATGTTTAGTCAGTTGTGGGAAATATTGACAAACGACCGTCCCAAAGATATAATAGAAGTCGCAAGTTCATGGCAAAAGCGCAATTTTGATAATTATGATAATCTGGAGTTAATTTACGCAACCCATGGCATTTTACTACGTCCAAATTCTCCTCCGGCTATTACCATAACATCTCCATCTTCAGAAGGAGCTATGGCTAACACCTCGTATACGATAACCTGGATAGCATACGATAAAGATAATGAAGCTTACACGGTTGATTTGTTTTTCGACACAGATAATATACCCGGCGGTGAAACTGAAATTAAAACTACAATACCAAACAATGTAGCCAGATTTGAGTGGAATACAAGCAAAATTTCTGAGGGTAGATATTACATTTATGCAATTGCCAGGGATATCCGCGCCGGTGAGAACAAAGACTATAGCGATGGGCCGTTGATGGTTGACCACTCTCCTCTTCCACCGCCAGTTATCACATCGTCGACTCATCCAGAGCAATCTCGCTGGTATGCTAATAACTCACCTCAGTTCATATTAAAAACGACTCCCTACAAACCTGAAAGACAGTATAGCTATGTTTTAAACCGAACACCTGATACAATCCCTGATACCAGATTGGAAAAAGATGTTACTGAAAATAGTCTGGTTTTTTATAATTTAGGGGATGGGACCTGGTGGTTGCATATTCGCGCGCAGGATGATTTAGGCTACTGGACGGATGCGACTCATTTTCAATTCAACGTTGATGTATCTAAACCGTCAAGAGTGGAGAATGTGCATTGGGTCGATGGCAAAACAAATATAGATGGTGCCTCTTTGCCTATCCTCATTGAATTAGCCTGGGATGCCGCCGATGATTCTGTTAGCGGCATCGCTCAATATCATATTTCAATCTATTCCAATCCAGCCGGAGTTAAATCACCCAATATATCCGTTGGCCATTTATTTTCTGAGGATACAGTGGATGGGAATACCTTATCTAAAAGTTTTACGGTGGATGAAGCTTACACGTATTTCGCTCGCGTTCGAGCAGAAGACCACGCTGGACTACTCGGTGATTGGAGCTATATATCAGCCAGTGTTACTGTTCCTCGCCAGCATCCATGGGATGTCAATCGGGATAATAAAGTGGATATTGCAGATTTGGTCCTGGTTAAAATTCATTTCGGAGAAGAAGGAAGCGATGCTGATGTCAACAGCGATGGTGTCGTAGATATTTTAGATTTAGTATTAGTTGGTCAGCATTTTGGAGAATAATATGTATAGACGGGGTTCAAGCGCTTTTCCTTTATTCCCCCACGTTCCTCCGCGAAGAAGAGCCATTAGAAAAATAGCGAAATTAGCCGAAGTGGATTTAAAGAGAATTCGAATTAAAATTGTGAAAGGGACGAAAGGAACTGGATTTAAAGGATATACGCGAAATCGAAGATGCATTGAATTGTACGAAGACGCATTTTCCTCTGCGGAGGACTTAGCGAACACGTTAGGACATGAACGCCGTCACGTCGAAGATTTAAGAAGCGCAGGAGTTGATAGATTTATGAATTCTTTGCAGGTGATAGAATCAGAACAAGTTGCAAGAATCGCAGGGGAAGAAGCCCGGCAAAGATATATTCAAAATTGTATGCGAGGAGGAAGATGACTAAAATGAAGAAAAAAAATCCTTCTCTGAAGGACTGGATTCCTATTGTGGATGAAATTTATAAGCATGGAAGAACCCAAGGACTCATGATTTGTCCCTATTGTCAGAACAAAAGCGTTAAGTTTACTATTCAAACCTATAAGGAAGGAGACGCGACTATCTTCTTAGAATGCTTGAACTGTAAAATTTTTGACCATATTAGTAGAATACCTATCCCTGATTGGCTAAAAGAGGATAACCTGCTTAACGCTTATGTCTAAAACGAATTGATTCTTATACCACCAAGTGCTTTAATCATGGGCAGTGATTACAATTCCAATTATTTCTTATGATGGAACTTTTCTTTCTTAAAGAAAAGTTTGGTTACTTATGACATCATTTCTTTTCTGGAATCTGAATAGAAAACCTTTGCAGAAAATCGTCGCAAATTTGGCTCTACGCTATGAAGTTGATGTGCTTATGCTTGTAGAATGTTCAATTGAACCTGGTGTGTTATTGACAACTCTGAATCGACATCGCAGGTCGGAATATCGCCATGCGCCAGGTAGAATTTGTAAGAATATTGAGATATTTACGCGATATCCCAGACAATTCATAGAACCTATATACGAAGAAGATAGGCTTACGATACGAAATCTGAAGTTGCCAGGAGCAATAGACCTCTTGTTAGCTGTCACACATTTTCCCAGCAAACTGCATTGGAGTGACGCAAGTCAGGCTGCTGGAAGTATAGAACTGGCAGATTCAATTAGGCGTATGGAAAAACAAGTTGGGCATTCCAGGACAGTTCTGGTTGGTGACCTTAACATGAATCCTTTTGAAGATGGAGTTGTAAGTGCGAATGGGCTACATGGTGTTATGAGCCGGAATATTGCAGAAAAGGGAACGAGAGTCGTACAAAAAAAGGAGTACCCGTTCTTTTATAATCCTATGTGGAGTCTTTTTGGCGATGCGACGCCAGGCCCTCCAGGGACATATTACTACAGCAAATCAGAACATAAGGTATTCTTCTGGAATATATTCGACCAGGTTTTGATCCGTCCTGACTTACTGTCCTTGTTCAGCAACGAAGACATGGCAATTTTGACATCTGATGGAGATACTTCATTTCTATCCTCACAGGGAGTACCTGATGCTAATATCGCATCTGACCATCTCCCAATATTTTTTAGGCTTGAGTTATAACTATTTAGAATGGAGGTTTTGGATATGCGTGATTTATGGCCAGAAGAGATTGGACCTATCCCCGATTTAAAAGCCCCAGTGACCATCCTGAGAGAACAGGCATCACTATTGGGCAAAAAAACAAACAACCTGGTTGAAGCTGAAGTAGTGCAGCTTGAACCAAAAATTTCTGAAAAAATAGAATTCAATTATGTTTTCCTAATTGTGGCTCCGGCTTTAGACAACTATCGGTATAAGCTTTTCACAATTTCGTATGGCATTAATTTATATCCCTTAGCAATTGATGTTGATAGAGACATACGGGCAGAAATCCTTCCTGATGCAAGAGAACGTGAAGACCAAATACGCAAAAGAGAATCTTTAGTAGCTCAATTAGGAACTGAGTCCGCCATTGATTGGGAAGAAATTGTAGACAGAAGAAGACTTGTAGCCGAATCGGAAGATGAGTTCGTGGAAATTCTAAAAAAGATCTTCAGCGCCAAGAAAACAAAAAGAGTTATCGGAGCACTGTTATCGATGATTAGTTATGGACAAGAAGGACAAATCACTGGTCTAAATTCCAATAACCAATAGCGACCCAGAATCTTTCGCATCAACCGGACTCCTGAGTACGTCTTGACTTTCTGAGAAACTCTATAAGAGAAAGGAGAAGTGGTTTCCTTCCCTCCTGATTCAAAGCTGGAAGGGAAACCCGCCGTAAAAAAATGAACAATGTTAATTTCCCCCGAATTCAAGCAGTGCCACATCCAACCAAGATCGTGTTTCAGTTGGATGGCGCTGAATTGGTAAGTTACAACTACCTTCACGCTCCCTATCGGCCATATTTATTTCCTGTCATCGGCCCGTCGGGCAGATATCTCACTCGTATCAGCCATCCACACGACCCGATTGGGCACCGACATCACTATTCTATCTGGTTAGCCCATTACAATATTAACGATGTAGATTTCTGGTCAGACGCGGATAAAAGTGGAAAACAAATTCATCAAAACTTTTTGAACTTCGAGGATGCGCCAGACTTTGCCAGGATGGTGGCGCAAGTGCTCTGGCAAGCTCCCGATGGAAAAATCTTGCTCAAAGAAAACAGACAAGTCACCGTTCGTCTCCTTGAGGCGAAGCAATACTTTATCGATATGGATTTAACTTTTAATGCCCTCGAAGATATCCATTTCGGCAAAACCAACTTTGGATTATTAGGCGTCAGAGTCGCCAAGACAATGGGCGTTCACGACGGCGGCGGAAATATCACCAATTCGGAAGGAGATGTAGATGAAGCGCAGGTATTTGGCAAACGCGCCCGGTGGTGCGATTATTCCGGGCCTGTTACTCCTACAGAATGGAATGGAATTACCATTTTCGACCATCCGTCAAACTATGACCATCCCGTCCATTGGCATGTCCGAAATGACGGTTGGATGTGTCCTTCGCTATTTTTCGAGAATGCCCTGACGCTTCCAGCGGGGCAAGAATTGATGTTGAAATATAGGCTATTTGTGCATGCTGGCGCTGCGGATGCTGGGATAATAGAAGGACATTATTTAGACTTCCGAAGTCTTTGAGACTTCGGAAGTCTGGGGAGTGTTTTAATTGATTGAAAAGTACCGCATAAATTTAGCAATTCTCTATCTATTTTTCATAACAGCCTGCGTTACTCCAACCAAAATGTGGCAAGCGGATAGAATGGTTGATGGCGGAAAATACCGAGAAGCCATTGCTATGTATACGCAGATTATGCAATCAAACCCTGGTATGGAAACGGCGCGCGAAGCGCATCTCAAAGCTGGAATAGTTTATTACAACCATCTAAATGACACGGAAAAAGCGTTGAGTATTTTTGAAAGGATTGTCAAAGATTATCCGAGAAGCAATCAAGCAGTGGAATCGCTCTGGTTACTTGGAACACATTATTATGACAATGGCGAATATCAACAGGCTCGCAATAAGTTCATTCAACTCATCTTAGATTTTTCCGACAGTGATAAAACCAAATCTGATAAACTCCAGATTGCGGCTTGTTATGAACAACTGAATAAATATCAAGAGGCAATTTCAACATACTCGGAATTTGAACGATTCTATCCGCGGGATTCAAAAATACCGCAAATTGTGTTAAAAAAAGGTGAACTTTATGAGCAGTTGAGCCAAAAGGATAAGGCGATATTAGAATATCAGCGAGTGGTAAACGATTTTCCATCTTTTTATAGTGAGGTTAATAAAGCCAGGCAGCGTTTGGAGATTTTGGGTGCAAATGAAAGATTAGCCGAAGAACAAGACGGTGAAATTCGACAAATCGGCCCGAAAGCCCGTCCGGATGCGCGCGCTGAATTAGCGCGTTGGACAATTTCGCCTACATTCGGGTACAATCCTCGGGAACTTTTGATGGGCGAAAGTGGAAATTCGTTGTTCGGCGGGATTGAATTGGAGGAGAGTTTAAATTCCGATGGAGCATTGCTGGATGATGCTGTATACAATATGGGATTGATGTACTACATGATTGAAGATTACAAGAAAGCGGGGGCGTGTCTGGAAAAAGCTGTGGAAATCGGTGTAAAGTCGGCAGATGCATACCTCAGATTGGGCGTGTGCTACCGGGAAGTCGGGTCGGTGGAAAAAGCGAAGGAGACGTTTAAAACTGTAGCAAAAATTGCCCCAAATGTGATGGAAAACCTGCTTATGGATAGCGAAAACCAGGCGGCAAATGGCAATTATGAAAAAGCAATCAATTCACTTGAAATGATTCTGGGAATATCAGAAACTATAGATAAACAAATCTATCCTCTTCTCAGCACAATTTATCAGAAAAAAGGCGATGCAAAAAAGGCGGAGGAATACAGGAAACTATCTGAAAAGAAGTAGACTTCCGAAGTCTTCAAGACTTCGGAAGTCTATAAAAAAATTTGAACGTTTTTGTCCAGTTAATTGTCTAACATTTTAGTTCAAAAAGGAGGATGTGGCGAGTGGAAAGAATTGACGCGATTCTAATTGAAGATGTCCGAGAAGGGGATATAGCAGCATTAGCTGCATTGGTGGAAAAATATAAACGGATGGCTTATCGAGTCGCAATTAAGATTACGAGGAACCATGAAGATGCTAACGATGTCGTTCAAGACGCCTTTTTGAAAACTTATGATTCCATTCATAGATTTCGGATGGACTCATCTTTTGAGACCTGGCTGTACCGAATCGTGGTCAATCTTTCACTTAATGTTGTCAAACGGAAGAAAATACGCGGCGAATGCGCTCTTTCGAAGGAAACAATCAATCAAGCTACAAAAGATGTCAAACGTCGAGTTGAGGTTAAAAATGACCCATCTATCCAGGCGGAAAAACAAGAACTGCGCGAGTGGGTAACCAAAGCTGTTGAGAGTTTACCTGTTCATCATCGGACGGTGGTAATTTTGCATGAATTAGAAGGATTGACCCATTCAGAAATTGCTTCCATTCTCAATTGTTCGGTGAGTACAGTGCGAACAAGGCTTCATTATGCCAGAAAACGATTGCGGGAACTCCTAAAACCTTATGTAGATTCAATTGCTAATTAGACTTCCGAAGTCTTTGAGACTTCGGAAGTCTACGAGGTGCATATGAGATTAAAATGTAATTATGTAAAAAATCTATTGTCTGATTATCTTGATGGAATTCTTCCTGAGAATCAGACTGTTGTTATTTCTCAACATTTAAGGCATTGCCGCGTTTGTCAGCGCGAGTTAGAAACCCTAAATAAGACAACCCAACTGCTAAAGTTCTATATTGAAAAATCGCCTCCAGATGGTTATTTTCAGCAATTGTGGCCTAATCTTAAATATCTGGTGGAATGCAGGAACAACTGCAATCAGCTTAGTTTGCAATGGTTAGTTACACTTCTGATATTAAAGTTCAAGGGATTTAAAGCTGGCTTGCTTGCTAAGTGTGAAGAACTAAAAACAACGTTGAATGGTCAGTGGTATAAAGTATTGGTAAAATGCGCCATCGTGGCATGTTTTGTATTGATATCAATTTTTATAGATAGAACATATATTAGACCATCACATAAAGTAGTTTCAGAATTTATAAGAAATTCTTTCTATTCTCAAGGCACTTATAATTCCGAATTTTTCATTCAACCGAAACGCAACGATAACAGAAATACGTCTTTCCGAAGTAAAGATGTGTTTGGTTATCAAGGGAAAGCTATCAATTTAGTCAAAGAAGAAAATAGAGAAAATGTCTTAAATACTTTACCAGTATTACATGGTAAAGTTGGTGCTATTGATATAGATTTACACCCTGTGAGTTTCAAAAACGGTATTTTAACCCTGGTTGTTAATTTAGCAGAGGTTAATGATATCCCAGAAGAGCAACTTCTTATAGCTAATCAGCAATCTTATTTCAACTCTATGGGATATTGGAGCGAGGTCAAACAACTTCCACATAGCTTAGAGCTACCAGAAGTTCCCAAAGTGGAAAACCACGAAAGTTTAGGTAGCAATAAAAGACCTAAATTTGAAAGCTGGTTAGCTAATCTTTTGACTGATGTAACTTTACCAACATTATCAATAGCAGATGCTTCTGGAATCGAAAATGTGGCGACGGGTAAAATTTCTCATTGATAATTGTTTGACATTCAGAAAAAAATATGCTACAATAATAATCTAGGTTGCTACCTATGGCAGGAGTCAAAATCATGTCGCGGATTATCAAGACCATTGAAATTGAGGGCCATCCGGCTGTCGCCCTTTTCGACACCGGAGCAGTTTATACTTATGTCCGTTCCTCGCTATTGCATCATGTGCCTTTAAAGTCAGTGACCCAGCCGGTTCGCGTGACTTTAGGAGGCCAGGAGATTGACATCCGGGAATTGTGCTTCATCGAAGGAAAAATAGAGGGGCTGGATTTTTTTGCTGACGCGGTTCCCGTGTCCAAATTGGGTCGGGCGGATGGCCACGAATTGGATGCTCTCATCGGAACTCTCACGATGGAACGATGGGAGATTAAACTGGACCCCAAAGCCGGTACGCTGGATTTGGAGGGGCTTCGACGGCGAGAATTCATCGAATTCTGAACCTTACTAACTCTTCAGACTTCCGAAGTCGTGAAGACTTCGGAAGTCTAAAGGGCTACAAAATAATTATCAACCCAAAAATCTTAACACAAGAAAGGAATTTACCATGAATCCCAAACTCATTGGAGCACTAGCAGTTATCGCGTTAGCAGCGGTTTTGTTCTGGCCTGCTGGTAGCTCACAGAAAGTCAAAACAATGTATGAAGAAGCTAAGACGTTATACGAAGCTAAAGATTACAATGGCGCTATCGACAAGTACAACTTAGCTTTGCAAGAAGCAGAGAAGCGGTTTGTTAAAACCGAAGTTATTGATAAGGATTTTAAAACCCTCGCTAAATTCCAGATAGCGATTTGCTATTCCAAATTAGCTGAAGATGGCGATGTGGCTAATTATGACAAAGCCTTACAGATAATTGAAGAAATTTATCCTACGGCTACAGTCCGTAAGCACCAGGAAGGTATCGTTTACCTTTGGGGACATATCCTGTTTAAACAGGAAAAATATGAGGAATCCGAACCTAAGTTCAAAGAATTGATTGAGAAGTTCCCTAATAGTGCTTCGGTGGAAAACTCCTGGTATGCCATCGGAAGACTTAATTTTCAGTTGCAAAAGTATGAGGAATCACGTAAAGCGTATAAGGCCGTTTTGGACAACTTCCCCAACTCCGAATTTAAAGATGATGCTCAGCATTTGATCGCACAGTCATACCTCCTTGAGGAAAACTATGACCAGGCCTTTGCTGAGTTTGATCGACTCAATACTGAGGAATATAAGAATTATCCAGACTTACAAGCTGAAGCCTCATATAAGGCCGGTTACTGTCTTAAACAATTGGGTCGCGATGATGAAGCCATTGCGCGATACAACACCTTCGTAACGCAGTATTCAATGAGTGACTATGTTACAGCGGCATATTTCGACCTTGGCTCCATTTATGCGAAGATGAAGGACTACGATAATGCCCGTCTAAATTACGAATTGGCAATTCAAAACACGAAGGACATGGGTCTGCGAGCAGAAATCCAAAATGAAATTGGACGCAACTATTATGAAGAAGAGGATTACCCAAACGCTATCGTTGCGTATCAAAAGTTATTAGACCCAGAGCAAAATCCTGAGAATCTACATCTGTTAGAAGCCAAAGTAGGCATTTCCGATAGTTACTTCAAACTGAAAAATTGGCCGGAGACCATTACGTGGTATCAACGGCTCATCAACGAACACCCGACTGAGACGGCTTATATTCCTTACGCCACTTTCCAGGTCGGCGAAGCTTATTATCAGCAGAAAGACTATGAAAATTCGCTGGCCTGGTATCAGAAGGTGTTAGACAATTATCCCAATGAAGATATTGCGCCGCATGCACTGTACGGTGCTATCTGGAGTTTAAGCGAATTGGGAAGAAATGAGGAAGTTCAAACCATTGGCGCTAACTTCATTGCACAGAAGAAACAGGACCCCAATTTTGACCTTCAAGCCGCAGAAATTCAGATGAAACTTGGCGATATTCAGCTTAAAATGGAAAACTATACGCGTGCCGCTGAAGAGTATGCCAAAGTGTGGAACGATTACCAGGACCTGCCCAAATTCTTCCTCCTGAAGTTAATATCGAAGTTCCAGGAAGGTACATGTTATTTTAATGCCGCCAAACCGGCGGGTTATAAAGAAACTGACCAAAGCGCGGTATTCGACCAGGCGTTGTTGCAAAAGTCAGCCGCGGCTTACAATCAGGCGGTTGATAAATTCGGCGATAAATATAACCCTCAGAGCTATGGTAACTTCGATTTTGACGAACGTTTGCAATACATTGAAAGCTGCCAACTGAACTTAGCGTTAACTTATGAAAAGCTAAAAGATTTACAGAAAGCGCGAGAAGTTTATGCGCTCATCCCGCGCCAGAGCGAAAATTATGAGCGTGTGCAACTGTTGATGGCGCAAACTTATGCGATGGAGGAGAAGACCAGCGAAGCTATCGCGGCGTATGAAAAAATCCTGCAAAATCCGAATATTTCCAATGATAGCAAAGACTTATCGCGGATTAAATTGGCCGACCTGCAACGTTCCGCTAAACGGTACGCTGAAGCCGCGAGCTCTTATGAGCAGATAGTTGCCGCCAACCCACAAGGCGAATATGCTGATGATGCCCAATATTTAGTGGGTGTGTGTTACTATCAAATTGAGGATAAAAAGCCAGAGGATTTGAACAAAGCCGTCGCTGCTTTCCAGACGGTAATAGACAACTATCCCAATAGTCCGAATGTGTCTGATGCCTATTATGGTATCACTTTAGCTTACAGGGACTTAGCTGAAAAAAGCGACGCCGCTTATTGGGCGAAAGTGATCGAAGTGGCTGATGCTGCTATGGCGGCCTTTGGCAACAGCGAAGAGGGAAAAGTGCTGGAAACGTTAAACAATATTAATTTAGTCAAGATTAACGCTCTGGAATCAAGCAAGGGCAGCGAAGCAGGGATTGATGCGATGTTGGAGGTATTGCGTAAAGTGGTCAGCAGCCCGGTCTCTACTGTCGATGCCAAAGCCAGGTCACAGTTGAAGATGGGCCACCTGTTGTATGAAGTCAAGCGCTACCAGGAAGCGGTTGCTGAATATGAAAAATTAATTGAGATTGCGCCCGATGACGAGAACGCGCTGACTGCAAGATATCAGATTGCCGTGTGCTATTTCCAATTAGGCCAGGCTGCAACTGATGACTCCGAAAAACAACGATACTTCCAGTCATCCGCCGAAGCCTCTGAATCCGCGCTTAAAGGAAATCTGGACGCAGATATGTCATTGAGCACGTATTATGCGTTAGGTTTAGCGAAAGCCGGGTTAAAAGACAAGGCAGGCGCCACAGAAGCATTCCAAAAAGTAGTCTCTTTGTCAGAACAAGTTGGAGATGAAAGAAGGCAAGCCAGCGTTTACGACGCTCATGCGCGTTTGGCTGATTTATACTTGGACCAGGGCAAATATGAGCCTGCTATCCAGGAATATGAATATATCATTAACAATTCCCAGGATAAGGATACTCAGGCGCGGTCATATTTCTCCATAGCTTTAGTCTATGATGAGCATCTTAACGACTATAATAAAGCCATTGCTAACTACCAAAAAGCTTTGCCGCTGACGGATGATGTTCCAACAAAAGCGCAAGCAAATTACCGAATTGGATTGCTCTACGCCACTAAATTGAATGATGGTCAAAGCGCTCTGAAGGCTTTTGATGAATTGATAAATAACTATGCCAATACCAACAATGACACTATCAATTCTATGATTGCTGACTCCAAAACCCGACGTGCGGAACTATATGTCAACCTGGGGATGCTGGATGAAGCGATTGGTGAAGTTCAAAAAGCCAGAGATGAAGCGGTTTCATTCAAAGGAACCAGCCTCGGTCAGAAGCTTGGTGCGCAGTATAACCTTGCACTTTACCAGTTCCAGCGCGCCAGGAAATTTTACAATGAAGAGGAAAAAACCTATAACGAGGATTACAGAAATGGTTCACGGCAGGCAATTGATTCCTATCTGCAAGTTTACACCATGGCGGACGAGGCGATGAAAGCCCAGGGTAAAACTATCAGTGGTTTACCCAAGGATGCGATTCCGTTTGTGAAATACGCTCTGTACCAGGGAGCCCAGATTGCTTACTCGATCCACTTCAAACCAGACCTTGAGAAAATGATTCCAGCCCTGGATCTTTTTGTAAAGTATACCGACCAGGGACTATTTGGGAATCCAAAGACCGACAAGGAACTGGGTGAATTTCTCCAGAGTTCTTTAACTTTCCTGGCTTCAGGCTACTTTGACCTTGCCAGATACTCCAATAATGACCCGCAGCTTTTCAGTAAAGCCTCGGCTACGTTCAAAGATATGGTTCAGCGATATCCTACTTCGCCAGATGCAGCGCGTTGGCAGTATCAAGCCGGTGAATCATATTTCGCGATGGGCGATTATCGCAAAGCCTTAGCCGAATATGAAAAAGTTCAGACTATCAACCCTAAGCATGAAAGCGCGGCTGATGCCCTGTATGCGATGGCCACTTGCTATCAATACATTGCTTCAGAAACCACTGACCTCCGCTTGCGCGGGGAACTCGAACAAAAGGTATTCGAGTTGAATGAAAAATTGGCCAACGAGTATCCCAATAGCGAATATGCCGCCGATGCTTACGTCAACGTAGCTAACAATTATTACAACCAGGCAGTGTCGGTTACTGACCCCGTGAAACAGAAAGAACTTTATAAACGTTCTATTGAGCTCTACAAGAAGGCGCTTAGTTTGCCGGGTATCAAAGCCGAATCTAAAGCCATCGCCGGAGATTTCCTCAGAGAAACGGAAGAAGCCTTTGCGATTCAGCTCTATTCAGAAGGTAACAATCTGATGATTCAGGCAAGGCAAATGAAAGAAGGCTCTGATGAAAGGAAGCGGAAAGTTTCAGAGGCTATTACGATTCTTGAAGGCCTGACCAAAAGTTATCCCAACTCGACTTCTGCTGATATCGCCTATGACGTAATCGGCGATGCTTATGTTGAATTGGAACAGTTTGACAAAGCGCTCAAAGCCTTTGAGATGCTCATTAACAAATATCCTCCGAGTAAACCACCGGTTAATAACGATGTCGCACAGGCATGGAAGTACGCACAATCACGCTACGCTACCATCGCGACTTACTTGCAGTCACTTGATATACATGAGGCGGCTACCAAGGGCAGGTAAGCTAGGATTGATGATTGTTGATTGAGGATTGTTGATTGAAAAGATTTCCCAATCTTTGGATTGATGATTGTTGATTGAGGATTGTTGATTGACGATTGAAAAAATATTCCTCAATCAACAATCGACAATCCTAAGGATATATCCCGCGTTGCAATCCTGCAGAAGAAACGCGATTGACCGCCAGAACATAAGCCGCGGTACGCATATCTGTATTGTATTCCAAAGCTGTAGCTAACACTTCCCCAAAACTACTCACCATAATTTCCCGCAACCGGTCGTTCACTTCATTTTCTTTCCAGAAGAAAGCTTGCAAATCCTGAACCCATTCAAAATACGAGACCGTCACGCCGCCTGCATTGGCTAAGATATCGGGAACGAGAAATATGCCTCGGTCACACAATATTCGGTCTGCAGCAGTCGTGGTCGGGCCATTGGCGCCTTCCGTAATAATACGCGCTTTTATTCGAGTTGCATTCTCTCCGGTGATTTGATTTTCCAAGGCAGCCGGTAAAAGCACGGTGCAATCTAATTCTAACAACTCCGCATTGCTTATAACATCTACATTTGTCCGTAAGCCCTTGGCGTCGGTGAACGAAGTGAACATATCCATGATTCCTCCCGTCTCACTTTTGTGTTTCAGGACTGCTGGAATGTCTAATCCCTTCGGATTATAAACTCCGCCTTGAGAATCGCTGATGGCTATCACTTTGCATCCTGTCTCATGCAACAACCGCGCTGCGACACCGCCGACATTTCCGCAACCTTGAACTGCCACGGTTGTTTCATCCCCTCTAATGCCGAGATGTTTCAATGCTTCCAGGGTTGTAACCATGCAGCCGCGCCCGGTTGCCTCAAACCTGCCTTTTGACCCGCCGATGGACACAGGCTTTCCGGTGACGACAGCAGGCACGGAATGCCCGATGTGCATGCTGTAGGTGTCCATAATCCACGACATCACCTGTGGATTGGTGTAGAGGTCGGGGGCAGGGATATCGTAGTTTGGGCCGATGATAATGCTGATTTCAGTGGTATACCGTCGGGTCAGACGTTCCAATTCAGTAAGTGAGAGTTTCTTCGGGTCGCAAATCACTCCACCTTTCGCCCCGCCATACGGTATATTCATAACGGCGCACTTCCAGGTCATCAACATTGCCAGCGCTCTAACCTCATCTAAGGTAACGTTAGGATGATAACGAATTCCGCCTTTAGCAGGCCCTCTGGCGAGGTTATGCTGAACACGATATCCCGTAAACACCCTGTATGAACCGTCGTCCATGCGTACAGGGAAATTGACCGTTAACTCGCGTTTGGGATATTTGAGAATCTCATGGATGCCTGGGTCAAGGTCGATCAGTTTTGCAACATAATCCAGTTGTTCCAGCGCGACTTTATAGAGACTTTGTTCGCCATCCACTCCACTGGACTTCACAATCCGTGTGTCTTCGGTTTGATGTGATGTTTCTTGTGCCATGTTGAATCCTCCTCGTCGTGGGCATGTTTCAGAAAATAGTTTACATTTCGGCGGATGGTAATTGGGCAAGACGGCAAGATGGCAAGACGGTCGTAGGGAAAATCAGCCGTTTAACCGTTTAGCCGTTTTGCCTCCTTGCCCCTTTGCCACTTTATCAACTAATTTTTGAGGAAATTTGAAACATGCTCAAAATTCAATATTTTCCATATTTTCTTACAAGGGAAATAAGCTGTGAATAAGAATGAAAGCTCACGTTGTCAGGAACAGAGTGGTCTGAGTGGTAAATGTACCCTCCGCCCTTTTTGGCAAAGGTGATTTTCTCTATAACTTCCTTTTCCAGCGCTTCGCCTCCCAAAGCCATTGCTCGCACATCTATTCCGCCCATTAAAGTTACTTTTTCTCCATACTTCTTCTTTAGCTCAAATAAATCCATCCCCGACTTTACTTCTAAGGGTTGAATACATGCAAAGCCTGCTTCTACGAACATCGGCATAAAATTGCTTACATTGCCACAACTGTGAAGCACAACCGACATTCCCTTTCCATTACAGAAATCACACAGGCGTTTGTGATAGGGAAATAGCAACTCGCGATACATGGTGGGCGAAAAAAGAGTGCCGTTCCTATAACCGAGGTCATCCCAAAAAAACGCGCTGTCAAATTCTATGCCGCGTGCCATCATCTCTTCCATTATAGTGATGTTCAAATCAGCATTTGCCTGATACATCTCCTTAATCCATTCAGGGTCCTCTATCATTCCAATGAGCATATTAACAGGGCCTACAATCCTTTGCCACCAATCATACCCTATGCCATTGAAATACTGGACAGGGTAGCCTGTTTCGCTACCTCTTTTGAAAGCTGCCACTGCGGAATCAAAATTCACTCTTGATTCGTTATACTTAGCACGCTCTTTATATTCTTCCCACTTTTTGCGGTCTGTTATAAGAAAATCAATAAGTTCAGGAGTAGAAGTGGATTTCTTCCAGTATTTAGTCACCGCGCCATCGGCATTCCTGGAGATTACATAATCTTCCGTATCTTCGATAGTCTCAGAAGGTAGTTGTAGCGAAATATCTGCGCCTATCGCAACCCATCCATCGAAGCCAAAATAATCCCATGGGCCTTTATCTTCTGGTAATCCTTCCTGTCTCCATCTTAAAATCGTGGTATTCCAGATTGTATCCGAGATAGGTATCCTATCCGCTTCCTGATGTTTTAGAGCAAGAGCAATCCTTTCCTTAGACGTCATAATTTCCTCCAAGGATGTCAATTTGTGTGTAAGACCAATAGTAATTAACCTGAGTTGTTAGTTATAAAGAGAGTAATGGCTAAGGGGCAAGATGACAAGACGGCAAGGTGGCAAGATGGCAAGACGGCAAGGTGGCTCGGAATTGGGAAGTCGGAAGTATTAAATCTTTTCCTTCCGACTTCCACCTTTCGCCTTCCGCCTTCCGTTAGCCCTCTTGCCGTTTAGCCGTTTTACCATTTTGCCCAGTCAGAAGCTCTCTACTGGTAACTAATAACTTGAGTTAGGTAATTAAATAAATATTATAGCATAGGAAATCCAAAGAAAAAGAAAAATTATTGCTCCCTCAAACTCGTTATGTTATACTGAGCGCATTCAGGTCCTGTGAAATTGTAGCCGAACTCGCGCGGTTTACGAAGTAAACTCTTGAGCCTGCGAAGGGTCGACGAAGTGAACAGAGTTCGGGACAGGGTCTGGACTTATAGCCGCCTATCTCCAAACATCGCTGATAATTATATAAATCAGCGCCGTCTGATAATCAGCGGCTATATCCCACGCATTTACGCTTAAGCTTTTCTAACTTGAGAGGAGGAAATTTTTATGTGTTTGGAATCCGCAGTAAAACCTAAACCTGAAGAGATGGCGGAGTTAAAAAAATGGATGGAGGATAACTTTAAGAATGAAACATCTGTTCCGCCTTTCTCTTTCAACTACGATGGTCAACCTTCTGCTAATTTGCTCAAGACGTGGAAAACTGAGCGAGATTCTAATGATTTAGACTATTCTCGTCTTCAGCATACCTTTATATATACAGATTCAAAGACGGACCTGGAAATTCGCTGTGTAATCGTCGAGTACAAAGACTTTCCCACCGTCGAGTGGACTCTTTACTTCAAGAACACAGGCACTTCGGACACGCCTGTTATTTCAGACATCCAGGCTTTGGACACATACATTGCCCAACCTTCCTCTTCTGATAAAGGGAGAGAGTTTTTGTTGCATCACAACGTAGGTAGCCCGTGCAAGCCGAATGATTACCAGCCGCTCGTTACCAAACTCCAGGTAAACACCAGCAAGCGGATAACCGCGGCAGGGGGGCGTCCTTCAAATAGCGACATGCCCTATTTTAACGTCGAGTCAAATGTTGGAGACGGTGTTATCGTCGTCATCGGCTGGCCGGGACAATGGGCGGCGGAATTCATAAACGATGCCAATAAGGGGCTCCATATCCGCGCGGGTCAGGAGTTAACTCACTTTAAACTGTTTCCCAGTGAGGAGGTACGCACTCCGCTCATCGTGCTACAGTTCTGGAAAGGCGGGGATTGGATTGACGCCCAAAATACCTGGCGGCGTTGGATGATTAAGCATAATCTTCCCAGGCCCGGCGGCAAATTACCAGAGCCTCTATTGAACGCCAACAGCTCATTCCAGTTCAACGAGATGATAAATGCCAATGAGGACAACCAGAAGTTGTTCATCGACCGCTACCTTGAAGAAGGAATCAAAATTGACTATTGGTGGATGGATGCGGGATGGTACGTCAATAATGGCTCGTGGCCGAACACCGGCACCTGGGAGGTGGACGAGAAACGTTTCCCAAATGGGCTACGCGCTATTGCTGACCATGCGCATAAAAAGGGAGTAAAGATAATTGTCTGGTTCGAGCCGGAACGAGTCACAGCCAACACATGTCTGTCTAATAATCACCCGGAGTGGCTATTAGGAATTCCCGGATTATTGTACCTGGGTAATCCGGAGGCTAAGGAATGGTTGACCGACCATATTGACAAGCTCCTCACGGAACAGGGCATCGACCTCTACCGACAGGATTTCAACATGGACCCACTTAACCACTGGCGCGGAAACGATGCGGAAGACCGCCAGGGTATCACCGAAATCCGCCACGTGACCGGTTACTTAGCCTATTGGGATGAATTACGCCGCCGCCGTCCTGAAATGCTGATAGACACTTGCGCCAGCGGTGGACGGCGAAATGACCTTGAGACCCTGCGTAGGGCTGTACCGTTGCTCCGAAGCGACTACAGGTTCAACTCGGAAGCTAACCAGTGTCACACCTACGGCATCGCTTCCTGGATACCTTTTTATGGAACCAACTTCAGAGTCATTGATGATTATGTAATTCGCAGCGCTATGTGCCCATCTTTCAACGCTCGCATAGATGTACGCAATAAAGGCTTAGATTATGATAAACTTCGTCGCCTGATTAATGAATGGAGAGAAATCGCAAAATATTATTATGGCGACTACTATCCATTTACTCCTTATAGTCTTGACGAAGATGCGTGGATTGCCTGGCAGTTTCACCGTTCAGACCTTGGTGAGGGCATGGTGCAGGCCTTCCGGCGTGAGAAGAGCGTGTACGAATCTGCTCGGTTCAAATTGAGAGGGCTGGAGCCTGATGCTCGTTATACTGTAAAGCATAAGGATATTTGTGGCTCGAAGGAGATGGCCGGTAGTGAACTTATTGAAGACGGCTTGGTAGTCAACATTCCTGACCGTCCTGGCGCCGTGACTATCACGTACAAAAAGGTCAAATAGATTTTTCTATTTGAAACTTGGGCATGTTTCAGAAAATAGTCGAAGCGAAGCGAAGTTGCGAGGAACTGATTGCTTCGTTCCTCGCAAATCAACATTTCAGGCTGATGAGTGATAAGTGATGAGTGATAAATGAGCATATCACTCATCACTCATCACTCATCACTTTGTCAACTAATTTTTGCGAAAATTTGTATCATGCTGTATGACTTATCTATAAGTAATCACCACAGCACCAGGGCAATCTTTTATATAAACCTCCAGTCCCTTTTCCATAAGTTCCCGACCAGTCATCATGGTTTTCCCAGGAACATCCAAATTGGTCAATTCGTATTGAGTATCAGGCTCTAATCCACTAAGTCTGAATTGACAGGCTGAGACATCACTGCCTGGACGCCTAAATGCCTGTACCAGACCATCGCTTAGTTCTGGGCGATTAAATTGCCAGGCTATCCAGACATCCTGAGATACGCTGTACGGAGTGAGGGGATAAAAATCGCCCATAAAAAGATGTTTAATCGACCTATATTCGTGCAGTAATTTTGTCGCAGGGTCCCAAATAGAATTATCATTGTAATCAAATGAGGCGGAAAAGTTGGCGCCCATTCCACTTCGAAAATCATAAGGGTCAAGTGAAATAGAACCCACTCCGTGCAGTGGCATCCAAAGCGACAACCCATAAGTCATACACTGTTCTGCAATAGCATCCCAGCATAGGTCACTTCGCCACAGAGGAATGGAGCGCCGCAGCATCTCAAAGTCAAGCCTGCGCCCGCCGCTGGCGCAGTTGTCAATGAGCAGATGTGGATGGTCGCGTAAGAGAGTGTCGAAATAGTCATATAATCCCATAATGTACCGAATCTCATTCATCCCTTGCCTATCAGGCGCTTCTCCATTTCGCCAATAATGCAACGGATGGATGTTGAAATCATGGCGGTATATGTCGATGCTGACATTGCCAATCATTCCGGAGAACTTGGTTTTTAACCAGGCTAAAGCCTGCGGGTTTCCTAAATTCAGCAGATAGAAACCGTCTCTTGCCTGATATTGCTGTTCAGGTGGTAGGTCAGCCGGCGCAAGAAGCCAGTCAGGGTGATTCTTATAAAGCCACGTGTCAATCATAACTCTCTCCGGCTCAAACCATAGCAGGAACTTCAAACCGTTCTGGTGCGCGGCATCAGCCACCGGTTTCATGCCATTGGGATAGCGGTCAGGGTCAGCATCACAGTTCCCGACTCCTGCCGCCCAATTTGCTTTGCCGGTTTTGGGATTAGTGCATGAATACCACCCGGCGTCAATCCACCATGTATCTACCGGAATATGGTGTGAGGCGATGTTATTGATTCCTTGAATCATGTTGGTCTCAGTGGTTGATTCAAAACTTATGGCTTTGTGAGGCGAAGCGGCAGTAGGAGGGTCAATTAGCGCACCGCCAGGAGTAGGCGAATAGTGATTTAGCAGCAGTTTCCTCAACTGATTTTGTCCGCGCATAAAATCACCGTTCCAGAATAAAAGCAAAATTGCCGGTGTCCGAATTTTTTCGCCTGAGTAACTATGAATTTGGTTTTTGTCATTCTGAGCGAAGCGAAGAATCTCTTGGACCGAGCCACTAAGAGATCTTTCGCTTCGCTCAAGATGACATGAATTAGAATCATAATTACTTGGGTATAATTTCAAATGGGTCAGTTCCATACCCGCTTGAAAATTGACCCTGGCGCCACCATCCCGCGTGAATGATGCCGCCCATTGCCCGGTCCAACCTACTGCGGTTATAATGCCATTACCATCCGGTTTCTTTAGGTTAAAAAAAGGCAACACACTGTCCGATGACCTGCCTCCATAGGATAAAAAGCTCTTTGTCATCCCTGGTGTCAGTTCTGTCTTTAGAGGTTGAAAATCGGTGACCACCGCGCGGCTACCATCGGCGTGATAGAGTACAAAGTCGCCTGGTTCTTCGCTGGTAAAAGTAACATTCGCTGCCTGAATATCCTCGAGAATCGGGCTTTCCTGACTGCCTGTGTTTTCCAAGAACAGCACCCATTCAACTGCGGGATAATCGTTGTATTCGATTGCTACGCAACGAACTTTAAGACCAGTTTTTGAATCAGTGAATGTGAGAGTATGCTGCGTGCGGTATTCGTCCAACTTATTAGAATCTCGCTCAATCTTCCACTTCTTGAGCAAATCAGAAGAGGATTGACCATCATATTTAAAAGAAAAGGGTAGAACAGATGCTTCTTGCTGAAAATAATTCTCAATCCATTTTTTTGATTCTGCCATTTCTTCAGGCTTGGGATTTACAGCCCACGCTTTTTTGTTCAGGCGGATAATCACTATTACCGCAAACAATAATGCAAGTCCAAAACACACCATAATTCCCTTCTATTATTTCTTTTGATATGAATTGATAATGTCGATGATAAGCGCGATGTCGTCGCGCGCTGATTCGACCGAGGTGCGCGACGGAATGCCCTCAGTAATGCACTCATGAAAGTGGCGCAGCTCGCGGACAAAGGCACTCTCCCAGGCAATTGCCGGTTCCTTGCGGAAGGTTGTTCCATCAGTATCTATCCCCTGCACGGTCACTGTTGAGAGTATCCCACGGGCAAAGCCAGTGGGGTATGACACGATAACGCGCTTGTCATCGCCATAGACCTCTAACGTCTCTTTGAAATCCCAAAGATTGGGTAGGTCTACCCAGGTGGCAACACAACGCGCGCCGTCCCCCTTATCCCCCCCTTCATCCCCCCGCATGCGGGGGGAAAGAGGGGGGGGAAGAGGTTGTGGGTACTCAAGGACAATAGTGACTGCTCGGCTGCCGTTCCAAATCTCCGTGCTGACAACGGCACTCGGCAGACCGAGCATGACGCGCAGACCGTAGATATCATGAATCATGCTTCCCGCCAGAAGGAAAAAGACGCCTTTGACATTGTTGGGTACATCTCCTATCGCATCATGAAGTGCCTTTTCGCGGGCGGTGTGCGCTGCATCATACGCACCTGGTGGAATATCGTCGAATCGCTGAATGCGAAACTGGCGTAGGTGAAGGGCATTATTGGGATGCAGATGATTGACCTGTACAAACCGGATATTGTCCATAACATCCACTTCCTGTTTTGCTATCTCAAAGGCCGGGTCATACACTTTCATATACCCGACCTGACCAATCTTCCCTGATTGATGGGCAGCATCAATGATGGCATCGGCTTCCTGAAGCGAAAAACACATCGGCTTTTCAATGAAGACGTGTTTTCCTGCCTCGAAAGCTGCTACAGCCACTTCGGTCTTCGGGTCTGTGTGGCAGAGTATCACCGCTTCCACATCGGATTCCAAAAGTTGGCGGTAATCGGTAACGTAATTGGGAACGTGGAACGTTTTGGCGACGGACTTCGCCAATCCAGGTGAATGGTCACAGACAATAGTAACCTCAAACTCTTCCTGAAGTCCAGCCAAATTGGGCAGGTGCTGCACCTGGGCGATAGCGCCGCAACCGATAACACCTATGCGTATTGGGTTCATGGTTAATCTCCTATATTTTAGACTTCCGAAGTCTCGGAGACTTCGGAAGTCTGTCTATCTATCCTCCGTCATTCGTGGCGCAAGTTCATTCCATACATCAGCCAAATCATAAACACTCTTGAACATCGTAAACAGCGCTTCCCACATCGCATTTCGGACATCAGCAGCCGCGTTGCTATCACCTTCGGCGATGGCTCTCTTGAGTTTGGCTGCCATGTCTTGCTGGACGTTGGCACTGGCTTGAGTCGCTTGAGCAACAACCTGTGCAACTTTGACATGACGTTCAATCAGTTCTTCAACAGATATGCTGGTGTCAATTTTCACGTCATAAGCGCTGGATGGCATGAACATAAGTGGAAGTCGGCCCCCGTCCTTGGTCCGCGTGGTATGGGTCGGCTGGATATGCGGCGTGACCGAGAGATACATCGTCATCGGTTCATCCCCGACAACTCGTATGGCATGCATTTGGTTGGCTAACGCAATACACATCTGCCCCGGTCCCAATTCTTGAGTTTCGCCATCAATCTCAAACTCCGCCCTCCCTTCTAAAATCAGAAAAACTTCATGCCCCAAATCATGGCTATGGAGTTGGGCTGTCTGCCCAGGCTCCATGCGCAAGAAACGAGAGCGGATTTGCGAGGTAACGAGAACATTGCGGATGTCGGTTCGGTAGTCATAAACAGTAAAGCTCATGATGGTTTTCTCCTATTTAATTTGACTTTTTCCGTATAGGTAAAAGCCCGTAGCGTCGCCCCTCAGTGGCGACAACTGGCGGGACAGAGCCACGCCGCTACGTTGTAAATTAAGAAATCTGAAGCGTGTCATGGAACAATCGGAAAAATTCATCAAGGAAAACGCGGGGACATACAACGAAAACCCCTGTAGCCGCGCCTGACACCGGGGTTGTACTTACCGCGGAAGGCGACACGCATACCGCGCTTGCCGACCCACGAGCCGCCACGCAACACACGCCGTGTTTTGATGTTTTTATAGTTTGTCAACAGGTCGGATAGGTTGCCCCCAGCCAACGGGTTGTTTTGAGGGCTCGTTTTGTAGAAGTCCGATTGATATTCATCAAGGCACCACTCCCAGATGTTGCCAGCCATGTCGTACAAGCCGTAACCGTTGGGCGGATAACTACCGACAGGCGTGGTTTTTCCAACATTTAGATCAAAGTTCGCTCTCTTATCGTCAGGCGATTCATCGCCCCATGGGTACTTTTTGCCCACCAAACCACCCCGCGCCGCCTTTTCCCATTCCGCTTCGGTGGGGAGCCGTTTTCCTACCCATTCAGCGTAAGCCATTGCATAGTACCATGTCACACCCACAACCGGTTGATTCGGTTGATTGAATCTTTCATCGTTCCAATATTGAGGCTCGGGGTATCCGGTCGCCTCAATAAATTTGCGATATTGGGTGTTGGTTACGGGATACACATCGATGTAAAAGGCGTCGAGGTAGACGGTGTGGACCGGCTTTTCACGGTCACCACCATCGTTGCTGCCCATCTGGAACTCCCCGGCGGGGATAAGTGCCATCTCTGCACCGTCAGCGGCGGTGATACGTTCTGGCGCTGGCAATCCATATTCTCCACCGTCTACCAGCGAGTCTTCAACCTGCACAGATAGTGTTGTATCATAAGGTATTCCATTTGCACCGCACTTAATAATCAGTTCATTTTTTCCCGATTCTCTTGGGGTTACTGGAAATACAAGCGGATTAGAATCATGTTCCCAAGGGGTTTTTAAAGTATTGCTTGACTTCTCAACCTCAAAGCCAATTCCTTCTATATTTACTTCAACATTTGTTAATATGCTTACTTTAACGTCTATGAACAATTCGCTACTCACTTTTTCGCCCTCTACCAAGCCATTAGGTGACCGCAATCCGTTCGACTCAACATTTTGCGATTCGTGCTCATCCCCTGCTGATTCAAACGTCTGATCTGAATCACTAATAGGTGTTTGGAGTTGGTCTGATGGTTGAACGGAAACAGAAATATCTGACCTTCCAGTTGTAGTAGGTCGAGGTGTCTCTGTAGGTTTGGCAATTCCTTTAACTTCATGACTCCGAACATCTCTTTTGAGGGCAAGATTACAAATGAATTCGACATTGGCGACAGGAAAAGAAGAAGTCTCGACTTCACTTTTGGTTCCCACTGAAGGAGCGCTACCTATATTTAAGCATAATGTGTATTTCTTATCCTTCTTTAAAACACCTGGTATCTGGTTACGGTCATCGACTAACCAGGCGTTGAGCATTTTAGTCTTTAAGGTCCCTGCTCCACTCAAAATCAGCCTGGCTTGTTCTTTATACTTCGCTACGCTATCAGGGTCGCCCCTGCCATGCAATTGGATAAGGGAAATCAAACAGGAGAGTTCTCTATCGGAATCGCCAAGTTCTTGAGCTTTCTTTTCCGCTTCCTCATAATATGAGATTGCTCTTTCTTGTTCACCTCTACCCCGATATGTATCTGCCAACGCGGTCAGGATATTATATTCGTCTTCATTATCTTTAATCTTGCGAGCAATTTCCAGGGCTTCCTCATAAAAAACAATGGAATCATCCTTCGCCATCAGACTCGCACATTGCGCAAGGTGAATAAGACATCTCTTTTCACCGATTAAATCACCAGCGCGACGGCTAACATCCGCCGCGTCAGAATAATACCTGAAGGCTGTTTCATATTCGCTTTTTTTTGAATATGCCAACCCAAGATTTAGCAAATCTTTCCAGTAACTCCCCTGGTCATTTAGCTTAAGGCTAATCTCAAGTGAGCGATGATAGTATTCAATTGCCGGCTCAATATTGCCTTGTTTGTAATGGGCAAGCCCAAGATTTCCGAGTGTATTCGATAGAGCTTGCAGATTATTGCTTGTCTCATTGATAGTAAGCGCACGTTCCAACGTTTTTACTGCATCGCTGAATTCCCCTTTATCCAGATAAATTAACCCCATATTGTTTAATGCGACACCTTGACCGATTAAATCCCCACGTTCTTCAGCAAACTTGAGAGGTTCCTGGAAAAATTCAAGAGCTTTATCTAAATCTTTTGTCTCTCGCATGACGATGCCTAATTTATTTAAAATGGTTGCGCGTTTCTCCGAGTTCCCAAGGTTCTCGGCAATCCTGAGAGCTTTTAAATAACAGTTATATGCCTTTTGATATTTTTCCAGGAACCTGTAGGCGTCACCTAAGCGCGACAAAAGCTCGAGTTCGGTATCGGTGTTATTATATAATTCGCTATATGTTTGTGCGTTGTGCTCATCAACGCTTCTATTAATATGTTTGTGCGTTGTGCTCATCAACGCTTCTATTAATAGGGGCATTGAGGACTCCAACGCACAAAACATAGGGGCATTGAGGATTCCAACGCACAAAACATATGCCTCAAGCACACGTTCAAATATGCTTACTTGCGTAACGGCGTCATTCCAACTCCCTATCTGATTGAACGACAGAGCTTTCGTTATCTCTTGTTCAAGAAAATCCTCAGTTACAGCGAATCTCAAAGGTTCCGCACTTCGCCAGGACCAAAAATCAGGGGCGACCCTTTGCACTTTTTGTAACATTTTATCAGATAAGCAGATTATAAATGGATGCGGGAATGATTTAGGATAGTTGTCCCGTCCTAAATTCATAATTTGTAATACAGCCGGATGCTCCTCATCACTATCAAGTAAGATTGAGCTTTCAAGCCCAGTGATGACCAGAGCGATGTTATCTGGTATCTGTTCTTTGTGCCTTGTGCTCATCAATGCGGTTTCTAATTGTTGTGTGCCTTGTACTAATCCACTAAGGATTTGAGCCTCATTATCATCTGGATGAGTACAACGCACACGACATTGAATATCTGGTGAGTCCAACGCACAAACAGGGAATTTTTCATGCAGAAAATCCAAAGCGGTCTGACGAAGATTTTCGACAATTATGCTACTCAGGTCAAGTTGTAACAAAACAATACCGAGCTTGTCGCATTGCTGCGCTAAATGAGCGATGTACTGATTTTGTTGAATGGATAAACTACACTCAACAAAGTCCAACGCAAATCTGTGGTATTTAGCCGCTAACCTTATTGAAGACAGAAGCCGTTTTAATGACTCCTGAGTCGATAAATCGTATTCCATCATTATGTATCAACTCCCCTGGAGTGCTTTGTTAAATAAATTATGAGTAATTGTAGTAACGACTTTTTTTTCAGCTTGCCGAAAGCGACTGTTTATTTTTCAAATTAAAAACCGACACCTTCTTCTGGCAAGTCACTATGCGCTGAGATTGATTTCGATTCGGGGAATCGGAATCAATCTCAATGATAAACCAAATCATGGCTGCGTCTTGATTGCAA
>Ga0194125_10002202_pt1 | contig 32498 bp, 30 predicted proteins | sample TA2KigC250mmetaG_FD_148626 | JGI IMG/M metagenome (GOLD analysis project Ga0194125, IMG submission 148626) | Freshwater microbial communities from Lake Tanganyika, Tanzania - TA2015034 Kigoma Deep Cast 250m | ecosystem: Environmental > Aquatic > Freshwater > Lake | place: Tanzania: Lake...
GGCCCGGCCATCCAGCAGGATGGGAGCGATGTGCCCGACGCCCAGTGGTCTGCAAAGATGTGGGCCGGTTGAACGGCGACACCATGTCTGATTGCGAGAGACTGGCAGAAAGAGACCTGGTTCTCGATCGATGGAAGCGCCGGTGACTTTTCTTCCCTGCAACTCCGGGCGTATATGGATGCCTTGATCATTCGTGCCGTTCCGTGAGCGCATGTTGCCATGCGGCGAGCGGGCGGGCAATGTCCGCCTTCAGGATGGCAACTGATTGCCCGTGAACTCGAAGGCCGCGCCGCTGTTTCCATCCCATTGACATCCCACAGGAATCCTGATCGTAATCATAATCATCTGCTACAGAGAGGATTACGATGAGGATTACGAAGGGAAGTTCAAGAATCACAATATCGCAGACTATTTCAAAACATCAGCAAATACGGGGTTTTGTGATCGTGAAACGTTCCCTATGGGATGCTAGTGTTTCCATCCTTGCCTGTCAGCGTTGTTCCCGCGGGCGAAGAGTCGTCCATCCTTGGAAACACGGTGACTGTGCCGGTCAGTTCAGACCGCTCGGCCGACACGTGGCAGCCGTAGGCCGACTGGAGAATGTGCTCGGTCAGAACGCTTTCGGGCGCTCCGTCCGCGACGATGCGGCCATCGAGCATCAGTAGAAGCCTGTCGCAGAACCGCGCGGCCAGATTCAGGTCGTGGGATATCATGACGACCGTCATTCCTGCGTCCCTGTTAAGCCGGCGGACTATCCGCATCACGTCGAAGCAGTGGATCATGTCGAGGTGCGAGGTAGCCTCATCCAGCAGGATAACGCGCGGCGACTGGGCCAGTGCCATTGCGCAAACAGCCCGCTGTTTCTCGCCGGCGCTCAACTCTGTGAGCAGGCGCGAGCGCATTCTGAGCATATCGGTCTGGCGGAGAGCGGTTTCGACCGCGAGCGAATCCGAACCGGACGGCCCGTGCCAGCGGGGCATCGAGGCGGTTCGCCCGATCTGAGCAAGTTCCTCCACGGTGAAAGCCATCGGCGTCTCCAGTTCGGACGGAACGACGGCGGCGAGCCTTGCCCGCTCCGAAGACTGCATTCGCGACACGTCATGGCCGAAGAGAGAAACACAACCCTGCGAAGGCCGGCACAGGCCCGTGATGCAGCGGAGCATCGTTGTCTTGCCGGCTCCGTTTGGGCCGATGAGGCCGACCATCTCGCCCTCCGCGATCGAGAGAGTCACGTCCCTCAGAACCGGTTGCGAGCGGTAGCCGGCGGTGACCGATCCGAAAGTGATTGCCTCGCGTGAGTTGTCCGTCAGTCCACCCATCCGCGTCTCCTGCGGTTCTGAAGAAGTGCAAGGAAGAAAGGCCCTCCAATGAGTGACGTAATTACGCCGACCGGGAGCTCGCGCGGCGCGAGTACAGTCCTTGCCACAGCGTCGGACAGAGCCAGGAACACGCCGCCGGCGAGCATCGACGCCGGGATCAGACGGCGGTGATCCGGGCCGGTGAGCGTGCGGGTGACATGCGGGACCACCAGCCCCACGAAGCCTATCATTCCGGAAAGTCCGACGGCCGCCCCGGTTATCAGCGTGGCAAGCCCGAGTCCAAGCGGCACAACAACGGCGCAGCGAACGCCGAGGTGGTGCGCGGCCTCGTGTCCCAGGGTCATGGCGTTCAATTCGCGCGACATCAGCCACAGGATTCCCGAGGCCGGAAAAATCGCCAGCGCGCACGCCTCGAGGAGTGCCGGGTCGGATACCTGGAGGTTGCCGAGCATCCACCACAGGACCGAGTGGAGGCCTCTCGCCGGCGTCACGGTCACCATGAACATCAGCAGGCTGGAGGCGACGGAGCTGACTATGACGCCGCTCAGTATGAGTCCGTATACCGATATGCGTCCTCCCCATGCCGCAAGAAGGTAGACGGCGAAGAGGGCGAGTGCGGAGGCCACGAAGGCCGACAGCGGCACCATGAACACGTTCCATGCCGCCAGGCCGGTGAGAATGGCGCCTGCGGCGCCGAGTCCGGCCCCGCCGCTTATTCCCAGCACGTATGGCTCGGCGAGCGGGTTGCGGAGAATTGCCTGCAGAACAGTGCCGGCGCAGGCGAGCCCGGCGCCGACGACAAAACCGGCGGCAACTCGCTGGAGGCGCAGGATCAATATGGATCTGCCGAGTTCCGTGCCGCCGTCGGGCAGTATGAGTCCGGCCGGGCCGAAGAGAACGCAGGTTGCCAGCACCAGCGGGGTTGCGACAATGAAGGGCCACAGCGGGATTCTGCGGGCGTGCATCATCGGTTTCTGGCCTCCGAAACCACTTCATCAAGCAGCCGCAGCCCCTCGATTATCCTCGGGCCGGGCCTGAGTAGGACGTCGGGATTGAGGTCGTCGCGGACCATTCGTGTCTTCACTGCCGCAACGCCGCGCCATCCGGGCCTCTTCCTTACAGAGTCAGCCGCAGCCCCGGAAGAATGGAAGCAAAGGATGATCTCAGGGTTCTTCATGATGACCCACTCAGGCGAGACCTGGTAGTAAGCCGCCGCCGACTCGTCGCCGATATTGACGCCGCCGGCGAGGCGTATTGCTTCAGACAGAAAGGACGCCTTTCCGGCCGTAGTCAGAGGGTCGTCCCAGATTTCGACAAATACCCTTGGGCCGGGAGGGGGAGTGACGGAGCGTCTGCGTTCAAGTTCCGCCTTCAGCGACGATGCCAGCACGGAGGCCTGTTCGGAGCATCCGACTATGGCGCCGATCTTCTCCACGGCGGCGGGTATATCGTCGAGTCTGCCGCACTCAACGTGCTCGATCCGGATGCCGGCGTCCGCGAGCCGTCTCGCGTCGGCCTTGTCCTGCAGATCGCTTTCCAGCACAACGTCAGGCCTGGCGGCAATGAGGGATTCGATTGAAGGAACGCCGAAATCGGCGAGAACGGGCACGCGACCGACGATCTCCGGCGGATAGTTGCAGGCGCTGGACCTGCCCGTCAGCCGGTCTCCGGCGCCGACGGCGCATACTATCTCGGTCAGGTTGGGCGCGAGCGAAACCACGCGGGGTCCGGAGCCTGCCTGTCCGGGCTCCTGCTGGCGCGCGCAGCTGAACAAGACGGCCGCAACCGCCGGCGCGGCGGCCTGGATGACTCGTGAGTATGGGGCTGAGAGAGTTTTCATTCGTCTGTCCAACTGACTCCGGGACGATAGATTGCCAGGGACCCGTGAACAAGAAACTTGTGCGGCTGTTCCGGCGGGCAGTGTGAATGCCGGCGGGAAGCGCCGGGCAGTGCCCCGGCCGATCACTTGCGGAAGATGGCACTGAAGAACGAGGCGGCATCCTCCCTTCGCAGTTCACCGAGCGCCACAAGCAGGAAAAGATAGATCGCCGACATGACGGCCAGTTCGACAACGGCGGCAAACCCGGTGGCGGAGATAGCGAAGCCCGGCGCGGCAGCACACGATGCCGCGGCGGCGGCGCGCAGGAATGATAAGACCGGAACCCGGAAAGGCAGTTCGCGTCTCACCGCAAGGATGCCCGCAACCGCGCCGACGGATTGTGATGCCAAGGCTGCGAAGGCCGCGCCGGTGAGCCCGAAACTCCGGGTGGCGAAGAAGGTGACAGGCGTTGCGGCGGCGAGGGTGGAGACAGCCAGAACCAGCGCTCTGCCCGGCCGGTTCGTGGCGCCAAGCAGCGAAACCGCAAGGGCAAGCGTCGATGTGGCCGCCGCCGCTGCCATAAGGATGACGAGATACGGCGCGGCCGCGGAGTAGGGTGGAGAGAACACCAGGGCGCAGATGCCGGGAGCGGCGGCCGCGGTAAGCAGAACGGCAGGCAGGAACATCAGCGCCAGCAACCGGAGCGACTCGGCTGCCACCGACCTGGCTCTCGCCGCGTCGTCCTGCGCCAGTGCCGAGGAGACACGCGGGAAGACGCTGGCGCTCAGGCCGCCCGCGGAGACTATCGATATGCGTGAGAGAGCGAACGCCGCGCCGTACAGCGCAAGACCCGTCGGGTCAGACGTAAGACACTTGGCAAACCACAGGTCCAGGCCTGCTATCGTGGCGATGGCCATGGAAGTGGGTAACGCCAGCGCGCTCCACGCGGCTGACCGGCGCATCAACTCGGGGTACTCGTCAGTGGCCTCCGTCCCTGCGCGGGCGGCAAGCACAAGGAATGTGCCGAGAATTGCGGCCGCGGCGGCGCCGGCCGCCTGGCCTGTCATGGCGCCCAACGTGCCGAATCCGGCGACGATGAGCAGGACCGCCGCCGTCGTGCGCACGAGTGCATACGTGAAGAGTATCGCCGAGGCGGACGCATAGCGCCTGATCGCGGTCAGGACATTGCGAGAGAACGACAGTCCGCCTGCAAACGGGACCTCGCACGCCGCGACCAGGAGAACGGGCAGAAGCGCGCGGTCGCCGAAAATCCCCGAGATCGCGGGTGAAGAGGCGAGGAAGACCGCGAAGATGGCCGCGACCGCGAGGGCGTACGCGCGGCCGCCGCGCCGAAGCACGTCGCCAAGCCGTGAATGGTCTTCGGAAAGTATCTTCGGGAAGCTGGACACGATCGCGTTGGCGACAGGGATCTTAAACCAGGCTGCAATCGAAATTGCGAGAACAAGCCTTGCGTAGGAGCCTGCATCCAGCATTCGGGCTCCGACCATGTGAATAGCCGACCCCAGCGCAAGGGCCGTGAGTTCGGCCGAAGAAAGGAATATCACCCCCCTGGCTGCAGGGGCGTGGCGCGGCGCGGCGTTTGTTTTGGCGTCCTGCGGCATGGTAGTCAGAACTCTATCCCGCGGATTGATGCGGCGCCGGAATCGAACTGGTGACGCAGTTGCTTCATCTCCGTAGCGATGTCGGCAGCCTCGATAAGGGCTGAGGACGCGTCGCGGCCTGTGACTACCACATGCATTCCCGCGGGGCGCCCCCTGATGGCGTTGAGGACTTCGGAGTCGGAGAGGATGCCGTGCTTCACCAGGTATGTCAGTTCGTCGAGAACAAGCACGTCGAAGCCCGGCGCTGAGAGGAGCCTCTCCGCGAACGCCCATGCCCCTTTCGCAGCGGCAACATGTTCATCGCGGCGGGCGGGTGAGTCCCACGTGAACCCCAGGCCCATGGCATGGACTTCGGCGCGGTCGCCGAAAGACCGCAGCGCATCCAGTTCTCCGGACCGCCAGGGGCCCTTGAGGAACTGGATCATGCATACGCGCATGCCCTGTCCGAGCGCGCGCAGCATGCAGCCGACTGCCGAGGTGGTCTTGCCTTTGCCGTCGCCCGTAAGAACGATCAGAGTTCCGCGCTTTTCAGAGTCCATCGTTTCCGCCATTCCGGCAATGCCGGACACAAGGGCTTTACTCCCCGCCAAGCACCAGCGGGGCGACAGCCTCTATCGCGTCCGCGATCGGAGGAAGAGACAGTACGACATTTGCCGCATAGGGAACCATCGGTCTCAAACGCCATGGCGGATGAGAACCGGTTCAAGCCTGCCAGGGCTTGAAGACGGCCACACAGTTGTTGCCGCCGAACCCGAACGTGTTCTTCACGACGGACGGACGGTCCGGCACGACCATACCTTCCCGCGGAAGGACGATCTGACATTCGGGGTCCGGCGTGTCCAGGTTGATGTTGGCCGGAATGCCGCCGCGGTTCATGCCCAGGATGCAGACTATCGTTTCCACGACGCCGCAGGCGCCGAGGAGGTGGCCGAAGTAGGACTTGTGCGAGACCACCGGTATGCGATCCGCCTCGGCACCCATGGCGATGCGGATTGCGGCGGCCTCGCTGGTGTCGTTCGAGCGCGTCGCCGTGCCGTGCGCGCTGATGAATCCCACTTCGGACGCGGATATCCCGGCCGAGTTCATCGCGGCGGTGATTGCGCGCGCCTGGCCTTCCTTCTCCGGACGTGTGATGTGCGAGGCGTCGGAGCTGTCGCCGTAGCCGGTCATCTCCGCCGCCGGGGTCACTCCGCGCGCGCGGGCATGCTCCTCGGATTCGAGAAGTATCGCGCCGGCCCCTTCGCCGAGGACGCAGCCGTCGCGTGCGGCGTCGAACGGCCGGCATGCCTTCTGCGGGTCCGGGTTGGACGACATGACGCCGAGCTTGCTCCAGCCATTGAAGACGAGCGGGTCGAACAGGCAGTCTGTTCCGGCGCAGATCACCGCGTCTGCGTAGCCGTGCAGGATCGTGCGGTAGCCCGCCCCGAGCGCCGCGGTGCCGGATGAGCAGGCGGACATTACCACGTAGTTGGCGCCGGACAGCTTGTAGCGCATGGATACCTGGGCTGACGCCGCGTTGGGTATGAATCGGGGCAGCGACGACGGCCGCACGGCAGCCGGTCCTTCGCGGAAGAAGAGTTCCGCGATCTCGTACATGCTGCGCCACGAACCGTGGCAGGCCACGATGCTGGTGATGTCCGTGGCGGTATCCGGCTGGAGCGATGGGATCGCCCCGGCCGCTTCGAGCGCCTGGCCGGCGGCGAGGACGCCCATGTCAACCGCGCGGTCCATCGGGCGGATCTTCGCCGCCTTGAACGCCGGCAGCAATTCGCCGTCGTCTATCTCCGCGCCGGCCGATTCCTTCAGGCCCGAGACATCGAACGCCTGTATGCGGCGGATGCCGCACTTCCGGGCGACCATGTTTTTCCAGAACGTTTCGATATCGAGGCCGACGCTGGTGACGACGCCCATGCCCGTCACAACAACCCTGCGCTTGTCAGTCATCGCTTTTCTCCGTGCGTTTGTTACCACATCTGCAGGCCGCCGTTGACGTGCAGCACCTGTCCGGTGACGTAAGACGAGTCGTCCGACAGAAGATACAGGACGGGGCCCGCCACGTCTCCCGGCGTGCCGAGCCTGCCGAGCGGGATTCCAAGTCCGGCGCGCATTTCCTCCGTCAGCATGGCGGTCATATCCGTCTCGATCACGCTTGGGGACACGGCATTCACCCGTATGCCGAAGCGCGCAGCCTCGAACGCGAGGCTGCGGGTGATGCTGACGAGCCCGGCCTTGCTCGCCGCGTAATCGGCGCCCATCCACTTGCCCGGCCCGTGCGCGGAGATCGAGGCGATGTTCACGATTGTTCCCGTCTTCCGGCGGCGCATCAGGTTGTACGCCTCGCGGCTGGCCTCCATCGCAGACTCGAGGTTCGTGGCGAAAGTGGCGCGCCAGTCGTCAAGGTTCATTCCGCGGAAGGATCCCGCCCGGCCGCCGCCGGCGTTGTTCACAAGGCCGTCAATCCCGCCGGCTGCGTCGGCGAAACGGGTCACGGCCTCCGCGGCGGCCGCGGGGTTGGCGAAATCGGCCGCGAGGGGGACGGTGCGCGAGGCGTCGGGGCAGAGCGCGGCGCAGCATTCGGCAACGCGGGCGGAGTTGCGGCCGTGGATGCCGACTGTCGCCCCTTCGCGCAGGAGCGACCCGGCTATGGCAAGGCCGATGCCGCGCGTGGACCCGGTAACGAGGATGCGTCTATTTTCAAATCGGTTCATTGTACGGTTGCGGGGCGGTTGCTCACGTGGCCAGGATGCGGCGACCCTCGTCGAGGAATATGCCCTGCAGGTTCATGCGCAGCGATTCGGGGCTTGTCGCAAACCGCATGCCTTCCTCTTCGGTGATCTCGCCTTCGCGGATAAGTGTGTAGATCGAGTGGTTGAACGACTGCATTCCGTCGTCTCTGCCGGTTTCCACCGCCGCCGCGAGGGTCGGAAGCTGGTTCTTCTCGATGAGTTTGCGCACGGTCGGGGTGTTGATCATGATTTCGACAGCCGGCACGACGCCGCCGGAGATCCCCGGGATCAGGCGCTGACATATCACAGCGCGCATGTTTGCCGCGAGCGCCATGCGGACCTGGTCCTGCTCCTCGGACGGGAAGACGTCGAGCATGCGGGTGATTGAAAGATCGGCGGTTGACGAGTGGAGCGTGGAGAACACGAGGTGGCCCGTTTCCGCCGCCAGCAGGGCGGTGCGTATGCTAACCGCGTCGCGCATCTCACCGATCAGTATGACGTCCGGGTCCTGGCGCATGAGGTGTTTCAGGGCCGACTCGAAGCTCTGGGTATCCAAGCCCACCTCGCGCTGGCTGATTACCGACTGGTCATCAGCGAACAGGTACTCGATCGGGTCCTCGACAGTGATGATCCTGCACCGTTCCGCGTGGTTGATTTCGCCGATCATTGCCGCGAGCGTGGTTGATTTGCCCGACCCGGTTGTGCCGGAAAGCAGCACGATGCCCCGTTCGGAATGCGCGATATCCTTCAGTTGATCCGGGAGATGGAGCGACTCGACCGTCGGGATCTCAGTCTTCACATGCCGCATGGAGATGCATGGGATCCCCTGTGTCATGAACGCATTCACACGGAAGCGCCCGACGCCCGCCTCCTGGTGCGAGAAATCCGCCTCGTGCTCTCTCTCGAAGACGGGGACGATGTGTTTCGGGAGGATATCCTGCAGAACGGCGAACATGTCATCCTTCGACAGCGAAGGCAGATCGGTGCGGGACAATTCCCCGTGCACGCGGAAGAGCGGGGGAGAATCCGGCTTCAGGTGCAGATCCGAAGCATCGTGATTGACCACTTCGGCCAGGAGGTCGTGAATCATGGACATGGCGGCGGGCCCCTTCTGTTTGGCGGGAGGATAGCCGAGAACACCGTTGCCGGGCAAGGGTTGTGTCCGGCCACCGCCCAGCCGACTGGCCCGGCAAGGCCAGGCCCCTGTGACAACGCCGCCGTTCGGTCCCGGGCGGCCATCCTGCCGGAGCCGTGTAAGCCCCTGTGAACCCACCTGCCGTTGCAGCCGCGGGTCTGTAAAGCTCCTGGCCGAACGCCAGCATGGTGCTGGGGTATGCAGGGGAGGGGCAGGATGAAGAAGGATGCGAGCAAGGAGCAGTTCTGGCGGGAGGCGATAGCGGGGGCGGGGAGCAGCGGACAGAGTGCGCTGGCGTACTGTCCCAGAAGTATGTTTGCACGCTATCCGTTCCCTGCCGGCTGGTCCGGCAGGAACGGCAGGTTGTGTAGGCATATGCAAACTGCTGGTCCCCGCAGTCCCGCACCTGCGCCGCGGCACCTGTGCTTCAGCAGCCAGCCGGCCGTATTAAGACAGCGGGTTTGTTAACAGAATCTAGGTTCTAGGTCTGACTCTGGGAGGCTCTCGTTGAATCGATCCTCTTAGGGCCTTTCCAGATGATCAGGAGCTTGAAGGCGACCGGAATCACAGGAATCAGTAGCGCCGACTTGAGCCTGTCATGGGAGGTGGCCGCAAGGAACACGCAGATGAAGACAAGCATGGCCATTTCCCATCGGACCCATTCCCATGACAGGGGGTGTGGTTTCATTATCTTCTTTCTTATCCTGATGCCCCAACGTACCACATCAACCACGGCTGGTCACTTGGTGAACATCTCCTGAAGTGTATCCAGGACCTGGTTCTGGATTCCTGCGGAGATGGTTCCGAGCCTGCGGATCAAGCGTGTCTTGTCCACCGTACGAATCTGGTCAAGGACGACCTGTCCGCGTTTGCCCTGGAACATGCAAGCGATGCGTGAAGGATAGGGCCGCCCCCTGGTGGTCATGGGCGCGACAATGACGGTCCTGATATGATTGTTCATCTCGTCGGGCGAGATGATGAGGCAGGGGCGGGTCTTTCTGATCTCGCTTCCTCGCGTGGGATCAAGCGAGATGAGAAACACGTCAAAACGGCTGGTCACCATTCCCATTCCTCCTCATCCCACGTCGATCCTGCCTCCGCGACGCGATCGAGGAGTTCATCATCCCCGCATTCCCTCATACGAGCGAATGCGCTTGCCCAGCCTTCACGGGGAAGGGAGGCTGAGCGAATCACCAATTCGTGGTGTTTCACCTCCATCTCTACTTCGTCCTCAAAACCGCACTGCTCAATCACCGGCTTCGGAAGGCGAATACCCCGGCTGTTTCCTATTCTGACAAGGGTTGCTTTCATGATTACAATGTAATTACTCGGAAGCTCCGTGTCAATCTGTGTGCTGATGCCCCAACGCCCACATCAACCACGGCGCGGCTTCCGCGCCGAAGCGTTTGAGGCAGTTGTGTACGCCCAGCATGGGCGTGAACTCATGGGGTGCAAGTCCCCTGCAGGGGGCCAGTGTATGAAACTGTGAGCCGAAGGCAACTGCGACGCCGCGACATGCCGACCGAAACGTTCAAGCTCAAGACGCATCGCCGTAACGCCATCGAGGGGAGTGAAAAGCCAAGTCTCCCCTGGGGACCGGCATCGGAAAAGGCAGATGAGAAATATGGAACGATACCTGACCGTGCTTCTGGCCCTTGGCGGCGGTTTCCCGGACCGTGGAGTCTGCTGGCGGATGTGAATCAGGAGAAGCCCGCCTTCGCCCTTCGACAAGCTCAGGGCTACGGCGCGGCATTCTTCGCATCACGGCGAAAAATGGTGGAGGCGGGGGGAATCGAACCCCCGTCCGAAATGGAGTCACATCAGCATCTACGTGCGTGTCCTGCCCTTATTGTCTCGCCCGTTCAACTGCCGGAAGGCGGGCTATTGAACCGGCCAGCGTCCACGCCCGCCTTCGCACAAGGCTAATGCGGGTTTTTATAGTTTCATCCGCGAACCCGGTCGCCCAGCGCACGGACTAGCCTGCTGTCGTCGTTTCGATCCGCCCATCAGGCGTCGGCGGCGAAACGTCACGGCTTAATTAGGCCGCGAGAGCCAGCTCTTCGTTGGCTTTTGTGTGTTTTGCCCGGATGATTAACGAGGCCTACCGGACGTCCTCGGCACGCAACTGAAGCTTCAACCACCCCGTCGAAACCAGTCGCCCCCGGATGTGAAAGATCTGCGTATAGAATCGCGCATTCGGGGGGAGGAGTCAATTCTGGTTGTAGGCCCGGCCGGCTTGCTGTATCCAATGCGTGCGGCGTGCGGGGCTGTCTGCCCGGCATGGAGGTCGAGCATGAAGACCGGCTACAGGATCGATGGCAATGCGCTTGTTCCCTGCGACGGCGGAGAGGCCAGCGTTCTTGTCTACGGCGAGCTTTCGGACGACGAGAGGTCCGAACTTCTGCGGACGTACGACATCGACCCGCCGGACCTGGACGGCGTGTTCGACGCGGACGAGGTGCCGCGCGTCGAGTTTACCCCTGAACGGACTTTCATAATCTGGAAGCGCCCGGACAACGCCACCCGGGACAAGACGGTGCAGTTCGAGGTCTCCTCTTTCGGGCTGATCTACACCGAGTCGCGGGTTGTCGTCATCGTCTCGCGCGGCACGCTCCCGTTCAGCGGCAAGGAGTTCAGGAAAGTCGGTTCGAACGTGGATTTTCTTCTCCGGGTCATGCTGTCCTGCGTCCATCACTACCAGGGCCATCTCAAGGCCATAAAGCTGATATCCCAGGAGTTGCAGGCCAAGCTTGTCACGTCCATGGAGAACCTGTACCTGCTCCAGATGTTCTCGCTTGGCGAGAGCCTGATCTACTACCACAACGCGATCGAAGCGAACCATGCGGTTCTCGGCAAGTTGCGTGGCGCGGCTGAGCGCCTGAAGTTCTCTCCGGAACAGATCGAGATGCTGGATGACGTGATGATTGAGAACCAGCAGGCCGGCAAGCAGGCGAGCATATACTCGACGGTCCTTTCAGGCCTCATGGACGCACGGGGCAGCATCATCAACAACAACATGAACGTCCTGCTGAGAAACCTCACCATCATCAACGTCGTGTTTCTGCCGCTGAATCTCATCGCCAGCATCGGGGGGATGTCCGAATACAGCATGATGACGCGCGGGGCCGACTGGCGGATTGCCTACCTTCTGTTTTCGTTCGCGATGGTGGTCATGGGGTGGGGGACATGGTGGTGGCTCAAGCGCACCATGCTTCACGAATACGGCGCCGGAATGAAGAAGGGCCGCTGACAAACTCGCGCCGCAGGCTGAAGAAGAGAATGGCCGGCGGGACTATGACGGGAAGCGTGCCGTTGTCAGTTGAAGATGCCTGCGCGGAAGCGGGGAGATGTCCTGATTTCGGCGCTGAGGAGCGCGTCGAGGGCCTTCTGGACGGAACCAGGCTTGCCGTCACCGACAGGCCGTCCGTCGAACTCCACAGCCGCTGACACGTTCCATGTTGTGCCGACGACGAGCATTTCGCGCGCGGTCTGGATGGCCGAGCGCGGAACTGGGGCGAAGCGCGCCGAGGCGAGCAGTCCGCGGGGCACGAGTTCCTGGGCCAGGGCCATCACGCGCAGCATCGTTGTCCCGGCCAGTACGCCTTCTATGTCCGGGAACACGAGGTCGTTGCAGGCTGTGACGAGGCCGACGTTCTCCGTAGCGCCTTCGGCCATGCGGCTCTCGGCGTCGAATGCCAGGGCGAAGTCCACGCCCGCATCCTCGGCTTCCATTTTCATGAGCACGTTCGGCAGGTAGTTGCAGCTCTTGACGCGTGCCAGGAATGGCGGTTTCTGGGGGATTGCGCTCGTAATCCCGCGCGCGCCGCCGGGGTGCGCCTCCATGAACGGCGTACGGGCCCGGGTGATCATCACGAAGAGCTGTGCGCCTACCGAATCGCGCGGGTTCACCCCGAGACTTCCCGGACCGCGCGAGACGTAGACGTTCACCGACGCATCGCGCTGTCCTGCCGCGCGGGCCGTCTCGAGGATGATGGACGACATCTCCTGTTTCGAGACGGGGCAGGCGATCCTCATGCTGGCGGCCGAGTGATAGAGGCGGTCGATGTGCGCGTGCAGGTTGTAGATGGCCCCGTCCACGCACTTCATCGCCTCGAATATCCCGTCGCCGCGGTGGACCATGTGGTCGTCAATCGGCACGAGCATCAGTTCCGGATCGGTCACGATGCCGCCGTACATGCTCGAATACATCGCAAAGTAGTTCTTGTGGTGAGGGCGGCGCAGAGCCTGCAACAGCGTATCGGAATCCTTAATCCCGTAGACTTTCATCCTGTCTCCATTTTTCGATCATTTCTTCCGGACCGTCTAGGCCCGGCATCAAGAAAGGCATCCTGTTCGGGCGAATGGTACGAGCTGCGCACGAGCGGTCCTGTAACTGCCACCGCGAATCCCATCGAAAGCGCGGCCCGGCGGTATTCCTCAAACACATCGGGCCGGACATACTCAACCACGGGCGTATGGCAGGCGGAGGGGCGCAGGTACTGGCCGGCAAAGAAAATGTCGCACCCGGCGTGTCGGGCATCACGCATGACCGCGACGACCTCTTCGGGGGTCTCGCCCAGTCCGAGCATGAGGGCCGTCTTTGTCACTGATCCGGCACCGTGCGCGCCGGCAATGACATCGAGCGACCGGCGGTAGGACGCGCCCGGCCGAACCTTTGCGTAGAGGGAAGGGACCGTTTCCAGGTTGTGTCCGAGGATTGCCGGCCCGGCGTCGAGAACCGTGCGCAGGGCGGAATCCGATCCGGCGAAGTCAGGTACAAGGGCCTCAACGCGTGTTGCCGGGGAGGCTTCGCGGACGAGTCGAATCGTTTCGGCCCACAGCGCGGCGCCGCCGTCGGCGAGGTCGTCGCGGGTGACGGATGTGATGACAACATCGCGCAGAGCCATGCGGCGCACGGCCGCCGCGACGCGGCGCGGTTCGTCCTGGTCCGGCGGCATCGGCGGTTTCGCAGTGACCCCGCAGAAGGCGCAGCCGCGGGTACACAGGTCGCCGAGAATCATTATCGTGGCCCGGCCGTGTTCCCAGCATGTGCCGCGGTTCGGGCAAAGCGCCTCTTCGCAAACCGTGTGCAGGCCGCTTTCGCGCAGAAGCCGGGCGGTGGACGTGTAGCCCTTGCCGCAACCGGCGCGAACCCGCAGCCAGTCCGGTTTGGGCGGGTTCTCCGCGCTTTTCCGTGTCGCCGCATTCATCAAGAGCCGCCCTTCTTCTCCGCACCGGCGAAAACGCCATCGTATCCGAAGGCCCAGGCGAATGCATCGGCAATTCGTTTCTTCACCTCGGTCATCTCCATGTCTCTCTCCAGCAGAGACAGTGACGTGACACCGCGGTCGCGGATTCCGCAGGGAACAATCCCTGAATACCGAGTCATGTCCGGGCGCACGTTCAGCGCGAAACCGTGCGTTGTGACCTGGCGCGAAACCCGTATGCCCACAGCCGCTATCTTCTCCGTACCGACCCACACGCCGCGGTGGTCCGGGTCCGTGCGCGGCTCGATTCCCAGTTCACGAAGGAAGCTGGACACGGCAAGTTCGATCATTCCGACGTAGTCGGCAACGCCGATTGCCAGCCGCCTGAGGTTCAGGATCGGATAGGCCACAAGCTGGCCCGGACCGTGGTATGTGGTCTGTCCTCCGCGGCCCGTGCGCACGATGTCAATCCCCTGCCGCTCCAGTTCGTGTTTCGGCAACAGGAAGTCGGTATCCGCGGCGTTGCGCCCGAGAGTGTAAACGTGGGTATGCTCAAGGAGGATCAGCGTGTCGCCGCGCGTCTCCTCCGCGCGTTCCGCGGCCATGCGATCCTGCAGTTCCATTGCCGGGGCGTAGCGCATTACGCCGAGATCCAGCACGGCGAGCCGGTCGGCGGGTCTATGCGGTAGCGGATCGGGTTGCCGGTTCCCGGTCATGCAGACTCCAGGTCCAGGAGTTCAGGGAAGACACGATGCCGTCTTCGCTCCATGGCGAATTCCGGCAGGCGCGCGGTGACTGTTCGCATATCGTGCATGGAGGGGCATGTTACTCCCGTATCCTCCGCCGGGCAACAGGATGGAGAGGGGCCTCCGGATGAATGGCGAAGGATGTGGCAAGCGCGAATGCTGCGCGTTAGTATGTGCCAGGTTTCAGATGCGGAGGGATGATGGGCGCGCCGAGTGTAGTGGTAACAACATATGACTCGCCTCGCACGCTGCGGCTCGTTCTTCTGGCGCTCGCACGCCAGACGCTGAAGCCGGCGGTTGTCGCCGTGGCTGACGACGGGTCCGGGCCCGACACCGCCGCCATGCTGCGCCAGGCGGCGTTGGCAATGCCTTTCCCCATAGTGCATGTCTGGCAGCCGGATGACGGGTTCAGGCTTGCGCGCAGCCGGAACAACGCCTGGCGGGAGCTGCCCGAAGGCCGCGTCGCAATGCTTGACCAGGACATTATTCCCCATGCCGGATGGCTTGAGGCCCATGCCGCGCCTGGGAAGGGACGCGTCGGGCTCGGCGCCGCCATGGATCTTCCTGAATCCGCCGTCGTGGAAATCACTGAAGACGCTGTTACGTTCGGCCGGTTTGAGTCCATTCTTGCCCCCGGAGAGATGGGCCGTCTGCGCAAACTGCGGAGGAAGTGCGTTCTTCAAGCCTTCCTGAGGGCCGTCGGGCTGGCACACAGAGCCAAGCCCAAACTGCGCGGCTGCAACTTCTCGGCTGACCTTTCCGATCTTCGGGCCGTGAACGGGTGTGACGAGGAGTTCGTCGGGTGGGGGCAGGAGGACGACGATCTCGGTATGCGGCTCTACATGGCCGGCGCCAGGCCGGCCATACTTGTTGACAGCGCGCTTGCTTCCCACCTGTGGCATCCATCAAGGGCGACCGGACGATGGAAGGACGGGCCGAACGTACGGCGTTTCCAGCGGCGCGACATCGCCGCCCGCTGCGAAAGGGGCATGGATGGCGCGCGTCCGGACGTGAAGGTCTTCAGGTACCCTTCCGGTCAGCCGTAATTCCGATCGCCACGGCCGGCAGCCACAACTGAAGGACGTAGGCCAGGTTGTCCGGGAAGTCGCCGAGTCCGTAGACAAGAAGCAGGACGGCGATGCACCACGTCACGCCAGGCCACAGTCGGTCTCCGAACCCTGTCTGGCGGGAGATATGGCGCAGCAGCAGCGAGGAGACCGTGAACCACAGCGCCATGCGCAGCGCAACTCCGACGCATCCGAGCTCAAAGAACGCCTTTATCCAGTACTGGTGCGCGTGGGGAAACACGAACGAAGCTGGCGGCGGATTGGACGCGTAGTAGACATCCTGGAAGAGCTTCTTCCCGTAGCCGTGTCCCAGCACCGGGCGACGGAGCGCCAAATCCATCGTATGCGACCACACCACGCTTCGCTCGTTCAGCGAGCTGACGTCGCCATCCCCGAAGCGCGGGTTGATCAGCGAGATGTTTGCCACGGCGGCTGAGACGGCAGCCGCGAGGAGCAGGCACCACAGGAGTTTCTGGCGGCGGGTCGGAAGTATGACCCCGGCGGCTGCAACGGAGGCGGCGAAAGCGATCTGCGGACCGCGCGAGGCCAGCACCATCAGGTACAGCAGGTTAAGCGCCGCGCCGGCGGCGCATGCCGTCCGCGCGGCCGGCCTGCGCCCGGGTTCAACCGTCGAGGCCGACAGCACGAGCAGCGCCGCCGCGGCCATGATGCTGGCGACGTTGGGGTGGTTCATGACATAGGGCCGCGCGAAACGCGCCTCGGCCATCAGTCCCGGGCCGAGCTGGACCGCCAGGCGCGCCAGGTCGACGGCAAGGTAGGATGTGACGGCCCAGGCGCCGGCGACCATTGCGCCCGCGAGACGGCGCGGGGTGAAGAACACGACCGGGATCGCGATGGCGGCCAGGGTCTGCGGAAGCACCTTCAGGAGCGCGCGTGCCGATGCCGCCGGCGAGACCGAGGCCGGCAACAGCGCCAGCGGCACGGCGACCAGAATGAGCCACGCCATGCCGGCGGGCGAGCGCCATGCTTTGAATCGCGAGCGGTCCGCGGTCAGAGCGACGAGAAACAGGCAAACGCAGACGGCGAAGTGCGCGAAATGGGAAGGCGCGGTCCAGACCGCCATCGACAGCGCGAACGCGATCCCGGCGCGCGCGGCCGCCGGGGCGGAATCGAGCCTGGACATCAGCCGGCCAACAGCGTTCTTCACTGCCTGCTCCCGTGTGCCGGCGGGCGCGGCGGCTTGCCGGTTATTCTGCGGATCCACCTGCGCGGTATCCACCGCTTCTTGCCGCGCAGCCGGTCCTTGAGGAAGTGTTTCAGGTCATACCTCACAAACGGCATGAAGAAGGCGGGGCCGAACCTGACCATATTCTCGTTCGCGTAGGCGGCGAGGAACAGGCGGCGCCCCTTCCAGTTCAGAGGGTGCAGAACGCGTCGGAGATCGCGCAGGCGGCAGCGGGGCGACACGGCGTGGGTATGAAAACGAGCGCGAGCGGTGTCGATCAGGCAGAAGACAGGCCTGCCGTTCTCAACGCGCATGAGAATGTTGCCGGCGGAGAGGTCGCGAAAGTACACGCCGCGCCCGTGCATGTTGCCCAGGAAGCGGGCGAGTGCGCGGTGGACCTCGATTGGGGCGAGCCCGAGATATTCGGTTCGCCCCTTCTTGAAACCGTCGAGCGCTTCGCGGACCGAGCCCTGCGAGTCGAAGAATTCAGTGGCGAACAGGCCGTTCGTCAGCGTGTCGGCCGGCTGCCAGAGCGCCACGGGGCGGGCGGTGTTGACGCCGCGCCGCAGCAGTTCCGCGGCCCCGTTCCAGCTCTTCAGAGCCCGCCCGACCCGCCAGCGCTGCATGAACCGCTTGTGGCCGGCGCGGATTCTCACTGTCTTGACGACGATCCGGCGCGTCGGATCGGAAGGATGCTCCGTTTCAATGACCTTGTTGCGCCGGTCGCGCATGACTCTGCCGGCCGCTGATTCCAGCGCTTCGCGCGTCAGGTCCGGATCAGGGCCGTTACCGGATCCGGCGCAGACGAACAGGCCTTCCGGTGTTGTCCTGCACGTGAAGCGGACATCGGCGGCCGGCCAGACACGGAGCGCCTTGACGACCGCGGCCGTGGGCATGACTTCAGGCGCGTCGTCCTGGGGCCACACAAGGTAGACCGGCGACTCGCCGAATGAAGGCGGAGCCGAATCCAGGGCTTCGCCGTCGCGGGAGTACACAGAAGCGTTTCGCAGGGCTTCGGGCGTGTAGCAGCGCTGCGCGGGCGCGCAGAGACCGTTGGTTGTCCAGACGACATGGATGACGCGGCCGTCCTTCCGGAAGCAGTGTATCTCCAGACCGTTCCCGGACGACGGCGAACGGTCGTATGTTGCTCCGGCTGTGAAGAGGACGGCGGCGCGCATTGAGTGGAAGGCCGGGCGAATGCGGTAGCGGCGGGGAGAACCGGGCACGCGTCCGTAGAAGGTGACGTGCGGGACATCCGGGTACTCCATCGTGCCGTCGTCTATCAGGCCCTCGCGCTGGCTGATGAGCGGGCCCCAGTAGATCCTGTCCGGCGCGCCTGCCGCAGCGAGAAGGCAGAGGTAGCGCGCGCAGTAGTCAGCCTGCTTATCCTCGGTGTCCGGCAGTATGCGGTTTATGCGGCGCAGGCTCCATGCGACGTGAGTGCTCCAGGTTCGGGTCACGCCGTAGAGCGCGCCGATGCGCGAGAGCAGAACTGCCTTGCGCACCGTGTTGCATTTCGCGATGCCGGCCATGCCGCGGCCGAGTATCTTCGGGTCAAAGGCTTCCGGTTCCGTTGCGCGCTCAGCGAACAGGTTGTTCGTATGAATGTCAGGCAGCATCCGCATGTCGCGCAGGATTCCGAGGAGTCCCGCGTTGTAGACGGGTTCGAAGTCGGTGACATTGGGGCCGGCGAGGGTGACGCCCCTGCGTCTCGCTTCGCCATGGGCGGCGGCCCACGCCGCGAGGAAGCCTTCGGGGCTGTAGCCTGTCCAGCGTCTACGATTGCATGTCGATCCGATCTCAATCGCGTCCAGGCCGTTGCGGTGACTGTCCAGCATGTCCGAGACAAACGAGCGCCAGCGCGAGACCGCAGCGGGGGATGGCATCAGCGCCGCTTCCTCGAACGGTTGCACGAGGTGCAGGCAAATCCGGTAGCCTTCGGCCGCGAGGGCCTTGAGAAGGGTTTTCGCCGGTGTGTTCGCGGAGGTCGGCGAAAAGTCAACGCGAACGTTGCGGACGTTGAGATCGCGGAGACGGTCGAGGACATATCCGACTGAAGCCGGATCATCCCCTGCCGCCACGCAAATTCCGAAGAAATCGCCTGGCACCGGGTGCTGAACTGCCGGTGCGACCGGAAGGCGCCGGAGCAGTCCGCCGGTTCCCCACGCGCGCAGATTGTGCGCGGCAAAGGACGCGGCCAGTCTTTTTCCTGTCGGGATTCCGCTCATTGCGCGGGATGGTAGCCTGCCGTTTTGAGGAAGGCCAGTTTGATGATGGGCGCGCCGCGTCCGGAGGCGCGGGCATGGCGCATGGGGGATGGCACAAAGAGCGGCGCGGCCTGCGCGTAACGCGTCCACGGCGCGGATTCTGCTTTCGTTCTGCGCTTTGCAGGCTAGTATTTGCGCTGTTGCCGGTGATAGTGCCGGCTGAACAGACGGAAGGAGACGGATATGGCGCTCAAGAAGGAAGTTGAAGCGATTCTGAACGAGCAGATCGTGAAAGAGTTTGACGCCGCTACGGTCTACAACGGCATGTACATCTACTTCGAGATGGAGCTCTTCAAGGGTTTTGCCGCCTGGTTCAAGGACCACGTGGGCGAGGAGATGTCGCACGCCGGGCGGATCATTCAGTACATGCTTGACCGCGGTGTCGCGCCGGAGATTCCGGCCACGAGAAAACCGAAGACGTCCTTCCCGTCGGTGTTGGACGCGATGAAGGCGGCGCTGGCGCACGAGCGAACCAACACGGCAGGAATTCACGAATGCCTCAAGGTCGCGCAGAAGGCCGGCGATCCGGCCACGGTCGAGATGCTCCAGTGGCTCGTGAAGGAGCAGGTTGAGGAAGAGCAGTGGGCCGAGGAATACGTGCAGATGGTGAAGAAGGTCGAGAAGTCTGTTGGCGGCATGTACGCATTTGACCACGCCGTCAGCAAGCGAGTGAAGGCCTAGTTTGCGGTCATGACGCCGGCTGCATGTCTCAAGCGTGCAGCCGGTATCTTTTTTTGGGAGAGGCTCATCCATGCCGTCGGCCCGGCCATGAACCCGATACAGGTTGAGGATCTGGCTGTCTCTTACCGGACGCGTTCCGGGGTCGTCGAAGCCCTGCGCGGCGTTTCCTTTTCGGTGGAGGAAGGCGGAGTCGTCGGGTTTCTCGGTCCCAACGGCGCGGGCAAGACAACCACTCTCAACGTTCTTCTGGGCTTCGAGGAGCCGACTTCCGGCAGGGCCCGCTTATACGGTTGCGACAGTACATCAAGCATCGCCCGCCGCCGTGTCGGTTTCATGTGCGAGCATTCCAGGACGCATCCGTTCCTGACCGGGCGCGAGCTGCTTGTTATGGCCGGGAGGCTGTTCGGTATGCGCGGAAGCGCGTTGCGCCGCGCGGCGGACTCCCTTCTCGAGCGTGTCGGACTTTCCGGCGCCGCGGACAGGCGGACGGGGACTTACTCGCGCGGCATGCTCCAGAGGATGGGGCTTGCGCAGGCGTTAATCAACGATCCCGACCTCGTGATTCTGGACGAGCCGACCAGCGGGCTGGACCCGGTCGGGCGGGCGCGTGTGCGTGAGCTTATCGCCGGTCTGAGAAGCGAAGGAAAGACGGTGTTCTTTTCTTCGCACGAGTTGTCGGAAGTCGAGCTCGTGTGTGACCGCGTGCTGATGCTGGTGGCCGGACACATTGCGGCTTCGGGCAGTGTTGATGAGCTCGTCAGGGACGGAGAGAGCCTGGAGCGTTACTTCCTGAAGCTCGCCGCCGAGCGCGGCGGGGAAGGGGGAGTGTCGTGACGCGGCCGTTAGTGCTTTGCCACGCCGTTTGGCTGGAGGTCTTCCGCCGCAGGGATTTCTACGTTCTGCTCATCCTCATGACGGCGATGTTCGCGTGGCTCCTGTCGGCCGATCTTTTCGGATCATCCGCCGCGTCGCGCTATGTGCTGGACGTCGGCCTGCTCTATGCGTGGGGCGGTTCACTGATTCTTGCTGTTACCGCCGCCGCGCGGCAGTTGCCCCGCGACGAGGAGATCGGCGCGGTCTTCATGATGCTGGCCAAGCCGGTTACACGGTGGGACATGGTGTTCGGGAAATGGCTCGGCACATGGTCTGTCAGCGTCGGCGCCACTGTGGCGCTGTACCTCGCCGTGCTCGCCGTTTCGGCCCTGCGCGGGCGGATGCCTGACGCAGTATCCGTCTGCCAGGCTCTTCTCCTGCACGGCTGCGCTCTTGGCGTGGTGTCGGCCCTGGCGCTGGCCATTTCGACAAGAATGAGTTTCGGCGCTGCTTCGACAACGGCTTTTGTCCTGCTTGCCGCCGACTACGCGGTGGTCCCGAAGATCCCCGAGCTGATCGGCGGCGAGACCGGGCTGAGAGCGGATCTGCTGCTCCTTCTCTACAAGGGCCTGCCGCACCTGGAGGTGTTCGATCTGAGGCGCAGGCTTATACACGGCTGGGGCGCGGCGCCCGCCTCGGCCATTCTCATTTCCGTGGCCTATGGCGTTGCCGTGACCGGGGCTCTTCTGGCGCTTGCATGGCTCGGATATCGGAAGAAGCGTTTTCCGCGGCAGGGGGGCTGAGCATGGACGGGTGGACGCGCTGGTCTGAACGCGGCGATCCGCGCGCTGGCTGGGCCGCTGTTGTCCTTTTTGCAGGCGCGGCGTTCGCGCTATCGTGCCGCCTGGATCCTGAGGCCGTGATCGGAACCGGTGCAGGCGTTTCCGGCGTTGAGCGCGCACTTGGCGGCGCAAGGTCGCTTTTGAGTGCAGGCCTGTACGAGCGCGCGGACCAGTATTTTCACAAGGGCGTTCCCCACAGGAGACGGGCTGCCTACAGGGACTTCTTTGTCCGCCTGAGGGAGTTGGTGTCGCCGGATGCACACCTTCACGCCGAGGGGGCCGAGATGGCCGAAGTCATGCCGTGGCTGAGTCTGGCCGCCCGGGCAGACGAGAGAAACGTTGAAGCGTACAACGTGGCTGCCTACTGGCTTCTGAAGATGGGGGACGATCGTGAATCCGAGCGGGTGGTTGCCGAGGCGGTATCGAAGAACCCGCGCGACTACAGGCCGATGGTTGAGCTGGCGCGAATCCGGCTTTTCCGCGGTGAATTCATTTCCGCCGCCAGTGCGATAGACCGCGGGATAGCGCTCTGGCCGGTGCCCGACACCGAGGAAAGCGAAAGTGCACGGCACGATCTTTCCTGGTTCCTCGACATGCGCGCTTCTCTATACGAGTTCCAGGGCCGTGGGAGCGAAGCCGTGGCATGTCTGCGGCGTGGCCTGAGCCTGTTTCCGGCTAGGACCAACTCACTGGGGCGCATTGCGCGGATCGAAAGTGGCGAACTGGATCCGGCTGGCGCGGAGCGCCAGCTCCGCAACGTCTTTGGAGGCGGAAAGACCGTGTGCGCGCGTGAAGAGGATGAAGCGGACCACGAGCACGAACACGAGCATGAGCACTAGTGCGGGTGCGGGGAATGATTCCGTTCCGGCGAGGCGCTTCCTGCCCGCGAACCCGACCTATTCACGAAGCCGCCTCGTGGATAGGTCGCCCTACGGGTTTCGACTCCGGCCCTGCGGGCCTGCGCTCAGGGTAGCCCTGAGCAAGGTGCGCAGCACCGCGTCGAGGCCTGCTGCGGCGCGCGTTGCGCCGCGGCAGGCGGTTGTGAATGAACGCGCAGCGTTCATGAATAATCCGGGCTAAACCGCTGAGACGGTCAGGCCCGGCGTCCGCCGGACGACGGCGGTTTGCCGGAATACAGGTGCGGATACATGCGGCGTTTGCAGTACGGGCACAGGTCGGACGTGATGCGGGTGCCGGCCTTGTCCTGGACGTATGTCTCGAGCGGTATCCAGTCGCCGTGGTGGGTGTGAACCCGTTTGCAGTTCGTGCAAAGCGTCATTTCCTTCCCAAGCATCCTGGAGAGCGCTTCATGGAGTTCCTTCTCGGTGAGAACATGCATTTGATTCGCGGCGAGCCTTCTTTCTGCGGCGTGAAGAAGGTCGGCGACGAGTTTCAGCAACAGGATGTCATCCTCATTCCACTCCCTGGCAGCGTGCACATCGTCAAACCCGAGGAAGCCGGACGGCGGGCCGTCGCCGGGGACAGGCACCGCGAGGAGCGCGCGGATTGACTGAGATTGGAGCATCTTCTGTTCGGCCGCCGCCGCGCGCGGCATTGAGGCGACATCGCCAATGAGGATGTTCCGCTTGGCCCTGATCATTTCCGTCCACCAGGGGTAGCCCGAAAGCGGCAGGTTGCGGAGCTGGCGAATCACCGACTCCACGCCTGGAGCGCACCACTCGTCAGTGTTGTTCATTGTGCCATTATCCCAGTCGATCCTGAAAATGTAGGCACGGCCGCACTGCACGGTCGACGCAAGTTCGGCAAGAAGTTCCCCGGCCGGTATGTCCGCTGAAGAGATAAGCATTCCCGAGACGCGGGCCACGGTGCGTTCCATCTTCAGACGCAGTTCGAGGGCAGCCTTGAGCGTTTCGCACTCCGACTCCAGTGCGAGTGCCCGCGCCTTCAGGGCCGCCTCCGTGTCCGGGTGGTGTCCGGTGACCATCAGATAAACCTCCGGTCAATTCGCGAATGTAGGAATTACCCTACACGGTGCACCCGACCCGGTCCAGCGGAAAACCATGCGCAAACGGGAGCAAACGAGAACGGAAACAGGGATTTCCGTGCATGGGGGGGAGACGAATGGAGGAAGTCAGGGCGTTGTGGCGTCGGCGAGGATGCGGGCCACGGCATGTTTCCATGGGATTCCCGCGGCTGCGACGGCGGCGGGGAAGGCTGCCTGAGACGATATGTCGGGGTTTGCGTTGACCTCGATCACGAAGACATCGCCGGAGACGTTCATCCGGAAGTCCACACGCGCGTAGCCGCGGCAGCCAGTTGCCAGCCATGTCCTGCGAGCGATGTCCCTGATGCGGCCTGACAGTTCCGACGGTATTGGCGCCGGGACGCGGCGTGGCGAGACAACGCCTGGGATTGTGCCTTTCACCCATTTCACCGCGTAGTCCACTATGCGCGGTCTGCCCGGCGGCATGAGACCGAAATCTATCTCCGACACAGGCATTGCTTCGACGTCTCCGTCCAGCGCCAGGAGCGAGACGTTGAACTCACGGCCGTCTATGAAATGCTCCACGAGGGCCTGCTGAGAAAAACGGCCGTGAACCCGTTTCACCAGACGGTCGAGCGAGGAGGCGTCCTGCGCGATAGAGTCCACCTCTATCCCCTCGCTCCCGTCGGCCTGGTCCGGCTTGACGATCCATGGCGGAGGCGGAAGCGCGTCGCATGCAGGAATCGCGGCGCCTGGTTCAACTGTAAGCCCTGCGGGTGTGATGATCCCGGAATCGGCGAGCACGGCTTTTGTGCGAGCCTTGTTGAACGTGAGCAGCAGATTCTCGGACGAACTGCCGGTGCAGCGGCGGCCGTGCGAGCGGCAGACTGCCGGAACCAGGTTGAAGTCATGGATATCGCCTTCCAGTGACTGGACAAGGTTGAAAACGCACTCCTCGCGGCCGAAACCAAGAGTCGCCGGTATGTCCGACAGCCGCCTCACGCCCGCCACGCGGTGTGGAATGCCGAGGGCCGTGAGTCCTTCGACTGCCGCGCCGACTTCCGCGAGCACGCCGAACTCCGACTCGTGCCAGGCCGACTCCTCACGCGGGACATTGTGAAGGACAAGCACGGAATTCATGGCGGTGCAGAATAGCCGCGGCGGACGCAAAGGGCAACACGGCGCGGTTCGAGAAGGTCCTGATCCGCGTTGCTGGATGATGAGCGTGCGTCTGCCATGCGGACCTGCGTTTCCCGGGGAGTCCTCGCCAGGACGGAGAGTGGCGAATCCGGCTGGTGACTGAACGCGTGTCGCTCCGGCGTGCCGCGGAATTGCGTTGAGGAAAGAAATGCGTTCTCCCGTGCGGGCCGGCGGCAGCGGTGTCGGGGCTGTGCGTTGACACCGGCCGAGCGCGTTTGCGATAATCCGATCTTCGCGGGGCAAGGATTACGGCAGGAAAGGACAGATTCCAAGTGGCCACAGAACTGAACGACGGACAGAAGTCGCTTGTTGCGGAATGGATCAAGGCCGGCGCCGGTCTTTCCGAAGTGCAGAAAAGGATACTCGGAGAGTTCGGCATCTCCATGACCTACATGGATGTCCGCCTTCTCACGATCGACCTTGGCGTGCAGGTTAAGAACAAGGTCGAACCGCCGCCGCCGAAGCCCGTGGAGCCGGAGCCTGCGTTGTCGGATGTGGAGTCTTTTCCGTCCGCAGCCGGCGACGTGCTTGAAGATGGCGCTGATGATGGCGCGGGCGGGAATGTGACCGTTGGTGTTGACCGGATAATGAAGCCGGGCAGCCTTGTCAGCGGCACGGTGAGGTTCTCGGATGGAGTGTCCGGCACATGGATGCTGGACAGGATGGGGCGGTTGGCGTTGCAGACGGACACGCCCGGCTACAGGCCCAGCGCGCCCGACCTGCAGTCGTTGCAGGTTGAGTTGCGGAAGGCTCTTGAACGCGCCGGGTTCTGACATGGGACATTTCTTTGGCGTGGCGTCACGAGTAGACGTGAGATGACCGATATCCGGCTTATTGTCTGCGACTTCGACGGCACGATAATCGGTCGCCAGGACGAGCACATCCTGTTCGAGCGGTTCAGGGACCAGCTCCGGCGGCTGAAGGAAGAGAAAGGCACTCTCTGGGCGGTTAGCACGGGGCGTTCGTCCGACAGTTTCTGGCGGTGTTTCGGGCCCATGTCGTTATTCGGCATGGAACCGGACGTCGTCATAACCCGCCACGCCTACATAACCGGCGGGCGTCTCGGCAGGACGTGGAGGCACGTGCTGTGGAACCTCAGGATTCATTACCTTCTTCTACTCACGCGCGCGAGGATCCGCTTCACGCTCAGGAACTGGCTGCACGAGATTACCGACGGCATTCGCGGTGCGCACCCGATAGCGCTGACTGAAGACAGGCTGTGCGTGCGTTTCGACACGAGGGAGGCGTGCGACGTTGCCGTCGACATGCTGAACGGGTTGGCCGCCGAAAACCGGCACCTGATGGTGTTCAAGTATCTCAACGAGGTGGACGTGCGATCCGTGCCGTTCACCAAGGGTTTGGCGGTCGCTGAGCTGGCCCGGCACCTCGGGATAGCACCGGGGCAGATACTTGTTATCGGGAACGGTCACAACGACCTGAGCATGATGCAGCCGGACGTGGCGGGCATGGTGGGGTGTCCGATGAACTCCGAGGCGGAGGTCATGGAACACGTGCACCGCGTGGGAGGGCATATCGCCGGCCGGCCATCGCTTGAGGGGGTAATCGAAACGATTGATGCCGCCGTGTCGGGCGCCATGAACAGCATGCTCCCTGAGTGGTGGCGTCCGGCGTCGGTCGGCGTCAACCCCAGGCCGGCGAAGCGGCACCGGCAGAAATGGCCGAAGGGAAGAAAGGCGCGCATCGCCCTTGTCATAGGCGTGATCTACATCGTCCTGCTTGTTTTCTGCGAGTTCGGTCTCATTCCGAAGGTCGGCGGATTGATCAGGTGGCCGTTCACTCTTCTTTCGGGTTTTGTCGAGAGTATGGGGAAATGGCTATAGGCGGCAGGGAGGAGCGATGAAGATAGGGTTCATAGGCGGCGGAAAGATGGCTGAGGCCATGGTTGATTCCCTGATCGCACGGAAGGTGGCGGTTCCCCGGGCGGTGACGGTCAGCGATATAAGCGCTGCGCGGAGGCGGGCGCTGAAAAAGCGATACGGTGTGGCCGTAACCGGCAGCAACGCGGAGGCTGTTCGTGTTTCCGACGTAATCGTGCTCGCGGTGAAGCCGCAGGACCTTGCCGGGGTTCTGGCAGGTCTGGCAGCCTGCCCGGCGTTGCGCGGGCTGGTGATTTCGATAGCGGCGGGAAAGACTCTTGCCTTTCTCCAGGCGGCCCTTCCCGGCGCGCGTGTGATCAGGGTGATGCCGAACCTGGCGTGCCAGGTATCGGAAGGAATGAGCGTGTTCTGCGCCGGACGGCGCGCGACGGCTTCCGATCGCCGCACGGCGGCGCGGGTACTTGGCGCGATGGGACAGGTAATCGAGCTTCCCGAGTCGAGGTTCGACGCCGTAACCGCGCTCAGCGGGTCAGGTCCAGCTTTCCTTGCCTATGCCCTGGACGCGCTAGTCGAGGGCGCTGTGGAGCAGGGGTTGGAGCGGCGTGACGCGGTGCTGCTTGCATGCCAGACGATGCTCGGGACGGGGCTGGTGTTGGTCCGGAAGGGGCTTCGGCCCTCGGAGTTGATCGCCGCTGTTGCCTCGCCAAACGGCACGACCGCGGCAGGGCTGGCGGTGCTGGAGAAGTCAGCCCTGAGGCGGACGCTGGCCCGCACGGTGCGGGCCGCGGCCAGGCGCAGCCGCGAACTGAGCCGCTAAAGAAGAACGGCCGCCCGGTTGCCCCGGCGGCCGTCCCTGTCGTCTTTCCTGATGTGCGCCGTCAGACCGACGCGGCGGATGCCTTGATGATGTTCAGCGCGATGACTTCGCGCTGGATCTGGTTGGTGCCTTCGTAGATCTGCGTGATCTTCGCATCGCGCATCATCTTCTCGGCGGGATATTCCTTCATGTAACCGTATCCGCCGAAGATCTGTACGGCATCGGTTGTGACCTTCATGGCGACGTCCGACGCGAACAGCTTGCTCATGGCGGAGATGCGGGAATAATCCTTCGCCCCGCTGTCAATGTAGCGCGCGGCCGCATACACGAGGGCGCGGGCGGCCTCGACCTGCGTTGCCATGTCGGCGAGCATGAACTGCACGCCCTGGAAGGAGCAGATCGGCTTCCTGAACTGGCGGCGCTGGCGGCTGTAGGCCGTTGCCTCGTCCAGGGCGCCGGCCGCGATGCCCAGCGCCTGGGCGGCCACGCCGGGGCGCGACTTGTCGAGGGTCTTCATCGCCACGATGAAGCCCATGCCTTCGCGGGCGATGAGGTTCTCCTTCGGGATACGGCAATCCTGGAAGATGAGTTCCCGTGTCGCCGAGGCGCGGATACCCATCTTGTTCTCCTTCTTGCCGAAGGTGAAGCCCGGGGTGCCCTTCTCGACTATGAAGGCGCTGGCGCCGCGCGCGCCCTTGGCCTTGTTCGTCATGGCGATGACGGTATAGATATCCGCCTCACCGCCGTTGGTAATCCACTGCTTGGTCCCGTTCAGGATGTAGCTGTCGCCATCCTTGACCGCGGTTGTGCGGATGCCGCCGGCGTCGCTGCCGGCTTCGGCTTCGGTCAGGCCGAAGGCCGCGATCGATTTGCCGGACGCCAGACGCGGAAGGTACTTCTGCTTCTGTTCTTCCGACCCGTGGAGGATGATCGGGTACGTGCCGAGCCCGGTCGCCGCAAGGGCAAGCGAGATGCCGCCGCAGACCTTGGAAAGCTCCTCGACCGCGATGACGGTTTCCATGACGCCGCCGCCCATCCCGCCGTACTTCTCCTCGATGGAGATGGCGAAGAGGTCCGACTTGCGGAAGACTTCAACCGCCTCCCACGGGAACTCGTTCGCCTCATCGTACTTCTCGCGGATCGGCTTGAGTTTGTCTTGGGCGATCTGGCGGCTCAGATCGCGGATCATTTCCTGCTGCTCGGTCAGAAAGTAGTCCATGCTCATTCTTATTTCCCCCGGTATTGTGCATTCCAGCCGCCGCCCCCCGTGACTAACGGCGCGCGGCGTAAATGGCGCGCGGATCATAGGTTGGGGGGGCGGTTGCGGGCAAGCTCAAATGCCGTCTTTGCGGCTTGTGTCGGCGGTGTGTCGGTACGGGTGGCTGGCCAGGGGATGTGGCGGGGCGGTCAAACCCGGTTGCGGGGCGATGGGTTGAGGGGTAGAGTGCCTGGCCTGATGACAATCCGTGAGACGAGAACGAAGCAGCGCGCGCTTACGCAGTCCGAGCGGATGCTCGATGCCGCCCGCGGAGCGCGGAGTTATCTGCCGGCGGAGATGCTTGAAGAAACGCGAAGCTTCCTGCGCCGTCAGCAGGGGGCCGGCGGGGGGTTCATCGGGCGCGGCGGGAGCGAGGATCTCTACTACACCGTCTTCGGAATAGACGCGATGCATGCCGCGGGGATCGAGCCTGACGCGGGGCCGCTCGGCAGTTTTATCCGGTCGTTCGGCGACGGCAACGGACTCGACTTCATGCACTTAAGCTGTCTTGCGCGGTGCAGGGCCAGGGCGCTGCCGCCCGACCCGGCTGTTGCCGTCCGCGTGTCGCGGCGGATCGAGGAATATCGTTCGCTTGACGGCGGGTACAACCCGCAGAAGGGGGCAGGGCGCGGCTCAATATACGGCTGCTTCCTTGCGAATGCCGCCTGCGAAGATCTCGGCATCGCCACGCCCGAGCCGGCCAAGTTGCTGAAAAGCGTTCTTTCGCTGCGCATGGAAGACGGGTACTTCGCGAACGAGTGGGATATTGACCTTGCCAGCACGAACGCGTCGGTTGGCGCGCTGCTGCTGATTCGGCGCCTTGGCGGACAGCCTGATCTCAAGTCAGTCGAGTGGCTGATGGAGCAGCGGCATGAGGCAGGCGGAATAAGGGCAGGCCCGCTCGCGCCCTTTCCTGACCTGGTTTCGACGGCGACGGGCCTCTTTGCGTTGCACGAGTGCGATTCCGATCCGGGGGCCCGGTTCCGTGAAGCCTGCGTCGCGCTTATCGAGGCCCTGTGGCAGGACGGCGGATTTGCGGGACATCTTCTCGAGGATGCCGCCGATTGCGAGTACACGTTCTACGGGTTGCTGTCGCTCGGGTGTTTGAGCGCTTTTGCGGGCGGTGGTCGGCAGGAGGGCGAACGAGCGGGTGAATGACAGTCGTGAATTCAGGCAGGCGGTTCTTGAGCGCCTGATGGGCGAGCGGGCGGGGCCGTGCTGGGAGGGGCGTCTTTCCAGCAGTGCGGTTGCCGCTGCGGTAGCGGTCTTTGCGCTTTCGGTCGCGGACCGGTCGGGCCATCGCGAAAGGATACGGCGCGGGCTCGACTGGATTGTCCTGGCAAGGAACCCGGACGGCGGCTGGGGCGATTCCCCTGAAAGCCCGAGCAACCTGACCGCGACGGTGCTTGTATGGTCGGCGCTTTCGCTTTCCAGGAACGACTTTCCCGCCCATGTCTCGGCGGCGGAGAGCGCGCGCCGCTGGCTTATCGGGCATTGCGGCGGGGACGACGCGCAAGCCGTGCGGCGCGCGGTCCTGCGCAGGTACGGCGACGACAGGACCTTCGCGGCGCCGATCCTGACGATGTGCGCGCTTTCGGGGAGGCTGGGCCGTGAGTCCGAGGCATGGGACGCCGTGCCACAGTTGCCGTTTGAGCTGGCCGTACTTCCGAACTGGCTCTTCAAGGCGGTACGCCTCACCGTGGTAAGTTACGCACTTCCGGCGCTCATCGCCATCGGGCTTGCCAGGCACAGGCGCGCACCTTCGGCCAACCCCGCATTGCGGGCGCTGCGCAATGCGCTTGCCCGGCGTGTTGTCCGGATCGCCGGTCGGATGCAGCCCTCGAACGGCGGCTACGAGGAGGCCACGCCGCTCACGGCATTCGTCGTGATGAGCCTTGCCTCCGCGGGCCTGAATGAGAACGAGGTGGTGCGCCGGGGTGTCCGGTTCCTTTGCCAGTCGCAGCGCGATGACGGCGGATGGCCGATAGACACCAACCTGGCGACGTGGCTGACAAGTCTCAGTCTGTGTGCGATCGGCAAGGAAGGCGTGGAGACGCTCCTGACGCCTTTTGATCGGCGCGCGATCCTGCAATGGCTGCTGGGTCAGCAGTACACGCTGCAGCACCCCCTTACCTTCGGGGCGGCCGGCGGTTGGTCCTGGACCGACCTGCCCGGGGGGATGCCGGACGCGGACGACACATCAGGCGCGCTGCTTGCGATCCATGCGCTTGCGCCGGATGAGCCTGCTGTGCTTGACGCCGCTCATCGCGGGGTTCGATGGCTTCTCGATCTGCAGAACTCGGACGGCGGCATGCCCACGTTCTCAAGGGGGTGGGGCAAGTTGCCGTTCGATCGCAGTTGCCCGGACATCACGGCCCATGCGATGCAGGCGTTTGTCGCGTGGGAACCGCTTCTTGCCGGTCCGGTGGCGGCTGAGGTAAGGGCGGCGTTCGGGAGGATGACGGCGTATCTCGCACGCAGCCAGGACGCGGCCGGGGCGTGGAAACCACTGTGGTTCGGGAACCAGCATGTTGCCGGCGAGGGCAACCGCACCTACGGCACCGCGCGCGTACTCCTTGCCATCGAGACCCTTGGCGGCGAAGCGGAGCCGCGGATTGCGGCGATGCTTGAGCGGGGGCGGCGATGGTTGACTGAGAGCCAGAACGCCGACGGCGGGTGGAGCGGTGACCGTGCGTGTTCCGCGTCGGTTGAAGAGACGGCGTTGGCCGTGTCCGCGCTTGCACGGTATCCGGGCGCGGCTGATGCCGTGGCCAGGGGAATACGGTGGCTCGACGAGAGAACCCGGGGCGGGACGGAATTCCATGCTGCGCCGATCGGCCTGTACTTCGCCAGTCTGTGGTACTCGGAGCGTCTCTATCCCGTGATCTTCACTGCCTGGGCGCTCTCACGCGCCGGCGGCAGGGGCGGTTGCTGAAGCCGCATTCTGCCCCCGGTTTTCCGTCTGGTTTGGGTTTGAAGCGGTATGGCCTTTCAGCTACACGTCCCGGCACTGTATTGTTGCGGGGGGATGAAGCCGGGGCGCGTGTGCCGGCGCGTGGAAAGACGTGGAAGTCCAATCCGTGACGCGTGAGAAGCTATATTCCTATGGTGTGCAGGCCCTTGCCGTCGGGCTGGGCGTAGCGGCCGTCTCGATATGGGTGGCCGCGCCTGCCGGGGTGCGTATTGAGAAGAGTCTTCCCGGGATGGATGGGCGCAAGGTGGTTGCGAGGGCCGGCGGTGGGGCCGAGGCAAAGGTCTCCTTCAAGGCAATGGATGGCAGACCGTCGGAAATGAAGGGCGCCTGGCCGCGTTTCCGCGGCGCCGACTTGAGCAACGTGGCAGATGACGGTGTGAAGCTCGTTGACTCATGGCCGGAGACAGGTCCGTCCGTCGTGTGGTCTGTGGACCTTGGCGAGGGTCATGCCGGCGCGGCGATATGGAAGGGGCGCGCGTTTGTTCTCGACCATGACGAAACACGCAAGGCCGACTTGCTCAGGTGTCTTTCGATGGATGACGGCCGGGACATCTGGCAGCGCTGGTACGATCTGCCCCTGAAACGCAACCACGGCATATCAAGGACGATACCGTCTGTTACCGACAGCCATCTTGTGACCATCGGGCCGCGGTGCCATGTCATGTGTGTCCGTCCGGACTCGGGCGACCTGGTGTGGATGATCGACATGGTGGAGCGTTACGGCACCACCGTACCGGGCTGGTACGCGGGCCAGTGTCCGTTGATAGACGGCGGCGTGGTTGTTCTGGCGCCCGGCGGCACCAACGTTCTTGTGACCGGCCTGGACATCGAGACTGGCGAGGCGATGTGGGAAACGCCGAATCCCGGCGGGTGGAACATGTCCCATTCCTCCATCGCGGTCATGGAGCATGGCGGACGCAGGATGTACGTGTACGTCGCGATCGGCGGGACAGTCGGCATCGCGGCGGACGGTGACGATGCCGGGTCGATCCTGTGGAAGTCGACAGAGTGGCAGCCGTCGGTCGTCGCGCCTTCG
>Ga0194125_10002207_pt1 | contig 32460 bp, 30 predicted proteins | sample TA2KigC250mmetaG_FD_148626 | JGI IMG/M metagenome (GOLD analysis project Ga0194125, IMG submission 148626) | Freshwater microbial communities from Lake Tanganyika, Tanzania - TA2015034 Kigoma Deep Cast 250m | ecosystem: Environmental > Aquatic > Freshwater > Lake | place: Tanzania: Lake...
TATAGAAATATGCAACACGTTACGATATACCGGAAAGAGGGTCGTTATGCCGGCTGGCCGGCCAATTATGGCATCTGGTCCTGGGGCGATGAGATAGTCGTCGGCTTTACGTTAGGCTATCACAAAGCGGACGGCGGGTTTCATTCGCGTGACACCGAGAAACCTTTTATTGGGATGCAGGCGCGCAGCCTGGATGGAGGGCAAACGTGGCAGGTACAGGAGACTCCTTGTCGAACGCCCGGCAACAGAGGCTTATCAGCAGACGAGCACATGAAACGCAATTTAGGCGTTGGACAAGTGTTAGAAGCGGGAAACGCCCCTGTGGATTGCCCAGGCGGAATTAACTTTACCCATCCCGACTTTGCGCTTATGTGCGCCCGGTCAGGGCTTAGAGCCGGCGCTAAATCGTGGTTCTATATATCTTATGACCGATGCAAGAGGTGGGAGGGACCATTCACACTCCCGATGTTTGGTCAGACTGGCATTGCCGCCCGAACCGACTATCTTGTGTCCGATGCGGACGAATGCACACTTTTCTTGACAGCCGCTAAACCCAACGGCGATGAAGGTCGAGTCTTCTGCGCTCGGACGACCGACGGTGGCAAAACATTTGCGTTTCTTTCGTGGATAGGCCCAGAGCCAGAGGGCTTTGCCATCATGCCCGCCAGCGTCCAGTTATCAGAATCTCGCATACTTGTTGCCATTCGGTGTCGTGAAGGCAGGCAGCCTTTTTTTGATCAAACTTTTTTACTAAAAAGTTTGCAGAATTTGGAGACGAAACAAAACTGGATTGATTTGTATGCATCAAACGACAATGGAGCGATATGGGAATATATGAATAGACCGGTTGCCAGCACCGGTATAGGTGGTAACCCGCCGACGATTACTAAACTTCAAGACGGACGCTTGTGTATGACTTACGGCTATCGCGATGTGCCGCATAGCATACGCGCAAAAATTAGTTCTGATGATGGCGAAACGTGGGGAGAAGATATCATTTTGCGTGACGACGGTGGCAATCACGACATCGGCTATCCCCGCACCGTCCAGCGAGCCGACGGCAAGATGGTGACGGTCTACTATTTTAACGACCATCCGGATGGCGAGCGGTACATTGCGGCGACAATATGGGAGCCTTGAATTCGGAATGCGGAATGCGGAATTACCCACGTCGGAAGGCAAAAGGCGGAATTAAATCTGACAAACAAAACGGAGAAAGAGGAGAATATGCACTACAAAATATTAGGACGTACTGGTCTGAGAGTCAGCATTATCGGATATGGAGGCGCGGTTTTGGGCATTCCGTATTACCTCGCCCGCGAAGACACCACTGACCCAGCGATACAATCTATGTACACGGCTGCGATTGAGCGCGCTCTTGAACTTGGAATTAACTATTTTGATACCGCTCCCGGTTATGGAAACGGTGTCAGTGAAACAATCCTTGGAAATGCTCTGTCTACCTATCGCGACCGTATCTTTCTCACCAGCAAAGTTACCTGCTCAGGAACTCCGGACGCTATCCAGGAAAGTATCGAGCAAAGTTTGCGCCGCTTGAAAACTGATTACCTGGATGTACTCCAGTTTCATGGGGGATATTTTAACGATAGGGAAGCGGATGATATTCTGAATGGTGGTCGGCTGGAACGGCTTGAGCAACTTCGAGATTCAGGGAAAATAAGATTTATTGGTATAACATCCGAAGTTCCTACGGGTGCATTGGAACGGTTGCTGGTCACCAACCGATTCGATGTGCTTCAAATATGTTATAATTTGACTAATCAACTGGCATGTGACCATTCACGCCAATGTCGTGGCATCGTAGCCCTGGCGGAGCAACATCATATCGGTGTGGTAACGATGCGCACCGCTACCAGTAGTTTCCTTCAAAAATTACTCATCCGTGAATTTGGCGACGCTATCAGTGTAGAAGCCGTGACGCGAATGTGCATCAATTATGTGCTGAGTACACCTGAGATTGATGTTGCCCTGGTGGGAATGCGGAATCGGAGGGAAGTGGAACTAAACGCCGCCCTCGCAGATGATGTTCAGGTTCGATATGACTTAGATGAGTTACATAATCGCTTCCACCATCGGTAGAAACCGTAAAAACCGAGTTTTTCTCAAAAACTCGGTTTCTATAATCAAGGAGAAAAGTAATGTCAAACATTGAGAACTTTTGTCAGATGGCTAAAGAGATGGGCGCTACCCACGCCAAAGTAATTTCATCGCAAAGTGTGGTAACCGCAGGGTGGGTGAGATTAAAATGTCAATACGGATGTGGAGGATACGGAAGACGCTTGACGTGTCCGCCGTATTCACCAACCCCGGAGGAGACGCGCAAAGTATTAGATAGTTACGAGCAGGCTATTCTCTTGAGAGGAAATAGCAATGCAGAGGCAGGCGATGCAGCAGTGAACTTGGAACGGGAAATTTTCCTGCGTGGCTACTACAAAGCTTTCGCCTTTGGCTCCGGACCATGTAGACATTGCCAACAATGTGATACAAGCCAAACATGCAAACATCCGTATAAAGCCAGACCGGCTATGGAAGCATCCGGTATTGACGTGTTTCAAACTGCGAGAAGCAATGGATTTCCAATAGAAGTTGTGACATCACACGAACAACAAGGCGATTACTATGGGTTGGTTTTGATAGAATAACAAAGGGATTGGGCATGTTTCAGAAAATAGTTTACATTTGATGCGTGATGCGTGATACGTGATATGAGGTTTTATCACTCTTCACGTTTCACTCTTCACGTTTCACGTATAGTCATATTTACCTATGGAGGCATGAATTATGGACGATGCTTTAAAATCAGTGAGTTTGGATGGCTCAGGACAGGAATTGTCAAAAGAGCCTGAGCCGGAAGAAAGACCCAATATCATATTCATTTTAGCCGATGACCTGGGCTATGGCGACCTGTCAAGCTACGGCGCGAAGGATTTGCATACTCCAAATCTCGACAGCCTGGTTGCTTCAGGTATAAGATTTGATAACTTCTACGCCAATTGCCCGGTTTGTTCACCAACCCGAGCTTCCATATTGACTGGCCAATACCCTGATATGGTGGGCGTGCCGGGAGTCATACGCACCCATCCATACGCAAATTTTGGTTACCTTGCTTCTCATGCGGTTATGTTGCCTGAAGTGCTCAAGCGGGCGGGATATGACACTGCCATCATTGGAAAATGGCATCTCGGCTTAGAGTCGCCCAATACACCCAATGAGCGCGGGTTCGACCATTTTCATGGATTTTTGGGTGACATGATGGATGATTATTACTCTCATCGTAGACATGACATCAACTATATGCGATTAAACGACAAGGAGATAGACCCGGAAGGTCATGCAACAGGCCTGTTCACAGAATGGTCGCTTGACTATATAAAAAGCCGAGGGAAGTTTAAACAACCGTTTTTCCTTTATCTTGCTTATAACGCTCCTCATACGCCAATTCAGCCGCCGGAAGAATGGCTTGACCGCGTCAGGGAAAGAGAACAGGGCATCGACGAAAATAGAGCGAAATTGGTTGCGCTGATTGAGCATTTCGATGATGGTATCGGAAAAGTGCTTAAAGCACTCAGCGAATCAGGATTAACGGATAACACCTTGATAATTTTCACCTCCGATAATGGTGGACAGCTTAATGTTGGCGCGAGTAATGGAGCATTGCGAGGAGGTAAGGGAGAAATGTGGGAAGGAGGGATTCGGGAGCCGATGTTCGCCGTCTGGCCAGGTCGGGTTAAGCCAGGTTCTTGTAGCAGTTCTGTTGTTTTAACGATGGATTTATTTCCAACGATGTGCGAAGCCGCTGGAGCAGATTTTAGTCACGAAATTGACGGACGGAGTATCCTCCCTACAGTGTTCGGAGAACCTACTACTGAAGAGGATGAACGTTTTCTCTTTTGGGTGCGCCGCGAAGGAGGGCCGCATTATGGAGGTCAGTCCTTCTACGCTGTACGTTACGGCAACTGGAAATTGCTACAGAACATACCATTTGAACCACTGAAACTCTATAATCTACAAAACGACCCACAGGAAGAAAATCCTTTAGATGATAAGCAGGAAGAATACCGTATGCTTTTTAATGCGCTACAAAATCATATCATAAGAACTGGCGCTGTGCCCTGGCAGAAGTTTCCTGCTTAGACTTCCGAAGTCTATTGGTCTATTTTTTAAGAAAAGAAAGGAAAAAACGATGAGTGGAATACTTTACCGAGAGGACATGGATGAAGTGCGTAAGAGAATGACTACCTGGTGGAATGGTGGAGATATAGGGCGTCCGGCTATGCAAATTACAGCCCCACGGCCAAAACCACTGGAAGAAATCAAAGCCATGCCAGAGCCGGAAGGCTGGGTAACAAATTACTCCACCAGAAACTTCGATTATCGGGTAAATCTATCGGCGCGACAGTGCATTAATACCTACTATTTAGGTGAGGCTGTTCCGACGGTTTCACCTGACTTGGCGCCAAACTGTTTGGCTCTTTATCTTGGGTGCAATGGGGTGGAAAGCCCCGGCACTGTCTGGTGTGAACCTTTTATTGATAATCCGATGGAAGCGCGATTTGAATACGACCCGGATAATTTCTACTGGGATTTTTCCTTGCGGCTTGGTCGAGAGCAACTGAACCTGGGTAAGGGTAAATTTCTCATGGCGTTTCCTGATTTGATTGAAGGTCTGGACACTCTGGCCGCCATGCGCGGTACACAGAAATTACTTATCGACCTAATCGAACGGCCGGAATGGGTCCACAAGTGCCTGAGACAAATTACAGACCTCTATTTCCACTACTATGATATACTTTACGATATGTTCCGTGATGAGGTTGGCGGCTCTATTTTCTGGGCATGGGCGCCGGGACGGATGGCGAAATTCCAGTGCGATTTTTCCGCCATGATTTCCCCCAGCATGTTCGGCGAATTTATGGTTCCCGTCCTGACCGAAATGTGTGAACGCGTCTCCTATTGTATGTATCACTGGGATGGGCCGGGCGCGATTGGGCATCATGACTACCTGCTATCTATTCCCAAACTAACTATGCTACAGTGGACACCGGGGGCTGGTCAGGAACCCACTCATCACAAGATATGGTGGGCAATGTATCATAAGACCGTCGAAGCCGGCAAGAAATTAATGATAGGTTGTGATACGACAGAAACCTTGAAGCTGTTAAAAAAGGAATTTGGTCAAGGACTGAAGCAGTTCCTTATTGGCATGGGTGCCCGGTCGCCAGAACATGCGGCAGAAATCCTGAAAGTTGCCAGCGAATAATCGTGTTTTGGTGTGTTGGCAGTACAGCCGTGTTAATCTGAGGACGAGTAAGTAAGATTACCAGTCCTGACGTGGATTATAGTGACAAAAGAGACTATATTGACAATCTGGCTGCCATTATTGTCTCACCTTCAGACCGAGTTGATAAACAGCTAAAAAAAAACTAGCACTACCCGATGATGCACTCTTACTTAGATTGCTTCGTTACTCGCAACCTTCGGCTTCGTAAACCACGCAGCTAATGTTTGCCAGAAGTGACTCGAATCCTGGCAATGGAATCTGCCATGGACTTAGCTTCTCCAATTCCACTTGTTCTTCGGATGAGATTTTCGCGGGAACAACAATCATGGGGGGAAAATCCCACAGAAAATTCGCGACTTCTAATTCAGCTTCGATAACAGGTTTCGGCTTCTCAAGTAAGCCGATTTCTGGAAAAAGCGGCAATTGTTCACTAACCCTCCCCAACCCCCCCGTACACCGGGGGGTGAACACCTGCATCGCCGCCAACTGTCTTTTGGCGTTGAGACGTTGGGAGATGCGATTTTGAACGGCATCTGTGAATTCGACCTCTCCCAACGTAGCTTGCATCAATTTGAGAATATTTTTTTCCATTGGCTTCATAATTCTTTATAGCCGCTGATACCCAGACTACGCTGATTATAGAACGTCCTCAATCAGCGGCTTCTGTAAATCGGCGGCTATAATATCCTTTTACCCCTTCATCGGCATAATCAAATTGTAATATCCGTCTTTGCCCTTGATTACGACTGCGCTTAGTGGGTCTTTAAATTCTATAGTTACTTTGTGAGAATCAGTATGATTTAAAACGTCTAAAAGATACTTAGCACGGACGAAAACGTCTATATCCTGCCCCTCGCGCTTGACCGGAATAGTCACTTCCGCTGATTTCAGAAATTGTCCATCAACCGCTTGTGCTTGTAGTTGTTCGCCGGTGATTTGAAGTTTTATCCGATTATCTCGCGGTTCAGCCAAATCCACTTGTTCAATTGCTGTTTTTAGACATTCTGTTTCCGCGATAATCTTAGTCGGATATGGTTCTGGCATGATTTTTTGGATGTCTGGGTATCCCTGCCCTGTCAATTTGAAGTCAATCGAACCGCCTTCAAATTCAAACCTCGCATGCTCTGCCCCTGGGATGAGTTGAAGCTGTTGAATCCGAATAATTTCAACAATCTCAATCAGTTTAGCGCAAACTTGATTTGGAATGACAATATTGTAAAAAAAGTCGAATTTGTCAGTGTCAGCAAGGTTTTTTGAGCGAACGGCCGTCGTGGTTGTGAGTCTGCGTCCATCGGTTGCGGCCAAACGATATTGGTCTGGTTTGAATTCTAAAAACACACCCCTCAAATAATCTCGCTGAATGTATGTGAGTTTTTCTTCGGCTTTGTAAAGCTTGAAACTCATATCTCCCTGTTCAGCAGCAAATTTGATATTCTTCATCGCATTAACAAGGCTGTTTGTTTCAAGTGAAACTCCAGGCCGCGTCAGCGGCGTATCTAACTCCTCCAAAAGGACATCGGGCAAAGAATAATTTGTAAGCGTTAGTCCAGAAAATGAATAACTTTGCGCACTGCCTGCTACACTAAAATTTCGGCTATCTGAGTCAAAACCAAGCTCTACTTGTTCTTCACCAAGATGTTTCAAAATCATCTCAAGAGGTTTGCAATTATCCGCAAGCGCCCTGCCTGCTTCTTTTACTTCAGCGGGAATCGCATAACGAACCAGCATGCTTGCAAATCGTCCCTGAAGCGTTAACTGTCCATCAGACGTTTCCATATAGAAAAATTGCTTGGCGTCTGAGTGGTTGCTGACTATCTGGACTGCTTTTGCGAGTTGTTCTGTTTGACATTTGATTTTCATTGTGACCTCCTTTGTGCCAGAAACCCGTTTTCTCCGAGAAAACGGGTTTCTAACATTAGCTACGATAGAAAATCTTTCACATCCACATTTCGCCGTTGCAGGCTTTTGAGCACCTCCTGCTTCAATGCCTTTTTCGCTCGTTGGCGCAAAGATTTGACCGCTTTTGGTGAACGTCCTAAAATATTCGCAATTTCATCATTGCGCTTTCCTTCCAATTCCCCTAAAATTAACACGGCTTGATAATCTGACGGCAGTCTTGATAACGCGCTCTGCATGAATTCCACAATTTCTTGATTTTCCGCCAACACAGAAGGAATAGGCGCATCGTTAGCTAGTGTTTCAAGAATCGACAGCACTTCTTCAGTCTGGTCGTTATCAAGATAGACATACTGAATCCTGTCCCGTTTGCGTACAGTATCCACGCATAGATTGTAAGCTATCTTATGCAACCATGCGGACGCTCTGGAAATATCCCGTAATTGCGAAATGTTCTGATAGGCGCGGAGAAATGTCTCTGCGGCGAGTTCCTCGGCATCGTCCGCATTGCCGATAAATCGCAGAATGAACGCGTAAATCTGGGAGATGTATGTTCGATAAAGGCGCTCAAAAGTTTCGGATGATTCCATTTCAATACCGTTTGTACCTATTTAGACTTCCGAAGTCTTTGAGACTTCGGAAGTCTACATTGGGATTCATTTTATAAGACGAATAAGACGCAAAAAAGCATCGTTTTTTATTCTGGTACACTGAATATTTCTCTTGCAGATTTAGAGAGAGCGTGGTATATATAGCACGGATTGACAGAATGAGCGGATTCAATCACTTTGCTCCTTCAGCGCAGGCTTTATCCGTATATTCTGTTTATCCGTGCTATAATCTTTTTTTCATTGAGTAGGAGGAAAGGCGTATACTTATGAAAAAAGACAATCAATGTTATCTTTTAGCTATCGACTTAGGCACGATGAGTTGTAAAGTCGCTATTTTTAGCGACGCGGGTGAATTGATAAGCCATGCGCGGGCGGATTTGACGATTCACTATCCACAACCTACTTGGGTTGAAGCCGCTCCAGATGACTGGTGGGCAATTGTCATAAAATTAATCAGAGAAGCATTGGATGCTTCTAAGATTTCACCCAATCAGCTTGCCGGGATTGGAGTGTGCGGCTTGATGCACGCGCTGGTTCCCATCAATAGGCAGGGCAATGTTATCGACAGAGCAATGTTATGGATGGACCAGCGTTGTAAATCCCAAGCTGAGTGGATGATACAAAATTTCGGAGAAAAAATTCGTCAACTCACCGGGCGTCTGCCAAGCACAACGACATCGGCAGCAAAACTGTTATGGCTCAAGGAAAATAGACCCGATGTCGTCGAACGAACATATAAATTTTTGCTTGCCAAAGATTATCTTCGCTTGAAACTAACAGGCGAATTTGCCACTGATGTTTCGGATAGCGGCGGTACATCGCTGATAGATAGAGAGGGAAAAAAGTGGTCAGTTGGGTTATTGGAAGATATTATTGGAGTTTCCGCGGAGAAAATGCCTGTTATTCACCAATCGACTGATATTGCCGGCTACGTTACTCAACAGGCTGCGGAGGAGACGGGATTAGCGCAAGGTACTCCCGTTATTGTGGGTAGTTCGGATGTCCTGGCTACACTCACCGGCGCGAACATTTACGCTCCGCGTCGGGTTTGCCTGTACATGGGCACCGCGGCGTGGATGGCGATGTCAGCGGAGACAGATGATAGAATACATCCGTTCTCCGAAGACGTGAGGTTTAGGTACCGATGGCTTGGCGCTACCGCGACTCTTGGCGCAGGTTTAAAATGGTACAAGGAAGTTCTGGGGCAAGCAGAGGCATCCCAGGCTGAGAAGAATGGAATTGACCCTTACGTTGACATCGAAAGGGAAGCTGCGAAGGCTCCGCCTGGCGCAGGCGGGCTAATATTCATTCCGCATCTTATGGGCGAACGCGCTATCAAACACAACCCCGATGCAAAGGGCACGCTCTTCGGCTTGACGTTAGGACACCAAAAGCGGCACATTATCCGGGCAATTATGGAGGGTAATGCGTACATCATCCGCCATCTGTTTGATGTCGAGGAAGATGCTGACCTGTCCCGACAAAGTCGGGGCAAGATAACAGAAATTCTCACTGTCGGCGGCGGGGCAAAAAGTCCACTCTGGAGAGAAATCATCGCCAACGTTACAGGTAAAACTGTTCTGGCGCCACGAATCTTCGAGGCCGCCTCTTTGGGCGTTGCGATTTTGGCGGGTGTAGGTATAGGCGTTCTCAATAACATCAAGGAAACCACAAATGCGTGGGTACACATCGCCGGCAGAATAGAACCCGACCCCGCGCTTACCCAGAAATACGAAAAATCCTATAGATTATACCGCGATTTGGATACAGCGTTGCAGAAGTTTTATCTGAGAGTGGAAGATTAGTTGATTTTTTCGGCATGTTTCAGAAAATAGTCGAAGCCGAAGGTTGCGAGAAACGAAGCAATCACGAGGAACGAAGCAATCAACATTTCAATACGTGATGCGTGAAACGTTTCACTTTGTCAACTAATTTTTGAGAAAATTTGAAACATGCCCACTTTTTTCTTGATATATTCAAGGAGTTATGCTATTCTTAATTTTATAAATCCATGTCAATAAGGAGGTGAATGTTAAAATGTTTAAATTCAAACTGATTATAGGAGAAATTTCCTTTTCTTTTCTTTTTGATCAAACTTTTTCTTTTCCGAAAAGAAAAAGTTTGATAGGCTTAGTCTGTGTAAGTCTGGTGTTGACAAGCCTGAGTTATGCTAAATTTGACATAGAATCCGCCGTAGCAATATGGCTCTTTGACGAGGGCAACGGAGAGGAGGCCAAAGACCTTACTGAAAACGGCAACGACGGGAAGCTGCTAAACGGCCCTAAATGGGTCGACGGAATGTTCGGCAAAGCGTTGAGTTTTGATGGTGTCGACGATCATGTGGAGGTTAGTTCGCCAACTGGACTTCCAGCAGGCGCTAATGAACGAACTATCTCTTTATGGTTTAAATGGTCGGCAGTAAAATGGCCATCCCCTGGAGTTGAAATCATGGGATATGGGGCAAATGCTAATAGTCAAAGATTAGGTCTGTGGATAGATAGTTCACATGCTTTAGGCATAGAGACTTGTAATTATGGTAGGGTATTCCCTTGGGGCGGAGATACTGACTGGCATCATCTGGCAGTAGTATATCCTCCAGGCGAAACCAGCACTACCAAATTTAAGCTATATTTTGATGGAGTTTTGCAGCCGGGTAGTGATATAGGGACCGCTCAAACCTTGAATACCGCGAGTTCACCTTTAGCTATAGGTGTTCTACCTACTCCAAAAGTATATTATTTCAACGGCATCATCGACGAAGTTGCCATCTTCAGTGAAGCATTGAGTGAAGAATATATTAAAAACATCAATAAAAGGGGAATAGTCAATGCAGCAACCGTTTCCCCATCAGGTAAATTAGCTACTGCCTGGGGGAAGATGAAGACTCAATAATAAGCATGGTTCAAATTTTCGCAAAAGTTAGTTGTACGTGAAACGTGAAACGTGAAACGTGATAGATGTAAATTCACGCATCACGTTTCACGCATCACGCATCAAATGTACCCACCCCTGCCCCTCCAAGGAGGGGACTATTTTCTGAAACATTCCCAATATTAGGTGTACCAGGAGTGTGCAATGACAGATACAAGACTTTCAAATCGCCCTCGCGCACGCGAAATCAGTATCCGTATTGGGGAACTTGACCCCGGCGTCTGCAACGCGATTACCGATGTAGAAGGCGTGCGTGTGGGGCATACTACCCTTATTGAAGGTCACGGCGCGTTGGAGATTGGGGTTGGACCAATCCGTACAGGCGTTACGGCGATTGTGCCACATCCAGGGAATCTGATAGATGAACCTGTCGAAGCCGCGTATTTCGTTTTTAATGGGGCGGGGACAACCAGTGGACTCTCGCTTATTGATGAATTTGGTCAGATTGAAACCCCTATTTTGTTGACCAACACATTCAGCGTGGGAGCCGTCTATGACGCAGTCACCCGCTACCTAATTAAGACAGCATTCGATGGCGGCAGAAATCCCCGCTGGTTCAATCCGACGGTAGGTGAAACTTACGACGGTAAGCTCAATGATGCAGCAGGCTTGCATATTAAAGTTGAGCATGTTTTTGCGGCGATTGAAAATGCCAAAAGCGGAGAAGTTGAGGAAGGGAATGTAGGCGCTGGCACGGGAACGAGCGCATGTGGATTCAAGGCGGGGATTCCAAACTTTTCTTTTAAAAAGAAAAGTTTGATCAAAAGAAACACTGAGGAAAAAAACAGATATAACATCGTCCCGTTGCGTTGAAATAGCGGAGAAGGTTTGGACAGTCGGGGCATTGGTGCAATCCAACTTCGGCGGGGATTTAGTCATTGATGGCGTTCCCATCGGGAAACTTTTGGGAGCAGAAACACTCGTGGTCAATTTTTTAAATTCGTATAGGGTTTCGGAGTGTGAAAATTGTGGCGCAGGCATTCCTGCCTGCGATGGCAGACAAGAATGTCTGCCCCACTGCGACCAAACCGACGGTTCAATTATGGTTATCATCGCTACCGACGCGCCGCTATCCTCCCGGCAGCTTTACCGTTTGGCAAAGCGTGCGACATTGGGTTTAGCACGCGTTGGCTCCGACGGTGGACACGGCAGCGGTGATTATTTTATTGCGTTTTCCACAACCTATCGACAGTGCATTGCTACAGGTTCAACAGCAGCAATAGCCTTTTTCGTGAGGAATGAAGCCCAGATGAATAGATTATTTCTTGCTACAGCAGACGCGGTGGAAGAAGCCATCCTTAATTCGATATTCAAAGCGGGAACCATGACCGGCAGAGATAATCGAACGGTCCCTGGATTGCCGATTGACCGGGTTATCCATATCCTGAGACAGTATGGGAAGATTTAAAGATCAGAAACCCGTCTTCTCGGAGAAAACGGGTTTCTGGCGAAATTATTCTGCATCATAACCTTTGAGTTCGCGAATCCAAATGTTGCGGTAGCGGACCGGGTCGCCATGGTCTTGTAGTCTAAGCGGCCCTTTAGAATGTGGCTCTTGATATGAAGCCAAAGTTTTATGACCTGTCGGTCCCATGATTTCCTGGTGGTGATGAACTAATACACCGTTGTGAATGAGAGTCAAGTAAGCTGGACTTACGAGTTTATCTCCTTCGAAGCGCGGGGCTACGAAGATTATGTCATAAGTTTGCCACTCGCCGGGCTTACGGCAGGCATTGACCAAGGGCGGATATTGACCGTAGATAGCGGCAGTGATACCATCGGCATAAGTTATATTGTCATAGCCATCAAGTACCTGAATCTCATACCTGCCCATCAGAAACACGCCGCTGTTGCCGCGCCCCTGGCTTTCGCCTTTCACTTCCGCAGGCGCTGCCCATTCGATGTGCAATTGACAGTCTCCGAAATGGTCTTTGGTCTGGATATCGCCTGTTCTGGTAACTTCCATTGCACCGTTTTCAACCTTCCACTGGACTTGCCCTCCATCGCGCCCTACCCACTTAGAAGTATCCTTGCCATCGAAAAGCACGATGGCGTCCGATGGAGGTAGACCTGGCTTTTCCGGCGAACTGAATGTGCCGGGGGTAACTATCTTAGGTTGAGGCCGTGTCCCGTCGTGTACTCGCCACTTAGAATTGGGTAACATCGGGGTGTCGTTATAACCAACAGGGGGTTTATTTTGTGCCATGATTAATTCTCCTTCCAAACTTTTCTTTTAAAAAGAAAGGTAAGTCAAAAGAAACACTAAGGAATTTCTTTTGGTAATTTTGACAAATAAATTTTCGATTTTGAGGAAGTAGCAGTTACACCGGCCTAAAGGCATAATCTAAAGATACGGTGTTGGTCTTACAGAAACCAACACTTTGCCTTTAGGCTGAATCTTTAGATAGGTGTAGCTTTAATCAAAATCACCTGTAATCTCAACTGCTTGTAATTCTACCATTTTTTCATCCTCATTTCAATAAAGATTTCTATCTTTGGGGGTTGACATAATGACAACATTTGCTATAATTTTCTTAGATGATTGAAGGGAGAGGAGATTACCTCATTGTTAGCCAAACTCAATAAAGGAGAAAAATTATGCAAACATTCAATCCTTATGTAGATGGATATTATGACGTCGCTGACCAGATGAAAACGGACTTGTATCGACGAGCCAAAGTACACTTCGATAGTCAGTGTCAGCAGAAGGCGGAGTTGAAAACCGTAGCTGCTTTCGAGAAATATCGCGCTCAAGTCAAAGAGCGATTTCTTAAAGCAATCGGCGGTTTGCCAAAAGAGCGAACGCCGTTGAAGGCTCAATGCACGGGCGTTATTGATAGAGGCAATTTGGTCATCGAAAAGATAATCTACGAAAGCCTGCCAGAATTTTATGTTACCTCAGCCCTGTACCTTCCCAAAGGCATAACGCAACCCACGCCTGCGGTCGTGTTCGTTCATGGACACAGTGACTCAGGAAAATCCTATCCTAATTACCAGGCCGTTTGCGTTGACCTGGCGAATAACGGTTTTGTAGTTTTCGCTATCGACCCACCTGGACAGGGCGAACGCTTTCAGTATTTTGACCCGGAAAAGCAAGAGCGAATTATAGGTGGATGCACGACAGAACACACTCACGCTGGACTCCAATTCGTCATACGCGGGGCAAGCGTGGGTAGGCATTTTATATGGGATGTAATGCGAGGTCTGGATTATTTGGAAACGCGTCCTGAAGTTGACAGCCAGCGAATTGGTTTGACTGGTAATTCAGGCGGCGGAACGCAATCCTGTCTTTTGATGATGAGTGAACCGCGTTTTGCCGCAGCGGCGCCATGTACTTTTGTAATGACATTAGAATCCTATATGAAAACTGGTCAACCGCAGGATAGCGAGCAGATAGTGCAAGGAGGTATCGCTTACGGCCCAGACCACGACGATTACCTGACCGCAATGGCGCCTAAGCCTGTTCTCGTTGGCGCCGCAGCTTATGATTACTTCCCGATTGAAGGCGCCATGGAGGCTGTTAGGCGCGCAAAGCAAATCTACGCGCTTTATGGCGCAGAAGATAAAGTCGATATAACAGTCGCGCCAACCCAACATGCCTACTCGCCATATTTGCGTCAGGCTTGTGTAAATTGGTATAAAAAGCATTTCAAATGTGAAAAACCTGACTTCACAACAGGCGAACCGGAGATTTTACCGGAAAACGAACTCTGGTGTATGGCTAATGGTCAAGTTCTGGACAAATTTCCAAATAGCAAGACCGTATTCGACCTAAACAAAGCCTCGCTTCCAAAATCACTTCCGAAATTAATTTCTGAAGGCGATTTCGAGAAGCGACGCGATGATATGCGAAATGCGGTTTTGGAAGTTTTGGGAATAAGTGATGAAAATCGTGATTATCCCATCTATCCGCGTATTATCGCTGAAAATGTGGTTGACGGCTACCGGACAGAAAAAATCTTTTTCTTCAGCGCACCGGATATTGTTGTAACAGCCATCATGGTTCATCCAAAAGGAGATTCTGTAAAACAGACTGACCTGGTTTTGTTTGAGAATGGGACTAGGGATATTCCCGAAAAGAAAGATTTATTAGTTAGCTTGTTGGAAGCCCACCACCGCGTTTTAGTCTTTGATGTACGAGGCGTAGGAGCGGTTCAGATGCGCCAGGCTGAAAAAGGAGGCGTACACGGCGCGGAATATAAATTCGCCTGCGACGCAATGATGCTTGGGAAATCGACTTTGGGTTTGCGTGTGTTTGATGTTCTTCGCGGCTACGATTATCTTTGCACTCGAAACGATGTAGAAAAAATCGGGCTTTTGGGTGTTGGCAGCGGAGCGTTCTTCGCATACTTCGCGGCGGCAATAGAGGAGGGATTTGCAGATCTGACTTTTACTGACCTACTTTATTCCTACCGCCATTTGGCGGAGACGCGATATTATAATCAAGATATTTACAATCTTCGTGTTATGGCTTACGGAATGGTGCAAAGATTTGACATCGTTGACTTACTTCCTTGTCTTTATCCTCGCAAGGCGCAATTCATCAATCCTCGTAATGCCAAAGGGGAACCGCTCACAGAGGAAGAGTGTGCTGAGAAATTTTTAAGTATTGCAAAAGAGATGGGTTATCTGAAGGATTCCTGGAAGCCGGTGTTTGGAAAGGAGTAAGAGAAATGGCAAGGAGGCAAGTCCCGAAGGTTCCCATTCTCGGGATTCCCTCGGAAGGGGCAAGATGACAAGGGACTATTAGCCATCTTGTCGTCTTGCCCCCATACGCATCAACTTAGGACAATCTTCACAGTCGTGACGCTGTTCCTCCCCCTTGACGGGGGAGGGGGGGAAATACTCCCCTCTCCACGAAGTGGAGAGGGGCCGGGGGTGAGGTAGGTGGGGGTGAAAGGAGAAAACAAGAAAGCAACTTCCTCGCTTCTTTCTTTATCACCCTCCCCTACGCCCCTCCCGTCAAGGGAGGGGAATTGAAAAATTTTTCGTTAAATTGATGCGTATGGGGGAAGCAACCGAAGCAATCTCATGCTGGTTCTTGTATTAAGAGATTGCTCAACGAAGCAAACACTTTTCAGACATGCTCTTAGTCAAAATCATCCGGAGGAACTGGCATGCGAAAATGGGATATACTTTGTCTTATTCTAATGTTTTACCTGATAAGTTCTCTCCATACAGTTAAAGCATCAGAAGCCCCTATAACAATCGTCCAAAATCAGCTTTCCGCAGAAGCTCTAATTGTATCATTTGAAGTCAATGCGGATAATGTGTTTACTCCACAAACGCTTACGTTTTTGCAACGCGGTTTTACTATCCGGACAGATTATACCGTCGAGTTGTGGCGGTCACGGAACATCTGGTTCGATAAACTTGAAGCGCAAGAGCAAATCCGCTGCGAGTTGAATTACGATATCGTGAGCCGAAGTTATAAATGTATTATCAGCAGGACAGATAAGATAGAACCCCAGAAAGGAAATGAACTTTCAAAAGCGATGGAATGGGTAACCAAGATGGATTCATTGGAAATTCTGACGCGCCAGAAGCTGGACTTGAATGGGCAGTATTACTATACTATTAAGGCCGACGTCGCAACCTTGACCGCGCAAGATATGCGGGATTTGCAGAGATGGTTAGAAAGCGATTCCGGTGAACGTAAGGACGGTGAATTGTCCATCTCACGGGCAACCTTCAGTATTGTAACTGCTTTTCTTTCGGCGAAAAACCACCGCAAGTTTTCTATGGAATCACAAAAATTCCGTGGGGGTGAACTTGCGAATGCCTACCGGATGTTCAAGAATTTAGCGCAAACTGTGAGATATGCCGTATCGAAAGCAATATGGCTATATGGGAAGGTAATATGACAAAGTCAAAACTAAAACTATTTCCATTTAAAGTTGTACGAATTGATGTTCGCCCGGCTTCACGGCGAGTACAGGGCAAGGCGCTTGTCTGACGACTTTTTCCGCGGTACTTCCCAAAAAGGGATGCATTTGGGCTGTCCGCCCACTGGTGCCAATAACAATCATATCCACTGATAATTCTGTCGCCAATCTTGCGATTTCGACAAAGGGAGTTCCTCCAACCATTTTCGTTTCAATTTCAATTCCCTCTAAATTCTGACCTTTGAGAAACTGCTCGAACGATTCAGACGCCGTTTCCTCCATCGCCTGGATAATTTTGGCGCGTAAATCAGGGGATAACTCAGATGTAGATTCCTCCGCATACTCGATATATTCATCAGCCTCTACGACATGCAGAAGAATCAGTTTCGCTTTATATCTTCTGGCAAAAGATAACGCATAAGTAAGAGCTTGCCTGGAACATTCAGAGAAATCCGTCGGTAGTAAAATCCGTTTAATTTTAATCATGGTAAAATGGCCTCCTATTTGAAAAAACGATAAAGGTTTCGACGATGAAACATTGCGATTTCCAATTATTCGTAGGGCATTTCAAACTTAAATCCCAAAGGTTTTACCGTGAATACAGGGCAGTGGGCATTCCGCACAACCCTCTCGGCAACGCTACCTATTAAAGCGTGTCTGGTTCCCGTCTGCCCATGAGTGCCCATGACGATTAGGTCAACATTCTCTTCTTTCGCTGATGCTACGATTTCGACGACAGGAATGCCACTTTTTATCAATGTTTTCACCTTAACCCCTTCGCCAAAATCTTTGACAAACTGTTCCATCGCTTTCTTAACAACCTCAATTTCATCCGCAATAATTTTATCAATTTCCGCTTCAGGTAATGTTGTTGTCACGCGCCGCAGGCGGTGAGGTTCCTGGATTACGTGTAATACTATCAACTCTGCGTTATACTCCTTCGCAAAAGATACAGCATAGCCCATCGCATTTTCCGAAGAGGAAGAAAAGTCCGTCGGCATTAAAATTTTTTCTATACTTATCATAACAAATCCTTTTTGGGAAAGAATTGCCAAACACTATAATTCCTCTTATTTCTTTTGATCAAACTCCAAACTTTTAGAAAAAGTTTAATCAAAAAAACATTCCAATTATTTCTTTTTGTCACCTTTTTCTTTCTTAAAGAAAAAGTTAGTTTAAATATTGTACTTGGTTTCACACCTTTTGTCAATATAAAATTCCAAACTTTTCTTCCAAACTTTTCTTTAGTAAAGAAAAGTTTAATCAAAAGAAACAAAGAGGAAGTTCCATCATAAGAAACACTGAGGAATTTCTGATTCCAACATTTTCAACTGGCAAGAAAATTATCCTTATGGTATAATAACTATAATAATTTTTGTGAGGTGATAAATTTGACTTTAAAAGAACGCATAATGGAAGATATGAAGCAAGCAATGAAAGCCAAGGATAAGTCAACATTGGAGGCAATTCGGATGCTACGAAGTGCGCTTCGGAATAGGGAAATTGAGAAACAGGCTGAACTTGATGATGACGGCGTTATTCAGGTATTAGCGAATCAAATCAAAAAACGCAAGGAATCGATTGAGCAATTTCGGGACGCCGGACGTATGGATTTGGTGGAACGTGAGGAAAAACAACTACAAGCCTTAGAGATTTATATGCCGCAAAAACTTTCTTTAGAGGAGATTAAACGTCTCGTGGATGAGGTAGTAGCCGAGACAGGCGCTAGTTCGATGCGGGATATGGGTAAGGTTATGAGCGCAATTATGCCACGTCTTCAGGGCAAAGCAGATGGTAAAGAGGTAAATCAAATGGTCCGAGAAAAGTTGGGAGGTAGTGCATAGCATAGTATATTGGGCAAAGAGGCTAAATAGTTAAGGGGCAAGACGGCAAAAGGGCAAGATGGCAAGACAGCAAGGAGGCATTTAGCCGTTTAGCCGTTTTACCATTTTGCCATCAACATTTTTTAATTAAAAAGGCTGGTATTGGTAACATGAACGAAAAGAAACTCATTTTAATAGCTGATGACGAAAAACGTTTGCGTGAAAATATTTCTTATGCGATTGATGATGATAATTATCACATTGTTTTAGTCCAGAATGAATCGGAAGCATTGAATTGCATTGATAATGAGCATGTAGATATTTTAATTGTTCCTCTGAAGACGGTTGAAATTGACGGAATCCATGTTTTAGAAGTTGCTAAGCAACGGAATCCAGATGTCGGCATAATTTTAACCACGACTCAGAGTATTGCTGACACAGGTGCAGCCATCAAAGCGATGAATCAAGCTGGAGCTGATTATTTTCTGCCAAAGCCAATAAACCTTGACCAACTGAATGCCGTCCTTAAAAAAGTTATTGACCAACAACGGTTAGTTTCGGAATATAAACACTTACAACAACAACTTGATTTAAAATTTGGCTTAGTCGGTTTTACGGGGAATTCTACGGCAATGCATAAAGTATACGAGACCATTACTCAAATAGCTCCGGCGAAAACAACAATTCTAATTCTTGGCGAAAGTGGGACCGGGAAAGAATTAGCAGCGCGTGCCATCCATCTCAGCAGCCCGCGTAGAGATAAACCATTTGTACCTATTCATTGTGCGGCGCTCACGGAAAGTCTTTTAGAATCTGAGTTATTTGGACATGAACGCGGTGCGTTTACAGGCGCTACTAACGCCAAAAAAGGACGCTTTGAGCTTGCGGACGGAGGGACATTGTTCTTAGATGAAGTGGGAGAGGTTAATCACGAAACCCAGGTAAAGCTGCTGCGAGTTTTGGATACCCGTGAATTTGAAAGAGTTGGTGGTGAAAAAACATATCATGTTGATGTACGCATCATTGCCGCGACAAATAGAAATCTCTCAGAAGCGGTGCAACATGGCGAATATCGAGATGACTTGTATCACCGTTTGAGTGTTGTTACTATTAATATGCCCCCGTTGCGGGAAAGGAAAGAAGATATCCCATTGCTGGTTGATGCATTTATTACTGAATTTAACCAGGAGAATAACAGGAAAATTTCAGGCATCACCAATCAGACCATGCGATTTCTGATGCGCTACGATTGGTTAGGCAATGTCCGTGAACTCAAAAACTGTATTGAGGGCATGGTGGTCATGGCGCGCCACGAAATCCTGGATGTGGATGACCTCCCTGAACATATTTTGATGTCGGATACCAACCGCACGACGCACATATTTCCCCTTCATCCGTTTGAGAAGAAAGAATTCTCACGCCTCTTAACGCCTGCACCAACTATACCTCCAATGGATGGCACCTACAAGAATCAACTCCAGGTGCATGTCGGTATGTCTCTTAATGATATAGAGCAGGAAGTGATTCAAGAAACGCTCAAATATACAAATAACAATAAGGCGAAAACCGCGCGAATTTTAGGCATAGGCAAGAGAACTCTTTATAGAAAGATTGAGAAGTATGGATTGTTATAGCCGCCGATTACCAGACATCGCTGATAATAGTAAACATTGAACATACCCTCGCCGGTTAAAATCAGCGTAGTTTGATAATCAGCGGCTCTATTGGAAACATGAACATCAAACAACATATCCCCCAAAATTTAAGAGATTTTAAATCCATCTCGGTAACTTATTCTACTGTAGTCGCGAAACAAAAAGATGATACTACTTTCGCGGCGAACTCAGGTTCAGATTTCATTTCCGCAATAGAATTTATTTTTATACCTATTCTGATTTTGTTGGGAGTTGTAGTAGCATTATATCGTTGGAGAATACGGACATCAAGAAAATATAGGCAACAGTCGGAGAGATTGGAATCCACTATGACTTCAGAGAATCAATCTGCCCCAACTCCGCAGGTTGAACGAAGAGAAACTCCGAGAATCGGAGTTGAGTCCCAATTACATCAGGATGAACTGCGCGAAATGCCGAGAATCGGGGATGAATATGATTTAGAATTTCAACCCTTAGAGGCAATTGCGCTAAATGAGATTAAAAGAGCCCGACGCTTCCGAGAACGAGGACAAATCTCTGAATATTGCACAGCAATTTCATGGGCTATAAAAAAATATGTGGGTGAAAAATATCACATCAAAATTGTAGGAGCTTCCACCAGCCAGATTTTGGATAGTTTACCGCAGGAACTCACAGATAGTGTATTTGATTATGTCGGAGAGATTTTAAGAACCTGTGATATGATGGGTTTGGCGCAGCATCGCCCATCGCGTGGTGAACTCGACCACCTTTACCAAATTGCGGCAGCTTTTATCCAGAGGCAGATTCAGCCACGTGACACTGAAGGAGAGACAGCGAAGGAGTCTGATGAAAGAAATGAGGAGTGAAACGTGAAGCGTGATGAGTGATGAGTGATTTATCCATCACTTATCACGTATCACTCATCACGTATCACGTATTATGCAACACCACGACATTTCTGAATTAAATAGAAGAATCGCAGAACAAAGTTCATTTATAGAAGATATTAAAAGAGAAGTCGCCAAGGTTATCATCGGTCAGAAATATCTGATTGATAGATTGTTGATAGGCTTATTAGCCGACGGACACGTTCTTTTAGAGGGTGTGCCTGGCCTGGCAAAGACAACAGCGGTAAAGGTGTTATCTGACACGATTCAAACGAAATTTCAACGGCTACAATTTACTCCTGACCTTCTGCCTGCTGACCTAATCGGCACAATGATTTACAATCAAAAAGAGAACGTTTTTACCCCCAAAAAAGGGCCGATCTTTGCCAATTTAATTTTAGCGGATGAAATCAATCGCGCGCCTGCCAAAGTACAAAGCGCCTTGTTGGAAGCAATGCAAGAACGACAGGTGACCATAGGCGATAAAACCTATCCGCTCGAAGAACCATTTTTAGTTTTTGCGACCCAAAATCCTATCGAGCAGGAAGGCACTTATCCGCTGCCTGAAGCCCAGGTAGACCGATTCATGTTGAAGTTAAAGATTAATTATCCCACGCGGGAAGAAGAGCTTGAAATCCTGAGACGGATGACCCAAAAGCATAAACCGAGGGTTCAGAAAGTAACATCGCCAGAAGATATCCTCAAAGCGCGTTCGACTGTTCTGGACATCTACATGGACGAAAAAATTGAAAATTACATCGTAGATATTGTATTCGCCACGCGTGAACCAGTCAACTATGATTTACCTGAGTTAGAAGACCAAATTGAATATGGCGCCTCTCCGCGCGCATCCATCTTTTTGACGCTCACTTCAAAAGCTCATGCATTCCTCCAACACAGAGGATATGTCATCCCTGAAGACGTTCATGCTGTGGGAATGGACGTGCTCAGACATCGTGTCATTGTCACGTATGAAGCGGAAGCTGAAAATGTTTCCTCAGAAGATGTGGTTAGACAAATATTTAATAAGATTGAAGTGCCATAGTCAACTACCCTTGCTTGAAGGTAGGAACTTACGAAATGAAAGTACCGACAATTCCCAAGACTATCCACGGGGCCAGACGGGCAGATGAAAGAAAATTCTCTGATGAAAAAATTAGAGATATAATTGAAAATCCATCGTTCAAATTTTATCAAGCTGGTGGTATTGAGGTTTACGTTAAAAAGAGTGGAAGATATTATGATGTTATCATCAGAAATAGAGAAGGAATAATAATCACAGAAATTGGCGGCGCGGATAAAAGTTTAAGAAGTATAAAAGACCTTCAAAAGATCGCAAAAAACTATGGTTGGACGACCATTCCCTTGAATTAAATATTTGGGTTTTCTTGCCAGATTTTTTTAGGAGGTAACTTATCTTGACTTTGGTAGATTTCATCGTAGCCCAAGATTCTATCTTGGCTTTTACGAAATCCCCCTTACCAAAGGGAAATGCCACGAAAGTCAGGCAGGGGGTTGTCCAAATTAGAAATTTGGGCTACGACTGCATCTCGTTTTCTTAAACCGTTCTATTTACCAAAGTCAAGTTATTAAATATGGCAAAACTATTTAATCAAGAAACATCAATAGAATTGTACCTAAGAAAAAAAGAACCCAAGTGCTCTGATGAAAAAGAAGACGATTTTTTTAGCTGGTTTATATGTGACCTACGAATTTCTTCATCCGATTTTATAGAATATAATTTTAATAAAGGCGAGATAATATTATGTGCCGGCGAAATAAAACAATTAATTCACGGAATTAGAGATATTATCGAAAAGGGGAAAGATATAACCAAGGAGAGATTATTTGATTTCAATCAACCGCTGCTCAGATTCGATTTTATCAGCTATGAAGGATTTTTTGAACTTAGTTTTATTGACAATGGGATTTGTGATGATATACCTTCAGTGGTAGTCGAATTTTGGTTAAATCCTTCATCCATCATTTCAGACCAATACGCAACCAAGCGCGGATTGTCCTTTATTGTAGATTTGGTTATCGTTGAGAAATTCGCGGATGATTTAGCCTCCGAAATGCTTACCTTAAGTACCTATGAATTTGGTTTTTGTCATCCCTTCGACAAGCTCAGGGCGGCGTCTGAGCCGAAGGCGAAGAATCTCTTTTCGTCGAACAGTGGAGATCCTTCTGTTCCTTCACGAAGTTTACCCTCGAACGAAGTGAAGGGTTCAGGACTCAGGATGACAAAAAAGTAAAGGATCAGTTTCATATTTACTTATGTTTTCACAAAATTTACTCCTTTTTATATTGTTCGTTATCACAATGGAAAACAGCTTCGCGGAACAACAACTGGTATCGGAAATGAAGTCAGTCATTGAAAGCCAATACATTCAAATCGGAGATGTCAATGTGCATTACTTGACTGCGCCGACTTCTGTTATCGGGGAAGAGGGAAAAAGTTCTCCCGTGATTTTGATTCACGGGCTTGGCGCCTTTGCAGAAACATGGATTTATAATATTCTTCCACTTTCAAAAAAATTCTGCGTGTATGCGCCTGATGTCGTAGGATTTGGGCATTCAGACAAACCAGATGTGATATATTCTTTAGCCTACTTTGTCAATTTTCTGGAAGACTTCATGGACGCGCTTTCTATTGAAAGGGCAAGCATTGTCGGCAATTCGATGGGTGGATTGATTGCTCTGTCGTTTGCTCTGGAACATCCTGAACGAGTAGACAAGCTTGTGCTGGTTGACAACGCTGGGTTTGGGAAGAAAGTTAGTTGGGGGCTCAGGCTTTTAACTTTGCCGTTAATCGGAAAGCTTTTGACGGCTAAAACAAGCAAATCAGGGATTAAACGTGGCTTGTCCGGCTCCTTTTATAATTCAAAATTCGTGACGGATGAATGGGTTGAGAAAGCTTATGCAATCTCCAGGCTCCCCGGCTCGAAGAGAACCTTCCTGGCTACGTTGCGTTCAGGCGTAGGCATCCTGGGGCTGAAGCGAGAAGCGATTCTGCTTGATAAACTCCCTCAACTTCAAGTCCCGACGCTCATCGTCTGGGGAAAGGAAGATAAAGTTATTTCAGTTTCTCAAGCTTATGCCGCTTTTAAAAAGATTCCTAAAGCTCAATTGCATATCTTTGAGAAATGCGGACACGCACCGCAGGTGGAAAAAGCGGAGGAGTTTAATCGGGTAGTCTCGGAATTTTTAATATAGACTTCCGAAGTCTCAAAGACTTCGGAAGTCTGGAGTAAGGTGATAAGTATTGCTGAAGCATTGTTTTATCATTATATTTCCTATGCTGATAATGGCAGGGTTTAATGTTTCACCTGCAGTGGAACATCCCGACCTGTCCCGACTCAGTCGGGGCGAAGTCGGAGAGGCTGATGAATCTTTGAAAGAGAGGCTTTTGAACAAGGTTAAATCAGAAAATTTAATTGTAGATAGCGCGAAATTTAACAATGTATCGAAGCTCTCAGGCCCTATATATCCGTTCAATTCAAAGCCAACGCCGAGCTTGAAATACACTGGTTCGACGACTATGGCGTTTCGCTTCATGCTATTGCTTCCAATCCGATTTCACCAAAAAGTCATTACGCACCAGGACGGCCCGCTTTGCACCTTTCGCCCAACGTGTTCCCAATATGGCTATGAGGCGATAAAGCGGTATGGGCTGCGTGGGCTTTTGATGACCAGCGACCGATTACTGCGGTGTTATCGGGGAAATCTCAAATACTACCCAACAATTGGACAATTCGCTTATGACCCGGTGCCTTAATAGATTTTAGACTTCCGAAGTCTCTGAGACTTCGGAAGTCTGGATGGAATAAAAAATGACCTCATGTAATGTACAATTTCAAATATCAGCGGACAAAATAGGCGACAAACCAGTTTGTTGCCTTCTGTCCGCGTTCGTCCATAAGATTCGTGGTATCTATGTAACTTGCATTTTCTCTCTTGTCGTGGCATTCGTTTCAATTTCATCTTACGCTGATATTTTCGAAGCTCGACAACTGCTTTCTTTCGCAGATTCGCTATTCAGCGAGGAAGATTACAAAAATGCAATTCATGAATACAAGCGCTATCTTTTTCTCTATCCAGATAGTCCTCTTGCCGATGAAGTTCAATTTCGCATCGCGAATTGTTATCGAAACGCTGGAGATTTAAACGCCGCGATTTCAGCCTACCAATCAATAAAGGATTACCAGTTAATCCCCAAAGTGCAACTTAAAATTGCCGAATGCTACCTATTTCAGGAGAAATATCCTAAAGCTGTGGAACTCTTGAAGCAATTTGTTAATGAACACCCTGGTCACGAACTTGCGCCAAGAGCCGAATTTCTGATTGGCGCCAGTTATATGGAACTAAAAAACTGGAAACTGTCTTCGCAGACGTTTCGGCATGTTTTAGACTCATATCCGCAATCGACATTTGCAACCGTTAGTGGAAACATAGCAAAGTCAATGATGCGAGTGGATAATCTCCCTTCCCGTTCGCCGCTTTTATCAGGTTTAATGTCTACTGTTGTCCCAGGAAGCGGTCAGACTTATAGCGGTAGATTTTCGGATGGTTTGTATGCTCTGGCGGTAATAACTATGACCGCGGCGGGCACAATTTATTATACTTCCCAAAAGCGGTATAACATTGCCATTCCTTTAGGCGTTGTGAGCGTGATATTTTATGCCGGCAATATCTACGGCGGGATTCAAGCTGCTAAGATTTTTAACCACCGGCAGGAAACCCAATTTCTCGATGAGCTACAGATTCAGATTCGGCAAGCTAATGTATTTTAATAAGTAATGAGTAATGAGTAAAGAACCATAATTACTTATTACTCATTACTCATTACTCATCACGTTTATGGAACCGTATCCAGTCATCATGCGTATTCTCAAAGATTTAGTGACAGCACATTTTGCTCTGATAAATCGGGTTATTGGCCATAACAGATGAATGCATCATCTATTCCATCTCCGGCGGCACGTTGCCATACGACCAGGGAGAAGTGAAAGGGTGTGCCAATGGAGGTGTAGGCATTTTGCCGGGCGTCAGTGCGCGGGCAAGTTGAATCGAGGCTTCAACTATCTGGGAGCCGGCGCTGACCACCAGGTTACTGTACGAGGTCAGGCGTGTCTCGTAGCCGCCTCCATGCTCGCCCATCGCTTCCTCTGTTGGAACATAGCCTACGCAGCCGTTGGCAAGTTCGACCGGAAATGTAAATGGGAAAGGGCTACCTTTTTTAATGTCCAATCCATACTGACAGAAAAACTCTGCCGGATTGGAGAGGAAGATAGCAGGTCCCACCTGAATCGCTTGTACCTCGACATCCACCACTGGCTCTCGAGCAATTAGGGCGTCGAGCAAAACGATTTCTTTGGCGAAGGTCCACTCCGTCGGGTCACATTTTGATGGGTCGCGTTGCGCAATCTCCAATGCTCGCCGAAGCCGCTCTGGACTGGGATGACGGCGAGGAATGTTTAGAATATTCGAGCGCGCCTCAACCGGCGCAAGTTCACCTGGCTCCACGCCGCACAGAACTTTTACCGCTTCTGCTCCAACACTTCCACCCACGAAGCGCGCTGACCGTTCTCCAAAATCGGTGGCGTAGGGGCTCAAATTGTCAACCTGTGTCACATCGCCGCAAGCGCCGTTGAGGAACACCACGATTGCATTTTGCCCCATCACTCCCTGAATTGTTTGCTCTAAGTAGTAAATCCAATCGGCGGATGTACTGCCAGGCCCAGTGGTAGCGTGGCAGGCGTAGTTGACGACGCAGCCAAGAAAACGGTTCTCGGTATTCCAAACGCCAATGACACCCACTTGGGGGTCAATGGGCCCCGCTGGCTCAATGATGTCAGGGTTGCCCTTGCCTGGGTGTGTGTAGCTTAGACCGTTCTTCATGCGGAAGCGGCGGTTGAAAGCAACTTTGTCTTCGTGTCCCGAACCCACACCACATTTAGCTTCCACGCGGGTTTCGTAGGCTTCCAGAACAGCAGCGACAATCTGCTGACGTGCATGCCCGACGTAGCGCGGGTCTGGACAGATAGATTTTTCATAAGCAAGGTACTTGACCAAATCTGAGGCATTATTAAATTCATCAGCCTCCACGAAACCCAACGGGCCAGCGCTATGAGAATGGGAAGCCGCGATTAACACAGTTCCGGGATTCAGTCCGCACGCTGATTGAATATCTTCACGGGCCGTTAGAACCAGATGGCGTGGTACCATCAATGTGTCTAAACCGACCAACGCGGCCTGGTTCTCACCATCATCAAACACCACAGCCCGAACTTTACATGGGTCATGGACATCGCCGGTGTGGTAGGCCTTGCCGTAGCCCCCTGGGCGTTCCATACCCTTTTCTGGAGTAATATCTCGTTCCGCAAATCCAACACGCATGGTAGTTCCTCCTTATCCAAACCGTTTTGCGAAGAAGGGACGTAAAACGTAATACGTAATACGTAAGAAGACAGTTGCAAATACACTTTACAAGGAAAAGGCAAGAAAGCTCCCGCCGTCCCCCTTTAGGCACTCGTAGGCACTTTAGGCACTCGTAGACACTTTTTAAGTTTTACGAATTTGCCGTCTTGCCCTCTTGCCCTTTTGCCCCTTTGCCCCCTTGCCCTTACCGTTTCCTACGCTGATAAGCCTCTTCTTCAGCTTTTTTGAGTTCCATCTTAAATTCTTCGGAATCCAGATAGGCATCGCGCAGAATGCGCGCAGGCGTGATTTCCGATTTTTCACCGGCGAGCAATGCTTTCAAATTAAATCCAATAAATTCACCATAGACCATCGGCACAGCGCCGCGCGCTACCCAGAAATTGAAATCCGCTGGCCGAAATACAACACTGGAGACAATGCCCGCACTACCGATAGCTACTGGAAATGAAATTGTGTTTTTTCCAGTAGACAAATCGAGATGGTCGCGCAGAAAATCAACAGCTTTGGAGACATCAATCTTTCCAACGTTGGTTTTGAACATTTGCCCATATCGTTGTTCACGTAGCGACATCCCCTTCTCGAAGTCATCGGACAGGGCGCCTTTCTCCATCGCTTCGTATAGTTTTTTATCCGCCATCCGATTCGTCGCGACCAGTGCTTCATCCACCGGCTCGCGGATAACGTGTTGGGTCGCGCTACATTCAATCACTGCGCCCTGATTTGTCTTGCCATCGGCGAACATCATGCTGGCGCCCCAAGCTCGCGGGGTTTCCTGAACGATTTTCAGCGCGTTGGGAACACTATCGGCGTATTGAATCACCTTGCGAAGCAGCATCATAGTTGGCATCCCTTCAATGGTATTATCCTTTGCAGGCAACTGCGTTAGGCTGCTGGTCAAGCCAGCGTCGTTAATGCCATAATATCCCCAAACCATCATCGGCACAGGCGTCACCATAGCAAATTTGTGCCCATCGTCTGGCTCATAGACTACCAACCATGCCATATTTCCGTTGTTCGTCATCATACGATTCGTAACGATATCATAGCCAAATTCCAGATTCGCGCCGTGAATCACTTTGCCATCAGCAGTCGCTTTGCCAAATGCGAGGAAGTTCGTGCAATTATGAGCCATCATCACATCGGCGAGTGTATTCCACAGCAGGATTTCATCGTAGGATATCTCTAACGCATCTGCGAGTCCACGCATCTGTTCACGATATTCCTCTGGAATAAATTTATCAATTCGTTTTGTCGCCTCCTGAATCTGCGGGAGGGTCTGTTCATCCAGACCGAATATCTGGTGTGCGTCAGCCTCGGTCATCATACCCATTCCATCTTTTATCAGCATACCCTGCTGATAGCCCATATCATAAGGCGAACCCTTTAGATGCAAAATCGAAAAACCGTTTTGCTCTTCATACCAGCTTTCGCCGTATTTCTTCTTACCATCTGCGCTGGGCGCAGGTAGCTCACCCTCACCCTTGCCCTCTCCCTTCAATGGAGAGGAAATAGTGGAAAGTTTTTCTAACTCCGCTTTGGCGTTCGCGTGGTCAGGTTTCAGTTGCAGCGTTTTTTCAAACTCCGCTTTCGCTTTCTCAATTTCGCCCTTCTTCTGATATGCTACTCCGAGATGAAAATGTCCATCGACATGATTCGGTTCCAATTCCACTACTTTCTGAAAATCCGATACCGCAACATCCAGATTCCCAAACGGCGGCGGCGCCATTAACATAGACATCCCGCGCCCCATCAGCCCGGTGATGTTATTCGGGTCAAGTTGTACTGCGGTCTCAAACTCCTGCATCGCCTGCATTCCGTATTGCATCATCTGCATCATGTCCGATGCTCGTTGCGATAGCGTACCCAATACATTGCCTTTCCACGCATGGGCTTCGGCATTATTTGGCTCTGCTTCCAGGAATTTGTCAAGCACAGCCAGAGCTTCTTCGTATTTGCCCTGGCTGAAAAGGTTCTGGGCAGATTCTATTGAGTTCTCTTCTCCAATTGCGACGGCAATGGATACCCCAATGAAAAGTAAAGTTGCGATGAGTATGATTTTATATGTTAATGACTGTAAATCAGTCAGTTTGCATTTCATGTTTATTCCTCCTCACCCTAAGTATATATAGCATGGATTTACAGAATGGGCGGATTTGTTTGTTTAATCCGAATATTCTGTAAATCCGTGCTATAAACAACAACTATCACGGAACAGGGATGCCCTTAATATTCAACCGGATGCGATACAACGATGTCGTGGCTGTGATATATAGCGTTTTCCAGTCATTATCGCCCCATGCGAGATTTGCGGGGCCTTCTGGCAACTCAATTGTTCCTAAATGTTCACCAGTTGGATTAAACACCCAAATTCCGCCTGGGCCTGTGACGTAGACATTCCCTTCGGAATCCACTTTCATCCCATCGGGCGCCCCGCCCTCACCGGATTCTTCAGCGAATATCCGTCCATTGGCAATCGTGCCATCCTCTTTCACATCGAATACACGGACATGCATCCGCTCCGTATCATCAATGTAGAGCAGAGATTCATCAGGTGAAAACGCTAAGCCATTGGGAGCAGCGAAATCATCAACTAATAAAGTCAGTGTTTTGCCATCGGGCGATAGGCGGTAAACACCACAAAAGTCCAATTCCCGTTCCCCTAACTCGCCGTATTCCGCCGTCAAACCGTAGGGTGGGTCTGAAAAGTAGATGCTCCCGTCTGATTTGACGACGACATCATTGGGGCTGTTCAACTTCTTGCCTTCGTAATGAGAAGCGATGGTAACGACGGCACCATCCAATTCAGTGCGTGATACGCGACGATTAGCATGCTCACATGCAATTAGCCGTCCTCGCTTATCTAAAGTTAAACCATTCGATTTGCCGCTGGGCACGCGGAAATTGGCGATACCTCCTTCTGGAGTCCACCGCTTCATTTGATTGGCGGGTATATCGCTAAACACCAAAAGTTTCCATGCGGCAACCCATACTGGTCCTTCGGTAAATTGACATCCTGTCCCAAGTTGCTCAACTTGAGCAGCTTCGGGTACTATACGTCTGAATTCAGAACTCATAATTTTCCCTCCTGTAATTTTGGGAATTTAATTCAGTTTGATTTTCCTTCTCCCTATCTCACTTTTCACCACCATCTCTTTTAGTGAGTCAGCATTGAGAGTTTTCTTATCGCTTCCTCCGGTGAGGAAACACCGAGGAGTTTTTGAGCCGCCTCCTCTGGCGAAGATACACCAAGGGCTTTCTGAGCAACTTCCTCTGGCGAAGAGGCGCCAAGGGCTTTCTGAGCGACTTCCTCTGGTGAAGAGGCACCGAAAAATTTCTGAGCGGCTTCCTCTGGTGAAGAGACACCGAGAAATTTCTGAATAAACCTATCTCGTTCTTCTTGTGACATTTCCTCCTGATGAAGGAGTTCAACTAACACATCATAATTCGGTTTTATTTTCCTTCTTCCCATCTCACTTTTCACCTCCTCATCTTCGACAATATCGTAGGTAAGCATGTAGACTCTATACATTACCTGTTCCTCTATTGTTAATCCTTCGGCGTTGGTCATGAGCCATCGGCAAAACTCCTTCTGTTTCTCTCCCGTTGAAAGGAGCAACAACGGCACATTTTGAGCGCAAACTTTCAACTTGTTCAGCGCTACAAGATAAATGGCAGCGCTGCCAACGAATTCATCCTCTGAAACAATTTAAGGATAAATTTCCTTTTCTTTTCTTTTTGATTAAACTTTTTCTTTTAGGAAAAGAAAAAGTTTGGTTTGATACAAAGCTCCGCGTAAATGCGAATACTCATCCACCGGTTCAAATTTAAGGCTTTTACGCAACGCTCTCGGGTCAGCCGTGCTCAAAACAGTTGCGCTACACAAATGTTTGGCGCCTTGATTTTTTAACTTTTTCCAATAGTTGCGTGATTCTTTCTGACTGAACCACTGCCGTCCTGTCTTGTCTTCTCGCTCTTTGTTAAGGCATTGCGTTAGCATCAATCCCAATTCCACAAAGGTATACTGATAATATTGTCCTATCTTCAACTGGTCAAACTTTCCCTTGTACTCAAAGACGTTCATTTTCCCCAACCAGGGGAATATGCCCGATTGGAGAATCGCAAAATCAAAAGCATCAGGAAAAATAACAACTGCATCTATCCGAATCGAAATAGCAAGAATTTCCCTTTGCTCAGTGTTTATATAATCTGGATTTTCAATCCCAAAAGCTTTGCGGAAATCTCTTAGAACCACTTGAAATCGAGAATCAGCTTCCAGTTCTTTTTCCATGATACCTCCCTGGTTGTATTTACAAAAATCCAGCAAGAAAGCCCCCGCCGTCCTCCTTATTATTCATTGAGGAACCGCTCTATCTCCACTGCTGTTGGCAGCGCAGGTATGACACCTTTTTTCGTGCAGGTCAGAGCGCCTGCGGCGTTGGCGTAGACCATTATTTCGCGTAGACGAGAGTCTGACAAGTTAGTGCCTTTTTCTTCCTTCATAAGTTCGGAGAGCATCGCCGCCACAAATCCATCGCCAGCCCCAAGCGGGTCTACAACATTCACCTTAAATCCCTCAACATAGCCTTTTGAGACACCATCATTGTAGTAGCAACCTTCCTTGCCTCTGGTAACTACAACCAAATTTACACCGACGTCAAGAAGCTTCTTGCTACCTTCGTCAAGGTCAGTTGTACCAGTAATAAATTCCCACTCTTCCTCGGCTAATTTGGCGACGTTGGCAAACCGCATCGTTTGCCAGATTAAATCTTTCGCCGCCTCTTCTGGCGCATCCCAGAGCGTCGGTCGCCAGTTCGGGTCGTAAGACATTAAAAGCCCATTATCCGCCGCTATTTGTATCGCACGCATAACCGCCTCACGAGATGGACTATGGCTTAGACTCACCGAGCCCCAATGGAAAACCTCCGCTGATGCAATATAACTTGCGTCTATCTCATCCGTCCGTAACAGAATATCTGCTCCGGGGTTGCGGTAGAAAAATATGTCTTTGCTTTCATCTTCTCTGGTAGCGACAAAAGCTAAAGTGGTT
>Ga0194125_10002209_pt1 | contig 32458 bp, 20 predicted proteins | sample TA2KigC250mmetaG_FD_148626 | JGI IMG/M metagenome (GOLD analysis project Ga0194125, IMG submission 148626) | Freshwater microbial communities from Lake Tanganyika, Tanzania - TA2015034 Kigoma Deep Cast 250m | ecosystem: Environmental > Aquatic > Freshwater > Lake | place: Tanzania: Lake...
CGGGGGTCGGGTGGAGGGGCGAGTTCCACGAGCCCCCGAGCTCGAGTCCGCGACCCGGAATCCCAAGTCCGAAAGGGACCCGAGGCGTCGCGGAGCTCCGCCCTCCAAAAGGACACGCCCTCGACAAGGGCGGGGGTCGGGTGGAGGGGCGAGTTCCACGAGCCCCCGAGCTCGAGTCCGCGACCCGGAATCCCAAGTCCGAAAGGGACCCGAGGCGTCGCGGAGCTCCGCCCTCCAAAAGGACACGCCCTCGACAACAACGCGCCCTCCAAATCCTAAATCCTAAATCCTAAATCCTAAATCTCTTCGCCTGTGCTTATGAACTCGTCTTCGCCTCTGCCGGACTCGCCCGAGACCTGTCGCGTGTGCGTTACGGCAGCGCCCGCTTGGTTAGTCGTGCTCGATAACGCGCCGACGCTGACTTTGTTCGTTTTGGGCGGACTGCTGCTTGGGCATCTTTCGTGGTTGCTGGCAGCGGGTTATTGGGCCTATTGCGGTCTGGCGGTGGTTTTGTTCTGGCGCCGCATCTGCACACACTGCCATCACTATGGCCAGGCGAGCTGCCGGTGCGGCTATGGCGTGTTAGCGGCGCGGTTCTTTGCGCGCCGGTCGGCGGGGAATTTTCGGCGGGTGTTTCGGCGGAACATCGGGATTATGTTTCCGTGTTGGTTCGTGCCGCCGTTGGGGGCGGTGTACCTGCTTTGGACGGAGTACACGCGCGGGCTGTTATACGGCACGCTGGCTTTCTGCGGGATTGGGTTTGTCCTGATCCCGCTGATCTCGAAGCTGGTGGGATGCAAGCATTGCGACCTGAAGGAGGAATGTCCGTGGATGAAACCGACCGTGAAAGCTACGGAATCGCCCGCCAAACCGTGACCGGTTCCGTGGCGGCGCCGGGCCTCGAGGAATGTCTGCCCCTACGCGGGATCGTGACGGTGCTCAACACGCCGTTCACGAGTGCCGACGCGGTGGATGCCCAGGCGCTGCGACGCCATGTGCGGGTGGCCTTGGCGGCTGGGGTATCGGGTTTCCTGGTGCCGGGCATGGCGAGCGAGGTGGACCGGCTCACCGCGGTCGAGCGGGAGTTGCTGGTGAACACCGTGCTCGAGGAAGCGCAAGGACGCGCGGCGGTGATTGGAGGGGCGTCGGCGGGCTCGGGCCCCGAGCGGGTCCGGTGGGCGCGGCGTTGGACGGCGGCAGGATGCGACGGAGTGCTAGTATCGATTCCCTACGCCGACGACGAGCAGTACGGCCGCGCGGTGCGCGAGGTGGCCGAGACGTCGCCGAAGTTTCTCATGCTGCAGGATTGGGATGCGCACGGGGGCGGTGTGCCGGTGCGGACGCTGGTCGAGTTGTTCGAGACGGTGTCGGCGGTGCGGGCAGTGAAGGTCGAGGTGGTACCCGCAGGCCCGAAGTACAGCGCGCTCTTGGCGGCCACGGGAGGCCGACTGCACGTTTCAGGCGGGTGGGCGGTGACGCAGATGATCGAGGCGCTGGACCGGGGGGTACACGCGTTCATGCCCACCGGGTTGCATGCAATCTACGTGCGGATTTATCGGCTTTACACCGCGGGCGAGCGGCAGGCTGCGCGCGAGTTATTCGAGCGGGTGCTGCCGATTCTGGCTTTTGCCAATCAGCATCTCGGGATCTCGATTCACTTCTTCAAACGGTTGCTGGCGGCGCAAGGGATTTACCCGACCGCGGCCGTGCGTGAGCCGATTGTCCCCTTCGACGCCGCCCACGCGCGGGTGGCGGACGAACTGATCGCGCGGGCCTGCGCGCTCGAGCGGCAGGTCGAGGCTGGGGTTGGGTGAGCCAGTGATCGAGTTCGGTTTGGAGCTGTTCGATGGGCAGGCCCACCACGTTCGAGTACGACCCCTCGAGGCCGGCCACGATCCAGTCGCCGTGTTCTTGGATGGCATAGGCGCCGGCCTTGTCGAACGGTTGAGTGGCGTCGATGTAGGCGTGGATTTCCTGGGTCGTGAGCGGTTGGAAGGTGACATCGGTGGACACGGCGAAGAGCCGTTCGCGGCGGGAGTCGAGCTGTACCAGGCAGACGCCGGTGACGACCTGGTGGGTGCGCCCCGCCAAGGCGCGGAGCATGCGGGTCGCGTCGCGGGCGTGGGCCGGCTTGCCGAACAGCCGTGTCCCCAGGCAGACCACCGTGTCGGCGCCTAGGACCAACCGGCTCGGCTGCGCCCGGGCGACGGAGAGGGCTTTGCGCCGGGCGTTGAGCAGGGCGAGTTCGGTGGCGGTCAGTTGTTCGTCGTGCAGCTCGGGCACGCCGGACGGGACGACCTCGAAGGGGACGCCGATTTGGCGCAGGAGTTCCTGGCGCCGCGGGGAGGCGGAGGCCAGGATGACGGTGGGCCGGTGCATGTCGATTCGGGCGTGAGTATTGGGGGCCGGGCGGCGGGAATCGAGTCCAGAAGCGCCAGGCTTGTATCGGGTCTGCCCGAGGCGTTTACTCTCGAGCAGTGCATCGAACTCTCGAACTCGACTAACGCCATGAATCTTCATCGCATCGCTTGTCTTGGGTTCCTCGGCTGGGTCCTGGGGTGGCCGGCGGCGGTTGGAGCCGCCGATCGCCCGAACATTCTCTTGGCCATCGCGGACGATTGGGGTGTGCACGCCGGCGCGTACGGCACGCCTTGGGTCAAGACGCCCGCGTTCGACCGGGTGGCCAGCGAGGGGATCCTGTTCACCCAAGCGTACACGCCCAACGCCAAGTGCGCGCCGTCCCGCGCCTGCCTGCTGACGGGGCGCAACCCGTGGCAGCTCAAAGAAGCCGCCAACCACATCTGTTATTTCCCGGCCGAGTTCAAGGGCTGGGGCGAGGCGTTGGCCGAGCGGGGATGGTTTGTGGGGCACACGCAGAAGGGTTGGGGTCCGGGCGTGGCCAAGGACGCCGCAGGCAAGCCGCGTCAAATGACCGGCCGCGCGTTCAACGCGCGCAAGGCCACGCCGCCGACGCGCGCGATCGGCAACAGCGATTACGCGGCGAACTTTATCGATTTCCTCGAGGCGGCCCCGGCGGATCGGCCTTGGTGTTTTTGGTACGGGTCGCTCGAGCCGCATCGGGGCTACGAATTCGGTTCTGGGGTGGCTCGGGGCGGCAAGCGGTTAGCCGACATTGACCGCGTGCCGGGGTACTGGCCGGACGACGAGACGGTCCGGCACGACATCCTCGATTACGCGTTCGAGGTCGAGCATTTCGACCGGCACTTGGGGCGGATGCTCGAGGCGCTCGAGCAACGTGGACTCGCCGAGAACACGCTGGTGATGGTCACTTCCGATCACGGCATGCCGTTCCCGCGGGTGAAAGGCAACACCTACAACTTCGCCAACCGCGTCCCGTTCGCGGTGCGGTGGCCCCGGGGCATTGCCCGACCCGGCCGCGTGGTCGAGGACTTCATCAGCTTCATCGATGTGGCTCCCACGTTGATCCAGTTGGCCGGGCTGAGCTGGGCCGAGACCGGCATGGCTGCATCGCCAGGGCGCAGTCTGCTGGACATCTTCCAGTCGGAGAAGTCGGGCCAGGTGACGGCCGCGCGCGACCACGTGCTCATCGGCAAAGAACGCACGGATATTGGCCGGCCGCAGGACGGGGGCTATCCGACACGCGGGCTGGTGCAAGGCGGCTGGTTGTATCTGCGCAACTTCGAGCCCACGCGTTGGCCGGCGGGGAACCCGGAGACCGGTTACCTCGATTGCGACGGGGGCGCCACCAAGACTCACATTCTGGCCGCGCGCCGCGAGAATCCCGCGGACCCCCACTGGGCGCTGTGCTTCGGCAAGCGACCGGCGGAGGAGCTCTACGACCTGGGCCGCGACCCGGATTGTCTGCGCAATCTCGCTGCCGTGGCGGAGTTGAGTGCGCGCCGCGACGCGCTTGCGAGCCGGTTGTTCGCCGAACTGAAGGCGCAGGGCGATCCGCGCATGCTGGGCGAGGGCGACATCTTCGATCGGTACCCTTACGCGAACGAGAGCCAGGCGGGTTTCTACGAGCGATTCATGCGGGGCGAGGCCGTCAAGGCCGGTTGGGTGAGCGAGAGCGACTTCGAAAGGACGCCGCTTCCTTAGGGTCCCCAACGCACGATCGAAAGACCACTGATGGCACGGGTCTGCGGCCTCACCTCTTATGCAATGTGCAGGGGGGCGATGGCTAGACCGCTTCCATGGAGTGGCTGGTGAGCCAGATGTCGAGCTGTTGGAACCGTGCCTTGGCACGGTCCTTGAAGGCGACAACGAAAGCTCGAACCTCCGGCGTTGGCCCGGCATCCACCCACGCCCGCATCAATTCGTCGCGGTAGGCGGTACCACTACTCCGCCAACAGCCTTGAATGACCTGAGTCTCGCAACTCACCGCGCCGAAGCGCTCCTCTAACCCTGAATGGTCTGGGCAAGCAGCGCCTTCGGAACCTTCGTCCCGTCATGGAAGGCATCGGCGGGCCACTCAGGGCCCGGGCGAACGCGCCCTGGCTTGGGCCGAGCGGTTCCAGGAAGTCGTGCAACAAGACCTCGCCGGGATGTACGGGCCGCAGTTTCTTCGTCTTCATGGCTTCATGGCAATCCACGATCTCAACGTTGTGCGCATCCTCGCCCTGCCAGTCGAAACAGACGCGCCACTGACCTCCCGACAGGTCCGGTCCGTGGTCTGTAGGTCAGCCTCAGAGCTGGGCTCCGCGCAGCGGCTGATCGCGCGGCTGGCTTTGCCCGCCAGGCGGTTCGCCCTCCTCGCCGTTGTACCGCCACTGGCCCGGTTCCAGCAGCAGCGTCAAGTCGGTGACGTCGCCGGTCACCCGGCCCACCAAGCCGCCGTTGAGCCAGTCCAGGCTCGGGTTGCGCTTCGAGAACTTGTAGCCCTTGATCCGCACGCTCAGGCCGACCTCCTCCGGCGGCACGTCCGTGAACTCGAAGCGCCCGTCCGCCTCGAGCGTCGCCTCGGTGTGATCCCAGGCCTGCTCCCGGCCCAGGAACAAGCGCGTGTTGGGCGGGACCGGCTGGCCGTCCGACAACACAACCCGCCCGGCAACGCGAAAAGCCGGCTGCACCGCCAACGTGCCCAGTTTCACCACCGCGCCGTTCTTACCCGTGTTGAAGGTCTTCGAGGGCACCGCGCCCTGGCCGCGCAGCGAGTCCATGGTGGTGTACAGCACAAAGTCACGCTCTGCCGGCACGTTCGAGAGCAGGAAGAAGCCGTGCTCGTCCGTGGCCAGTTCGTCGAGCCGGAAGAAGTGGCCCGCAATCCGGTCCACGGTCGCCACGCCGACCTGCACGTCCTTCACCGGCCGGCCAGCCTTCTGGATGGTCCCCGTCACGGTTACGCCTTCCGGCAGCCGCACCAAGTGATCGCAGCCGGGCTTCAACTCGACCCAGCGCTTGGCGAAACCCCGGCCTTCGGCGACGGCATGCACGGCGTCCACGCCCTCCGCGCAGAAGAGCCAGAACTGGCCCCGCTCGTCGGCCACGGCCAATGGGTCCACGAACTTGTCCGTGCCGCCCCAATGCGTGCTGGTGCCGCGCGCGAGACCTTCGGGGCTGATCGTCGCGCCCGGCAGCGGCCTGCCTTCTGCATCCAGTACCATGCCCGTGATGCGGGTCTTGGCTTCGAGTTTCTCGCGGCTCAGCGGAACGAGGGCGATGACCTTCTCGCCGTGCACCGGATCGGTCTTGGCCGCGTATTGGCTCTCATGCCCCGGCGCGACCACGAGCAACCGGAACAGCAGTGCCGGATCCAGTGCCGGGATCTTGAACCGCCCCTGCGCGTCCGTGTTGGCGCGCTTGGCGCAATCGGGATAGCAGGAGGGGCACACCACGCCCGTGCCGATCTTCGGACCGGCCGTGTAAACGAACACCGTGGCGTTCGTCACCGCCGACTGGTCCGCCCGCACCACGCGGCCCAGCAAGTCCGGGCGCGCTTGCTCTGCACGCATCGGACCACAGGCCGCCAGGCACAGACTCGCACCGACCCAGAGCCGAAGAACCGTTTTCATAGTCTCATTTGCGCTGCAACGCGCGCCTCACGGCGGCGCGCAACCAGTCGCCTTCCAGGTCGCGATTGACGATTCGCCCCTCCGCATCCAGCAAGAAGATCGCGGGCAAGGTGTTAACGTCAAGTGCCGCCAGCGCTTTCGTTCGTGTGTCCGCGTCCAATTGCGTCTGTAACCAGCCGTAGCCGCCATCCTGGACAACGCGCTTGGCGGCTTCGGCATCGTCGTCCACGTTCAACCCGAGAATGCCCAGGCCGGCTGGGGAACTGAGTTCGGCCTCGAGCTTGCGCACCTCGGCTAGCGCCTCGAGGCTGCGCTCCGACCAGGCCGCCCAGCAGACCAGCAGGAGGGGCTTGCCTCGGTGGTCCGCGAGGGTGACGGCGCTGCCCTCGAAGGTCCGCAGAATCAGGTCCATGGGCGCAGTCTTCTTCACGCCACTGTCGTCCTTCAGAGCTAGCACCAGCATGCCCAGGTCCAGGGGTTCTTCGCCCCCCGGCACGACCACTTCGCGGAGGAGCGAACCCAACTCGTCCGCCGGACGTGCAAATCCACTTGGTTGCCCCTCGCCAGGTTGGGTCACCCGCAGGCGCAGTTCGTACGTCCCCGGTGGAACATCCTCGACTCGGAACGAACCGTCCGCTTCAAAGACCAGTGGGTACGTTCGGGCTGCCTTCGCCTGAGCGACTCGGGCAGCGGAGTCCCTAGACTCCTCGTTGGCTTTACGGAAAGCCGCGCCGGTGGCGTAGTCTTCGTAGTTCGGTCGGAGACTCGCTGGCACTGCCGGCAACTTCAGCTCGAGCACGTGGTCGTCATTCTGCCAGTCCACCGCCAGATCCGCTGGCTCAGGAGTGACTTGGCCGACGACCGCGCGGCCGGTGCTGGCGTAGTCTAGGCGGTTGGTCTGGCCTGCCCGAACCGTTACGGGCATTTGATAGGTTTCGACGATCATGCGTCCCATGCCGCCGCGCGCCGGGCGGGCCGGCCAGCGATAGAGCTTGTAGTCACCCGGCGGCACCTGGGTGAACACGAACCACCCATCCGGTCCGGTCGATTGGATGTAAGCCAAGTGAAAAGCCCGTGCCGGCGACCAGACCAGCGTGGTCAGCCCCACCGAGGCGTTGCTCTTGGGCGTACCCGCCACCAGCAATTGGCCCTCGACCGTCCCGTACGCCTCGAGGCGCGTGCTGCCGTTGCGCCGCAGCGCAGCCATCGTCGTCTCGAGGAACCCGCTCGCGTGGGTAAGGACGACCGCCGCCTCCTTCTGCGTGCCGGGCAGCTTGATGCGACCGGGCTCGCTAGCCTGGGCCTGCGTGAGCCGCCCGCCATGATAACGACCCGGCGCGTTGATGACGAGGATGCCAGAATCCGTGGTCTCCCTGACCCAGAGCTCTGCGCCGGCCGCAGGCGTCCCGTCCGGCTGCAACACGATGATTTCGCCCCCGCCGCCCACAGCGGCCAGGGCGAGCTCCAACTCCTGATCGCCTTCAGCGAAATCGAACTCCTCGGTCATCAAGCTCTCATGGCCGTCCGCGTCGAGCTTCAACCTGTAACTTGGAGACATACCCACGGGAAGATCCGCCTGACGAATCTCGACCGAGAACTCGCTCGCATCCGGCTGCTTCAACTGCTTAAGAGGCGAAATGGGGTCAAGGTATTTCGCGCTGACGCTGCGGACTTCCACGGGTTGCCGCGTGGCTGCATCGACGGCTTTTACGCGGACACGGATTCTCTCCGTAGCCCGCTTGCTGAGGACTATGCGCCGTTCCGTCTCCCCAGGGGTGAGCCTGATCTTACGGGTGGCCCCGAGCGATTTGGCGCTGACGTAAAGTGTCACTCGGGCTGTCGGGGCGTTGGGCCACACCGCATTTCCCTCGGTGTCCGCTTTCGCCGTCCAGTCCAGGATTTGTGCCTCGGTCCGTAAGTTGTCGAGGGTGAACTCCGCGTCCGGGACCGGTTGGCCGGCTTCGTCAACTACACGCAGGCGAACCGGCTTGGCCGGAGGCAACACCAGGCGCACCTCGCCCATGCCGAGCTCGACTTGCGCCACCACCGAGACCGTCGCCCGGTCCGCGCGCGAGGCAGTGTAAATCCACTGCCGCGGTGCTCGGTGGGGGCGCTCGAAGCGCCCATCGGCGCCGGTGATGAACTCCCCCACGCGCACCTGATGATTGGCGAAGCCGTAGCCTTCTTTCACCGTGACGCCGCCAAGCGGTCGGCCGGCCTCGTCCACGCAGATGCCGCGCACCCTCACGCCGTCGCGCAGGCGGGTCACGGCGGTCTGGGATTCCAACTCGGCGAGGGAAATGAGCGGACGTTGCCGGAAGGGATTGTCGCTTGAAGAAGTCGCGAACGTCTCCCGCGAGCCCTCCGGGCGGGCGAAGGTGACCTCGACTTGCTCGAGGTCGGAGGGGAAGCGCGGGAAGCTCCAGCGGCCGGTGGCATCGGTCACGGCCGCCGGAGATTCCTGGTCGATCCGTGCGACCTCCGCATATTCCTGCGCCTTCCGTTCGATGCCGCTCATCGTGAACCCGCGATAATTCGACCCCGAGAGGAGCACGCGCACGCCGGGCAGCGGTTGCCCGCGCTCGTCTTGAACCACCCCGCCGATCGAGATACCCTCCTCCAGCTTGAGGGTAACTTCCGCCGGCATGCCCGCATGGACGTCCCCGGCGGAGCACGTCCACGTGATTGTGCGTTGCGCGTGGTTCGCTGAGGTAGCCGACACACTGAAGGTCGTCGCTTGCCGGCGGTGTTCCGCCGGAACCGGAGGGAACCAGAGGGTGTATCTTCCCTGCTCGTCTGTGAGCCGCCTCGGGTGCGGTTGGCGCCACGGGCCCATACCGGGGGCGAACACCTCGGCGCCGCTGAGAGGCATGCCCGTCGCGGCGTCAAGCACCGTCACCGTCAGCGTGCGCAGTTCGGCGTTCGTGCTCGCGGTCTCCGGGCCCGGGTCCGCACCCACACGCAGTTCCAGAGCGCCGGGCAGGGTGTCCGTCGCGGCGGCCGCCGGGACGGGGCTGACAGGGGGTGCCGCGTCCTTGGACTTCGTGGTTTGCGCGTCGGTCAGCCCAGCGAGCGCCAGCACTGCGATCAGAGCCGCAGCAAGCCAGCCGTAACGTTGGCCCGGCCGGAAGCTCGCGATCAGGCGCAGCCGCCGCTGCAACTGCCGCTTCTCCTCGAGGATGCCCACCAGTCCCGGCACGACGGTCCGGTGCGTAAGACTCTCGAGCAGGTGCAAGATCGTCCGGCCGTATTCCCCCTTCTGCCCTTCGCCGGCGGCTTCGAGGGCGAGCGCGTCGCACGCCAGCTCGCGATCCATCCGCCACCGCGCGAAACCGAACCAAAGCAGCGGATTGAACCAATGCACAACCTGGAGCCCGGCCACCAGCCAGTTGAGCCAGAGGTCGCGCCGCCGCACATGGGCGAGTTCATGCAGAAACACGAACTGGAGTTCCCGGGCGGAGAACTGCCGGCCGAAGCCGGGCGGCAGCAGCAGGCGCGGTCGCCAGCAACCGCATAAGGCTGGGCTGGTCACGCTTGCGCACTCAACCACAGGCAAGCGTCTCCGCACCCCCAGGACGCCGGCGGCAGTCCTCGAGCACAGCCAAGACGGCGGGATCCTCCAACAAAGGGGCTTGGACAAAACGCCGCGCGAGGCGTCTCGAAGTCGCGATGACGTGCGTAGCCAGCAGCGCCGCGCCCCCAAACCAAAGGGCGAACAGAAACCACGGCCAGGCCAAGTGCCGAAAGACACTGCCCGTTCGGGCCGGGGCTGACCGTTGGACGTTCACATCGACTGGCCTGCTCGGCGAGGTGACGTTGGTCGCTTCGTACCCCTCGGGGACGATTCCTCCAAGCCCATCCGTTTGGCTGACCATGGTGGCGGGCGGCTCGGGTTGGAGGAGCTCCGGCAGCGGTTCCAGCTCGACTTGAGCCCGCCCGAGTTCCTGCATGGTGCTGAGAACCTCGACCCGTGAGGCAGCGCTCGGAAGCAGGTTGAACACGCTCGTCGCGCTGGTGAGCGAGACGGGCAGCAGCAAGCGGGCCACCACGACAAACCAGAGCGCGCAGCGCCAGCGTGGCCGCATCGTCCAGCGTGAAGTATTCCGCGCCGGTGTTTTCAGCCAGCGCCTGGGCTAGCGTGGTCTTGCCGGTCTGCCGCGCGCCGTTGAGCAGCACCACGGGCGTGTCCGCCAGCGCCTGTCGGATCGCGTCTTCAATGTTTCGCCGGATCATGGCGATATATTCACCGGTTCGTGGTGAATCTGCAAGAAGTCAGAAACTGCCGACCGGAGCAAGCGCGATGGAGCGGAGAAGGGCGATCTGAACTCGCTGTCAACGCCGAGCAGAGCAGCGGAGCGGCGGTTCGCCTCGACCGAGTGGTTGGGGATCATTTCATCGCGCTGCTGGGTTGGCCATGCAGGTGGCTCGCTGGCAGGATTTTCACGGTCTTTGGCCCCACAACCACGGCACATAGCGTTGTGGAGAAAGGCTGGTACGGCTGTTCCAAGGTGCTCCTCATGACCCCGTTTGTCCTAATGCAATCCAAGTTTGCCTGGACCCACTGCTTGCCGGAAGTACACTTGCCCGATCCGCCAAAAGACAAAGCTAATCCAGTTGCTTTCTCCTCCTGCGAGAAGCTCATCGGCCACCAAGTACGTTTGGCCTGTGTACGCCGGAAATGTCCGAACATTCATGACCAAATCGACGGCTCGCGGTGGGTTCGGAAGGGCGAAGTGGAGCCGTCCTGTGAGTTGCTGCAGTACGTTCCCCGCTAGAGCACTAGCAGGCTGCGCCCCTGGCCTTTGTGAGGCAGGACGGACGTGGAGGTCAAATCGTTGCCATCTTTGCTTTGCAGCCTCGTCTTCATCGAGCAAGGCAGTCCGACCGTCTGGAAAATAGACCTTCGTTACTGCTGGTGAATGTCGCCATGCCCAGAATGCGAAAACCAAGATTACCGCCCCGGAAACGGCGGAGAGGATTTTCAGATGCGAGGACATGCTACTATTGAGCCCAACAGTGTTAATAAACCACAAAGTTCAAGAAGGCGGCCTACATGACGGTAATTCGCCAATTCCCGCTGCTCCTCGGCCGTGAGTGTTTCGAGTCGGGCTTTTTCAGCCAACTCGTTGACTCGTTGGCGGTCCGGTTCCGGCAGTTGGATGCGAAGCAAGCACTCCGCCGCCTCGCGTGCGAGGTCGCCAGCCTCGGGATTAACAACCCGCTCCCAGATGGCCACTTCTGAGCTTTCAGCGGTTGCGCCTATACGATGGAGTTTGTTTCAAATCCGACGGTGAGTCAACAGCAGCTCTTCCGGCTTGAGGGTCACTTCCGCGGGCATGCCCTCATGAACGTCCCTGGCGGAGCACATCCATGCGACCGTGCGTTGCGCGTGGTTCGCTTTGGTAGCCGACACACTGAAGCTCGTCGCGCTGGTGAGGGAGACCGGCCGCAGCAAGCGGGCCACTACCTCCTCAGGCGACTTCAGGGTCAGCGGCGTGGTTTCACGACGACTACGGCGGACGATGGACTGCCAGTCACTCGCGAATCGCCCTTGGCTCTCATGCGGCTGCGGTTTGACCATCATCTGTCTTTTGACTGCCTCCATCCACTGGTGGCTGAGCCGGACGTGCTCGTGTCGGTCATCACCCAGGTCGAGATTCTCGGACGGCCTACGGCTGGCGCAGTCTGAAGAAGCGGCTGGGGAAATCGAGCGGCGCGGACAAGAACTGAAAATCGCCGACGCGTTCGCCCTGTTCCGGAGCAAGGCGCCAGCTCTTGGGGTCGAGAAGGTCGGTGGTGACCTCGAGGACCACAGGCTCTTCGGGCACAAGCCAGGCGACCGTCAACTCGTTGCCGCATAAACTCACCTCGAGCCGCCAGTCGGCCCCAACCCAGGGAGTGGCGTTCAGCAGCAAGGTCACACTGCGCGATTTGCTCTCGCTGGCGCCCACGGCCAAGTCCGGACGTCCGTCCTGGTTAAAGTCGCCCACCGCCAGCACCGTCGGCCAGGGTGGCACCACCACGGTCTGGGGCTTCGCCAGACAACCCGTGCCATTGCCCATGAGCACGCTGAGCGTCTGGCCAGGTGAAAGGAGCTTGCCCCGGTTGGCTACCACCACGTCCAAGTGCCCATCCCCATTCAGATCGACCAACGCCACGGCGGCGGGACCGGTTCCGACCTCATACGTGGTCCGCGGTCCCAAGTTCCCGTTGGCGCGCCCAAACAACACGCTGATGGTCTTGCCTAAGTCGTCCACGCCCGGATTGACCACCACCAGGTCCAGGTAGCCATCGTGGTCGAGGTCGCCCAGGGCCGGGCTGCGCGGCCCCGGCCCCAGGGCCAGCACCTGCGCCGGGCCGAACGTGCCGTCGCCGCGGCCCAGCAGAAGGTTGCCCGTGTTCCCAACGTTCTGCCAGCCGTAGTTGGCCGTCACCAAGTCGGGCGCGCCGTCCCCGTCCACATCGCCGACCGCCAACTCGCGGGGACCGGCACCCAGACTGAAATCGGCGAGCGCCGCGAACGTGCCGTCGCCCTTACCCAGCAGCACCCGAACGCGCCCATCCGACGAAGCCACGGCCAGGTCCGGTTTGCCGTCGCGGTTGAGGTCCGCCACCGCCCCGCTCGAGGGATCGCTGCCGACCGAGTAGGTCCTTGGCAGGGCGAACTTGCCCAGGCCCAGCGCAAGGAAGACGTGGACCTTGCTCTCGCCCACGATAGCGAAATCCAAGTGCCCATCGCCGTTGAAGTCGCCGGCGCCGAGGATGCGTGGATATTGCGGTGCGGATCCTATGCGAGTGTAGGGGGCGGTGGCCAGATTGGTCCGAGCCGCCACAAAGCCGACGGCCCACTGGGAGTTCACCCCGATGTCCACTCGGCCATCGCCGTCTAAGTCGGCTGCAAAAAGCCCGGTGAGCTCGCCCCCCATCGGATAGACCACCGGCGCCACAAAGGGGCCGGTCAGGCTGCTCACCGCCTCGCTGGCAGGTCGGCGCAGCAGCACGGCCACCGTCCCCGCTTCGTTGGCGCTCACCAAATCCAATTGCCCATCCCCGTCCAGATCCGCGACCGCCAGGCTCTTGGGTCCTCGGTCCACGACATAGTCCAGCGAAGGCTGCGCGAAGGTCCCCCCTCCCAGGCCGACCAGCAGGCTGAGCGTGTTCCCGTCCCACCCGTCCCAGTCCCAGCCGAAGTTCGCCGTGGCGAGATCGACGACGCCATCGCCCGTGAAGTCGCCCAGCACGACCGCCTTCGGGTAGCTCCCATAGCAGCCGACCGGGAAGGGTGCACCCGGGCCCAAAGTGCCATTGCCCTGATTGAGAAAGACCGTGACGCGGTTGTAATTGTCGTTGGCCAAGACCACATCGGGTCGGCCGTCGCCGTTGAGGTCGCCGGCTGCGACCGACTGTGGGTCAGGGTCGATCCCACTATACTCGACGGCCGGCGCGAAGCGGCCGTTGCCCAGGCCCAGCAGTGTGGCCAGCTTGCGCGCATGAGCCGACAGACTCAGCCACGGCCACCGCCTGCGGCCTGCCGCCCACCGCGTAGGTCGGGCAGGGGTCGAACTGCGGGCTCGAGGCCGCCCGAGTGACCACCGTGAGTGCCATCCAACCGATCCCACCGCTCACCACCAACCACACCCAGTCTCGCTTGAGCATAAGCCACCTCGCTCGAATCGCTCCGTACGCCGCATCCGCTCCCCTGTCGCTCGCCTCTGGTTCCCGTAGTCCCGTAGCCCCTTCCGGGCACCATGGTGAGTCACGCGGGGCTTCCCGGGCATGCGCCGGAACGGGCGCTGAGGGGGAGTTGTGCTTGTCGGGGTCAAGCACTGGTTGAGGATCGCCAGTGCCGTCATTGGCCAGGTGCACTTGGGCTCTGCGATGCATGACGGCAAAACGCGCGCACAGGCGGGCATGCGACCCGTTCGGTTGCGCCAGGGTGCAACCCTTGCCAAAACGGCGCTTCGCGGCAAGGCATTTCGGACAGCTCCACCCAGCACCGGGCGGTGCCAAGGCGCGTAGCGGCTTGCTGGCCGCCGAGCCTGGCCACTGGTCCGTTGGTCAGAGGGTTGGAAAAGCTCTCCGGAGCGGGCGCTTCGGCTTGACCGGTTTCAGGAGCTGAGGCAAGGTCCGCCCCTGCTGGCACGACGCGAGCTGGCGCGGCCGACCGCCCGCCGCAACGGCGGGAACAACCACATGACAACCACTCCTCCGCTGCCGCCTGACACCCCACCCGCTCCCACGGGGGATGGCGCCCAGCAGGGACCGGAGCCCGTGCCGCGTCGGCGCGGGCGCCGGCGCGGGCTGACTTCCGAGCAGTCCGAAGCGCTGAAGTCGGACATCCTGCGCCGGCATCACGCCGGCGAGATCGGGTCGGACATCGCGCGCGCGGTCGGCGTTAGCCGCCAGTACGTCCATGCCCTCCTCAAACAGATCCAGCGGGAAGGTGAAGCGGTCACGCTCGCCAAACGCCGCGGTCGGCTCCGAGACAAACCGCTGACGCCCTCGGAAGTGGTGGCGCTCCGCGCTCACATCAAGGCGAGCCAAGACCCGGTGGGCAACCCCCTGCCGACCTTGACGGGAAAGGCGGTGACGGCCTGGTTTAAGCGGACTTTCGGTCGCACCCTGCCGATCTGTCAGTTGCGCCGGTTCTGCACTGAAGACGGACTGAAGCTGGCGCTGGTCCCGAATGCGGACCGGTATGCGGAGGGTGAGCGCGTCGCCACGCTGCCCTCGGTCGTCGAGCCGTCGGGTGCCGCGCCGGTCGTCCAGGCGCCGGTCGTCCAGGCGCCGGTCTTCGAAGCGCCGGAGATCGGAGCTCTGTCCGCCGAACGCAAACGGGGTCGACCGCGCAAAGACGCTCCTCGGTTCGATCCGGAAGAGCTGACCCCTGAGGTCCTGGCCGCCATGGAACAGTCCAACCAGGAAGTGAGGCGGCGGATGGCGGAGCAGGCCCCCTCGCCTCAGCCCACTGCGCCGGTGCGCCTTCCCGCCCCCAAGCTCGGCCGCAACGACCCGTGTCCCTACGATCCGGGGAAGAAGTTCAAACGTTGCTGTGGCGCCCAGGGTGCGAAGTGGTGCTTGCGCCAGGCCGCCGAAACCGAAGCATCGTCCGCCGGGGCTGCGCCTCGCGACGCGGCCGACTCCGAGCCGCCATCTCGAGGCAGCGAGAGCGAGGAAGATCCCAAGACCTGATCGCACCGATCCCACGGCACCCGTGGTTGGCAGGAATTGCTTCGGGGACCATCGTGACGGACGCAGAAGCCGCCGTCGTCGCCGGCCTCGATGTCATCGCCGTCCAAACATGCGCGAGGCCGTCGCCTACCTCGATGTGTCCGACCCTATCTGAGCGCCATCGCCGCCGCCCACATCTCCGAGGCCGTCCAACTCTGCAACCTCGACCGCCAGCGGTGCCGGCATTTATCCAAGGAAGTGATGGTTGGCTACACGGACATTAACCCCCCGGGAAGCGGTGTCTTCTTGGTCCGCCAAGAGTGGTGGAGCCGGCATTTATTCTGCCAGTGTTTTAGTAGTTGACAAGCCCTGCGCTACACGCTGCACGCCCTGGAGGCCGCCACGGGTGAGTTGCTCTGGCAGGACGCGGGTTTCCCCAGGTGGTTCACGGGAGCAGTGTTGGGGCCTGACGAGACTGTCGTCCACGCCAACGGCTCGTCGGTTATCGGCCGCGACATGCGCACGGGAACGGTGATGTGGGAGACCGCGCTGACGAACGAAGTCGGTTTGGGGGAAAGCAGCTTGGGCGTCAAGGTCCTGGCGGTAAGCCCAGACCGTGAAGTCTACGCTCAGGCGCTCTCGGTGACGCACTACGACCCCCCCGAGTCGCTGGGGCCCGGGGCAGCCTGGCAGGCGGTAACCGCAACCTGGTTCGAGCTCCCCACCCAACCGTGGCCGCTTACCCCCGCTGAGAGGCCCCAGTTCTTTCTGCCTTCGGCGCGAATAGCGATTCTCTTCCTCTGCGCGTTACGCCCTCTGCCCGCTGAGCCCGTGCCTGACTCTGAATCTCGGCACAGGAGCGCCCAGCGCCCTCAATGCCTTGGGAATACAGTACCTATATCAATACCCAAATAAAGGGTCGAGACGACCGCACCTTGTCCGCTCGTGCGGACACCGGCGAATTGCTCGCGCGTCCAACCGCAATCGGTCATCGACCGCAGCAGTGTTTGAACTTCTTACCGCTGCCGCACGGGCAAGGTTCGTTGCGCCCGACTTTCTTCGGTGGCTGCGGGGCCTGTGCCGCAGTTCGGAGTTTGTGCGCTCGCCTGGCGTTCCGGTGCAGTTGGCGCAGAACTCGTTGACGCCGCTTTAGCCGGACTTTGAGTTCGGGATTCGCAGCTTGCAGCGCGGCGAACAGGTCCAGCTCGGACGGCCAACCGCGTGGCGCTGTCTTCCTCACCTTGATCGAGCCCGTTGTGTAGTCGAAGCTGACGGACGCTAGATCCTTCTCTTTAACCACCACCTTTGGCTGTCGGGCGATGTTGCCGGGTACTTTGGCGATGTCCAAGTAAACCTCCTGGCAACTGCAATCCGGCCTGGTGCAATAGCGTTCCAAAACGGCCCATGCGCTGCCGGCCTTCTCGAACGAAATCGTGCGCGCGTGTGGAAAGACCTCCTGATATTGCATCATCACACTTGGGTCGGCCAACACCTCCTCAGGAAAAGCTGCCTCCAAATCGCCAGCATTCTCAGGCTCGGAATGATCCGCCTTGTCCGATCGATAGACTTGTGCCGCCAGCTCCCAGTCCTCCGCCGTGATGCGTGAAGCCAGTCCTTCGCCAAGCCGCCGGTCGCTGTCCTCCGTCGGCAGCCCGCAACCAACTCGACGAGCTTCGATGTCCAACCGCAAGTGGCGGGTCGGCCCGGACGAACCCGAGTCAGACCAGGGCCGAAGCCATAGCTCGAGTACCCGGCAGTCGCACGCAGGATTTTCGCAACAGCCGAACGCGACCACGTACCGCTCAAGCGCCCCAGAACTCGAAATCACCTCATACAGTTCCCGCCCGAGCGCCGGATCCCATTTCAGGAAGGAAAACCCGCCGCTGCCCATGCCGGCCGAAGCGGGGAGTTCCGTAGCGTCCGACGGAAGATTGGGCGTCGGCATGATCGGTCTGGAGTCTTTGCTCTTGGGCGTGGCGGCAGGAATTCCCCCGGAACCTTCTAGTGCCCGCTGCAATACCTCGAACGGTCGAATCGGCTTCGCGGAGCGATGCTGTTCCATGGCCAAGATCTCGCGGAGTCGCATCGCACGAACCATGTGTTCCGGGCCGTCTTCATAAAACGCCGTTAACCGATGCCGTTCCAGCGGTTCCAGGGTCCGCTCGGCCACCGATCGCACCAGTTCCTCCACGCTGGACGCATCCCAGAACCGGGACTCCCACTCCGAGAACACGAGTTTGGAGTCGTCTCGAAAGAAATCCTCCGGTTTGGGAAGCGGCAGGCGCGGGTCCTGCACCGTCAGGAAATTGTATTCGTCAAAGAATTCGCCTAGGGCACAAGTGCGCGGCACCTGTTGGTCGAAGAACACCAGGAACTTCGTCAGGCGCAATGTCGACCGGACATAGACATGCAGCCCGTCCGATCCGACCCAATAACAAGCAGCCAGAACCACCGGTTGCCGTTCGGGTGAGACCTCCTCGTAGGCTTGCGGAAAGCCCATCGCCTTGGCTTCAAACTCATAGTTCCACGTCCAGCGCCCCGATGGCTCTGGCGTCATGCAACGAAGTCCGCGAAAGGTCGCTAGCACCCTCGCGCGGTCCGCCACCCGATAAACGATGCGCGCGGGCAGGAACAACTCGTTCGTTGTGGTCATCACCAGCGGTCGCTTTGGCTCATTCATATCACCGGGTTCGAAGCCGCCATCTTCGGTGACTGCCTCCATCGAATCAACACGCGAGTCGGCGCGGTCGCGGGGAGTGCTCTCGGGCCCATGGCCGTCGATCCGGACGTTCATTGCCAAGGCATTGGAGCCAAAGCTGGTCGACACCGGCAATGAATGGGTGCGGGGCAAAGGTTGACCTTGGCCCCGGGACGCTGAACAGTACCTTGAAACAAGCAGGACAGGTGGTCTGAAGTTCCGAGGAAAGTTGGGGTGGCTGACGGGATTTGAACCCGCGACAACCAGATCCACAATCTGGGGCTCTAACCAGGCTGAGCTACAGCCACCAACCGTGGGCCAAGCTAATTTTCACGCGCGAACCCGTCAATAGGTTTTCCGTCGAGGTTTTCGGCACGGGCCGAGCAACCGGCGGCTTGCCGCCCACAAGTGTCCCGCTCACACGCCGCCAACTCCCGTTCACCCCCGATTCCCTTCGATTCGCCACAACAGCTTTCAGGGCGCGGACCAGGATCGGTAAAAGCTACCGTACATCTTGATCGGCAGTGCCTTACCGTTCCACAGCCGGGGCTGAGAGCGGCAGGGCTAAGCCCTCGAACTCGGGGGCACGTGGGCGAGCGCGAGCTGGCCGCAAACTGGTTGAGGTACAGGCGATGAAGCAACTCTGGAATCCGTGGGTTGGGTGGTTGGGAACGACCGGGCTGGGGCTGGTCTTGGCCGGCGCGCTTGTGGCCTGTAAACCCGAGCCCGCTGTGGACGGCCGACCGGTGGGCAAGCCGGGGGCGGGTGCCGGCGACCATGGGGCGCTGGTCGTGGCGGGGCCGATCCCAGCCGGGCCGAACGACGCGTTCGAGGAAGTCGCGGCCCGGGCAGGGCTCGCCTTTGTGCACCAGTTCTGCGACACGCGGATTGCAAACATCATCGAGTCCAACGGCGCCGGGGCGGCCGTTTTGGACTTCGATCGGGATGGTTGGATGGATGTCTACCTCGTCAACTCGGGGCCGCTCGACGGTGTGACCCACCATGAACCCGGCACCGCCCGCGAGCCGAGTCGGCTCTACCGGAATCGAGGCGACGGCACCTTCGAGGAGGTGACCCTGAAGGCGGGCGTGGCCGGCCGCGGCTATGGCACGGCGGCGGTTGCCGCCGACTACGACGCGGACGGATACCCGGACCTGTACGTGGTGAACGTGGGGAAGAACATCCTGTACCGGAACCGGGGCGACGGCACCTTCGAGGAGGTGACCGACCGCGCCGGTGTCGGCGACGCGGGGACGGGCATCGGCGCCGTCTTTTTCGACGCGGACGGCGATGCGAAGCTGGATCTTTTCGTGGCGAACTACCTCACCTACGACCCCAACTACAAGCTGTACTACAACCCGGACGGCTACCCGGGGCCGCTGTCCTACAGGTCCGAGTTCAACGTGCTGTATCGGAACCGAGGCGACGGCACCTTCGAGGACATCAGCGCGCGCGCGGGTGTGCGGCTCGAGAACAGCCGGGCCATGTCCGTGTGCGCCTTCGACTTCGACCAGGACGGCGACGCGGACCTCTACATCTGCAACGACGCGACGCCGAACCAGTTGTTGGTCAACGACGGCCGAGGCCAATTCAAGGACATCGCCCTTCAGGCGGGCGTGGCCTTCAACGCGTTGGGGGAGGCGGCTGGCTCGATGACCGCGGCAATTGGCGACTGTAACGGTGACTTGTTGTTGGACATTTTGGTGTCGCGCCTGGGCTACGGCTCGCTCTACCTGGCCAAGACCAATCGCCTCTTCGAAGACCGCATGATGGCGTCGGGTCTGGGGCAGTTGACCGCCGAGTTCGTGGGTTGGGGCAGCAATTTCCTCGACTTCGATAACGACGGCGATCTGGACATCCTGGTGGCTAATGGCGATGCGCACCATTTGGTGGGCTGGGAAAGTCTCTTACTCGAGAACACCGGCGCCGGCAATTACACGAACGCACGAGAGAAAGGCGGCGCCTTCTTCGACGCCCGCCTGCGCAACCGCGGCAGCGCACTCCTCGACTTCGACAACGACGGCCGCCTGGACCTGCTGATCACGGGGGTTGGCGATCGCGCCTTTCTCTTGCACAACCGTCTGGCCAACGGGCACCACTGGCTCATGCTCGATCTTGAAGGTGTCCGCGGCAACCGCGAGGGTTTCGGCGCCCGGATCACGCTGACCGCTGGATCCCAGCGATACTACACCGAAGCCCGCTGTTTCGCCGGCTTCCTCGGCTCGTCCGATCGCCGCCTCCACTTCGGCCTCGGCCAAGCCCGCGTCGTGGATCAGATCGAGATCCGCTGGCCCAGCGGGACCGTGCAGCGCCTCGAACAGGTTCCCGTCAACCAGATCCTCAAGGTCAAAGAACCATGAACGAGTCGGTTGCCCATAGCTCGGCTCGACCGCGGCAGCCAGCCGGGCGCATCGCGCTTGGGCTCGCCGGGTTGGTAGGGCTCGGGCTCTTGGCTGGCGGTTGCGGCCGGTCCGTGCCCTCGGGTTCGCTCGTCCTTGCTCAAGTGCCGGTGGCGCCCGGCGCGTCGGCCACCGCAGCGGACGTCCTGGATGAGCGCTACCCTGCTGGCAGCCGGGTGCTGTTGGTTTCTCCGCCCTTTGGCCCAGACAACCTGCGCGTGCTGTCGCGGGGTCTGGTGGCTGCGGGAGACCCGGTGGTCGCCCCGGACGGCCGGCGAGTGATCTTCGTGGGGAAAATGGCTCCGGGCCAAGCCTGGCAGATCTACGAGGGGCGGCTGGGTGGGCAGCGGCCGAAAGCCCTGACGGCGATGCCGGGGGGTGCGATGCACCCGGCCCTGATCGCGACCGATGAGATCGTCTTTAGTTCGCCCGTTCCTAAGCTGGGCGAGATCTGGACGGCCATCGAGCCGGCGGCCCTGTACGCCCGAGACCACGCCGGCCAGGCGCGGCGACTGACCTTCGGCAGGCGCGCGGCCGTCGAGCCCACCGTGCTGCAAGATGGACGGATTCTGTTCGTGTCGGCCCGGGTCGATCCCGAGGAGGGCAAGGCGCCGAGTTTGGCCTTGTTCACCGTGAACAACGATGGCTCGGAGGTCCTGGCCTATGCCCTGAACCGGGACGGCGCCCCATTCGTTCGTCGGCCGCGTGAGTTGCCCGGAGGACTGATCGGATTCCTGGCCAGCGAATCCGAGCGCGAGCACGCAACGTTGCGCGCTGAAGCCGTGCGCAGCGCGCGACCGTTCGCCTCGCGCACCAACTTGTTCCCGGGCGCCGTTGCGCCCTGCCGTTCCCTCGAGCCGGGCGCCGACGCGTCGCTGTTGGCCTGTTTCGAGTCGCGCGGCGCCGCGGGCAGCGAGAACCGAGGCTCGTTCGCGGTGTACCGCATTGCCCCGGGTGAGACCGCGCCGGGCGAATTGGTGTTCGACGATCCCGCGTGGCATGAGGTCGAGGCCACGCGCCTGGCCGCGCGTTCTCGGCCGATGGGGCACATGTCCGCTATGAACCCCGAGCGCGACACCGGCATCCTGCTCTGCCTCGATGCCAACTTCACTCGGGTGCGGGTCCCGGCGGGGCAGCCCGCGCGGACAGCGGAACGCGTGCGCGTGTTGGCCGCTCGGCCGGCGGGCGGCAGTGAGGCCCTGGGCGAGGTGGTGTTACAGTCGGACGGCTCGTTCATGGCGGAGGTGCCTGCCGACACGGCGCTAGGCTTCGAGAGCCTGGATGCGGAAGGCCAGGTGATCCACCGCCTGGCGCCTTCGATTTGGGTGCGCCCCGGGGAGAACCGGAGCTGCGTGGGTTGCCATGAACCTTACAACCGCTCCCCGCGCAACGCCCGCCCGCTCGCCGTGGGCCTGCCGCCGGCGCGGATCCCGGGACCCAGCCCCGTCGTTACCCAGACCACCCCAACCCGATGAAACGCCGCGGCTACATCGCCCTCATGTTGGCGGCCCTGATGGGTTCCGCGGGTCTGGGTGTGGGTGGCTACTTCTGGTCGGTGGGCCATGTGCGCCGTTGGACGGGCCGTCCCGAGCTCGGCTACGTGGGCTGCAACCACTGCCACTTCGTCAGTCTCGAGAAAATGCCCTGGTCCCACCCCCGCCCCCGCCACGCCGCCCCCGCCGGCCTGGCCGTCACTCCGGATGGGACCCGCCTTTTTGTTGCGTTAGACGATCGCGACGAATTGGCCGAGGCCGATACCGCCACGCGCAAGATCACGCGGCGTGTGGCCGTGGCCGGCGGTCCGTTCGGGTTAGCGTTGGATCCGACCGGCGAACGCCTCTACGTCGTTTGCCGCGACGCCGACCGCGTCGCGGTGCTCGACACCCGCGACCTGCGGGAACTGGACTCGATCGAGGTGGGGACCGCACCGGTAAGTATCGCCTTTGGCCGGACACCGGCCGGCGACCGTTTGGTGGTGGCCAACTCGATGTCCGATAACGTCTCCGTGTTGAGCGTCGCTCCGCTCGAGGAACTCGCCCGCCGCGAGGCGGGTCGGGAACCGTACGCCGTCGCCCTGGCCGCGGACGCCTCGGTCGCCTACGTGGCCAATCGCTTGGCGATCCCGGCCGATTACCTGTCCCGGCCGGACGCCGAGTTGACGTTGATCGACCCGGCCGGCGGCCGCATCTTGGCTCGCCACCCGCTGATCTCGGCCCATTTGTCCGAAGGCGTGGCAGTCGTGCCCCACCGTGGCTGGGCGCTCACGCCGCTGATTCAAGTGCGCAACTTGGTGCCCATCACCCAAGTGGTCCAGGGGTGGGTCATGTCCACCGGCTTGGCGGTCTCCCAAGGGCGCGACGCCGTCACCCAGGTGCCGCTGGATGAGGCCAACGCCTTCTTCGCCGACCCCGCCGCTATCGTCGTGGACCCGGCGGGCCAACGCGCGTATGTGGTTTCCGCCGGGAGCGACGCCGTCTCCGTGGTCGACCTCGACAAGCTTGGCCATTGGCTGGCCCACGCCGATGCCGCCACCCGCCAAGACGCCATCCACGATCTCTCGTTGGCGGCCGAGTATGTCGTGGCGCGGATACCGACGGGCCGCAACCCGCGTCACGCGGCTCTGAGCCCGGATGGCCGGGCGTTGTTCGTGTCCGAACGACTCGAGGACCGCGTGTTGGTCGTGGACACCGCGAGCCTGCAGCCGCTCGGCCATATTGTCCTGGGCGATGGCGGCGCAGCAGATCCCATCCGCCGCGGCGAACGCGTGTTCACCAAGGCCGCCCACACCTTCCAGAACCAGTTCTCTTGCCGGTCCTGCCACCCAGACGGCCATGTGGACGGGCTTTCTTACGACTTCGACGGCGACGGGATCGGGGATAACCTGCTGGATAACCGGACGCTGCAGGGCGTGGGTAAAACCGAACCGTTCAAGTGGATCGGCAAGAACCCGAGCCTCGAGGTCCAGTGCGGTCCGCGGTTCGCGCGCGTGTTGATGCGCACCGACCCGATCCCGCCGGCGGACCTGAAGGATCTGACGGCCTACCTCGAATCGCTGCCGCCGCCGCGCTGGGAACGCAAACAGCAACTGGAACTGACCCCCGCCCAGGAACGGGGCCGCCGGCTCTTCTTCGCCACGGTCACCCCGGCCGGCCAACCGATCCCGCGCGACCGCCAATGCCACACCTGCCATCGCCCGCCGTTATTCACCAATCGCCTGCTCAGTTCGGTGGGGACCAAGGCGCCCACGGATGCCACCGACCAGTTCGACGCGCCGCACCTGTTGGGGATCGCCCATTCCGCGCCTTATCTCCACGACGGCCGCGCCAAGACCCTCGAAGAGCTCTGGACCATCTACCAAACCAACGACCTGCACGGCGTCAGTAGCTACTGGAGCAAACATATGCTCAACGATCTCATCGAATACCTCAAAACCTTATGAACTCTGCTCCCCCAGCCCTCCGCCCCTTTGCCCTCGCCCTCGGCCTGGTCGCCCTCGTCGCTTGGCCGAGCCCGCCCGCCGGCGCGGCCGCGCCGGCCGACCATTCGCCGTTGCCCTTCCCCCTCATCGAACGGTTCGAGAACTACGGCCAGGCCGAAGGCATGCCGTCGGCCAAAGTCCACTCCGTCTTCAAAACCAGCGACGGCCGGCTGTGGGTGGGCACCTGGAATGGCCTCCTGCTGCGTGAGGCCGACGGCCGGTTCCGCCGCATCGGGCCCGAGGACGGGCTCAGTCACGAAATGGTATTGTGCCTGGCCGAGGACCCGACCACCGGCGATCTCTGGATCGGCACCATGCGCGGCCTGACGAAGTACAGCGGCGGCCGCATCACCGCCTACACCCAAACCAACAGCGGCCTGCCCAACAACGTGGTCTACGGTGTGGACGTCCTAGGCGACACCGTCTGGGCGGCCACCGCAGCCGGGACCGGCGCCCTCAACCTCAAGACCGGCGCCTGGAAACTCTATGACCATACCAACACCGTCATGCACGAGCCGTGGTGTTACTCGATCAAGGGCGCCCAGCACCTGGTCTACATCGGCGTCTGGGGGGGCGGCATCATCGAACACGATCCCAAGCTCGGTTCGTTTAAGGAATACCGCGATCCGGACCGCGACTTCCACTACGACCTCGTTCCCGACGACGGCCCGATCAACGACATCACCTCCTGGTTGAGCTGGGAAGATGGCGTGCTCTGGCAGTGCACCTACTTCGGCTTCTCCCGGCGCGATCACCGTGGCTGGAAAACCTGGATCGAGGGCAAAAGCCCGTTGCTCTCGAATTTCACCCAATTCGTCTGGCCGCACCGCGGCGTGGCGTGGATCGGCACCGACCGCGGCGCCTCCGTGACCGACGGCAACGCCTGGGCCAACTACTCGCTCACCGATTCGGGCGAAGGCCTGATCGAGGTCCATCGGCCTAACCAACCGGTCGAACGCCGCGTCCTGGCAACCGCCCTTGCCAACGGGTTCGTGCTCGGCATCCACGTCGACGATCGCGAAGCCTGGTTCGCCACCTCGCGCGGTTTGAGTCGCGGGGTGTTCGCCGCGGACAATCCGTACCAAAGACCCGCCACCGTGGCCGAGGTCCGCTAACGCTAAGGCTCGCGCCCCCGCCTCATGTGCACTCACTCCTTCCGCCACCGAAAAACCGGGTCGCTTCGCCCGCCCTTGGCCCTCGCTCCCATGAAAACTAGCTTAAGAGATTTGAGATTTAGGTTGTTGGCTCTCGGACTTGGTAATCTGAGAGACCTGGTGCGCAGATTCTCGCGAGCAGAGCCTGCCCTCGCGCTGGTCCTCGCTTTCGCCGCCGCCCACTCGCTCAGCGCGGCTGGCTATGGCTATCGCGAGAAGCCGGAACCGCCGGCCAACCCCGAAGCCACCCTCAGCCCGCCAGCCGGGCTACCGCCGGGTGCTCCGCCAGGCACCAACGCCCCCGCCGATCCCTACCTTTACTACGCCAACACGCCCGACGAGATGATCCCCTTCCGGAACATCGAACCTTACTTCCGGTACTGGACCACGCGACTCCCCTTTCGCGGGCCCGGCCGCGACTACCCAGTCTCGCCCGGCCTCGAGTCGCTCAAAGTCGGCCTGCTCAGTCCCGCTTCGTACGGGCCGGAAGGCGCACGGGGGGAGCGGACCCGGCACGGAGTCGAGCTCGCCTTCGAGGAAGCCAACGCCGCGCGCCGGCCCGGCGAGTTGCCCTTCGAACTCGTCTACCGCGAGGACTCGCCCCAGTGGGGCAGCGCGGCCAACATTGCCGTCGAGTTTGCGGACGAAGAAGTCCTTGGGTTCTTGGGCACCATCGACGGCGACGCCACGCACGTCGCCCTGCGTGCCACCCTCAAGCTCGAGATCTACATGATCAATACCTCGGACCCTGACCCCACGCTCACCGAGACGCAGATCCCGTGGCTGACCCGTGTCTTCCCCGACGACCGCCAACAATGCTTCCGCCTCGCAGACCTCGTCGTGCGCCGGCACGGTTGCCAACGCATCGGCGTCTTCCGCGAAAGCAGCCGCCCGGGCCGCGTTGGCGTCATGCACTTCAACAACTACATCCGGCGCCTGGGCTTCCCGCCCGTCCAACATCTCTTCTTTAAGCCAGGCGATCGGGATGTCCGCCCCCAAATCGAGGCCCTCAAAGCCGCCGACCTGGACGCCATCCTCTTCTACGGCCAACCCGAAGATGTCGGCCGGTTCGTCCGCCAGTTCCGCGCGGCCGGTATCCAGGCCAAGTTCTTCGGCTTCGACCGCCTCAAGGAGGACAGCTTCAAAACCCATGCCGGTGACGCCGCCGAAGGCACCATCATCACTTACTTCTTCAACCCACAACGAACCGACCCGCCCTGGATCGAGTTCGTCGAGCGCTTCCGCAAACGCTGGGGCCACCCGCCCGATGTCTACGCCGCCTACGGCTACGACGGCGCCCAAATGATGATCCAAGCCGTCAACCACGCCGGCCCTAACCGCTACCTCATCCGCGATTACCTCGCCAACCTCGACACCTACGACGGTGTCACCGGTCACATGATCTTCGATGGCCGCTGGGATAATATCGTGCCCATCTCGCTCGCAGAGTTCAAAAACGGCGCCTGGCATTTCCAACCCGCTCCGCCGATCACCCCCCTCGAACAACAGAAACTCTCGCAGCGTTAGCCTAGCCCTACCCACCGCCGCCGCGTTGCGACCTACAGGCCCATTCGCCCGCCGTTGGCTTCGCGCCGCAACCCTCGCCCTTGCCCTGGCCGGGGTCGCCTCCCCGCAGCCAGCCCCCAACCGCCCGCCCCTCAAGCTCGGCCTCCTCCTGCCACCCGCAGAACCCGAGGCCCAGAGCATCCGGCGCGGCGCCGAACTCGGCCTCGCCGCTGCCAACCGCGAGCCTGGCGTGCCCCTCGATCTGGTCGTGCGCGGCCAACCGGGACAGTGGGGAACCGAGGGCGATGACGCCGTCGTGCTCGCCTTGGACGAAGGTGCCGCGGCCCTCATTGCCCCCACCACCGGCGCCGCTGTGCACCAAGCCCTTCAAGTCGCCGGCCGCACCCGCCTCCCGGTCGTCTCTCTCTGCTCCGATTCATCCGTCACCAGCGCCGGTCTGCCCTGGGCGATCCGCATCGCCCCGCGCACTGACGCCGAGGCCGCCGCCATCTTCGCCGTCCTCCGTCACCCAACCCGACCGCCCCGCTGCCTGCCCGCCGTCCCCACCGACCGCCCCGGACGCGAGATTCTCCACGACCTCGAGACCGCCGCAGCCACCGCCACCCCCGATCTCCAACTGCTCAAACCCGTCCACGTGCCGCCGCCCGCGGAAGACCTGGGCGCACTTGCCCGAGACGTTCTCGCTGCCAACCCGGATGTTGTCCTGCTCTGGCTGGAGCCGGCCGCCTCTGGCCGCTTCGCGCGCCAACTCGCTCAACTCGGGTACCGCGGCCGCCTCGCCGGCCACAGCCGCCTCCTCGCCCCTTCGTTCTTCGCCGCCTTGGGCACGGCCCTCCCCGCCCGCCGCTGGGTCCACGGACTCCTCGTCCCCGCCCCCTTGGCCGCAACACGCTCGAACCCGGCGCGTGACGATTTCCTCAGGGCCTGCTCGGCGCCACTCGCGCCGCCTACGGGCGAAAGCGCCTCGCCGTTGAACACACCCGCGCCCTTCGACCTGGGCGCCGCCCTCGCCTACGACGCCGTGCGCCTGCTCGCGGACGTGCTGCGTCGAGCAGGGGAGCGCCCGCCCTATCGCGAATTCCCCCTCCAGCACACGATGCCCGGCGCCACGGGGCCGCTGGCCTTCGACCCCGCTGGCAACCGCCAATGGGAACTCGAAGTCCTCGAATGGCGCCCGGACGGGGTCCGCGTGGTTCACCCCCAGCCCCGCCCCTAACACCGCTAACACTGGATTCGTAACCCGAGCCGCCGCGGGTCGCGCCGCGGCCGCACCGGCCACTCACCCGCGCGGGTCTCCATTCCGCCCCTGGACCGGCGCTGTTGGCACCCATTGGCTGGCCGGGAGTCCGCCTAATTTCGATAATAGCATGTCGAGTTATATTCGTAATTCGGCTTTACTTTTCAAGCCAACCTAATAAAGTTGATCCCGGTCAAAGAACCGGTCGGCCCAGCCAGGTAGGATCGCAACCGTTCGGACCTGAGCTTGATGGAGGCCGCTATGAACGAGAGCAAAACCGCCGTAACGCGACCGCTGCGTGCGGGCTGGGGAACGGGACTGGCGCGGGTCAGCATGGCCCTGCTGGTGTTCGAGGCCGTGTCCGGCCTCGCCATCGCCTTCGGCCCCTTCCACGCCGCGATCCAGTGGAGCGTCTTGGTCCACACGGTGGTCGGGGCGGTGAGCCTGCTACCCCTGGCCGCGTATGGGGCGCGGCACCTGGCCGATTACCGCGGCTACGCCGCCTCGCAAGCGACGGTGCTCGGCTACGTGGGCCTGGCCGCCTTGGCCCTGTGCGCGGCCTCGGGTGTGGTTCTGACCTGGCAGGGAGCCTTCGGGATTCGCACCGCCGCCGGGTGGCGCACGGTGCACTTGGTGACGACCCTCGTCGGCCTGGGCGTGTTGTTGCCCCACGTCGTGCTCGCCTATGTGCGGGCTCGGCGCGAGGGCCCTAACCCGGCCATCAAGCGCTACTTCTGGCTGACTTTCGGCGGGACGGCCGCGGGGTTGGCCGCGGTGAGCGGCCTGACTTGGCTCTACTCGGGCACGCGTTACCTGAATGAGTTTCCCGAGGACTACAGTTACTTGTACGGCACCAACCGGCCGTTCGCCCCCAGCCTCGCCCGCACCGCTACGGGCGGAGCCTTCGCCGCCCATTCCCTAGCTGGCTCAGACTCATGCGGGACCGCCGGGTGCCACGACCAGATCCTCGAGGAATGGAAACCCAGCGCCCATCGGTATGCGGCCATGGACACCGTCTTTCAAGGCATCCAGAACGTCATGGCCCAACAAAACGGGCCCGAATCGACGCGTTACTGTGGCGGCTGTCACGACCCGATCTCGCTATTCTCCGGCACGAAGAACATCTTCGTCGAGAATCTGACCGGACTGCACGGCTACCAAGAAGGCGTCTCCTGTCTCGCCTGCCACGCCATCCACGAAACCGACGTCAAGGGCAACGCCAATTACACCGTGACCCAACCCCGCGAATACCTCTGGCAATGGCAAACCAACGGTTGGGGTCGCCTGGCGCGCGACTTCCTCATCCGCACTTACCCGGCCGAACACAACCAACTCAGCAAACGGATGTTCAAGAAACCGGAGTATTGCGCCGCGTGCCACAAGCAATTCATCGACCAGGAAGTCAACCGCGTCGGCTGGGTCCAGCTCCAGAACCAATACGACAATTGGGCCGCCAGCCACTGGAATCAGAAGGGCGACGCCACCAAAACCCTCGAATGCCGCGAGTGCCATATGCCCCTGGTCCGCTCCCACGACCCCGCCGCCGGCGACGCCGCCGACTACAACCGCCGCCCCAACGACGGCCAACACCGCAGCCACCGCTTCATCGCCTCGAACCAACTCATGCCTAAAGCCCTCGGACTCGAGGGCTGGGAAGAACAAGTCCGCTTGACTGAGGAATGGCTGCAAGGCCGAACCGAGATCCCCGAGATCGCCTCCAAATGGGCCCAGGGCCCCATCGTCAAGCTCGCCCTAAGTACCCCCGACTCGGTCGCACCAGGCGAGAGCATCCCCCTGCGCGTCGTCATGGCCTCGAACAAGGTTGGCCACGACTTCCCCACCGGCCCCCTGGACATCATCCAAAGCTGGCTCGAAGTCCGCGTCACCGACGATGCCGGTCGCGAGATCTTCAAGTCCGGCACCCGCGACGAAAAACACTTCATCGAGCCCGGCACCTTCCTCTTCAAGGCCGAACCCGTGGATCAGCACGGTAACCTGATCGACCGCCATAACCTCTGGGAGATGGTCGGCGTGCGGTATCGCCGCGCCCTGTTCCCCGGCTACTCCGATACCGTGCAGTACTCGATTCCCTGCACCGCGGCCCTGGCCGGCGGCACCGATACCCCCAAGGCGGACCGTTGGGCCGGCGACCATAACCTCCCCCTCCCGGCCCCCGATGCGCCCGGTAAGTACCACATCCAAGTCGCCCTCCAATATCGCAAGGTCGATCAATTCCTGTTGAACTACCTCTTCGGCGCCACCAACCAGTTGACCGCCCCCGTCACCGAGATCGCCCGCGCCTCCGCCACGGTCGTCGTCCTGGGTAAACACCAAGCCGCCGCTCCCCACTCCCACCCGGCCACCGTCGCTCTCGCGCGCGAGGTGGGCCGAGCCCAAAGCACCCCTTGAGCACCGACGCCCAACTCCCAACCCTAAGCCCGCGCCGTCGCCGCCTCCGCGCCACCCTCATCGCCCTCCTGACCCTGGGCCTCCTGGGAACAGGCGCAGGCTGGCTCTGGTACCGCACCACTCGCCCGCAGTCCTACCGCCCAGACGAGAAACTCCCCGACATCACCAGCGCCCTGACCTTGCGGCTGCCCGCCGCCGCCCCCAAACCGCAGTTCACCGACGTCACCGCCGCCGTTGGGCTCGCCTCCTTCCGCACCTTCGCCGGCGATCGGACCTCGCAACTCCCCGAAGACATGGGCCCGGGCGCCGCCTGGGGCGACTTCGATAACGACGGTGACGATGACCTCTTCCTGGTCAGTGTCGGCGGACCGCTGGGGGCGCCCCCCGACTCCCTCGCACCGTGCGGCCTCTTCGAGAACCTTGGCGACGGCACCTTCCGACCCGTCGACGGTTTCCCACAGACGCGCCTCTTAGGTAACGGTGCCGCTTGGGGCGATTACGACGGCGACGGTTACTTGGACCTGGTCGTGGCGGGCTACAACACCCTCCGCCTCTTCCGCAACGAAGGCGGCTCCGGACGGTTCGTCCGCGAACCGCGCCTGCCGGACTCGCCCGGGTTCTGGACCGGCGTTTCCTGGGGCGACTATAACAACGATCGCTGCCTGGACTTATACGTCTGCGGTTATGTCCAGTACGAGGAGAACGCCGCCGACCGCGACAAGATCTCGAGCCAAATCGGCACCGCCGTCCCCTTCACCCTGAACCCGGCCTCTTACCCCGGCGGTTTAAACGCCCTCTGGCGCAACAACGGCGATGGCACCTTCACCGATGTCGCCCCCGAACTGGGCGTCACCAACCCCGAAGGACGCAGCCTCGGCGCCCTCTGGCACGATTTCGACAACGACGGCTGGCTCGATCTCTACGTGGCCAACGACGTCTCGGACAATGTCTTCTACTACAATCAAGGCGGACGCTTCGCCGACTTGAGCCATCCCGCCTATGTCGCCGATTACCGCAGTGCCATGGGCCTGGCGGTCGCCGACTACAACCGCGACGGCGATGATGACCTGTTCGTAGGCCATTGGGTCGGCCAAGAAAACGCCCTCTACGACAACCTGCTCATGGACTTGCGACCCAAGCCCAGCTCCGGCCAGCCTACAACCTCGGCTCCCAACTCGGCCGGCCACCCCGCCGCACCGCCGCCAGCCGGCCCGGGACCTCCACCCGCGCACCCACCCAACCCGGCGCCCGCTTCCCGCCAGGTCCCCGTCCGCTTCATGGACCTGGCCGATCAAAAGGGCCTGGGCCAAATCGCGCTCCCCTACGTCAGTTGGGGTTGCGAATTCGCAGACTTCGACGCGGACGGCTGGCTCGATCTCGTCGTCGTCAACGGCAATACCCTCGAAGCCGCCGGGCCGCCCCCACGGAAACTCAAACCCCAAGAGCCATTCCTCTTCTGGAACGAGCGCGGCAGCTACTTCCATAACCTCGCCCCGCTCAGCCCGCCCCTGACCGAGCCCCACGTCAGCCGCGGGTTGGCCCTGGCCGACTACGACCAAGACGGCGACCCCGACATCCTCCTGTCGCACCTGGGTGAAGGCGTCCAACTCCTGCGCAACGACACCCCCAGCGGCCACTGGCTCCAGCTCCGCTTGCGCAGCCGCAACCGCCATGGCGCACCCCTCGGATTCGCCGAGGGCGCCCAAGTCACCGCCTTCCTCGGAGCCGTCCCGCTCCGCCGCACCGTCTTCAGCGTCTCGTACCTCTCGCAGAGCAGCCATACCCTCCACTTCGGCTTGGGCCCAGCTACCCATGTCGACCGACTCGAGGTCCGGTGGCCGGCCGGTGATGCCGCCGTCTTCACCCAACTCGCCGCTAACGCGCGCTACCAGATCACCGAAGGCGATCCCCGCCCCCAACGCGTCCCCTTGCGCCCTGGCGCCGGCCCAGTGGCAGGCGGAGACTCGTCGCCCAACAACCGCAGCCAAAGCCCAGCACCCGCCCAAACGCAGGCCGCAGCCAACCCAGGATCCGCCCCCCGCTCTCCCGCGCTTACCTCAGCCGAGCGCGCTCGAGTGCTCGAGTTCTGGCAGAAACAACGCGCCGCCATGAACGCCATGAAGATCGACCGAGACCATCCGCGCGCCATCGAACTCTTTCGTCAGGCCTTGGCGCTGGACCCAAGTCACGAAGACTCGCTCTATTACCTCGGCCATTGCTTGGCGGCCGAAGGCGATGTGCCGGGTGCACTCGCGCAAATGCAACAACTTCAGCGCGTCAACCCCCACAGCCACCGCGCCTTCCAACAGTGGGGCGTCATCCGCGCCTTGTCCGCCCAGTCCGAGGCCGATCTCGCCGCCGCCGAAGCCGCCCTCGAACAGGCTCACGC
>Ga0194125_10002221_pt1 | contig 32378 bp, 27 predicted proteins | sample TA2KigC250mmetaG_FD_148626 | JGI IMG/M metagenome (GOLD analysis project Ga0194125, IMG submission 148626) | Freshwater microbial communities from Lake Tanganyika, Tanzania - TA2015034 Kigoma Deep Cast 250m | ecosystem: Environmental > Aquatic > Freshwater > Lake | place: Tanzania: Lake...
TTACTTTTCAGAAATCGGGTGCCTGAAGATGTGCGATAACCTGATGCATAATGAAGAGATGCATAAGAGGATCAGGCCGCTGGTTTAAGGATGCCCGTTTAAGCTTATGATGAAATTCCCGAAATATTTATCTATTCAGACCACCTCTCTTTGTAACGCATCCTGTGTCTTTTGCCCCTACCGGGAGATCAGGGATTTATTCCCCGCAAAAATTATGGAGGAGGCCCTCTTCAGGAAGATCGTCGACGAATGCTCCCTTCATCGGGAAGTGGAGAGGATAATCCTCTACCTGAATAACGAGCCGCTGACTGACCCGCGCATTGTAGAAAGGATAAATTACGCCAAAGAGAAGGTCCCATGGGCAGGGGTGCACATTTTGACTAACGGCAGCCTCTTAAACGATAGCCTAGCCGAAGGATTGCTTAGTTCCCGTTTAGACTGGATCGGCATAAGCCTGCATGGGACAGAGCCTGAGACGATAAAAGAGGCGATGGGGCTTGATTACGATTTGACTTTTAACCGGGTCTTAAGCTTTATTGACAAGGCGAAGGCAAAACGCAATATCAGGGATTTTGTAATGCTCACCTTTTTGAGGCATAAGTATCTTACCCCGGAAGAAAAAGACAAGTCTATAGGCTTCTGGAGGAATAAAGGCATTGAGTGGGTCAGGTATTTTGACGGCCCGGTCAGCCGCGCAGGCAATGTTTCGGGCCTGCCTCCGGTGCGGCGCAATAAAATTACCGGCTGTGCTACCATCTGGGCCAACGAGATGATGCACATCGTTGAAGACGGGAATGTGGTCTTATGCTGCATGGACTGGAGAAGGGAAGTGATCCTTGGAAACCTGAAATCCGTCTCCGTGCAGGAGATTTGGAGCTCGAAAGAGTATGCGCTTGTCAGGGATAAGAGGGACGGCAGGCTTGATTCAGGGGCGGATTTTATCTGCAAAAGATGCGAAGCGGCAATACCGGCTGCGGCCGGACAGGTTAAGCCGAAGATGCGTAGCCCCTTTCTCTGGCTGCTCCTTTCTTTTGTATGCGCCTTCACCATTTTTTACATGACCTATTTCTGGGCCTACATGCACCTAAGAAACAGGATCATTTTAGGAGGCAGCAGGAAATAAGCTTAAAAAATATGCAAGAGCGCTTACGCATTCTTATGATCCATCCGCACGATATCTTCTCGTCCGTCGAGCCCTGGACAAGAAGGATCCGCAACCTGGCCAAGGAGTTCTATAAAAGGGGCCATTTGGTCAAGGTGGTCTATTTTCCGTTTTCGGAGCAAAGGCCGGATTGCCGGGAGATGGAGGGCATAGAAGTCATTCCCCTGGAGCGTGTCCCCTCTCCGCTGACCTTTCTGAAGAACACTTTCCGCCTGACGCAGCTTTCACGGTGGGCGGATATCGTGCATTTTCAGAAGTGCCACCATTATGCCGCACTGCCTGCCTCGCTGGCCGCGTTTTTAGCGCATAAACCGTTGCATTACGACTGGGATGACTGGGAAGAGATGATCTGGTACGAGTCCTGCGGCAGGAACTGGCATTCCAAGTTCATCGGCACATCTTTCAAGGTCTTAGAAAAGAGCCTGCCTCTGTTTGCGGATACGGTTTCTGTCGCCAGCCAGCATTTAAGAACCCTTGCGCTTAAGGCAGGGGTAAGAAAAGAGAATATTTTTGATGCTCCGGTAGGCGCGGACGTGGATGAGTTCACTCCTTTTATCGACGGAAGCGCCATCAGGGAAAAGTACTGCATCGGCAATGTGCTGGTATTATATATCGGCCAGCTGCACGGGGCGCAGTATCTGGACCTGTTCTTACGCGCGGCAAATATCGTTTTGCATGAGACCTCCGAAGTGGACTTTATGGTAGTGGGAGAGGGTTTTATGGAGAGGCACTTAAAGGGCGTCGCGCGCGATCTGGGCATAGAAAAAAAGATTATTTTTACCGGGTCGGTCCTGCACCATAAGATACCCGAATACATCGCAGCCGCAGATATCTGTATTGCGCCCTTTAAAGATACTCCGGTGACGCGCTGCAAGAGCCCCTTAAAGATAGTGGAATATATGGCGATGGGCAAGGCAATCATAGCCAGCGACGTAGGCGAGGCAAGGAGGATGCTGGCCGGAGTGGGTATTCTGGTCACGCCTCAGGATATCCACAGCCTCGCAGAGGGCATAATCCGGCTGCTCAAAGACGAAGCCTTAAGAGAGTCTTTGGGGGTACTTTCGCGTAAAAGGGCGGAGAAGACCTATAACTGGTCAAGGACCGCAGAATCCCTGCTTGGGGCATACAAAAAGGCGCTGGGCTAACCGCACAATAGAAAGGCGATGAAAAGAGTCCGAGAGACAACAAGTGATCCGGAGATCCTTTTAGTCATTCCTCCGCCGTTTTTTATCAAGATGCCGCACGTCGGCATCGCGTATCTTTCGACTTTTCTTAAGAGCAAGGGGTTCGGGGTCTTAGTTTCTGACTTAAGCCTGAAACTGCATAATAAAGCCCCTGAAGAGTTTAAACGCTTCTGGAGCGTAGATTTTACGAATTCCTTTTTCCTGAGCGAGATTTCGGAAAAGATCATCAGGGGTTTTGAGAGAGAGCTGAATGATTTCGTGGATGAGTTCCTGAACACGGATATCAAGGTCATCGGTTTCTCGGTGAACATCATCAGCATTTATATCGCCAATTATATTGCCAGGAGGATTAAGGGGAGGGACCCGGAGAGGCTGATAATATTCGGCGGCCCCGGGACTTTTTTCGAATACGGCAGGATGTCCCTCCAGCCTTCTTTCGCGGACATATACGTCATAGGAGAAGGGGAGGTGACTCTTTTAAACATACTTAGGGCGCGCCGCGACAATAGAGGGATCTCCAGCACCCTCGGCCTGCTTCTGGTCAAGGACCTCAGCCGCTATGAGGCCCTGCCACCTCCGAACATCAGAAACCTGGACGACCTTCCCTTCCCCACATTCTCGGAGTTTGACCTTCCCGAATACAATCAGGGACAGGAATATAAGCCGATGCCTTTGCTTTTAAGTCGCGGCTGCATCCGGGCTTGCGCCTATTGCATTGACCATATCATGTGGCCGAAATACCGCTATCGTTCTGCGGATCATGTGATGAACGAGATCAGTTACCACACCACCGATAATAAGGCCAAGAGTTTTGAGCTTATTGACCTGACCTGCAGCGGAAACCTGAAATGGCTTTCGGGGCTTTGCGATCGGATCATTAATTCGGGGATTAAGTTTGACTGGGTAAGTTACGCTATGGTAAGGAAAGAGATGGACTTTGAGCTTTTACTGAAAATGAGGAGGGCCGGATGCAATACGCTTATTTACGGCGTAGAGAGCGGCTCAGACAGGGTCCTTAAGAAGATGAAGAAAAGGTATACCGCCGCCGATGCCGCGCGCCTGCTTCGAATGACTCACGATGCCGGGATATGCACGAATATGAATATCATCGTGGGATTCCCCGGGGAGACCGAAGAAGACTTCGACCTGACGACGGAGTTTATCCAGCAGAATAGGGGTTGTATCGATGAGATCACCAATGTCTCAGGATGTACTTTATTCCCCGAGTCAGAAATGGGGGTCCATAAGAAAAAATACGGGATCCGCCTTGAGCAAGGCGTCGATCCTGTCCTGTTTTCTGATACCAGCGGCCTTAATCAGGAAGGAAGAGGCGAGAGGGTAAGGCGCATGACCGAAATAATAAATGACCTGGGCCTGAGGCGTTCCATTATCAACCGCCCTTCGATAAACCCGAAAGTCAAGGAGATCTTAACGCGCCAGAAGGACGCCGCCGCCTAAAATGAAAGTCATTTTTATTACCAGAGAAGGATTCAACCTAGCCGGCGCAAGGGTCCGCTGCTATCGTTTCGCCGGGCAGCTTAAGAAGCACGGCTTCGATACCGAAGTCCTTTCTTTCTGCGACCATCTGGGCGCGAAAGACGGGATCAATGAAAAAGAGATGGGGCTATCCCAAAAGCTCCTCCATAATCGGGAGGCCTTCATAAGGCTGCGCAGGGAAAAGGACGCCATTTTTTACATACAGAGGTTTAATTACCACACCCTTGCTCCGTACCTTGTGCATCTTTTGCACAAAAACCGGTTCATCCTTGACCTGGATGACTGGGAGATGCGGGAAGACCCGAAATATTATTTTGGCTTTTATCCGAACTCAAAGGCGCATTTTTTCACGCGCCAGATCGCCAAAAGGAGCGCCTGCTGTATCGCCGCCAGCAGATATCTTGAAGATTTTTTGAAAGGGTTTAACCGGAATGTCTTTTATCTTCCTTCGGGAGTAGACCCCGGGCTATTCCGGCCGTCTTTGAACGGGCTTGCGGATGAGAAAATAATTTTCTCCTGGATAGGTACCCTGCATAAAAAAGAATACATTGAGAATATTGAGCTGGCCATGGAGTGCTTCGCTGGCTTAAGGAAAGAATACGGCAGCATTTACTTTGAGATCCTGGCAGACGGAGCCTTTAAAGAGGGGTTGATAAGGGCGATTGAGCGCTTTAACGACCCGCATATCATGCTTAAGGAGTGGGTTCATCCGGATGAAGTCCCGGAGTATCTTGGGCACATCCACATCGGGCTCTTTCCGGTAGCCAGGGATAACAAGTTTAACCGCGCCAAGAGCCCGGTCAAATTATTCGAATATATGGCTTCGGCAAAACCCGTCGTCGCAAGCGCCATCGGAGAACCGCAGGATATTATCCGCGACGGAGACGACGGCTTTCTGGCCGCAACAAAGGAAGAGTTTGGCGCAAAGATGCGGAGATTGATCCGGGACGCCTCTCTTCGCAAAGAAATGGGCCAAAGGGCGCGGCAGACGATCGAAGAAAAATATTCCCTTGCTGTTTTAGGAAAAAGATTATCCGCGATATTAAATCGGTTATGACGCCTAAGATCTCGGTAGTCATCCCCTGCTTCAATGCCAGGGTCTTTATCCGGCCCTGCCTTGATGCCCTCTTGGCACAGGATTGGCAGGGTTTTGAAGTGATCATTGTTGATAACGGCTCGAAAGACGGCACCGCAGAGCTGATCAGGAAAGGTTACCCGCATTTTGCCCTTATCGAGAACCGGCATAATCTCGGTGCCTGTAAAGCGAGAAATCAGGGGATCGAGGCTTCCTGCGGAGAATGGGTCCTCGCCCTTGACTGCGATGTAGTGCTGGAGAAGGATTTTCTCTCCCGGGCCGCGGAAATAATAGAAGGCCTCCCAGGCCGGATAGGGATGGTCCAGCCGAAGGTTTTGCTGCCCGATAAAAAGAGGATCTACTCAACGGGGATACGGCTCTCCGCATTGAGGAGGTTCCATGATATCGGCCGCAATGCCCCTGATAACGGCAGGTTTGACATGAGAAGGCCGGTATTCGGCGCCTGCTCCTGCGCTGCGCTTTACCGGCGTAAGATGCTTGCAGACCTAAGGGAAGAAACCGGTTATTTCGACGAGAGGTTTTTCTTCCTGGTAGAGGATGTGGATGTCTCCTGGAGGGCCAGGAGAAAAGGCTATCAGGCGCTCTACGCGCCCGAAGCCAGGTGTGTACATTCCGGCAATAGTTCGGCCACGCAAAAAAAAGCAAGGCGCTATCTTTGCTGGCGCAACCGGCGCCTGATGATCCGGAAAAACGAAAAGAAAAATATGGCTTTGATAAAAAAGCCGTTATATGTGGTTTATGACCTTCCCAGATTTTTGTATCTGGCGGCAAACGGGACATTCGCCCATAAACCGGACTTAGGAAAACTATGCTAGGAAAGGAGCGGAAGATGAAGATATCCATCGGCCTGTTTTTGATCCCTGTCTTTTTGCTGGGGTGCCTGCAGCCGGCCTTTTGCGAAGTCCTCATTCTGGAAAACGGGGACAGAGTGGAGGGCAGGATAATTAATAAAGACGAAACTATGGTGGAGATAAATGTGAACGGGCTCACCAGATATTATCTTCTCGATGAGATCTCTAAGATAGAAGATTCTTCCGCCGCAAAAGAAGAAGAGCCTCAAGCGGCTGCCGGAGATAAAGACCTGGAGTCGTTACGACTGGATGCGCTTGAGTCCTTTAAGAACAAGGAGTACAGTCAGGCGCTTTCTTCTATCCGGGAGATGTCCGAGATCGCCCCCGATAACCCCGAGCTGTATCTGGCGCTGGGAGTGGTGAAGTATTATCTTTCTCAATATGAAGAGGCAAAAGAGGCTTTCGGCAAGGCGCTTGAGTTAAGGCCCGACAGCCCTGAAGCGTATCTGCTTTTGGGTATCGTAGCAGACGCAGCAGGAGAAGAAGGCCCGGCAAAAGAGGATTTTCTTAAGGCAAAAGTGCTTTTCAATAAATCAGAGATAGACCTGAAGACGAACATGATCGTGGATTTTCTGCTTAAGAAATAAGGGCAGCTCCCGCAAGGCCGGTTATGTACAGAGTTAAAAAAATATTCAAGATCCTATTCGCATGCCTGTTTCTTTTTAAGTCATCCCGCCTGTCGGCTGAGTCCGGGGTTTATGCCGAGAAGTTTAGCTCGGTATCGCTTGCCCTGGAAAAGAAGACCGGGGTAGCGGCAGAGGGCCGGGCTGAGAACAAGGCGGTGGCCTCCGAAGTTTCTTTAGTCAGAGGAAAGGACCTTTATGCGCTGACCAGGGACGCCATCGATTTGATCGGGGGGATGAAGAGCATTGTCAGGCCAAAAGAAAGAGTCTTTATCAAGCCCAATTATATTACCGGAGGCCTGGATGGGCATGATCCGGTAACTAGCGGCGAGATCTCCCATCCGCTGGTGGTAGCTGCGGTAGCCGAAGAATGCCTCAGGGCCGGAGCAAAAGAGGTGATTATCGGAGAGTGGGCAGAGCGCCCGCTTAAGATAAACTTCGCCGGCAGGGAGGGCAAAGAGGGGGCTCAGGTCAGGCGCCTGGTGGATTTACTGAATAAGAAGTACGGGCAGAGAGTCTACCTGATCAATCTTATGGATTATACTACGCATTTTAAACTGGTCCCCTCAAAGACAAAGCTGCGCTTTTTAGCCATTCCGAATATAGTCGCCGAGGCGGATGTGATCATCTCCATACCTTCGCTAAAGACGCATCATAAACCTTCGCCCGTAAGCCTGGGTATGAAAAACTTTATGGGGATCATGCCTTCGATTTTTTACGGCGAACCCCGGCATAAGCTTCATGAGGCGGGCCTGCATCAGGTGATCGTGGACATCAATAAGGCCTTAAAGCCGGACCTGGTGGTGGTAGACGGCAGTTTCGGCATGGAGGGCAGGGGAGCTTCGCTTTATCTGGGCGGAAAACCCGTGGATGTAACCAGCCGCGCCGGAGGATTCATTGTGATCGCCGGAAAAGACCCTGTGGCGACGGATGCTACTGCCACGCGCCTGATAACCAAGAATTGGCAGCCTGCGCCGGAAGACCCCGATCTGGGCACGCCCTGGTATGTGCATCACCTGCGTATGGCCTACAGGCAGGGTTTGGGAAATATAGATAGTTCACGGATCAGTGTCAAAGGAGAAGTGCCGGAGGACCTGAGCATGAACTGGGAAAAATCTGATGACGGCGTCTATCCGGAGCTGCCTTCCGATGAGAATAGATAAAGGAATCTCCCGCTCCCTTGCCTTTATTGCCGGGCTTACATTACTCCCCGCCTGCGCCTGGGCTTCCCTTGCGGTTACGGCGAAAGAGGCAAGAGGCTGGGAAAAGGGCACCCTTACTGCGAGGGGAGCTGTCTTTACCGGCGATGCCTCTAAGACATGCGAGTTCAAAATCAGCGTGCCGCAGCCGGGCAAATACCAGCTCTTTGTCTATGTGCATCATAACTGGCGTAACCGGAAGGCCTTTCCCGAGATCTTTGTAGAGGCACTTGATGCCAAGAACAAGGCGCATAAAGGAAGCCACCTGATAGAGAATATCTGGTATTTGAATAAAGGGTATCCGGGCCGCTGGTTCATGGTCTCTGTTTCGGAGAATCCTTACTGGGTGCTTCCGGAAGGCATGCTTGCCTTAAAGTTCTGGATAGGCGCAAGGGATACGCCCTGGGAGGAAAGCAGGATACCGCCGGAAGGAGAGGTGGCTATTTCCGAGGTCTTTCTTATGCCGGTGCTTGATTCAGGGGAAGAAGCCTTTTCGTCTCTGTTCATCGAACCGCAAAACGGCGAGGGAGACTGGCAGGAGGTCTCTTATCATCCGGCTTACGCCACCGGCCTTATCCGGGCCCGCGCAAAGGGGGCTGTACATATTGTCAGGACCGAGATCCCCGTTTCCGGTTATTACCGCAGTCTGCTCTCGGCGTTTTCTCCGGCCGGTAACCGTATTGAGATGGGAATTGAAAATAACCATAAAAAGCAGAAGCTCCCCTTAGAGTTAAAAGCAACAAAAGAATGGGCGCTGGTAGAAAGCCCGTCGTTTTATCTGGAAAAAGGCCCGTGCGTTTTGACATTTGCAACCGGGAAAAAATCTGAAGTAATGCTGGATTATTGCCTGCTGCTGAGGCAGCCTGATAGAGGCGCGGGAAAATAAGATGTCTGCGAAAAAGAGAATATTTATCCTCATTTTGATCCTGCTTTTTGCCTGCGGCCTCAGGTTCTACCGCCTGGACCTGAGGAGCCTCTGGTACGACGAAGCCTCTCTGGTAAATGCGGCAGAGCAGGAGTATAGCCTGGGTGAAATTTTACGTTTAAGCGTTCTGGAAAAGGCCGGCTTCATGCTCCTCTTGAAACTATGGGCCAATATTTTTCCGGATACAGAGTTCTGCTTAAGGATGCTTTCCGCCTTATTAGGCGCCGGCTCGGTTTTTCTGATCTATAAATTGGGAAAAGAGGTTTTTTCGGATACCGCGGGCCTGGCAGCGGCGTATCTTCTGGCTATTTCGCCTCTGCACCTCTATTTCTCCCAGGAGGTTACCCAGTACAGCCTGGCGGTCTTTTGCGCTACTCTCTCTACGCTCATCTTCTTTAGGATCTTAAAAAAGCCGGCTGCCGGTCTTTATTTATCCTATGTGGCGGTGAATCTGCTCTTGATGCTCACCCAGATGGCCGGCGCATTTATCGTTATTTTGCACAACGTATATTTATTTCTATCGGAAAGAGAGTTTAAGGAAAAAAAGAACTGGCTGATAACGCAGTCTTTGCTCGCTCTCTGCATCGTGCCTCTTTATCTTTTCATTTTTAGAAGGGGAAGCGCAATAAACGATATCAGCTGGATCGCGCCACCTGGCTTCGGCACGCTTTGGGAGACTCTCAAGGCCTTTGTTTACGGAGGGGAGAGGTTAGCGCAGGGCGGGACGGGTTTTAGTATCGGCAGGCAGATCTTTTCCCGGTGGCTCATCCTGGTTTGTGCCGGAATCATCTTTAAGGGCATTTTTTCTTATCGCAAAGCCCCGGTTTCGGGAAAGATCATTTTTCTGCTTGCCTGGGCCATTCTGCCGGTGAGCGCGGTATTTGTTTTCTCCCTCTTGTTCTTTCCGGTTTACGTAGTCAGGTATTTTGTGATCTTCCTTCCGGCGTATATTCTGCTTTTGACGCTGGGGATCGCCAGCTTCAGGAGCCGCCAGGCAAAAGCCGCCATCCTTGCGCTTATCACGGTCTTTACTCTTCCGGCGCTGCGGGCATATTTTTATCCGCAGGAGTACGCCTCCTGGAGGGAGATCGCCTTACGCGTAAAGGAAAACGTCGGCAGCCGCGATATGTTATTTTTCCTCCCCCTTAAGCAGATAGTGCCGTTTGCCTATTATTTTTACGCGCCTGAGCGCGGCTCATTCCGTTCGATCGATAAACACGGAAAAAGAACAGGCAAGGGAAGGCAGGCCCTTTTTGAAGACAGCGGTTATTTCTTTGCCGGTGTCGGGCTGGATGAGCCGGCTGCCGGGATCCTGGAGAACCGCATTTTTCAGGAAGCGCGGAAAGACGCAGGGCGTATATATCTGATAGTCTCTCCGGACTGGCCGGGGGCAAAAAGGGCAGCCTCGGAAACCCTGGCTTATTTTCGCAGCCAAGGCATGGGAGAGGAAAAATCGTCTTTTCCTTATCCGGGAGTAGAGCTTTACATCTACAGTAAACAATAATGAGAAAGATCGATACCGACATACTTGTTCTTGGCGCGGGCTTAAGCGGCCTGGTCGCCGCAGACACTCTCTGCCGTAAGAACTTGAGAGTCACGGTCCTGGAGAAAGAGCCCGAAGTAGGAGGGCTGGCCAGGACCTTTGACTTCTGCGGATTCAGATTCGACATCGGCGGGCATAAGATCTGTTTTAATGGGCAGAGGAATCAGGATTATCTCAAGGGCATCCTGAACGGAGAAGAGCTTCTTAGCATGAAACAGAAAAGCAGGATTCTCTTTGACGGGAAATACATAGTTTATCCGGTAAACTTCCTCTCTATCCTGGATGTGAAGAAGAAGGACCTGGCCAGGATAATCTTTGAGGCGCTGCGACGCGACCGTTCCCTGAAGGCGGACAATTTTGAAAATTGGATCAAGCTGAATTACGGGCCGACCCTCTACAGGATATTTTTTAAGGACTACACAGAGAAGGTCTGGGGCAGGTCCTGCAGTGACCTTGCCAGCGTCTGGGCGGGTAAGAGGGTCGGCAGTAACAGTATTTTCAAGTTTTTAAAAGAGGTCTTTATTCCGGATAGCACGGTCAAAGAGAGGACGCGGAATTTCTTTTTCCCTCGCGAGGGGATAGGCGCCTTCAGCAAGGCATTGGAGGCCAGGCTCAACGGCTCTCGGCAGATCTATAAGAATGTCTCTCTCGGCAGGTTCAGCGCCGAAGAAGGGAAGCTCTCTGCGCTGAGTTTTGCCGCAGGCAATGAAAAACTTGAGGTCTCATTTAAACAGGTCTTTTCCTCTATCCCTATCCGGGAGTTGCTTGAGACGGCAGAGAGGAGTTTCCCGCTTGAATTAAATGGCATAAAAGAGATGATAAAATACCGCAGCCTTATCCTGGTAAGCCTGATCGTGGCAGAGGGGTCTGCGACTGACTGGCACTGGTGTTATATCCCCTCTAAAGAGTTTTCCTTCTCCAGGCTCTACGAACCGAAGTTCTGGAGCTATGATATGGCGCCTTTTAAGGATAAGACGCTACTTTGCGCTGAGGTGTTCTGCGATTACGGCGATCCCCGCTGGCAGATGAGCGATTATACCATAGCCGGAATAGTGGAGAAGGACCTGGTAGCCGCAGGCATACTGCGAGGCGATACGGCGGTCCTGGGCACCTGCGTGAAAAGAGTCCGTTACGCTTATCCCCTGCTTTATTACGGTTATGAAGGCGCCCTGGATAAGGCTAAAGGCCTCCTCTCGGGCCTTAAAAACATCCGCCTTATCGGAAGAAGCGGGTCGCATGCGTATTATGACATGGAGGAGTGTATCAGCGATACGGTTGGTGCGGTTGAATCGGTATACGGGTAAAACGGCTAATACTATGCATAGACTCCTGGTCCAGATAAGAAGACTAACGGCTCTTTGCGGGGCATTTCTTTTCCGTATAAAGGTCCTTGGCGCGCTGTTGAATCTGGCGCAGTATCTTTTTAGCCGGCAGGCCGTTTTATCCGGGCCTTCCTTCCTGCAGATAGAGCCGACAAACAACTGCAATCTCAGCTGTCTCCTCTGCCCCGCCGGAAATAAGAAGATGCTCCGGCCCGAGGGCCTGATGGAGCCGGCCGATTTTAAAAAGATAATCGATTCGGCTGCCGGAAGCCTGGCCTTCATAGTCTTCTACAATCTGGGAGAGCCGTTTTTGCACGATGGCATATTTGAGATGGCAGATTACGCCGCCTCTAAAAAGATCTTCGTAAAGATTAGCACTAACGGCCTTTTTAAAAACGAGGCGGTTATCGAAAAGATAATCCGCTCCGGAATCGATGAACTGCTTGTCACTATAGACTTTGCCGATGCTTCCTCCTATGCCGGATTCAAGGGGCAGGATGCGTTTTATCCGGTGAAGGAAAATATCAGGAAGATGGTCAAAATGCGCAGGAACAACCTCAGGCCTTTTATCAAATTGCAGCTTCTGATGCTGCGCGGCAATGAGAAAAGGATCGGCGATTTTAAAAGTTTATGCCGGGAAGTCGCAGCGGACGGCTTTCAGGTGAAGAAGGTCAGGGTGAATGACTATAAAGGAGAGACCCACTTTGAGTTCCTGTCCGAAAACAGCCGTTTTGTCCGCGTTTTTTATCTTACGGATAAGAAAACAACCAGGGCCTGCCTCAGGCCGTGGTTGTCCGCCACCATTTTCTGGGACGGAACAGTAGTGCCCTGCTGTTTTGATATGGACGGAGATTACCGCCTGGGCAATGTCCGGGACCTGCCGCTTGCGGAGATCTGGAGGGGGCGTAAGTTCCGCGATTTTCGCGCCCCAAGGTTAAACGGCTCAGGCGGACGTTTCATCTGCTCGGAATGCAGTTTCGCTTTTTCCTCCGGGAACTTTGTGCGGGTTTAGCAAGATGAATGAGATAGGCCTTATTTCAATAGTAGTGCCGGTGCATAATGAAGAGGGAAATATCAGGAGGCTCTATGAGGGTATAAAAGAGAGCCTGCAGGCGCTCGGGTGCCGGTATGAGCTGATCTATGTCAATGACGCAAGCAGGGATGATACGCCGGAAATTATCACAGACATTTGCAGGCATGATCCCGCGGTGAAACTGCTTAATTTTTTCAGGAAATACGGCCAGGATGCGGCATTAGCCGCAGGCTTAAGAGAGGCCAGAGGCGAAGTGGTGATCGCTATGGACGGGGACTTGCAGGATGATCCCGGGGATATCCGGCTTTTTCTGCGCGAGATAGAAAGCGGCTTTGACGTGGTCTGCGGCTGGCGCAAAAAACGTTCGATCCGCAATATCTTCAGGCGCGCCATCGCTTTTTCCGGGAATAAGCTGGGGGTATTTTTATTCGGCGTCTCTTTCCATGATTTTAACGCTACCTTCAAGGCCTATAAGAGAAGCGCCATAGAAAAGATCTTTCTTTTTAAGGGCTTCCACCGTTTTATTCCGGTAATGGCGGTTATGGCGGGGCTAAGGGTCAGGGAGATAGAGATCAGGAATAATAGCCGCTTTAGCGGCCATTCAAAATACGGCTATTGCGGATTAAGCAGGGTATTTTCTGTGCCGTTTACTGCGCTTGCCCTGAAGCTTGCGATGTGCCTTTTTAACAATCAGCCGCAAAGGTTGCTTCCCGAGGTGCAGTATAAAATAAAGCCGGCAGGCAGGCCGCATCCTAAAAAGGGTAAGCTCTCCGTAGTGATACCGGTGTACAATGAAGAAAAAGGCATCTCCCGGACCATTGAGCAGTGTATCGGCGCAAAAGAGGAGATACTTACGCGCACCCGCCTTTCGGACCTTGAGATCATTGTGGTCGATGACGGTTCAAAAGATAATACCTTGAAGGTCGCAAGAGAATACGCCTCTTTTTACGGGTTCTCCCTTATTTCTTACGCCAAAAATAAAAATTACGGCGGGGCTATTCAGGAAGGTATGAATGCGGCAGAGGGAGAGTATCTGGCTATCCTTGATGCCGACGGAACATATGAGCCGAGAAGCTTTACGGAACTTTTTAATACCCTGGACAGTCAGGCTGCGGATATCTGTGTAGGTTCGCGTATGAGCGCGGAAAGCCGGATGCCTTTGACCAGGAAGTTCGGCAATATTCTGGCTGCCTCCCTGATCAATCTGGCCAGCTCCACCAAGGTAAGCGATGCCACCAGCGGCATGCGCATCATCAGAAAGCAGGCCTATGAGCGGCTCCTGCCTCTTGCGGGCGGGCTTGAGTTTGGCCTGGCGATGACGCTTAAGGCATTAAGGGAGCCCGGCCTTAAAGTGGTAGAGGCAAGGGTGCCTTATTATAAGAGGATCGGGAGATCAAAATTACGCACCGTTAAAGACGGCTACAGGTTCAGCAGGCTGATTTTAAGTTTTATTTTACAAAACAGAGGCCACTTCAAACGTCAGGCGGAGGCTGAAAGGCATGGCGCTTTTTAAGAAGGCATTATTAATATACCCCCCCAGCGGCCTGTACATGCGCGATGACCGCTGTCAGGCTCCGGTAGTAGGAATGACCGCGCAGCCGGCGCGCCCGCCGCTGGATCTGGCATACATGGCTTCGGTACTGGAAGGATCGGGCTTCACCTGCAAGATCAGCGACTATCCGCAGGAGAGAAGGTCCTGGCAGGATCTGGCCAATGATTTAAAAGATTTCCGGCCCGGGATGCTGGTATTAAGCACGGTGACCCCTACAGTGCAGAGAGACCTCTTCGCCTGTAAGGTCGCAAAAGAGATAGATCCCGCAATCTTGACCGTAGCCAAGGGCGCATATTTTTTGGACAGAGACCGGGAGATCATGGAGCAATTCAGAAGCCTGGATGTCGCCATCAGGGGAGAGTGCGAATCCGCTATGCATGATCTAGCCACGCAGAAGGACTTATCCAAGATTTCAGGCATAACCTACCGTAATAACGGGTCCGTAATACATAATCCTGACCGGCCTTTCCTGGAAGACCTGAACTCCCTTCCCCGGCCGGCCAGGCATCTTTTGAATAACAGCCTATATAGATGCCCTGATACGAAAGAGCCGATTACCGTGATCGAGACTGCCAGGGGTTGCCCTTACGCCTGTATTTTCTGCCCGGTAAAGCAGGTCAACGGAGATAAGGTCAGGACGCGTTCGCCGGCCAGGATCGCGGATGAGATAGAGGAGTGCGTAAAAAGGCATAAGATCAGGAATTTCTTCTTCAGGGCAGATACCTTTACTCTGGATAAGCAATGGGTAATCGGGCTCTGCCGGGAGATCGTCAGGCGAAACCTTAAGGTACGCTGGGGCACTAACAGCCGGGTAGACAGTATCGACGAAGAGATGCTGGCCTGGATGAAAAAGTCCGGCTGCTGGATACTGGGGTTCGGGATCGAGAGCGGGGACCAGGATACCTTAAATAAGATAAACAAGCAGGCGACTCTGGAAGATGCCCGCAGGGCAGTGCGCCTCTGCAGGAGGCACCGGATCAAGACATACCTGCTTTTCATAATCGGCTTCCCCTGGGAGGATAAGGCAAGGGTCCATAAGACAATCGCTTTTTCAAAGGAACTCAAGGGGGATTTCGTTGATTTCAATATTGCCTATCCCTTACCGGGTACGGCCTTTTATGAGATGGCCAAAACGCTGGGTCTATTCAGGGAAGAGGAGATGGCCAGCGGGAATTATATAAAGCCGATCGTAAGGACCGGATATCACACTACCGAAGAGCTATCGAGACTAAGACGGAAGGCCATACTCAGTTTTTATTGCCGGCCGGCATACGTGATGCAAAGGTTATTCGAAAATATCGGCCGTCCCCGTTCGCTTATAAGTTATATAGAAAAGGGATTCAGGCTGTTGGGGGCCGGATAGGAGAAAAAGGAGCAGAAGGATAATGAGGTTGCTTTTTTCGACTACAAGCCACGAATTATTGGGGGTCGAATACCTTTCCGCCGTACTAAAAAGGGCCGGGCATACGACGGGCCTGGCCTACGAGGTGGGGCTTGACGGCACGTTTTATTTTCCCCGCGGCGGAAAGAGGGACCACTCCGGCATCCTAAAGAAAATAAAGAGCTTTAAACCGGATATGGTCCTTTTTTCGACCACGACTAACTTTTTTCCATGGGTGAAAGAAGTCGCCGGCGCCATCAAGGAGCATTATTCCGTTCCGGTTATCGTCGGAGGGATACACCCTACGGTCTGCCCGGAAAGGACGATCTCCGAGCCGGCCATAGATATGATCTGCCTCGGAGAGGGAGAAGAGGCGCTGGTAGAACTGGCAGATAAGATGGAAAGAAAACGCGATTTTTATGACACAAAGAATTTCTGGTTTAAGACGGAAGACGCGGTAATAAAGAATGATTTACGCCCTCTGATCCAGGACCTGGATGCCTTGCCTTTTCCCGACAAGGACCTATTTCATTCAAGCGGATTTCCCATGCAAAGGATATATATCCAGACAAGCCGGGGCTGCCCCTACAGATGCCCTTATTGTTATAACCATCAGTTACAGAATCTGTATAAGGGCGGGGGCAAATACTATAGGCGGCGCAGCGTCAAATCGGTAATAGAGGAGTTCCTCCACTATAAGAATAAATACGGCTCCAGAAGCGTATTCTTCTACGATAATACCTTTAACTACGGCGATGACTGGTTCTGGAGCTTTTTAGATGAGTATAAAAGCCGGGTGGGGTTGCCGTTTTCCTGTTTTGTCCGTCCTGACCGCATAAACCGTGCCATTGCCAGGGGGCTTAAAGAAGCGGGCTGCAGGTGGGTATACATCGGATTAGAGAGCGGAAACGACAGGATCAGGCAGGCGGTCTTGCGCAGAAATATATCTTCGGAGCAGATCAAAGAAGCGGTCAGGATATTCAAAGAGAACGGGATCAAGACGGTCACCTTTAATATGTTCGGCCTTCCCGAGGAGTCTCCCGCGGAGATGCTGGATACCGCCCGACTGAACCTCGACCTGAAGCCGGACGCGGTAGCCACGTTTACCTTCTATCCTTTTCCCGAAACCGACCTGATGCAAAGGGCCGTGGAATTAAAATACGTAGACGATAAGATCTACGAAAAGATAATGACCGGAGAGGGCAGCTGGACAGAGCTATCGATCCTGAACCATCCGCATAAAATAGCCGCCTACAATATAAAGACAATACTTCCGGTATTGAACAAATTGCCCCGCTTCCTGCACAAATATTTTTTGGACCGCTGGATCTACCGGAGGCATTCAGGATTACTGCTTTCTTTTATTAAGATAATCTCCCTGCCTTTTATCCATTCGACATGGGAGACAAAGTCCAGGATAAAGGAGCAGTTTGGCATCTACCTGCACCATTTTACAGCAGCCCTTAAAGGAAAATGGGTTTAGCTAGATTCAGGCCTGCATCGGTCCTCCTTATCCTGGCATATTCCCTTCTGTTAATACTGGGGATAATGCATCATGAGCCCTGGAGGGACGAGGCACAGACGTGGCTGGCGGCGCGCGATTTAAGCATTATCGATAACCTGCGTTACACAAGATATGATGCCTGCCCCGCGCTCTGGAATCTATTGCTGGTACCTTTCGCTAAAGCGGGCCTGCCTTATTCCGCGCAGGCAATATTAAATCTCCTTATTGCGGTCGTAGCGGTATCCGTATTTGTCTTACGCGCACCGTTTACCTTTCTTACTAAAACATTCTTCATCTTTTCTTATTACATAGCCTATGAGTATGCAGTTATTGCCCGGCATTTTATGCTGGCCATACTGCTTATTTTTATAATCATTTCTTTTTATCGTCAACGCTTCAGCCGTCCCCTCCTGTATTCCTTCCTTATTTTTTTGCTTTCCAATAGCAGCCCCTTTGCTTTCTGTTTCGCTTTTCCCTTGGTATTGGTCTATATCTGGGAGCTGGCCAGAGAAAAGAGCTCCCCTTCTATAAATGTCAAGTCCTGTCTGATGGCGGCTTTGATCATGTGTTTTTCCGCCCCTTTATTCCTGCTTCAGGTTTATCCCTATCCCGACAGCCTTCATAGCGCCGTTTTCCACAATATCTGCACTAAAATATCCCCTGCTGCGCCGCTTCTGGCGGTGAAGAACGCATTTTTACCTTTTATAGGCGGCCAAAACCCTGTCCTTATAGTCCTTTCTTTAGCCTGCCTGATCTTTTTAAGTTACCCCATCTTTTTAAGGCCGAGGGCCTCTTTCATCTATCTTTCTTCGCTGGGAGCGCTTTTCTCGGGCTTTATATTCCACATGAGGGGTGAACTTCGCTACGACGGATTTATCCTGATCTTTTTAATCTCGGGGCTGTGGCTTTGCGCGTATTATCCGCCGGGGAAAACCCTGAATACCGCTTTAGAGGGCTCTCTAAAAAAAATACATTCCTTCGTGCTCAATATTTTTCTTTCGTTTCTGGTGGCCTTTTCTATCTATAGCTATTATCTGGAGATCAGATACTATTTTTCCGGTGCCGGAGACATGGCGGCCTTTTTGGTCAGAAATAATCTCACTCAGGATACAGTCGTGGCGCAAAACGGCTTAAGTTCAAGCGCCATACTTGCTTATCTGCCGAAGACCCGGTTCTGGTATGCCGGGCATAAAAGATTTTCCAGCCACTTTATCTTTACTCGGGAAAATTTTTTAGCGAATCATGTCACAAAAGAAGAGGCGATCAGGGAATTAAAAAGCCGTTTTCCCGATTCCGCAGGCAGAGTGCTTTTACTTACGATCGAACCTCTTGAGGTAGGCAGACAGGATGGATTTGAACTTTTACATAGGACGAAAAAGAGAGTATTCAGGGTTGAAGACGAAGTCTTTTATCTTTACAGGTATAAAGGCGGAGATTAGATTTTTTTCTCTACGCTAAGGTAGGCCCCCTCATAGATCAATTCGTACTTTTCTTTCCCGCCCTTTTCCGGCGGACCAAGAATAAGAAAATCCGGCTCTTCATCTGACCCCGCACGGCGGAAGGCCTTGCCGTAACGCAGAAGCAGGACCTCAAAGAGCAAGGCCGGCTCATAAAGCCGCTCTGATTCGGTGAGCCATTTTGGCTGATCCGGCAGGGCCGAGGGCAAAGAGAGGTCAAGTTTATACGCGTAAATCTTTTGTTTATTCCCGCTATTTTTTACCAATATTCTCACGATCTCCATTCTTTCCGAAGCCGGGATGAGCGCAAAGGCATATTTTTTCGGATGCCTGACATCGTAATTGACTGACAAGGCCAGAATAAGCGTTGAGAAGATTATACAAAGAGAACCTGCCACCGTAACAACGCGCATTATCCGCTTGATCCTTGTGTCTGCGGGGCCCCGGATAATAAAATATATCCCGATGGCAGCGGCAAAATTATACAATCCAAGGAACTGGCTGCCGTAATCCGGCCTTTCGCTGAACGGCATGATCCCTATCATAAGCAGCATGAAAAAGGCCAGGTAACAGAGGCCGTAAAGCGAGCCGATCGCGTATCCGGCAGCGCGGTTCTTCCTGAAGTTAAAAAGGCACCACCCCAGTGTCAATAAGCCGAAGAGCGCGCGCACATACGAGAGAAGCCGGCTTAAGAGGATCGTGAGGCCGCTCTGGACCAGGTAATTAGGCGGATCAGGCAGGTGCAGGACCGTACCCGCTGAAGGAGAGAGCAGCAGCCTTATCCATTCCCCGAAAGCAAGGAATATATTTGCGAGCCACAGAAAAGGCCGCTTAGCGATCGATATATTTTCCTGCAGGAGAAAAACAGTTTTTTTCAGGTTGCCCGCGGCTATCCAGGGCAGCCAGACTATAAGGAAGCTTAAGAGTGCCCCCAGGATAAAGAAAGTCAGGCAAGAGCGGCCGACCCCTTTTTTAAAGGCCAGAATAGCAATAATTGCGGCGGACGCAGGTATTAATATTGCCGGGATAGGGTGTATGCCGATAAGAAAGACCGCCAGGAACCCGCTGATCAGAAAATAGGCAGGCCGGGGAGAATATATAGAGGCAAGAATAACGGTCCAGAGCGCCACAACGAGAGTCCGCGCGACATACTGTTCCCAGAGGTTTGCTGCGGTAAAGATTAGCGACATATCCAGGACCAGATACAGGGCTGCGGCGATATATGCCGCGCCGCGCGTAAGTCTTGCGGCCTCGATCCGGCTTAAAGCAACATCCAGGCACAGGATCAGGATTATCGAGTGCGTCATCATCAGCGCAAATGACAGAAGGACCAGGTCCCTGAAAATCGCCACGTAGGGCAGCGCAAACCAGATCATCGCCGGGGGAAAGAGTGTACCGAAAGAAGAGACAGTGCCATGCAGAGGGAGGCGGAAATATTTTAGCGCATAATATGCCTGGCTGTAGATAACGGCCTGGTCAGGCCCCCATATAGCCAGAGGCGCGGTTAAAGCAGAAAGGATGAGGGCGCAAAAAAAAGGCAGGATTAGCCCGCCCTTGGAAGGTATTATTTCAGGGTTCAATCGGGGTCCGGGCATGATTTATACCTCGATGACGCAGCAAACAGGGCATCTTCCGATGTCTGTTACGCAAGAGGCCCACGATAAGCCCCCGCCGAAACCGGAGAGGAGCACTTTCTTTTTTTTGCGGCCGAGTGTGTCTTTCAGTTCCGAAACGAGGGTCAATGGTATGGAAGCTGAACCCGTATTCCCGAACTTCTTAAGCGAGAGGGGAAGTTTCGCCGCAGGGCAGCCTATTTTTTTTGCCAGCAACTCAAGTATCAATTTATTTGCCTGGTGCAGGATAAAATAATCTATTTTTCCTCCAGGCACATTTGCGTAGCGCAGGAGAGAAAGAATGTCCCGGGGGATCTCGCGCAGCGTAAAGTTAAAGACCTCTGCCCCGTCCATAAACAGCTGTTCGTCAGAGCGCACGCTGCCGTTAGGGCGTTTTCGCGGCATCAGGCTCCTGTGCCGGCTCATCCGCCTGTAGCCTCCGGAATCGATCTTGATGATGTTTTCTCCGCTCCCGTCCGAATTGAGCGAGAAGTAAGATTTCCCGAAATCCCCTCTTTCTACCAGGGTGGCTGAGCCCGCATCGCCGAATAATAGAGCGGTCGCCTTGTCTTTAGACGAGACGATCTTTGAAAATGTCTCGCCTGCCAGCAACAGGACCTTCGCGTTTTCCTTTAGATTGCTGGCGTAGGAGAATGCCGCAGACAGGCCGTATACGTAACCTGAGCAGGCAAGGTTCATATCAAGACTTGCCGTGCCCTTTTTTAAACCCAGGCGATCCTGCAGTATCGCCGCAGTTGACGGCTGGCGGTAATCCGGAGTTTGGCTGACGAAAATAAGGACGTCGATAGCATCTTTTTCTATCCCCGCCTCAAGGATCAATCTTTCGGCTGCCGCAAAGCAGAGGTCGGAGGAGCAGGTATTCTTTCCGGCAGACCGCCTTTCTTCTATGCCGGTGACAGAGATTATTTTTTCGACCGCAGCCTTTTTAAAGATCCGCGAAAGGGAGGCATTCTTTATGCGCTTTTTCGGAACTGCCGCCGAGACTCCGGAGATGCCGACGTTATGGAAGGCGAAATTAGGCATATTTTAAGGCCGCTTAGGAACCCGAAGCTTTTTTCTTTTCCAGGGAACCGGCAATAAAGTCTACCAGGGTGGAAACGTTCTTGAACGGGCTCTTTGCGTCAGATAAGGATTTTTCCGAGATCAGCGTTATATCGATGCCCTCGTCGTTCAGCCGCGTTTCGATATCGACGATCAGGCCCATGATCCCCATGGAATCCAGGTATGATTTTGCCCCGAACAACGGCGTAAGGTCATCGATCCGTATATCGGGCTTTTTATTCCTAAGGTTGTCCTTTAGCGCCCCGATGACCAGGTCTTTTATTTTCTTCCGGCCGAAGTTATCCGTCATTTTAAGGGTTGCATCTTATTAGTCTATATGTCCCGGCCCATAAGGCCTCTATCCATTTCAGAAAGAGATTCATCGCCAGAATGAAGTTTTTCGCGTTGATATGTTTCAAGAAATATCCCATGCGCCGGCGGCCGAGGTAAAACCTTAACCACGCTATTTTATGAAACCAGAAAAGGTAGAATCTGCCGACCCCGCTTAAATTGAACGTGGAAGAAAAGTAGTCAAATTGACGGACGGGGGCAAGTCCCGCCGATTTATTCTTTATCCCCTCCCCAAGCTGCGTACCGGCAAAGGGTATGACCATGAAGAAAACGCCCATCGCAAGGTGAGACCTCAGGGCGAAATCCAAAGTCAACTTTAACTCCTCTTTTTTTTCTGTCGGGAATCCCAGCATAAAGAAGCCCGAAGTGGCGATGCCCTGTTTTGCCAGCGCTTTAATCATCCCCTCGGTCTTATCCAGATTTATATTTTTGTTCATCAGCTTCTGTATACGCGGGGATGCCGATTCGATAGCTATGGCCGCCATGACCACACCGGCCTCCTTCATCAGGGCGATCACTTCTTCGTCGAGAAGGTCTGCCCTGAGGCCGTTGGGGAAAAGGATCCTGACCTTCATCCGCCTTTTTATGATCTCCTCAAAAAAATGAGATGCCCTTTCCCGGTCAAAATTGAAGATGTCATCGACTATATCAAACTCATCCAGAGAATATCTGTCGATGAGCTCCTGCATCTCCGCCAGTATATTATCGACGCTGCGCGCGCGGAAGGCCTTGCCGAATATATTATGGCAATATACGCAGCCAAAAGGGCAGCCCCGGGAGGTATAGATGCTCATATAAGGGCCGATACGTAACGGGCTCTGGCGTTTGCGCGTAGAATATTTTCCTACTTCTATCAGGTCCCAGGCAGGAAAGGGGAGAGAGTCGACATCTTCGATAAATCCCCTACTTTGATTTACTCTGACGGCGTCGCCTTTTCTCAGGCTCAGGCCCGGTATGCCCGCGGGGTCAAGACCCTTTTCGAGGGTTTCTATCAGCTCGAAAAAAGTCTCTTCGCCCTCCTGCTGGACAGCGTAGTCTATATCGCGGCATTCCATTGTCTGCTGCGGGTAAGAGGTGCTGTGAGGCCCGCCGGCGATCACCAGAGAACCTTTATGAAGTTCCTTTGCCAGATTTGCGACCCGGAAAATATTCTTGTGTTCAGTGGTAAGGCCGCTTATTCCCACTATATCCGGCCTGAAACCGGATAACAGGGCGCTAAGTTCTTCCAGCGCTCTTTTCCGCGCATAGAGGCGCATATCCAGAAGCCTGATCGTATCCCTTCCCGGCCTCCTCCGGCGCAGATAAGCAGCCAGATACATCAATCCGAGAGGATGGGTGACGGCGTTATTTAAGGGGTCATGGCCAAGCGGCTTTACCAGAAGGATCTTCATCAATCTTCCTATTTTCCCGTATCGGAGGCAATGCGGATGATGTCTGCCTGAAGGCAAAAGAGGCTTTTCGCCCCTGTTCTTTTTTGGTATAATAATTATACGTGTTTTCCCCTTGCCTTTCAATAACTTTAGCGCTTAATAAAACCTTAAGGAAGCACAAAATGGCACGAAAATACCTGGTTACGGGTGCCACGGGGTTTATCGGAAGCCAGCTGGTCAGCCGTCTTGCGGCAGAAGGCGCAGAGGTCAGATGCCTTATTGCCCCCCGCCAAAAAAACGGACTGCCCGGCTATCCGGAGGCAGAGTTTGTGGTTGTGGACCTTTCGGACGCAGCTGCGCTGGATGAGGCCTCCCGGGGCATTGACGTTGTCTATCACCTGGCTGCCTGGATCCGGCCGGATAAATCAATAGATGGTTTTGATTCTGTCTCGAAAAAATACAGGCAAGTGAATGTCGAAGGGACAAAGCTCCTTGCAGAGGCCTGCGCCCGGAATAAAGTCCGGCTTTTCGTCTACTTCAGCAGCGTAGAGGCCGTGGGCCTGGGCAGGGGGATTACCGAAGAGAGCCCCTGCCAGCCTGTAACCGATTACGGAAGAAGCAAGTTCGAAGCAGAGCAGTATATCCTGGGGATGGTTAAAGCCAGGGGTTTTCCCGCAATCATCATCCGTCCGGGCCTGGTCTACGGCCGCGGGAATATGGCGATGCTGCCTCTCTTTCGCCTGGCAAAAAAAGGCCTTGCTGTCACTATCCGGGACGGCTCCAATCTTATGCCGTTCTGTTTTATTGACGATCTTTTACGCGGAGCGCTTTTAGCGGAACGCCAGGGGCGGGTCGGCCAGATATATCACATTACCGGCCGCCCTTATGCCTTCAGGGAGTTTATCAAAACCATAGGCGAGGAACTGGGAGTGAAAGTTTTTCCGGTGCGCTTGCCCTTAGGCATGGTCAATACCGCTATTTCCCTTAAGGAGCTCATGGAAAAAGCCTGCCGCTTCAGGGTATATCCTTTCCGCATCCTTTGCAATAAGGATACTATCCGCCTGATGTACAATGACTGGGATATTTTGGCGGAAAAAGCCGGAAGAGAGCTTTGTTTTGCGCCCGCATTTGACCTGAAAAAAGGAATACGTTCTACTGTCCGGTGGTATCAAGAAAATAACCTGTTATAGCCAGATGGCCAGGATCCTACTGATAAAAACAGCTCCTAAGAATTACCCTTTCCCCTACTCTATTTCTCCGCCATTAGGCCTTATGTATATCGCCTCTTTACTGCGGCAGAAGACGGCCCACCAAATAAAGATTGTTGATATGGGGCTTTATTTCCTGAAACCCGAAGACATAATGCGCGAATGCATTGATTTTGATCCGGAAATAGCCGGGATAAGCAGCCTTAGCACAGAGGCGGGCGTTTTGCACGAAGTAACGGCTGCGATCAAAGAGCAAAAAGTCAGCTGTAGGGTCGTCGCGGGCGGGCCGCACGCTAATGCCTGCCCGCAGGATGTATTGAAGGATGCAAACATAGATTTTTTGGTCTTCGGAGAGGGAGAGCTTACCTTTTTGGAATTGACAGAAGCGATTATTTCGGGGGGGCAGGACTTTCAGCGGATAAAGGGGATAGCCTATAGAAAGGGCGATTCGGCAGTAAGTACCCCTCCCCGCGAATACATCAAGGAACTTGATGCGCTCCCTTTTCCCGCCTGGGAGCTATTGCCTCTGGAAAAGTATTATAAACGCACCGGGGTATCCCTAAAGCCCAGAAACGGCTCCCCATACATGACGATCGCCACTTCCCGCGGCTGCCCCTACCAGTGTATTTACTGCCACAGGATCATGGGCAAAGCTTTCCGGCCGCGCTCAGCGGAAAACGTCCTAAGGGAGATCGAATCGCTGTATCGCGACTTCAATATCCGCGAATACGAGGTCTTAGACGACTGTTTTAATCTGGACAGGGAAAGAGCGGCAAGGATCTGCGACTTGATCATCGGCTCCGGGATGAAGATCAGGCTCTCTTTTCCGAACGGTTTGAGGGGTGATATCCTGGATGAAGACCTATTAATGAGACTCAAGCGCGCCGGGACTTTTTCTATCGCTTATGCGGTCGAGACCGCATCAGGCCGGCTGCAGAAACTGATCAAGAAAAACCTGGACCTTGAAAAGATCGCACAGGTAATCAATAAAACTTCTGGCCTGGGTATACATACGCACGGATTTTTTATGCTCGGATTTCCCGGCGAGACCAGGGAGGAGATGGATAAGACCCTTGATTTTGCCCGCAGGTCTAAGCTGGATACCGCCGGTTTCTATGCCGTAAACCCCTTTCCCAATACCGAGATCTTCGAGATGGCCGGATGGGACAGGAAACAGGCGGATTTTAATTTCGAAGGGACCACTTTTAATAATCTCGGGTTTAATTTAAGCGAAATAAGCGACGATGAGTTCTTCGGTTTTCGCGAAAAGTGCCTGCTTATCTTCTATCTTAATCCCGTAAGAATCGTACGCTTCTTATCTAAACCGGGAATGCGGAAATACCTCTGGTTTTACTGCGTATTGTTTTTTAAGAGGCTTTTTTACAGCAGTAGACCCATCGGAAAGAATAATGCCTGCCGCAGCAATAGGCCATCAGGGGGTGCCCAATCGTCAACTTTTTCAAAGAATTAGCTTTAGTCTGGCGTATGGGCGTAAGCGGCTCATCCGCCGGAAAGAAAGCAAGAATAATAAATTACCTTTTTAAGACAAAGCTACTTGGTAAGCCCATACCCCTATGCGTGATACTTGCCGTAACGCAGAGATGCCAGTGCGATTGCCGGTTCTGTTCGGTGTCAGGCCGGCCGGGGCTTGGGCCGGAAGGCGAATTGAGCACAGAGGAAATAAAGGGCCTGGTCGATCAAATCGCCGCCCTGGGCGCGGTAAAGATAAACTTTTTCGGAGGAGAGCCGCTTTTGCGCGGGGACATCCTGGACCTGGTGAATTATGCTTCCCGGAAAGGGCTATTTGTGTTCATTGATACTAACGGCCTGCTCCTGGACGGGGAGATGGTCTCCGGGCTAAAGAAGGCAGGGGCATCATGCCTGTTGCTTAGCCTTTCGAGTATCGATGAGCAGAGGCACGACGCGGTATGCGGCAGAGAGGGTGTCTTTCGTAAGGCAAGGCAGGGGATAGAGCATTGCATCCGCCAGCGGCTCCCTTATGCTATTTCGACCGTGGCTACGCACGAATCCCTGTCCGGGGCGGAAATCGGAAAGATCATAGACTTTGCCCGCTATTTTAAGGCGTCGGGCGTCAGGATCCTTTTGCCGATGCTTTCCGGAAAATGGCAGGCCAGGAAAGAAGAATTATTGGATAACGATGAACTCAGGCAGGTAGAGGATTATCTTGAGCCCGGTTTTGTCTATCTTGAGAGCGGATTTTCCCGCGCAAGGAGAGCTTTGCCGCACAGGAAATGCTGCGCTTCGCGGAAAGAGATAATCTATATTTCTTCTCAAGGGGAAGTCCGGCCCTGTTATACCGTTCCCTTAAGCTTTGGCAACGTTCGCAAGGCGCCGCTTAAGAAGATCCTCGGCCTGATGTGGAAAGAGGGGGCTCTACGGTCCATGCCCCGCGATATCTGCCCGATGAGCGATCCGCATTACAGGGAATCGGTCCTGAACGGAGCCCGGGACATCCGTGATTATGCATAAACGAATAGCCAATCAAGTCAAGCGCATAGCCATTTTTTCGAAAGCATTATCGGCGGGAAAGGCATATGCGCTCGCCAGATTCTGTATGTATAGATTTATCCTGGCAAGAAAGGTCCCCTATTCGGTTTATCTGGAATTGACCTTTAAATGCCAGTTGAGCTGCAGACACTGCGTAACCGCGGCTTACCCCGCAGGAGGTCCGGAGCTTTCCACCCGCGATTGGAAAAGGGCGATCGATCGATTGTCGGATTTGGGCGTGCCCCGGATTCATTTTTCCGGAGGAGAGCCGCTTCTTAGAGAGGACCTGGAAGACCTGGTCTTTTATGCACATAGGAAGCACATCTTTATCGGGCTAGATACAAACGGCTGGGACCTTACCGTGTCTCGCATAAGAAACTTAAAAGAGAGCGGCCTCGATTTTATATGCATCAGCCTGAACGGCCAGGCCGAAGAGTCCCACGATGCCTGGTGCGCCAGGCCGGGCAGTTTTCAGAGAGTAGCCGATGCGCTAAAGAACTGCCGCCAGGAGCACGTCCCTTGCGTTATCAGTACGGTAGCCAGAAAAGATCTGGTCCGCTCCGGAGAATTGAGGCGTATATTTGAGTTAGCGGATAAATGGGGCTCGTTGGGGGTAAGGCTTAATGCCCCCCATGCGATGGGCAGATGGTTGGAGAGGCCCGAAGAGGCATTAAGCGCACAGGAAAAGGCGCACCTGGAAAGAGCATTCTCGGTTCAAAAGGCAGCGCTTTTGGGAGAGGGGCCTTATGAGCGCCTCTGCAGGGCTAGCCTCAATTACTCTTTAGCGGTCTCTCCAGACGGAGAAATACAGACCTGCGCATATATACCGTATTCCTTCGGCAATATCCTCAGAGAAGACCTCCGGGCTATATTAAGGCGCATCTATCGGCATGAGATGTTCAGAAAAAAAAGCTGTTGTAAAATAGAAGACGAAGATTTCAGAAAGAGATACATCGAGACCATTAAGCCCGATACGCAATTGCCCATAAGGCTATACTGACGCATGCCAAATCCGCAAGCACGCCCCGATTATTCTTTAGAAGACCCGGCTTTCTGGGAGAAGATCAGGAAGGCCTACGATTGGGAGGCAGAACCTTTTGACCTTACCGATGAGGAGGGCATCCGGGGCCTGCTTGATCTGGTGCGCATGCATTACGGCGAAGTAGATGAGGCTTATCCCGAGTATCTGCGTTGGGAGTATTCGGATAACCCTGCGGGAAGAGCGATTATATGGATAGCCCGGCACAATCGCAGGATCGTCGGTCAATACGTGATCAATCCCGTAAGGATGAAGCTTGGGGCAATGGTGCGCGAGGGAAGCCTGGCTATCAAAGTGCTCACGCACCGGGATTTCAGGGAGAAGGGTATTTATCCGTACCTGGCAGGAAAGGCGTTTGCGGCATGCAGGCAGAAAAATATCGTCTTGACCTACGGATTCCCGAATTCCGTCATCTCAAAAGAATCTCTGGCGCAATTAGGCTACAGATATATAGGCAGCCCCGGCCTCTGGATCAAACCTTTAAGCGCAAAGAACTTATTGAGGAGATGCGCAAAAGACAATCTTTTTATGTTCTTCTTGGGTCTTCCGGCACTATCCTTTCTGGGGGTTTACGACTTCTTTCTGCGCAAGTTCAATAACTCAGGCAAGGGTGACTCGGGGAGGATTAACGTACGCATAGTCAGAGAGTTTGACCGCAGATTTGACGATTTATGGCAGAGGGCGCAATCATGCCACAAAAATATCATCGTACGCGACAGCGCCTACCTGAATTGGCGCTACATAAAAAACCCCCGGCGCAGCTACGTTATTTTGGCGGCGGAAGATAGCGGGAAAAAGATCGTCGGCTATACGGTATTAAGGATCGCATCTTTCGATACGCTTAAAGCGGGTTATATCGTGGATCTGCTGGCGGAAAAGAGCTGCGCCGGGAGGCTTGCGCTATCCCTGCTTATAAAAGGAGCCTTGGCGCACTTCAGGAAAAATGGCGCGGATATCGCCGGCTTTCTCGTCTCGCCCGACAGGGCCTACTCAGGGGTTTTGCTCAAAAACGGTTTTTTTATCTGTCCGGAAAGGTTCAGGCCCCAACCTTATAATTTTGTTTTACGCAACCACTCTCCGGAGATACCGGAAGAAGATGTCCTGCGGTTTAGGGACTGGTTTATTACGTTCGGAGATAACGATGTGGTCTAAAAGGCTTAAAGGCATATGAAGATAACTTTTGTCAACCTTGCCTGGCATTTCGGACTGGGGAATTACAGGTTCCTGGCCAAAAGGTTCATCCCGCAGATCCCCCTTGCGCTTTGTTATTTAGCGGCGGTCTTAAGAAAAGACGGCCATCAGGTCAGCGTCATCGATGCGGCGATCGAGGATCTGTCTCTGGGTGAGGTCGTCTCCCGGGTCAAGAAGTCCGGGCCCCGGATAGTGGGGATCGGTTCGACCACTTTTATCCATAAGAGCGCAGAGGAGCTGGCAAGGGCTTTAAAAAGAGAAGTCCCGGGAACTATTATTATAAGCGGCGGCTATCATGTATCGGCAGAGAAGGAGAATGTGCTTAAGGGATGCCCTGACTTCGATGCCGCTATCTACGGAGAAGGGGAAGCGGCGCTTCGGGAAACAGTCAGGAGAATAGAAGAGGGCCGTTCCCTCTTCGGGGTAAGAGGGTCGATCTTCCGGGAATCAGGCCGGGTCTGTAGAAATGATCCGGCCCTTGCGGCCGAGCCGCTGGATGAACTTCCTTTTCCCGCACGGGAACTGCTGGACCATACAAAATATTTCCGCTACAAGCAGAATAAAAAGTCGCTCGTCACCGGCTTTATCATCTCCCGCGGCTGTCCTTTTGGCTGCATTTTTTGCGGCGGCCACCACGTCCATGGCCACCGGGTAAGGTGCCGTTCTGCGAAAAACATAGCAGATGAACTTCAGGATTGCGTAGAGAGGTTCGGCATACGCGAGTTCATGTCTTACGACGATAATTTTACGCTGAACCGCGCCTTGGCCATGGAGCTATGCGATGAGATCTTAAGCCGGAAGCTTGAGATAAGCATGATGGCTTCTACCCGCGTCGACTGCGTCGACTACGAGCTTCTGTCTAAGTTAAGACAGGCGGGCCTGCGCGAAATCGGTTTCGGCATTGAAAGCGGAAATGAAGATATCCTGAAGCGCCTAAATAAGGATATCACCCTGCCGCAGGTCAGAGAGGCGTTACGCATGGCAAAATCAGCCGGGCTTACCACCTATGCTACTGCGATGATCGGCAATCCTTTTGAAACAAAAGAAACCGTCTCTGATACGCTGCGCTTCCTCGCTTCTCTGAGGGATCTGGATGTGACCATGCTTTCTATTGCCACACCCCTGCCCGGGACAAGACTGCAGGAGATGGCCGAAAAGGGCGAGGGAGGAGTCAGATTTGCATCCGGGGATAAGGGGGCGTTTAATCGTTATGGCGGCTCCTGCATCGAGGTAAACGACCTTACTGCAGAGGACTTGGTCAGGCTGCAGCGTAAGGGCCTCCTAAGGTTTTACCTTAATCCCAGAAGAGTCTTCGCCCAGTATAAACTTCTTGGCTGGAAGGATTCTTTCGGGCTAATCAGGCCGTTTTTTAAGACATTCTTTTCATGATGCATAGCCGGATAAATAATTTTTTGACGATCGACGTTGAAGAGTGGTTTCAGACCGTGATGTTTGACAACACCGGTATCAAAGCCGCTGCCGGATCTGACCTTGAAAAGAACATCTCCGATATTATCGCGCTGCTGGATAAATACGGTACAAAGGCTACTTTCTTCGTGGTCGGGTCTGTTGCAGAAAGGCATCCTTCGGCAGTCAGCCAGATCCTGAAAAACGGCCATGAGATCGCCAGCCACGGCTATGCCCACCGTCTGGTTTACAAGATGACCCCTCAGGAGTTCGAAAAAGACCTGGATCTTTCATTGGGTATCTTAAAAGAAGTTACGGGGGGAGAGGTCCTGGGTTACCGCGCCTGCACCTGGTCGATCACCAGAGATACTCCCTGGGCCTTAGATACCTTAAAGGAGAGGGGATTAAGGTATGATTCCAGCATCTACCCGGTCAATTTTTACCCTTTTGGCCGCGTAAAGAGGTTCCCCTATAAGATAAAAGACGGCCTTTTTGAGATACCCCCGTCGGTCTTTGAAGCATTCGGCTGCCACCTCCCCTTTGGGGGAGGGACGTTCCTGAGGTTCCTGCCCCTTAATTTCATTAAGGAAAAGATTACCCGGCTTAACCGGGAGGGTTTCCCGGCAGTAGTCTACTTTCACTCATGGGAGGCCGTTGACGAAACACCCCCGGACATCAGGATGAGCGCCTGGAAGCGTTTCATACAATATAAAAACGTAGGGCAGGTTTTAGAGAGAGTGGAATTGCTGCTTAAGGAGTTTTCTTTTGTGCCCATGCGCGCATTTCTGAACGGGCAGCGCTTTTAATCGGATGACAGGCAGAGAAAAAGAGTACTTCAACCGGACCGCTTCTGATTTTTACGAAAACTATACCGATAAGAGTGCATCCGGCAGGCCGTTATGCGACCTGTATCTGCAGTTGATCAGATCTTCTGTAAGAGGCAGAAGGATACTTGAGGTCGGCTGCGGGCCGGCGACTTTCTTGACCCGGCTTTCCGGGGATAATAAGCTGGTGATCGGCGTAGATTTCTCAGAAGAGATGCTGCGTATCGCCAAAAAAAGAGAAGGGGCCGGGAATCTATTATTGGCAGAGGCGCATAATCTCCCCCTTAAGGACGCAACCCAGGATTTCATCTTCTCTGTCAGGACCCTGCAGCATGTGCGTAACTATAAAGAGGCGATCGGGGAGATGAGCCGTTTGTTATCCAAAGACGGGGTGCTGGCTATTGATGCCGTCAATATACTCAATCCTTTAGGTTTTGTTTTCGGCTTCCTGAGGAACGTCCTTTTTAGCCCCTTCGGGGCCCTGCATTTTAAGGCTCTTTCAAGGCGCCAGATATACAGGTGTTTTAAGGATGCGGGGTTAGAGTTGATAGAGGAGAAGCCGGTAAGTTTTTTCCCGGATTATTCTAATCTGCATAAACTTTTTCCGGGAAGGATTTCAAAAAAATTATCGGCAATCTTTGATTTTTTTGAAAAGATGCTTAAACAGCACAGGTTCATGAGGGTTTTCGCATTACGCACATTCTTTGTTGCCAGGAAAAAGCAGCCATGAAGAAAGATATGCCGTTGTTGGGGGCACTTATCTGTATCTCACTGCTGGTCACTTTTTATTGCCAGCACCGGGGTTTTGTCAATCCCTACCTTATTCACGACGATGTTAACCAGTATCTGCCTGCGGTATACGCCTTAAGCCCCGGGCCGCTGCATAATGCGCTTCTGGAAGGTGATCTGATAATAAAATATATGGTCCTGAAAGATTCTCCAGGGCATCTCTACCTGCTTTCTTTGCTTTCACGCTTTATGCCGCCCCTGTCCTTAATCAGGCTCCTGCCTTTTTTCCTTGCCGCGCTCAGCACAATATGTTTTTTCTACCTGGGAAAAGCCATGCAGAATAGCACTGTCGGGTTTTTTTGCGCGCTGATCTTCTCCTTTTATCTATGGACAAGCGGCTTCGGGTTTTTATCCGGCGCTTTTCCCAAGGCATTTGCTTTTCCCCTGCTGTTGCTTTTCCTGATATTCTTGTCGGCCGGGAAACGGGCGCTCTCTCTTCCAGTCATTTTATTACAGGTATTGATCTTTCCGGCTGTTGCTTTGATCTCCCTTGCGGTTTATTTTTTGAACCTTTTCAGGGACGGTTTGCCGGGGAAGAGGGAGCTTTTTGCTTTCGGGTTTTGTGCGTTAGGCTTCCTTCTGATTTCGACTATTCTTTACAGGGCCGGGAATGACTTTTTAGGCAGTTTAGTCTCGTTTAAAGAAATGGCCTCAATGCCCGAGTTCGGCCCGGGCGGCAGGGACTAT
>Ga0194125_10002224_pt1 | contig 32334 bp, 30 predicted proteins | sample TA2KigC250mmetaG_FD_148626 | JGI IMG/M metagenome (GOLD analysis project Ga0194125, IMG submission 148626) | Freshwater microbial communities from Lake Tanganyika, Tanzania - TA2015034 Kigoma Deep Cast 250m | ecosystem: Environmental > Aquatic > Freshwater > Lake | place: Tanzania: Lake...
GATGAAAACCGTAACCAAGGTTGCATGACTGATGAACAGATATCGTCTATCCTTTCAGTCAGCCTTTCGACCATCCACCGCCTTCGTCTTAAGTTTGTCGACGAAGGTATAACTGAAGCTTTAGAAGACAAACCTCGTTGTGGTCGACCGAAAGGTTTTTCTGGTCGGGATGCCGCTCACGTTACCGCGCTGGCTTGTAGCGACCCACCAGAAGGACATGCCAGGTGGTCGATGAGATTAATTGCCGATAAGCTGGTCGAATTGGATTATGTTGCTCAGATTTCTCATCAGACGGTTTTCAACATCCTAAAAAAAACTCGCTGTCTCCGCACCTTAAAAAGCAGTGGTGTATTGGACAGATAACCCCTGGTTTCTTATGGCAAATGGAGGATGTTCTTAATCTTTATGAACAGCCATACGACCCCTTAAACCCTCTGATTACCTTCGATGAGCGTCCCTGTCAACTGATTTTAGACGTACTTCAGCCGTTGCCGATGAAAGAAGGTCAACCCAAGCGCGAAGATTATCATTACCAGCGTAACGGAACGTGCAACGTGTTCATTGCATTTCAACCGCATACCGGTCAAAGGATAGTTGCGGTTTACGACCACAAGACCCACAAGGAAGATGCCGACTTTTTCACGCTGATTTCTCAGCAGTATCATAATGCAACCAAGATTACCGTCGTGCAGGATAATCTCAGTACCCCTTCACCCGCTTCCTTTTACAAGGTCTTCAAGCCAGCGGAAGCCTTTGCTCTGGCACAGAAGTTTGAGATGCATTATACACCCAAGAAGGCATCCTGGCTTAACATGGTTGAGATTGAGCTTAAGGCTCTCTCAAAGCAATGCCTGGATAGACGAATCGGAGAACGCCAGACTTTACAGCGAGAAGTCAAAGCCTGGACCGAGGCACGAAATCTCAAAGAAATCACTGTCAAATGGCAATTCACAAATGATAAAGCTAGGGAGAAGTTTTCAAGATTCTATCCTAACTTGTCATAATTTATTTTACAGTGTACTAGTTATAACAAAGAAAGTAATGGCTAATGGGCAAGACGGCAAGGAGGCAAGATGGCAATTGGATTGTCGATTGTCGATTGATGATTATCGATTGAAGTAGCTTATCAATCAACAATCAACAATCATCAATTATCCTTGCCCTCTTGCCGTCTTGCCATCTTGCCATTTCATTATTGCTTCAATGCGCTCCACAGAGTCGCCAATTTTCCAGATGAATCAACGGCAGACTTAGATGACGGAATCCCATTTCCCTCGAGCTTTACATACTCCACGTGAAAAGTGGTACCACCTTCGCCCTCCAGAGCAATGGTGCCCTCCTTAATCCCGCCCGCTTTATCCTCCACCTCAATCTTAAGGTCATTATTTAGATATGCCTTCATCGCGTTTCCAGTAATGGAGAGATTCAGGGTATACCAGGTATCCTTATCAATCTGACCGACAGGAACTTTGGCTACTTCGGAAAAGTTACCTGATACCCGCTTGTAAATATACAGGTTGTTCACAGCGTCAAGGTCATCATAGAGGTTCAGCCGGTAGTTCGTCATGGTGTCCACATAACGGAAGCAAACACCCCAAATACGTCCGGCGGTCAATTTCCCCTTCACCTCAAAGGTATAATCTGTCCACTTCTCGGCCCCTTTCACATTGAGGAATAGGTCTTGATATCCCGCTGTCGTGCCTACCAAAACGCCGTTTTTTATCTGCCAATTACCGCCAACCTCCTTCCAATCGTCTAATTTACCTTCTTTAAAGTCTAGGTCTAATGCCGCTGCCTTGAAAACCCAAAACAGTGTACTTAATCCAAGTAAAAGTGATACTATGAGGCTTTTCATAAAAAAAAATCTCCTATTCATGTTTAATAACCCTTGGTTTTTAATAAAAAAAGGCAACCAATCGCTTGGCTGCCTTTTTTATTCTAACTATTGTTAAGCTGAAGTTATTCTGATGAAGCGCCTGGTGTCGCGCCAATTTTTACTTCCTGTGGCGCAGCAGTCGGCAACGCTCTTTTGGCTAATGTATCTTCAGGCACGTAGCTTGCGTAATCCGAAATAGTGCCATGTGTCAATGAATACACCGCAACGTTGGTGAAGAACCGATATACACCTGGGGAATAGTGGACGGAACGCGTCGGCAAACTGACGGATTCCATCGCGCACATATAGTCGCGGCGGACGACCAAGGCCGATAATTTCTCGCCCACGGAAATTCCTTCAAGGTAATTGCGCTTTGGCGGATGCGTGCTCCACCAGAAGATGTCAAAGCCAATCGGCGGACCACCCATCTCATAGAAGTTATTATATACTTCGTGGTCAGGCTGTAGGCGTTCGACAGCATATTCTGGCATTGCCTGTCGTAACACCGCCAGGAAAATTTTAATCATTGCTTGAGCGGGGGCATTCACACCGCAGTCATCAAATGTTAAGAGCCCACCTTTTTCAATCAAGTATTTTCTCATCGCTGCATTTTCTTGTTCGGAAAGTCGGTTATCCAACTTACCACCCGACCCCGCTCCGCCTGAACCCAATAGGTTTCTGGAACGGACTAAGGATGGGTCATGACCCGTTATGAAAAGCATAGGGCACTTCATAACATTAGCATCTGTCAATTTGACCGCGCCGCCTTCGACATTCATATCAGTCTTAATCTTTGTGCGCTCATTCATCCATTTAGCGAGCGCATTGAGCGAAGACGCGTCCGCCCACCAGTCAGAAAGAGAATGGCGCACACGGGTGAAGCGGAAGACACCCTGAATATCTTTGCCTTTCCCAATAACGCGTCCTCCAGGTTCACCTCTCGGTAGTGCAGGAACTTCAACTTCTCCAAGGGTAATATGTTCAACGACGCTTCCCAACGCATCCAGTTTGGCACCCACATTCGCAACCATAGTAAGTCCTACTGGTCTGGCAATCTGTGCTACTCTTCCAACCTGGATACCACTCCCAACAATACCTCTGCCAATTGGTGGGCCTCCGCCTGTACCGCTCGCCACTGGCGCAACGAAATCTATAGCATCAGGCGCATCAGATATCGGCAGGTTAGCATGGGTTACCACCTGTGGAACTGGACTTGAGGGATTAACGACTACCGGGGCATTGGGATTGATGTTAGCATCAAAAGCCACATATTTGTTGGAAAACTGTAGCACCGTTTCAGCTTGAATGTTAGTGACGGTTCTTACGGCAGCGGAAGTTGTTATTCTCGGCGCTACCTGCACAGTTGTGACTACTGGTTGTTCAGTAGATACAACAGGTCTAGGAATAGTTCTGACCACAGGCGCGCGAGGCTTTGGCTTCGCTTGCTGTTTTTGCTCGAAGAATGTTGTTTGAATTATTTCCTGTACCTTAGGGTTTTGAGATATCAGGTATACACTAAGAATAAGGAAAACAGCACCGTGTAAAATCGCGGATATGAGAAGAGACTTTGAGCTTGAACCAAACCATCGCATAATATTTTACCTCCTCAACACAATTTGTTATTTTTTTACCGCATACATTATATATTAGCAAATATTGTGCCAGTTTGATTTAAATGTTCAGAATAAACGCACAAATCTGCCTTCCACTTACCACGCCTGAGTTAGTGTCATATTAACAAATTCTCAAGCGGCAAACCATACAATGTATGATGCCATAATTATGCACCAATTGGGTTATTCTTATCCTGTAAAATTGCACGATATGGTGCAGTACGTGAAACGTGTTCGCTACGCTCAGTAGTCCCCCTCACAACCCCCCGGACCCCCTTTATTAAGGGGGACAAAGGGGGGTAGGGGGTTGTTACTTCGTAAACTACCTGCGTGATACGTGAATTTTTAATCACTCTTCACGTTTCACGTTTTACATTTTACGCTTTCAAATTTCCATCTTCGTCAAATGCCATCTCCCTCAGTTCCCCTATAATTTCCAAATCCGTTCTTGTTGCCGTTGCTGGAAGCAAAGATTCAGAAATTTCCACTTCCCTTAGATGTAAAGTGCTTTCGATTCGGACGACGCGGCAATCTTTTGGTTTTGTCAATCCAACGGTTTCCAAAGCGTTTTCGATGGCTTCTTTGTCAGTGTCGTAGTAGACAGGTGTTCGTACTTTCTGTGGTCCAAGCGCAGTAATGCTATTCATGTAAGTCGCGCGTCGGTCGATTTTTTCTACCAATCTAGTCGTAGTAAAATCGGCTAAACCGACACCACATGCGTTGCCATTACTTTCCTCGGTCAAATCTCGGACCAAAATACGCAAGATAGCGGGTTTCTCCGGTTCGGGTTCAAAATTTTGCATTAGTCTTCCAATGACTTTCGTGTCCATACCGGTGCCACTAATATTTTTGCCCATTTTATCTACAATCAACAGGTCAAGTTCATCAAACGGCAAACGTCCCGATAATTTTTTGGCTTCCACCAACAGTTTTTGTTCCATCATTTCCAATTCATCAGCGTGCATTGCCGCAATCCGCGCCGTTTGTCCATAAGCATTTTCTATCAACCCAACGCCGAATGCTATTTTACCACTTGCCAACACAACCTGGAATACCGTGCGAATAACGTGCTCGAACCCATATCGGAAAAAAGCTCTATGGTACATATTCGCGCCCTTCTGTTTCCCCAATCCAATGGCAACCATCTTCATCAATCCACTTTCAATAACACCGCTAAAATCGGTATGGGATTTGATGCGGTTCAAGACTACAATATGGTCGGCTTCATAAGCGTCCTTACCTATGAGAACAGGCAAGCCATCTTTTGTTACTCCAATTTGCATAACTTCCATAGTGGCAATGACCGGGGCACCTACAGTCTCCTCTGTAATGCCATAGTGCTTCAGCACATCGATCTGACCCTCTGCTGTTGCGCCGCCATGGCTGCCCATCGCTGGTATAACATAAGGTTTTGCGCCGATTTGCTTCAAATCTCTGACTATTGCTTTCACAACAGCATTAATATTCGCAATACCCCGACTTCCCGCCGCAATAGCGACTGTGTCTCCTGCATTAATCGACTTCAGTAAAGATAATTTGGCAAGTTCCAATCTCACTGTCCCAGGGATATCTTCTACAACAGGCGCATCAAACTTCTGTTTAACTCTTACCATTTTAGGTAACCATAAGCCTTTGGCGTTGGTGAACGAAGTGAACATTTTTGAACTCCTATTTGTGAAAAGTGATGCATGAAGAGTGAAACGTGACGCATAATCACTTATCACGTTTCACGTTTCATTTATCACGTTTCACGTCTATAGAATCTTGATTGAAATTCATCACCAAAATACAATTTTCTTGCGAGTTCACTTTTGACTAATTCTTCAGGCGTTCCTGATAACTCTATTTTGCCGTCAGAAATCAAATAGGCTCTATCAACTATTTCCAGTGTGTCAATGGCGCTGTGGTCGGTCACAAATACTCCAAGTCCCAGATTGTGTAACTGTAGAATAATTTTTTGAATATCCTTAACGGCCTTAGGGTCAATTCCGGTAAACGGCTCATCTAAAAGAATAAAAGATGGTTCCGAGGCCAGCACTCTCGCTATCTCTACCCTACGCCGCTCGCCGCCAGAAAGCGTATAAGCTTTGTGTTTGGCGAGATGGGCAATTCCTAAATCGTTCAGTAATTTTTCCTGGCGCTGTTTACGTTCATCGGAAGAGATTCCTCTTCTTTTCTTTTTGATTAAACTTTTTCTTTTCGGAAAAGAAAAAGTTTGGTCGGAAGACAAATCCATAAACTCCAATACAGAGGCAACATTTTCTGCAACCGTCAACTTTCGGTAAGTGGACGGCTCCTGTGAAAGATAACCAATACCGCGTCTGGCGCGTCTGTACATTGGCAAAGAAGTGATATCTTCATCGTCGAGGGTAATTCTACCCTCATTGGCTTTGATTAAACCCACCATCATGTAAAAAGTGGTGGTTTTGCCTGCGCCATTTGGCCCGAGAAGTCCAACAATCTCTCCTTGTTCCACGTTTATGCTGACATGGTCAACAACAGTTCGCTTTGAATATTTTTTGACGAGATTATGTGTTGCTAATATTGCCATTGATACTCTTCCTTGATGAGTGATGAGTGATGAGTGATATGTGATGCGTGATGCGTGAAACGTGATACGTGAAATATAAAATTCACGTTTCACGTTTCACTCTTCACGTTTCACTTTAAAGTTCCACAACTATTCCTTCTCTGAGACGGCGATAATCTACTGCGGGAGGAGTTTTCGCATCATCAATAACCGCTCCCCAATCTTCGAGTAGGAGTGAGCCAACAAGCACCTCAATCCTCTTCCCATTTTCCGCGCCAAGGTCTTCCACAGGGAAAAAAATTCCACTAAAACAATACTCCCTTCCTTCTGTGTCTTTGACAAATCCAGATACAACTCTTCCTTTACTCAGGCGCATGGTCTGACCTCCCAATCTCACTTCAAAAGGCTGGACTGGCGCTTCAGGAAACCCATCTGCAAATTCCTCTCTGATATATGCCCTCCATGAACCTGTATCTAAGATAGCATTTAATCCTTTATCTCCCACCTTTATTTCAACAAAAGGCCTTGCCATAAAAACCCCCCTTTTTTCATGCGCTGAGTATATTCACTCTTTCTTCTCACCCTTGTCTTCAGAGACTTCTTCTGAAGATTCAGATTCCGCTTTCTTTTTCTTCTTTAGCTTCACTTGAAACTGCACTAACTCTTTATCATTCCCTTTTCCTTTTCGGATACCTGTTTGGCGATTATAGGTGATATATGGCGCTTCAACTCTATCTTCCTTTTGGGTCACTACGACTGAGCCGGTGAGTTCAATGGTATCGTCAGATTCGTTTAACACCGCGTGTTCACAAGTTGCCAAAAGGTCACCGTCTTTCATATCCACATTGCCTTCAGCAACCGTTTTTATTACATCGTCAGTTTCGACATCTCGGTAAACAGTTACTTTATCAGCGTTAAGATATCCATTCTCACGGGTGATTTTTACATTTCCTATAAAAACAATAATGCCCTTTTTCTCATCTTGTTCAAAAGACTCAGCCACGCCATTGATTACTTCATGTTCTCCTTCGGTATTAGCATCCGAAGGCGATTTTACTTTAGCTTTATCGTCTGGAGTTTTATCCTGCGCGCTGATAGTACTGCCTAAGAAAATTACGGAAAACATGAACACTATGATGATTGAAAAAATAACAGATATTTCTATATACTTAGTCTTTAGTTTCATTGATTTTTTCATCCTTAGGATAAATTGTAAAATGCACCTTTTTTAAGGTAACAATCTCCAATTTCGGGTTAGATTCCATCTCTTTTCCGAACATTACTGAATCGCCTCTGGTAATCTTCACCTCGCCTGGGGCATATAACTTCTCGCTTTCATCTTTCCAGTACAATTCAGTGGTATAAATAATTCCCTTCTTGCTGACACCTTTTACAGGATTCCCAATAATTCTGAAATCCTCTCTGTTTTGTTCAATCTCCCCACTGTCACCCGTAATTGTCATTGTTTCCTGCCCTTCTTGAAAAATCGTCACATTTGGTTTTTCCACACGAATCTGCCCGGATTCAAGATAACGAGCGACATCAGCTACCAGTGTCCATTTTGGCTCACCTGCTTTTGTATTTTGCATCGTGAAGGTGCGAATTTCCTGAGTGATTTTTTCAGATTCTGCCGTAGTAACTTGCTCGTCTCCTCTTCCACAACCAGCCGCGAAAAAGAAAATAGTCAGAAATAGCAATATCACAGTGTCGATGTTAATGAATCTTCCATTCTTCCATTCTTTCGCTTCTCTCAGGACAAGCTCTTCCATTCTTCCATTCCTTATTAACGTCAGTTCGGGATAACGATACACCATGAGTGTAATCTATCCGCGTCCGTCTATCCAAACTTTTCTTCCAACTTTTTCTTTAAGAAAGAAAAAGTTGCACATTTATTCCCGTTCTGCTCAATCAGTTTTTTTATCTGCTCTTTCGTGAGATTAGGCAGGATAATCTCACGAACTTTCTCACGCCTCGCTGTCTCTATCATATTATCCAGACCAATTGCCTCTATCACCTTTTCTTTCCCCAAAAGGTCAATAATCGCTGGTAGGTCTAAATCTAACCCTCGTTGGTTCCTTCGATCTATTTCTTCTAACGCCTCCATGAATGCTCTTGTGTGAATAGTATACAAGGAGTATTTTCAGAGCTCTTGGTAGTTTTCTACTTAGGGACGGTATAGAATATTAAGAATATCCAAACAAATCCGCTAATTCTACGCCGCTATGGCGGCAAAATCACAAACGGGAACTTCAATCTTTTTTACAACAACAATTTTGCTTTTCACAATGGCTTCAAGTTTTCGCATCGTATCAATATCGAACCATTGTTCACCACATTTACGGCATTCTTGAGTAGGGACATTTTCAACAATAACGAATTCACCTTCTGCAACGCCATCTTCTACTGTAGTCACCAACGCATCGTGCAACTCGCCTCCACAGATAGCGCAGTTGTCATTGCGTTTTTTTTCCACCATGATTTCCCTCCTTCTATTCTTTCCAATAAACGGTTATAATATGAAGTTCATTTCCCACAGCACAAGCTACATGCAATGGCTGTAGAATAGGCAGTATGACATGAGCAACCTCTCTTTCGACGTAACCGCATATCGTACATTTTGGATAAGGATACTCTCTTCGACGTTCCTCAATAATTTGCCCTGTTAGAATCGCTTTTTCAATCTGCTCTATCGTAATTTTGCGTTGTTGCATGCGACGCTTGGCTTCTTTGGAAAATTTTACTCTACCTCTTCTCAGTAATTCGCGGATTAGGTCTATATCCATAATCATCCCCGACATTCTGTAATACGGAATTTCTCATTTTATCACCAGTGTTCGTGGGTCTTACCTTTCGCCTTGCAAATGTGATTTACGAGGTAAACCACTTCGCAAGTGAGTAAATGGGTAACCAAACTTTTCTTCCAACTTTTTCTTTCCACCCTTTTCTTTTCTTTTAGAAAAAGAAAAGAAAAGCGTGACCAAAAGAAAAGAAAAGACGCTTTTATTTTCTTCTTTTCTTTTGTTCAATCTTTTCTTTTCTTCCTAAGAAAAGAAAAGATTGGAAGAAAAAGTTGACAAAAAGAACTAATTGGAAGAGAAAAGTTCCATCAAAAGAAATAAGAGGAATCCTTTAAGTCTTTGGTATCAGATGGACGTGTTTTGAAACGCGGATGCATCCAAATCCACTGCGTTGGATATCTTCGTACATAAGATTCAATGGCTTTGGTGAACAACTGAGTATTGACCTGAATATCTACATCTTTCTGACCTGTTATTTGTAATTGCAGTGGTTTTTCGATTACAACCCGGTGAAAATCACCCGGCTGTCGAATAATGAAAGCGGGGACTATTGAAGCCTGGGTTTTCAAAGCTATTGCCGCTGGCCCAATAGGCGTATAAGCCGATCGGCCAAAAAAATCCACAAATACGCCATCGGCTCTGGTATCAACATCTGGTAAAATCCCTAAAATTTCGTTGCGCTTTAGACAACGCAATCCATTTTTCACCGATGCGCCGCGATAAATCACTTTCATTCCCACAACCTCGCGGTGTGCTTCCATAAGCTTCTGAAGTTTTTCATAACGCACTTCCCTTGCGATTACATTTAGCGGATATCCATTCAGCGTCAAAGAAGCGCCCAACAATTCCCAATTACCGAAATGAGCGGTCAATAAAACAACGCCTCGGCCCGCTCTCAACGCCAAATCCAGATTTTCCCTGCCTTCAAACACAACAAACTGATTGACTTTTTCGCGCGTCAGTTTAGGGAATTGCATTGCTTCAATGACGCTTTTGCCCCAGTGCTGGAAGCATTTTTTAGCAATATCCACAATTTCCTGTTTTTCTTTAATTCCCAAGCATGAACGCAAGTTGTCATAAGTTCTCCGCTTATCACTTGTAGATAACCGGAAGATCAGATTAGCCAACATCGCACCGATAGTTAAAGCTATTTTCCTCGGCACTTTGAGCGTTAATTTGATGACGAACATTGCGGAAAAATAATAAAACCATTCTTTCAGAAAACGCAACATTGTTTCCCTTATTCCTGTATAAATTTTCCAACTTTTATTGTAACAGAAATTATGAAAAAATACAAGCCAAATATTTTTACAAAAATCTCTTCACCTGATGGAAAAAATCTGCAATTTCACCTGTAAACGAACAAATCCGCCCTTTCTCATCGTGTAAGTGATTTGGAAAATGAGATAGCATCTGATTGCGATAATCCACTCGGTGATGAGGAACATCATCAGCCCGAATAATATTATTTTGACTGGCATCCAATAGATTATAGCTATAACTTACACGAACAATTGTGTGTGCTTGAAAACTATATTCCTCGTAGATGTATAACAGATGTTCTCTTTCAATCTGAACTCGAATTTCTATATACCCAGATGCCAAAGCAACTTCGACAATTTCAGGAAATTCAAGATGAAAGGAGTCGAGAACGGAAAAAGTATTGGTGATTAAATCATAAATCAACCAGCATCTATCCGCGATTAGATACCTCTGGTGAGTGGATAACATAAGGCTTCTCTTCCCAAATTGCAAATTTCGTCTGTAAAACCCGGAAATAACTGCGATAGCACATCGCCCAGGCTATAAAATCGGGATTGTCTTCCAGCGGAGTTCCCACGATAAGTTTATAGAAAACCTCTGAACGCATTCTGTATTTTGTTTCATAATTGTGGAGTTTATTCTGAAGTTTTAAAAGAGCTTTTTCTGTTGAAAATTCATCGCCCATTACCTTCTGGAGAAATTCTTCTTTAGACATCTTGCCTACCCTGGCAGTAGTTTCAGCCGTATTTTTTCTATTTCCTGCTTCGATGTCAATCTCTTCAGTAATTGCCTTTTCAAATGTTGTATCTGGCATTTTCTATAACCTCCTATCACTCGGACAAATTTTGCCTGTATTTATAAAAAGCGAGCTTGCAGCTTGCTCTACTCATTTACATCGATTCTGGCGCAGTAATACCCATAAGCGTCAATCCATTCTTCAGCACTGTCCGCACGCAATCCACCAAAACCAAACGCGCCTGGGTCAATTCCGGTTCAGCATCGTCTAATACGCGATGTTTGTTATAGAAAGTGTGAAATAAGGATGCGGTATCTTGCAGGTAGTGTGGGATGCGATGAGGTTCCAAAGCCGTTGCGCTGCCAATTATTAGCTCTGGAAATTCTGCCAGCTTTTTCATTAGTTTAATCTCTTCATCGGTTGTCATTCTGCCCAATTGAACTTCGCCGATGGGGAGTTTTTTAATTCCTCGTTTCCCCTCTTGGGAGGGGTGGGTTCCCATCTGTCGAAATATACTGCAAATTCGGGAGTGGGCATACTGGACGTAGAATACGGGGTTTTCATTTGCCTGTTGTATAGCGAGATTGATATCAAAATTAAGTTTCGCATTGGTGTTGAGCATCAAAAAGAAATAGCGGGCGACATCAACGGCGAAGCGTTCATCGACGTTTTCCGCGAGTTCATCGAACAACTGGCTTAAAGTATAAAACTGTCCTCTACGCTTCGACATCCGTATGGCTTCGCCTTTTTCGAGAATATTTACCTGTTGAACAATCAGAATTTCCAATTGGTCATCCGCAAAACCTAATGCTTTCATCGAGGCCTTCAGCGAACCAATCTGAGCGTGATGGTCAGGCCCCCACAGGTCAATTACTTTATCGAACCCGCGAGTGAATTTATTATAGTGATAGGCAATGTCTGGAACTATATAAGTAAAATTGCCGTCGCTTTTCACCACGACTCTATCTTCTACATCGCCAAACTCGCTTGATTTGAACCAGGTAGCAATTCCGGTCATGGACTGAAAACCGGCTTTTTCACCCGATGGCTTGTCGGATTCGTAAAGATAACCCTTGTGGGAAAGAAGCTGGATAATCTCATTGGGTTTGCCCGAATCGCGAATGGACTGTTCAGACATCCAGACATCGTAGTTGACGCCAAATCGGTTTAAATCGTTTTTTTGCCCTTCGACTATCTCAGCGCAACCAATTTTTCTAAATGCTTCAATACGTTCATTTTCGTTCATTTCAAGATAGATTTTGCCGTCCCGTGCAATGATTTCTTGAGCCAGTTCCTTGACATATTCTCCTGGATATCCATTTTCAGGAAACGGGAAATCTTTTTCGCTTAGCAATTGCCGATATCGTGCGTCAATAGAATGCGCTAACGCATAAGCCTGGCCTCCCGCGTTGTTGATGTAGTATTCCCTTTCGGCTTTATAGCCGATGGCATTCAATAAATTGGCAATTGTATCGCCCACTGCTGCTGCTCGTCCATTGACGACATTAAGCGGCCCTGTGGGATTGGCGCTGACAAATTCTACCTGAATTCGCTTTCCATGGCCGATATTGCCTTTGCCAAAATCTGTATCTTGCGTCTGGATACTTTTTAATAAATCGTATAGCCATTCATTGGAAAGAAAAAAATTGATAAAGCCTGGACCTGCGATTTCAATTTTGTTAATAAGCGGTTCATTATCGACGTCAATGTGAGCGATAATAATCTCTGCAATTTTACGCGGAGGCATCTTCGCCTGCTTTGCCAGAGTAAGCCCCAAGGGACAAGCGAGGTCGCCATGCTCCTCCATTTTGGGCAGTTCAACCTTAATTTCCGGTATTTCCTCAAGTGACAATTGATTTTGAGATATCGCTTTTTTTAAAGCAGTTTTGATACTTTCCTCTATTTGAGTTTTGATTTCATTCAGCAATTTTACATCACCTCTGTTCTTGTTGTAGCCTAAATTTCTAATTTGGCTCTTAGCAAAAGAATCAGCGCTTTCTGATAATCAGTGGCTATATAGCTTCTCCTACTCTTCCTCCCATTCTCCTAACAATTCATCAAATTCTTCATCATATTCGATAATCGCTTCAGGCAATTCAACCTTATGCGCATCCGCCCATAGCCGCTCTAAGTTATAAAATTCCCGCGCTTCTCTGAGGAAGAGATGGACGACAACATCTACGTAATCTAATAAAATCCAACTGTCATGGCGGCTGCCTTCTCTGTGCCATAGTTCAACCGCATATTCCTCTAACTTTTCCAAAATCGCGTCCGCTATACCCTGCAGGTGAGTATCTGAATTGCCACCGCAGATGACAAAAAAGTCTGTAAACGATGCAATTCCGCGCAAATCCAAGATGACAACATTATTGGCTTTTCGGCTGAGAGCAGCTTCTGCTGCCAATTGAGCTAGTTGTTGCGCACTTATATCCACATTATTCCTCCTTTCAACAGGCGGTTCTCTTGAAACTCTCTGGCATTCAGCATTCGAAATTCTAAGTATTTCATTTCGCACGGCAATCGTGTTCGGGTGAATCCAGGTTTTTTTCTCCAAAAGATGTTGGATTTTTTGTTCAATCGCTTCTAACATTGCCAGGTCAATATCTTTATACGCTAATTTCCGAACTCGCGCGGCGCCTTCGTATTCCCTGAGAGGTTCAGCATAGTCTGCTACATACAAAATTTTATCCATCAAGGACATTTTAGAGCGTCCCGTAGTATGCGATTTGATGGCGCTGAGAATTTCAGGGTCATTTATTCCAAACAAATCCGCTGCAAGCTCTCCGCCAATGATAGCATGAAGAATTCCGGTCTGTTTGCGCTCAGTCGGACTTAGCTGAATGCCATATCGCTTTGCGGCGCGAAAAAATTGAAATGGGGACATCCATTTAGCGCAATCATGCACCAAACCAGCCAGACTTGCCTTCTCTTCATCTGCGCCATGAATTTTCGCTAACTCCCGCGCTATCTGTTGCACTGAAAGAGAATGCTTATAACGCTCATCGCCAAGCATCTCTTTTAGTTTCTTTTTGATTTCACATTCCGTTATTTTGCTCAGCATCTTCGTCAACAATTTCGTCTATTTCTCCAGTTTCCAACCAAAATTTTGCCATCTCTCGTTTATCGTTTTCATCAATTAAACTTGCGTTTGGAAGAGGAGTGCTGATTTTGTAGTCTTCATTTAGCCATTTGTTTAAATCGATTAACTGGCAACGTTCGCTACAGAAGGGAAAATTCGGCGGCAGCTTACCCCCTAATTGATAATTAAAATCAAATTCCGAACCGCAAATACTGCATTTATGTTTCATAGACACCACCTTGCAGAAACCGATTTTTTCCGAAAAACTCGGTTTCTACGTAATTGCCACGCACACCTTTTTAGATTGATTATTGAAGATTGAAGATTGTTTTTTAATAATCATTCTTCAATCATACTCACTATCCCTCCATAGCCTGCACAGCAGAATATTGAGGCACGGCAAGGTACCGCTCCGGCCGATGCCGATGATACTCACTCAGGAAATAATCCAATCGTTCAGAAACATTAGCCGAGATGTAAGCCTCATTGCATTGCTGACATACGTCAGCCGGGACATCTTTGATGACAAGCAGTTCTTCACCTCGCCAAATTTCCAACGTGGTTTTGTCGGGCTTCAATTCACCGCCGCATAGGTCACATCTATCAACTGTGTTATTCATTTTCTCACCTTCCGGGTCTTGTAATTGCTTTCCCATAGGGTATCCTCCGGTTCATACAATGTCACAATACGCAACGCTGGTTCAACGTTTCCTCTCGAACAAACGACGTGTAATGGGTCGCCCGAGGCCAACCAACCCAGAACAAGACAAGATGGGTATGGTAGGTCATCTGGGTATCGCTCAATAATCTCACCAGTGAGCAAAGCTTGCTCCAGCGCGGAAATTGTGATGCCTCGCTCCAAACGGACAACAGTAGCATGTCTTGTCAGGCGATAACGTTTAGCGCGAACGTGTTCGCTTCGCTCAGCAGTTTACTTCATAAACCGCTTCACGGATGAAGCGCATACTTGATAATTCGGGCATAACTTATCACTCCCATATGGTGGACGTTGTTCCCATTTGAAAGTTGAAAGCCTGAAGTTACTGGTGCTATAAATATAAACTATGTTGGTAAATATATTCTTCAACCTTTTGGGGCACAAGGTATTTTATTGTTCGACCTTCCCTGACTCGCCGTCTGATTTCGGTTGCCGAAATATCGACCGCTGTGATTTCAAACAACTCCACACGATTATAAACATTCGCCGGGGCTTTTGAGAGGTCATAATTTGGACGAGTTGTAGCAATAAAGCGACAGGTGTCCAGTAGTTTATCGAAATCCTTCCAGATTGTGAATTCTATCAGTGAATCCGCGCCGATAATCCACGCTATTTCAGCTTTGCCGCCGTAATTGGCCTGAAATTGTCGAATGGTTTCGATTGCGTAGGATGGGCCTGTACGGTCTAACTCAATTCGAGAAACACGAAAATGCGGGTTATCTTCTGTCGCCAATACGGTCATCATATACCGGTGATGTGGGTCGATTATATCACGATTGTCTTTATGTGGAGGCCGGGCGGATGGCACAAAGACGACAAAATCAAATCCGAGTCCATCGTATACTTCTTCAGCGCTAATAAGGTGTCCGTAATGTATCGGATTGAATGTGCCGCCCATGATGGCTATTTTCATAGTTTTACTCCGTAAGCCGAAGGCGTCGGTGAGCGTAGCGAACCGATTCGAGGAGTATGACAATCCAAAAGTGAAACGTGAAACGTGAAGCGTGAATTACATAATCACGTTTCACGCATCACGTTTCATTCTTCATGGAGCAATCCGATAAACTGTTTCCCCTGGTTTGATATATCCCTGCTTTCTCGCAATTTGCTCCTGAGTAAATTCATCGTATTTCAGTCGTTTTACGTAATCCTGCAATTTATCCCGTTCAGCTTTGAGTTTATCTATTTCATTTATATAGTCTTGCTGAAGCATTCTACATTGGTTCCAATAAATGAATCCTTCAACAAATCTATATAAGCCTATTGCAAGAACAGGGATAGTCAAAAGTAATAATGCGATTTGAACAAAACGCATATTCAATCACCATGAATGACATAATATGATTTTTAAGTTATTGCTCTCTTGCGGTCAAGATAACGTGTTGGCAAAATGGCAAGACGGCAAGAGGGCAATTGCCCTTTACCCTCTTACCCCTTTGCCCTCTTGCCCTTGTACCTGCCCTTACAACCGCTTACGCGGAACAGGAATATTTACTTTAGAATTTCCCTGTCGCTGTGATTCTAAAAAGCCAATCATAATTTCGACCGCCTTCATGGCTTCTCGCCCAGGAGAGACAGGCCCGCCGCCTTTATTGAGCAGTTCAATTAGCTCTATGATGCCAGCGGAGATGCCTGTTATCGGCCACGAATCCGGTTGGATTGTTTCGATAGCATTGCCTTTGTATACTTCGCCTTTCTGGTCGTCTATAAGAATATATCCATCAGCGCACATAATCTCCAGTCGAAAGCCACCTGGCGACTTTTTGCATCCAACATAATAGCCTCTCACATTGTTTGCAAAATGAATGTAACCGCTTGCATCAGGTTCAGTATCGGGATTATGGCCGCCATCGCCTTTATATTCCCAATAATCTTCATAGCCCTTCTGCAATTCTGCGGAAACCCATATTGGGCTTGACTGTGCGAAGTAACAAATCATATCAATCAGATGCGTTCCATTGCGAAAGAGCATAGAACGCGAGCCGCCCATCGTACCAATAACATACTGCACGGGGCCAATGGCGCCATCTGTTACAATTTCTTTAGCCTTTCGCCACAACGGTTGCCATCGCCGTGTATGGTCAATAGACAGGATAGTATTATTTCTCTCGCAGGCTTCAAGCATTCGGTCGCCATCCTCAACACTGGTCGCCATCGGCTTCTCGCAGAATATGCCGCGTACGCCCGCATTGGCGGCGTTGACGACAATATTCGCATGGCGGTGGTCAGATGTCGCTACCGTGACTATATCAAGATTCTCTTTTGCAAGCATCTCCTGATGGTCGGTATATTTTGCAATGTTACTCCAATTCGATTTCCAACGATTGACATATTCGTCCAATGCAACTTGCACAATATCGCAACATGCGACAACTTCGACATTGGAATTGCCAACAAAACCGGAAGTATGCGCGCTCCCTATCCCTGTGCAACCAACAACACCTGCGCGATATTTAGCCATAATGTATGCCTCCATAAGTTAAGATTTTGTTGAAACGCCCATGAATTCTATGCCGCCAGTTCGATAATCGGTTTATCAATCAGTGAACTGAAATCTTGAATTTCATATGTTTCAGCTATATCTCTAAACACCAATCGCATATCAAGACTTCTTGGCTCTAACACTTCAATCCCTAGCAACTGTCCTTGTTCATTTAGATCTAAAAAAACTTCTCGAGCCTTTGGATATTCCAAGGTTTGCGCTATAACTCCATCTTTTAAGCGGAAGTACAAAGCTTTAGCGTCCTCGTCAATTTCAATTGTTATGTGCATAGTCTAATACCATTTGTAGTTTAAAATGACTATTTTGGAGGTTATACTAATTAGACGCAAAGATCACAAAGACGCAAAGATCGCAAAGGAAAATTCCTTAATAGTCCAAGGAGTGAAAATGCTCATTTAAAAGTCCAAATGGTATAAATTCCTTCCTGATTACCACACAGTAATAACTTTGATAATATCATCTGGAAATGTTTCTTGATATACGACATCCAAAGTTCTTGTGCCAAACTGCCGCTGTGCGCGGCGATGGGATGCGCCTATTTTTCTGGACACTTTTTTGCGGAATTTTAGCAAGTCTTCGACGATTAAAATGTTCTCTTAGATCAAATCTTGATAAAAATGATGCGTTAAGTTCATTGAATCTTCGCCACCACAACCGTCATATCATCATCCCTCTGGGCTTTATCACCGCCAAATTCCATTGCATCATTGAGAATAGCCTCAACCATCGCTTCGGCGGACATATCCTGTGTGAATCTCAAGATAGTTTCTTCCAACCGTCCCGAATCGGAATAGTAATTTTCTGCGCCATCTTGCGCTTCAATGATGCCATCAGTCATCAAAACTAACATATCACCGGTTTGTAAGGGCAATTGTTCTTCGGTGTATTGTACACCCGCTTTCATCCCAAGTGGCAAACCACCTGTTTTGAAAGTCTGAACTTCGCCATTTCTTAGAAGAAGTGGGTAAGCGTGATGAGCGGCATTGGCAAGGGTTAACGTTTTGCGTTCAGCATCTATCACCCCAATCACCATTGTTATATTCATTCCCCATTCCATGCTCATTTTAAGAACATCATTTAGTTCTGCCATCAACGAAGCCGGGGAGAGTTGTTCCTGCGCTTTGGCAGCCATGCGTAAAACGCCGTCTGCCAGAACCGCATTCATTGCGCCTTTCATCGCTTTGCCGGTGACGTCAGCGACGACCAAGCCGATTTCATTTTTGCTTTTGCTTTGCAAGTAGTCAAAGAAATCTCCGCTTACTGTATTGGCAGGCACACATTTACCCGCAACTTCAACCCCATCGATAGGCAGAGCAACTTCAGGCATCAAAGACATCTGCACCCGGTTAGCATCCTGCAACTCTTGCACCGCTAACCTCTCATAAGCATGAATCCGCCGGCGATGTTTGACAAAGGTAATTGCTAAAAGCATCAACGTTACCAGTAGAATTGTTCCGCTGCTCACCGTCGGCACCAGAAAGATAGTCCTCATATAGAATGGCGGAACAACCGTAAACGTCAGGTTCGCAATGGCGGAATAATTCAAATACCGGTCTACCGCCTGCATCTTGAAAGTGTAATCGCCGGGTTTCAGGTTGACATATTCCACCCGCTCGTCGTTGGTGGGTTTACGCCAGACGTCATCAACGCCGACAAGCTGAGTGAAGTATTTTAACCCGCCCCTACGGGTGTTGAAAGTAATGCCGCGATATTCAATGAGGAGATATTTTACTGGTCCGGAAAGCTGGATCTTGCCTTTAGGGTTGTCAATTCTGGCGTCATCGGCAATGACACGCTGAATGGTAGAATGTGGCGGCGTCTTATTCGGTACCAGACGGGCGATGCCGTTAGTTGTGCCTATCCATAACGCGTTATCTTCAGCTTGAACGATGGAACGAACCGCATTCCCCGGCAGTCCATCTTCGGTGTTAATGCATTGAAAACACTTGCCATCATAGATATTGAGTCCACCTTCCTCAGTACCTATCCACAGCTTTCCATCTTCAGTTTGGAACAGGGAATGAATCATCCTACCTATCAGCCCATCCTTTTCCGTGAACGTCGTCCATCGGCTTTTGTCCCATAGCGCATCAAGAGAATCCAAGGGCCCTTCATATCGGGATAGCCCATTGTCGGTACCCACCCACAATACATCGGCGGAAGTCTGTAGCAAGGCGCTGATGTTATTAGCCGCTAAACCATCCTCCGTTGTGAATCTTTGCCATTCCTTTCCATCAGCGGTTGTGCCAGAAGTATAGCGCATAAGTCCACCGCTGTACCAGAGAAGCGTACCGACCCACAGCGCTCCATCTCGTGTTTCTAACAGAGAGCGGATCGTTGTTCTTGCTTCAGCAAGCCTATACCAGTTTTGCCCATCATAACAGTTGAGTCCTCCGTTTGGCCAAGACACGTTGCATACCCAGAGTTTCTCATCTTGTGTTTGTAACACCGCCCCGACATCATCGCTTGCTAAACCATCTTTTGTAGTAAAGGTAACCCATTGTTTCCCATCGTAACGACATAGCCCGCTACCATTGGTTCCTATCCAGATGGCACCATCTCGCGTTTGCGACAGAGAAAGTATATCGTCATCTGCCAATCCATCTTCCGGGGTAAATCTTTGACAAGACTGACCATGATAACGATAAAGCCCACCTCCTTCACTTCCGCTTACACCTATCCATATACTATCATCCTGTGCCCGCAATAGAGTTCCTACGTAATTATCAGCTAATTGACTGCCCAGAGTAAAGATTTGCCATTGCTTTCTATCGCAACGAGAAAGCCCTTCCCGAGTTCCGACCCATAGAGTACCATCTTGTGTTTGGACTACAGAGAGAACGTTATTACCCGCTAATCCGTCATCCCGTATGAGTGTATGCCAGGATTGGCCATTGTAATATGATAGTCCGCCCTGCGTACCAACCCACAGGATTCCATCCTGGGTTTGTGTTATGCTGGTGACATTATTATTCGCCAATCCATCGTCAGTGGTGATGCGCTGCCATTTTTGCCCGTCGTAACAGAATAGTCCTTGACCATATGTTCCTACCCAAAGCCTACCATCCCGGGTTTGAAATAATGCCTCTATCCATTCGCCAGGAAAACCCTCTTCTGGAGTAATTGTCCGCCATCTTTGACCATCATAGTAGGACAAACCGCCATATGTTCCAGCCCATAACGTACCTTCCTGAGTCTGCAATAAACAATAAATTACATTGTTCGCCAATCCGTCCTCCGTGGTAATATGTCGCCATGTTTGACCATCGTAATGGAAGAGCCCAAGGACTTCTGTTTTCCCCCAGGTTGTTCCCAACCAGAGTGTTCCATCTTTGGACTGCAATAGTGAACTTACACTTTTGCCTTCAGATTCAGGAAGTTTCATCCATGCGCTTCCATCATAGTATGAAAGTCCTTCATCTGTCGAACCGGCCCAAATCTTGCCCTCCTGGGTTTGTAGCAAAGCAGAAATCGCATTTCCTACAGAACTGTTCTCTTTGTTGAAGGTCATCCATGTTTGACCATCGAACCGGGAAAGCCCTCTGCTCCAGGTTCCTACCCACAGAGAACCGTCCTTTGCTTCTAAGAGGCAGGTAACCCTATTATCCACTAAACCATCTATGTATTTATAGTTCCGCCAGAATTCTTTTCTTTTGAAATTTGCCGTAGATGGTTTTCCTGTCTGCAGGTGTCGTGTGCTCACAATGGTCTCACCGGTGCGTTTTTTGCCGGCTGAATCTGTCTGGTGTGCCATAATCCGCACATCACCTTCAAAATCATCCGGGACGGACCAGAGCAACATTTCGCCTTCAGCATGCTTTTGTCTGAACAACACTTGATTCGCGCTATCGGAGATTTCAATGATAACAGTAAGAGGAGTAAGCCCAGCAACCATCGGAGACCGTTGCGCCGTGATAGCTAATTTTAACGCGCCGGTCTTGAACTCAAGTTGCTTCCACGCTTGCACTAATAGTGTATCCGAAATTACCATTTGCTCTGGGTTCATTGGTAATTCCATCGCGACGAGTTTCGCATCCCCAAACATCTTCCCATGGTTTTGGTTTTTCGTGGCATCGATTACTTCCTCGTCTTCCCCTTCAAATCGCCAGTAACCAATCAAACCTATCTCGTCACCACGTAGTGTTTTGAACATTGTCGCCCGGATTTCTTTTGGCGTGCGGGCGATATTCCAAATGCGCACTTCGTCAATTTGCCCGGCAAAGGAAGCATGTGATTGTTCATGCGACCAGCCTATTTGAAGCGGAAGCGCGCTGACATGAATGCTCTTCCAAAAACTTTGACTTGCGACTTCAATCCCGTTGAGAAATATCCTCATCACACCACTTCTGGCATCAATAATGCCAGCGATATGATACCAGGTGTTGAGAACAATCAAACCACTCGGCGAATTAAGGAAGACTTGCTCTTCACCACTTGGCGCTGAAGATAAATGAATAGAACCAGAACTGTTTAACTGTAAGCAGTAACTTCTATTACTCGCCCATTCTGCAAACTTATCTCCCTTATAAAGGATGTGAATCCAGTTTTCTGGAAACGCTGTCGGTCTAATCCATGCCTCCATCGTCATCTGGGAACTGATAGAATTTAATGCCTCGCTGTCTTCCATCTCCACATAATCCCCATCGCCGTCGAGACTCAGGGCGCGGTTGACTGCTAAGGCTGGCGGGGTTATGAGTGCCAGGATGAATGTCATTATAATGATTATTACTCGTCCCACAGAATCCTCCATAAAATAGTCTCGAAAATCCTCAAGCAAGAATTGTTTGAGTAATGTCTCCTCCGGAGACACAAAACTATACCATATATTACTTTGCAATCTTCATTTCCTTTTAAACCGGCTCTCCAATTCACCTTTACTCATTCTCACGATAATCGGGCGAGAATGCGGACAAGTAAAAGGTTGACTGGTTTGTGAGAGTTCTTTGATTAAATTCACCATCTCCTCCATCGCTAATTGGGCGCCGGCTTTGACCGCTGAATGACATGCGAGAGTAATCAAGGCTTGCTCTTGAGCTTCCAAAAGTCTATCTTCTTTGCCAGCGTCATCGGATAAATTATCGATGAGTTCCATCACCGCATCGGCTACCTCGCTGTTGGGCAATGTCGAGGGAACAGCCCTGACAAGGATTGTGTTGCCACCGAATGCTTCCACGTCAAAGCCGATTTCTTTGAATAGTTCGATATGTTCATTGAAAATTGCTAATTGCGCGGCAGTAAGTTCAACGGTAACGGGGAGCAGTAAGCCTTGCATCGGGATGCCATCCGCTTGTAGTTGCTGAAGGAAGCGTTCATAAAGCACCCGTTCTGAAGCAATATGCTGGTCGATGAAAAAGACCTCATTTTTTCCTTCCGCCACAATGTAGGTATTGAATAAATTAGTTTTCAGACGAATGTTATCAAAATCTAAGAGTTCCAATTCCATATCCGCCCCCCTTTCATCCCCCCGTCGACGGGGGGAAAGAGGGGGGTGCGAAGGGTAAACTAACGCAGATTGGTCCGGCGTTGTCGGAATAATTTCTTCATCATCCGAAATTTCTGCAGGTTCGACGGAGATGCGACTCTTGTCCAACTGGCTTTCTGAGGGTTGTACTGTTGGTATTTCCTTCGCATCGGGTGATTGGTCAGTTTCAGCCTGCTGTCTCTGTTCGCTACGTTCAGCAGTTTGCTTCGCAAACTGCCTCTGAAGCACTTGTTCGATAACACGGTCTATCCTTGCCACCTTGCCCTCTTGCCCTCTTGCCCTCTTGCCCTCGTCCGTTTCCACGCTGGGAATATATTTCTGTTTGTAAATTCCGCTTTGCAGCGAGCGCACGATTTGGCTGTAGATGGCTCGTTCATTGCGGAACCGCACTTCCGTCTTAGCGGGATGAACGTTGACATCGACATCATCAGGCGCTATTTCCAAAAACAGAAACGCTACGGGAAACCTGTCTTTCGGAATCAGCGCGCGTAACGCTTCACCCAAAGCCGCGCTAATGATTTTACTTCTGATGGGGCGGAAATTCATAAAAAACAGTTGATAATTGCGATTGGTTTTCGTATAATCGGGTTTCCCTATAAAACTGTGCAGTTGGAAATTAGGCAATGTTGTAGTGAATTCCATCAGGTTGTCGGAAAACTCTTTCCCATAGAGCAGATAAATGCGTTCAGCAATCGAATCACATGCGCGGACATCGATAAGCGCGCGGTTATTGTGGGTCAACTTAAACTGGATTTTCGGATATGCCAACGCCGCCCAGTTAACACTGTTGATAATATGGCTCATCTCCGTTGACTCGCTTTTTAGGAACTTCAGCCTCGCGGGTACATTATAAAAAAGGTTGTTCACGGTGATGCGCGTTCCTGGCGAAGAGCCGATTTCCACGACCGACTTGATAATCCCGCCCTCAACGACAAGTTTCGTTCCCTTAATAGCATCCGCTGTCTTAGTAACAAGTTCCAATTGGGAAACAGAAGCAATGCTAGGCAGCGCTTCACCTCGAAACCCGAGTGTTTTAATAGAGTGCAAATCCTCCACCGAATGAATTTTACTCGTAGCATGCCGCTCCAGAGCCAACAATGCGTCCTCACGTTCCATGCCGGTGCCATTGTCAATAACTCGAATCGAACGCTTGCCACCAGCCTGTATTTCCACGTTGATGTCTGTACTCTCCGCGTCGATGGCATTTTCTAAAAGCTCCTTCACCACAGAGGCAGGACGCTCTACAACCTCTCCCGCCGCAATTTTGTTCGCTATATCTTCTGGTAAAACTTTTATGCGCATCGTAAATACCTTCTTTTCGTATGATATTGTAACGAATTGTTCCTAAAATGTCAAGTATATATCCTTGTACATTTGGGGCGTTTTATTTTATTCCTTCCATATCAACGAACCTTTAGATATGCTTAGTATTCTGTCATGACACGACTTCTCCTAAATATGAAACTTTTATGGTTGGTTTCCCACCAGCTTTTCCACTTGCGGATAGCCAAAAGTCGTTCCTCCGGCGGCGCATAGATACTATATCCGAATTGTTTACCCACTGGGTATCGCATTTCTGGTCTTTCAGATTGGTCCTCCAAACCCACACCAAGCTTATCAAGCTGTTCATAAGCACGAAAACGTAAATCTATCTTATCATCATTGAGCATATCAAGCAACACGAGAATCACCGATTTATCTGGAATCATGCTAAGACCAGTAATAGCTGCGTACCTTACATGGGTATCTTCCCCTTTATCATTAATCACGGAAATCAGAGCAGGAATAGCATCTGAATGAGCAATTTCCTGCCCTAATAGTATAGCCGATTTGGCACGTCTCCGGTTGATTTCATCTTTCCTGTAAAGAAGATTCGGCACTTCAACAGGTATCTTTAGAGCATTTTTATCCAACAAGATAGCTATCAATAATTCCATTCTCTGAGCCTGTTTTAGAGGATGCAGTTTCTCCTCCTTTTTCCAATCTAAAGCATCTAATTCACGCACAGTAATAGGTTTTGGGGGATTTTTCAGAATCACTGAAAATAAGCTGATATTTCGTCGGGGAAAAATTTTATTCGGCGCACACGCAACCATGGGCAGGAGAAGTAATATGATAGTACAAGTAATTTGGCGGCAATGTGAAGATAAAAACTTCTGTTTCATGTTAATCTCAATAGGGGCAATTATGGCCACCCCCGGATAATTACACTTTACGTTTCACGCGAGTTATAAGAAAACACCCGCATAGTAATACTGCGCTGAAAGCTAATTGTGTACCGGTCAGCTTTTCGTTTAAGATAAAAAACGATAACACTCCCGTCAGCAGCGGCGTGATTAAAAGAAAGCTGGAAGCTATTGACAGACCAATATATTTGAGCGCGCTGTAATAGAAAACATTTCCCACACCGATAGAGAGGAGGCCAGAAACAATCAGTAAGAGTCTTGAGGTCATTGAAACTTCAACAATACGATGAAAATTTCCACAGAGGGCGACAATGGGCAGAAATAATATGCACGACATTAGCGGCACCATTGCAGTAATCGCCACTGGGTCAATGCGAGCGACGACCCGTTTTATCATGACCGCATACACACTCCATAACACAGTGCTAAAAATAAGTTCCACAAAACCGAGATTCACACTGTTGTCAAGAGAATACCCTTTTCCGAATATGACGCCTGCAACACCGATTAAAGCCCAAAATGTCCCGCTAAGGAACGCGGCGTTTTTAACAATATGCCGCTCTTCGACTAAAACAACGAACGACAGCGCAGGAATAAAGATCGCGTTGAGTTTGGCTATTAGGCTCGCCGCTACAGCCGAAGTTAGATAGACGCCGCTTACATAAGTGATTTGGTGGGCAGTAACAATTATCACAGGCGCCACCAGCATTTTCATATTCTGGCGTGCGACGACTAATTTTTTACGGTCTAAAATGAAACATAAAATAAACACCGTTATCCCAGCCGAAAGATACCTGAAAAACGCTTGAGTGACGGGGTCAAAATCTGTACTCAACAGTTTTATCAGGACATTCGGCCAACCCCAGGCAAAAGCTGCCAATGATAGAAAAATGAATCCTCTTTTCATGTCATGTACGAATTTTTCAGTTATCGCCAATTTTACGGTAAAGATAATCGTGAAACGTGATGCGTGAAACGTGAAAATAATTCTATTCACGTTTCACGTTTCACGTATAAAGAATCTCAACATTTTCTGAATTTCTCTACCACCTTTATACGACCATGCTGTCCATCAATCCGATACAAGACAGCCGATGAAAACTTACCATCACCGTCGAGTTCTACCTCCATAAAAGTCCCATAATCTCGGTCATAAAATCTTCCTAAATTGCCCGGATTTATCACATAGCTATCTTTGAGTTTTTCAATTCCCATAGCCTCATGGATATGTCCAGAGACTACTAAATTCGGATTTTGTTCCACAATGTATGCCCTTATCCCCACACTGCCAGCATGTCCGCCGCTGCTACTGCCGCCGGATATCATATTCATACCAACGCCTACGACATCGCAACAACCATACGGCGGAGCATGAACGATAGCGACATCGGGGCGTTGTGATGACAGAAACGAATATGGCTCTGAAATAAACCCCTTTGTCGTTTGCCCTTCGTAGTAAGCGACAAGTAAATCTTCAGGAATGTGTGAAGGCACTACATTTGCTCCACCGTATCCCGCAAAGGTCAAGTTTTTGATGGTTTTCGTCTTTAAGTGGATGTATTCATCCTCAAAATAATCCGCCATAAAATGGCAATCATAGTTACCCGGCACTATCAAAACTGTCGGTTCAATCTCGCCAAGTATTTCCTTAAATCCTTTATATTGAGCGCGCATACGCTTCGACGCGATTTCTAAAAGTTCCAAATACCTTTTCGCCATGTCATGAATTTTGTTAGATTTTTGGCTGCGAGAGATAATTCGATGCGCAAATTCTCCCAAAAGGAGGTTTGACCATACCGAATGTTTCGCTTGCCACAACGCAGTCGAAACAGCTTTGAATTTTTGGTATTCTTTATTATCGAAGCTTTCAAGGAGTAAATCACCTGAACAGACGATGAGGTCGATACTTTCTTCCCTATTGTTGACAAAATCCTTCAACAGTTCAAAAGTTGAAAAATCTCCATGTATATCAGCACAGCAAACTATGCGTATGTTCATCAACCTTTCATTTCGATTTTTTATCACCTTGCCAATACCCAAAGAAACTGAGTTTCTCTGAGAAACTCAGTTTCTTTAACAAAAAAACATTGCGCAAAAACAAAATATAAATTATCATAACGATTATGTTTTGTCAATAGAAAGATGATACCGCGGTTCTAATTGACGCACGCGGAGAGAAGAACTAACTTCAGAAAGGAACGTAAAATGGCAAACATATTTACGGCAGTGAACCTTACGATGGGTGTTTCAAGCACTTGCGCCGCTGAACATTCACCGCTTCGGCTATCATTCTTACCGGAAGGCGAATGGGTATTCCAGGGTACGGGTTTGCACGAAGGATGGATTGATAGGCGCAATTTGTTTGTGTTGTATCATCCCTGGGAAGTCAGTCTGTCAGACCACAGTGGAACGGTAAGCAGGGAAATCCACATTCCCGCCGATTGGAAAGGACGGGTGCGGCTTCATTTCTACATGACCGACGATTACCACGGGCAACATCCAAAACTGAATCAAGACAACTGGCTGGGACAAATTTCGTTGATAGGTCATCGGTTCAAGCAAGTGCTCATGGATGACGAAGTGATTTGGGAAGCTGACGTAGCCGACCCCGAAGGTGTCTCCGTTCCGTCGCGGTTCTCCGTTTTGCTGCCTGAACGGGTCAAGGCGGGTGTTCGTGTTCAAATAGGATTTCGCCTGAACGACAAAGTGGGGAGTTCTCAGCGTTTGCCCGAGGATTACAGGCACATCGGCGCTACCGATGGAATCAAAGAGTCGGAGCCGTGGAAATTCATGACCCACGTTTACATTGGCAATGTGACCTTGACGCCGGAAGCCGTCGAGGAGGTAGAATTTAGCGAGCCGCTAAGTGCTCGGTTGGCGCGTCAGATACATGAGAAGTCCTGGCCGCTCGAACCCTACGGTCAAGCCGTTACGTTTCCGGTTCCTTTGACCTGGGAAGGAAGTAACGATGCGCCCGCGATGAACTGTGCCATTCGGTGCGGCGTCCCGCTCCCGTCTAGAATGGTACATGAAAGCAACCAAATTATTCTTCGCAACAAAGCTGGCAAATGCCTACCTTTACAGATTAGCCCGATGAACTATTGGCAGGACGGAAGCCTGCGCTGGGTAGAATTAGATACCATCGCGACGACAAAGGATGCGGCACCAGGGGGAAAATTGCAACTGGATATTGACAAAAACACAGCGCAGACGCCGTTACCTCAACATCCAGTCTCTATTCATTCCGAAGGTCGCAACAAATTTACTCTCGCGACCGGGGCAATGCGAATCACCGTTGGAGGCACCGATGGCCGTTTGCTGGACCGAATGGTCAATGAGGATGCGGTGTTCAAGGATTTGACTGGTGAGATTGAAATAGGTGGGAGAGTCTACACAACGATTACCGATTCTGCCAAGGTTCTTGCTAACGGCCCGATTCGCGGGGAAATAGAGTTGTCGGGGAAAATGAAATCCGCTGATGACGAGATTGGCAAATTCGTCTTTCGTCTGTCGGTGTTTGCTGGCCAGCCTTATGTTCGGATGACCTGGCGCATTTTTAACGACCAAGCTGAAACGCTGAATATTTCCCGCTTCGAGCTTGTTGGACAGTGTCCGATGGGCGCGGAGGCAATTTCCAGATGGGGACCTGGCGAGAAAACTGCCGGTCCTAACGTTCGGGTTCAGCAACTGACCGAAAGTAAGTTCAACGTCATTGATGATACTGGAGCCATGGTCGATACTGGTGAGTCTGTCCCTGGTTGGCTTGGAGTTACCGATGACCAGCATAGCCTCGTAGTCTTGGTGAGGCATTTTCGCCAGCAGTTTTCCAAAGCATTGGAACTGAAGGACGGACGATTGCGCATCGCCTTGTTCGAAGCTTCCGAAGAGCGACCGCACTATATGCCAACCGAAGGTGAAGCCAAGTGCCATGAACTATGGCTTGGTCTTTGGAATCAGCCTCTGTCAGCGGAGGAAATGACCCAGACTGCCCGGTTTTTCGCCAGGCCAGGACGATTATTCAATGCCGAATATTTTTGCGATAGCGGTGGTTTTGGATATGCTGCGGTTCACAATACCGAACAATTCGCTGACCTTGACGCCTACATGAAAACTGCCTACGGCCAGATAGACGAAAAGAGATTCTACGGATTTGATATCCGGCACTGGGGCGACCAGATTTATAACAAAGAAGAGGATTTCTGGTGCAACGGATATTATGATAGACAGCAGGGCTTTGCTAACGAATACCTCATGACCGGTGATGTGCGCTGGTTTGACCGCCTCGAAGCGACAGTACGCCACGTTATGGATATTGACGTGTGCCATGCCTCCACTGACCACCCGGATTGGGTTGGCTCTATCCACAGCTATAACGGCGCCAACCATACCACAGCGGGCCCCTGGAATGCAATGCAACGGACAAAGGGCACGTTGGCATACTGGCGATATACAGGAGACATTGATGCAAAAGCCGCGGCTCTTGGTGTCGCAGATTCCGCCATCCGCGCCAATCGAGGTATCGGAGCGACGAGCGTTCGCGACCATGCGGGAATCCTGTATTGTCTGATGGCGGCGTATGACGAAACTTATGACGCGAAGTACTTAGAAGCAGCAAAGCGCGTTGCTCATGACGCAATCGGCAGAATTATTCGCGGGCGTGGTTGTTATTCCGAAGTACATGGGAATATCAGCTACCGCGGCAATGTCCCGTGGATGGTTGCTCAATTAGCCGAACCGCTCTACGAATATTATCGCCACAGCGGAGACATCGATGCGGCTATTGCCGTCGTCGGTTTGGCTGAGTCGATTCTGACGGAGAATTGCTCACGGACAGTTTTGGGCGATGTCTATGGCTACTCGCACAATCCACATTTCAAGAAAACGAGCGGCTATCACGTCCTGATTGCACCGGCCATTCTCTACGCATACGAGTTGACCGGCGACAAATGGTTTCTCGAGCATGCCCGCGCGATGTACGCTCAGACGATTCTTGAGAAAAGCGTCAATGCAATTAACAACTGTTACTGGAACACACCGACGCTGCTCTACTATCTGAAACGCTTCGGTTTGGCGGGAGAAAACGCTATTAGTGACTGTTAAATATATGTTTTGATTGGCATTGTAGTAACGACTTTAGTCGTTTTTCAAACTTTATCACAACCCCCCTGCCCCCTTTATTAAGGGGGAGGGGGACGACTGAAGTCGTTACTACTTTATGAGCACATTACTGTTTTATCATTCCCCACGTTGTTGTCATGCTGTTTTTGGGCTGTACGGGGGTAACGTTTTCCATAAGGTCCTTGATTTCATCTTGCGTCAAGGCTTTCTTCCAGATGCAAAAATCATCCATAAGGCCGGTGAAAGGACGGGCATCATCGATATTTTTTCCTACCCTGGCTCCCATGCCCCAATCTCCGGCTATGGGTTCGGTAACGCGTGCGTTTTCTCTGCCAACCTCTTCGCCGTTAATATACAGAATTCCAACGCCTGCGTCTTTACTATATGTGCCGGCGTAATGAATCCATTCGCCCGGCTTCCATTCCCCTGTTTGAATGTCAAAAATCGTAGTACCGCCATAAGCGCGGAAAAGCCATCTAAATTTATGGTCACTACGGAGTTCAGGATGCACAATCCATGTTTGGTCAGATGCTCGCGCGTTGAATATTGCGTGATGGTTTCCTGTTTCCTCAACATTTACCCAGGCGCAGATTGTCCCTGCATCTTTTGGGACCGCATCAGCAGGGAAATTTTCGCCACCTAAATCAAGATAGCCGGCATTGGCAAACTTCGCGGCGTTCCCATATTTGCCTGACGCTAACGTAACATCACCGTTTATGGCACCATCATGGCCATTGCCTGACATATCAGAAACGGTATTGCCATTGAGTTGGTCGAAACTGTAATAGATTACCAAATCTGTATAAGCAAATGCTGTTCCGATAACCCAAAGCAAAGTTAAGCAGGTTAATCCTGTCAACAACACAAAATTTTTCATTTTTCCTCCTGAGTATAGCCGCTGATTTTCAGACAGCGCTGATTCCTACGAGGTTATAAAAATTAGCGGAGCCTGTTCATCAATAGCTATTTTGGCAAATTTTTGCAAGCATACGCTTGCAGATTTATTATAGTACAAATTAAAACGATTACCAAGAAAATTTTGGATTGATAGCCGCTGACCTTCAGGCCACGCTGATTATTGAGGTGTCAAAATCGGCGTGGTCTGTTCATCAGCGGCTATTCCTCTTACTTTTTTTCCTCTTATTTCTTTTGATTAAACGTTTCTTTCTTAAAGAAAAGTTTGGTTACGCAGGTGACAATTGAGCTCCACCATCCACTCTGAGCACCTGACCGCTGATGAAGTTGGCAAGAGGCGATGCGAAAAACTGCACGGCGCAGGCAATCTCGTCAGGCGTGGCATAGCGCACTAACGTCGGCTTCTCCATTTCCTCAAGCAACTTCTGGTTAGCTTGTCTGGTAGCTAAGAAACGCGCTGTAAGAGTGCCGCCGGGCGCAACCATGTTTACTGTAACGTTATACTCCCGCAATTGTGATGCGAGACAGCGTGTATACAACACTTGCGCGGCTTTGGCGCTGGCGTAGATTGAACCTTCCGTCCGTCCCGCAAACCCGGCGACTGAGCCGATGTTGATGATTCTGCCACTTCGGCGCTTCATCATCCCCGGTGCTACCGCCCCGCAGCAGAGCATCGTCGTCATAACGTTGCGGTCGATGATGGCTCGGATATCTTCTTCCGCCATGAAAACGGCATCGTTATTGGGAGGCTTACCGCGGTGAGCGCCAATGTCGCCTCCTGCATTGTTGACCAAAATATTGATAGGCCCAAGTTCAGATTGAATTTGCTCAACCGCCGCTTTCACTTGAGCGCTATCTGATATATCAGCCAAAACTGTCGTTACTGGCACGCCGAGTTTAGCTATTTCAGCCGCTACATGACTGACGCTGGGCGCTTCGCCAAATTCCGCTGGCGTTTGCTCAGACCGACTGTGAATAGCGATTCCCGCCCCGCATCTCGCAAGACGAGTGGCTATCGCACGCCCTATCCCGCGAGCGCTGGCGGTAACCCAGGCAATTTTCCCTGAAAGCATTTTGGCGTCAATTGTTTCAGTATTCATTAAAATTCTCCGTATTTATGTCCACAAAATTTTTAACCCAAACTTCTGGTAATCGCTCATTTTCCTATCTTTTGAAATCAAAGTGATATTTCTGTTAATAGCTTGCCAAATTATCAATCTGTCGAATGGGTCTTTGTGCTTTATTGTGGGAAGTTTATAAAATGTTGAGGCCTCATCTTCTGATACTTCTAAGGTCTTGATACCTATTTCTTTTGCTTTCTCTGGTAATTCCCCAGGAATAATCCCTTCAAGCTCTATTTTAGAGATGGAATATTTTAGTGATATCTCCCTTTAGTAACCTTCAGTTTCCCTATCGTTCTGAACGGAGATTTGATGGGGGATTTCGACTCATTGACGTAACGGCGAGAAAAGCAGTTTTTCGCTTTCGCCGAAACGGGGTAAGACATAATGAGCAAC
>Ga0194125_10002228_pt1 | contig 32323 bp, 37 predicted proteins | sample TA2KigC250mmetaG_FD_148626 | JGI IMG/M metagenome (GOLD analysis project Ga0194125, IMG submission 148626) | Freshwater microbial communities from Lake Tanganyika, Tanzania - TA2015034 Kigoma Deep Cast 250m | ecosystem: Environmental > Aquatic > Freshwater > Lake | place: Tanzania: Lake...
CTATGACTCCGACGATTACAAGGGGAATGGAACCGCACATTAAGAAAAGGTATCAATTTGCTGCCTCTTCCTTTGTTAGAATGTGGGGTCACAATTCATTAAACGATCATAAAATTAAAGATTTTTGTCTTGAGTGGGCACATCGAGAAGAAAATGCCCCGTTAGATAATTTTAGTGTAGACCAATACTTTTACTACGAATTTAAAACTTGGAGGGGATACTAATGTTATGACTGACCCAGTATGGAGTGTAATTTGGTTACTTGGAATAGGACTAACAGGCACTGCCTACATCATTTATTACATACTTAAATTAGCATATGAGGAAATGAAAAATGAATCACCTCGCCATTAAATCAGTAGTCCTTTTTATGGCATTAGCCATATTCATTCAATGGGGCTTGACAAATGCTTATCCAGGTGCTTGACAAATGGATATATATAGGTTATAATTATCTACATATATCTATTTTGTCATGGCACATTACAAACCATATTCTCCCGAGTGGCATCGCTATCGATATTTGAAAGAAGCACTAGATAAGTATCTAGATGAATACATTGATAACAGTGTAATCCTTGAAGATATTTCTGATATCCTATCAGAAAGGTCAGAAAAAGCATACGAAGAATTCAGTAGAGTCAACGAGTTAGAATCAATGATTCATGCTAAATAACCCTATATGGAAATTGCATATGCTCTCCACACAGTATCGTTTGCGCTTAGAAGCAATCTGTGAGAAGATTGTTCTTCATGAAGAAGTAAGTTTGCAAGATATGATCTGGGCAGAAAAACTTGCAAAAGCAAATCGCTCTGCTGCGACTATACTTCGTCAGGCAAGAAGGAAGGCAGAAAATCCTGATATGGATGCGATGGACGATTTTATGAATCAACTTGATATTGGTGGATTAGGACACGAACGCTTTGGTCGCCGTGGTTTTGATAATCCAGATGATCTACACGATTGGTTTAAGCGTGATGAAGATCAAACCGATTGGAGACAGAGGGATTGACTTACGAAGAGTTTATACACAAAGGCACCGAACATTATATGGATATGGTGCGTTTGATTGATATCAAACTCAAATATCGTATGCCTCTTTCAGAAGAAGAAAAAGAAATCAATGATTACATTATGGAGTTTCAGCACAATGCTAAGATTAATGAGTTAAGAGATAAATTTGAGAAGTGTTTGAACGCAGAAGAAGAAGAATGAATTTTGGGGTTGACATAATGTGTTGATTGTGCTATCCTATATACACAGAGGTCGAGAGAATCATGATTGTTCCAAATTGGAAGCACCACAGCAAAAAAGAACAAAAAAGGTCTCTCAAACCACAAGCTTTGAGAGCGGCAAAGAAACGTGTCCAGATTATGAAGGCAAAAATCGGACGAATATGGAAGTGATATAATCACTTCTTGGGATTGTCGCCTATTGGTTAAGGCCCACTGCTTATAACGGTGTGAACGGGGTTCAATTCCCTGCAGTCCTACTTTGCTCCTTTAGCTATCTGGTGAAAGCAATCGACTCATAATCGATGTGAGGTGGGTTCGATCCCCTCAAGGAGCACTTGACAACCTAAGCAACTTTTGCTATGATTGTCTTATTCTAGGGAGTGTAGCCCAGCGGAAGAGGCAAACGACTTAAAATCGTTCAAGGGTGGGTTCGAATCCCACCACTCCTACCTTCTCACTAAATATATTGTAGTGGGAATGTCATGAAATACATACTCTCTCAAGCATATTGTTTCTATATGGGGCAAGTTGTTCGCATGTATTTCATACAAGGTCTGCCCTACACATTTGACGAATTACCTCAACTTATACAAGACCATCCATCTATTCAAACAGAAGCACTTCAAAATCGTGATTTTGATGATGAAGAAATGTATAGAATTTCTAACTATTTGATAATGGAGGAAATGCATCCATTACTGTTTAATATAGAGGTAGAAAATCCTGAATTGTTACCAAAAGATGATTGATGATTTCTTTTTGATGTTTGAGGGTAAATTTGAAAATAGAACCCAAGCATTTTCATATCCTTCAAAGTATGCATATATTAGAGTAACTCATGTCAACATTGGGGATGGGTTATTTTATGGAGAGCAAGCTTATAAACATGAGTTACATCTTCCATATCGACAATTTGTTTTGGAACCCATCCTAGAAAATGATTACATACGTGTTAAAAATTATAAAATTGACGACAAAAAAAGATATGTAAATTTTTCAAACCTTGACAAAATTGAAAAAAATATGTTAAAATATAAAAATGGTTGTGATCTCATTTTTAAACAACAAGAATCTTTTTTTGTTGGTGAATTGGTTGGTTGTGATTGTATAGTTGATTGGGATAGTAAAAAAACCTATGTACAAACAAAAATTGAATTGACAAAAGAACATTATTACATCATGGATAAAGGATATTGTGCTAATGATCATACTCAATTGTGGGGATCTAATTATGATCAATTTGAATTTATTAGAATGCCTGAGTAGCTCAGCTGGATAGAGCAACGGTTTTGTAAACCGTAGGTCGTCGGTTCAAGTCCGACCTTAGGCTTATGTCGATGTGGCGGAATTGGTAGACGCGCTGGGTTTAGGTTCCAGTGGGGCATCCCGTGGAGGTTCAAGTCCTCTCATCGACATTCTGAGGTAAATTGAAAACTCAGATACATAAAAGTGGGAAAAAAAATTTCGCCAAAAAATTCGTAAAAAAAGTCGAGGTGGAAAACTATGTCATTAGTTTCTCAAATAGACCGAGCAATGGTCATTCAAGCTCTAGAATATTATGTACTATCTTTGAAAACTTATCATACACCAGATGAAAATAAAATTTTTCAATACAACGCCTTGCTCAACTGGATTAAACTGGAGCATAGCAAACATGAAAATTAATCTGTGGTATTGTACTCATATGAAACAATGGCGTTGGTCTCTTACAGATGATCACCGTCCAGTTGTCAGGCAAGAAACGGGGCAACAACCACACCTACGCGATGCAATGAATGACATTGCAAATACTGTAGAATATATAATGGAATGTAAACAATCTTAGTTTTATTGGAGTGTAGCTCAGTGGTAGAGCGGTCGGCTGTTAACCGATTGGTCGTAGGTTCGAATCCCACTACTCCAGTTGGCGATACTGCCATCAAACCAAACCCCTTCCGTGTGACTTTAAGCCCCTTCCTTCAGGAGGGGTTTTATTGTATAAATACAATGAAGAAGACAAAATACCAAGGGTTTGAGTAATTATGGCTCTTACAAGGCTTGATAATTTATATTCAAGTAAAACAGGAAAATATCTATACGTATCTCCAGATGATTTCAATGCTACTGATGAATTAGATAATAGAGGAAACTCTCCTCTACGCCCATTCAAAACAATTCAAAGAGCTTTTATTGAAGTAGCACGTTATTCATATCTTCCTGGTAAGAATAATGATAGGTTTGACCAGTTTAGCGTCATGTTGATGCCTGGCAACCATTATATTGATAATAGACCTGGACTTGTTGATGCTGCAAATGCAGAACAGAGATATCTTGATGCGGCAAATTTAATTGAGTTAAACAAACAAGAAATTATTGATCGTTCTGCAGCAGAAATTGCAGTTCAACACCCAGATTTTTATTTTCCTGGTGATCCAGCAACAACTGCTGTGTCTAGATTTAAAGATGCTTATCGTCTAATCCAACAAAATAGAGACGAAATTTTAGATAAAGCTTTAGCTCAAGTTGCAATTGACCACGAAGATTTTAATTTTCCTGGTGATCCAACAGCAACACCCTCTCCCCAACTTGCTCGATATGATGCGTATCGTCTGATTCAAAAGAACAGACAAATTATTATTGATAGAGCATGGGATACTATGCTATTGTCATATCCAGGTGCTGCTCCCACAGAGGCAAAATGTAAAAGAGATTTGGGTATTTTTGTTGATGCCATTTCTTTAGATCTTTTCTTGGGGGCAGTAAAATACTCTAGAAAATTTGTTCTTCAGTATTTTACTGGTCCAACAACTCCTCTTACGAATGGTCTTTTAGGTGAAGAAGCTCAATCAATAGAAGCTTTTGAGCAGGCAAGAAATTTCATGAAACAGGCAATCACCAACACACTTGTTGGTGCAGCATATCAAGATCTTACACTTGCACAACCACCAGCATTATATGCTGCTCTTGAGTCAACAATACAAACTTTGACAGCAAATGTTACATCGGTCATAAATGCTGGCAATACAACAGGACTTGTTTCAGAAGTTGCTCCAACTTTCCTTACTGGACAGGATAAGTGTCGTAGAGATATTGGAATTTTAGTTGACTCAGTTTCTTTGGACGTGTCTTTAGGTGGCGGAAACAAATACACCAGAAAATTCTTAAAAAATTATTTTACCCCAGACGGATCAACGTGGATTACTGCGGGACTTCAGGGCGAAGAGGCTCAATCTAATACGGCTTTTAACAAAGCAAAAAATGTGATGATTGAGGCGATCACTAACAAATTATATGTTAAAGATCTTACAATTACTGCAGACCCAACACCTGGATCTGGATCTGCATCGAATACAAATTCCACCTCCTGTGCTAACGTCCAAACACAAATTACAAATTTAATTTCTTTAATTACAACTACAATTACTGCTGGTAACATAACTGGAAGTCATTTTGTTGCAGAAACTTTAGGAACTGTACCTGCTGGAGAAACAAAATGTAAGAGAGATATTGGTTTTATTATTGATGCAGTTTGTGCAGATTTGAGAACTGGCGGAAATTATAATATTGTATCTGCAACCAAAACCTATTTTGATAGACAAGGCAATCCAATTTTAAATGGATTAGTAAACGAAGAAGCTCAATCTATCACGGCATTTAACATGTCTCGTGACATGATGAAAAAAGCAATCGTGAATGAACTTTTAAGCAAAGATTTTACGATTCAACTGGGACCAGCATTTGCTGGTGCAATAACTCCAATTATTCCACATTTAGCATCTGGTAATCCTGCACAGTGCGTTGATGTACAAAATACTATCACAACACTGGTTAGCGTATTAACAACCACAATACAAGCAGGAAATCTTAATAACTTAGCTTCTGTTGTAATTACTGGTACACAACCAGTATTTAATTATAATCGCGCCTTACAAGAATGGCAAGATGAAAGTATCTTAGATTTGAGTAATCCAAACAACGTTCTTTATAAGTTTAATGCTTCAACTGGTGGATGCATTGTTCCTAGAGGTTGCTCTCTAATTGGATATGACCTTCGTAGAACAATTATCAGACCATTATATGTTCCTGACCCCGCCGATGGATCACAGGTAAGAACGTCACTTTTTAACTTAACTGGTGGTTGTTATATTTGGCAGTTTACAATTAAAGATGGAGATTTATCAAGTAATTCCCCACTTTATGATAATATTGCTGGTGTTGGTAAGGTTTATTCCCAAAAAGGCAATGTCTCGCAATTGTCTATTCCAGAATTTTCGCACCATAAAATTTGTATTATGGAATATGCGGATACCGAGGAACTTGATCGTTATTACGAAAAAGTTGGAAGGGCATTCGTACAGTTCCAACCAGATATTGATGATGGCGAATTTGAAGCGTTAGTTCAAGAAAATAGAATTGTTGGACCTCTTTCTGATACAAGAAGAATTGAAAGTATTCAACTATTTGATTCGGTTCCTTCTGGGACGATTAGAGCTAAAGTTACAACAAAAATTGATCATGGATATTTTGTTGATCAATATGTTGCTATCTTAAATTCAGGACTTGATGAACAAGTAAACGGAACATTTAAGGTTACAGCTTTAGATACAACAAACCCTAAAGTATTTGAATACCAAATTAGTGGTACTGCTGCTGGGTTGGGATTGGTATCTGGTCAAATTTATAATGCATCTAATAGCCTGAGCACTAATGCTGTAGCGCAAGCAGAAATTGACTCTGTAGAATCTGCATCCCCATATGTCTTTAACTGTTCAATCAGATCTACCTGGGGAATGAACGGAATGTGGGCAGATGGATCCAAAGCAACTGGATTCAAGTCAATGGTTGTTGCTCAATACACAGGGGTTTCTCTACAAAAAGACGATAGAGCATTTATTCGCTATGATAAATTTACCAACACTTGGAATCAAGCATCTTTAGTTGATGCGTTTGCTACTGTTCCTTACCACACAAAGGGGGATGCATATTGGAAAGATGATTGGAGAAACTTCCACATTCGCGCTTCGGATGATTCCTTTATTCAATGCGTGTCTGTCTTCGCGGTTGGATTCCACGATCACTTCTTGATGGAAAGCGGCGGTGATATGTCAATCACCAACTCCAACTCTAACTTTGGTAATACATCTTTACACGCAAAGGGATTTAAAGGATTCTCATTCAACCAAGATAAGGGTGGATACATTACTGATATTATTCCACCAAAAATCATTAATACATCTTCAAGTAATGAGAAGAAAATTCAATATTATACATTAGATATTCAAGCGTCAAATAGTGCCACAAATCACACCAAATTATATCTTGGAACGGATGGAGCATCTGATCCAGCGGTAAGACCTGCAGCTTCTGTAGACGGGTTTAGAATTGGAAGCAAGACAAATGAAAAATTATATGTAAAACTTGATAATGGAACTTATTATTCATGCTTAGAACCAACAGGATTTACTAGATACACAACTTCTTTAGATACACTAAATCCTGCTGGCATTGTTATTGATAATAAAGCACAAGACGCTGCTAATCAGATTGAAGATAACAAAGCATTCATTCAAGAAGAAGCATATCAGTATATTATTACAAAATACCCAGCTTTACTGACAAATACTAGTATCAATATATTAAAGTGTAAGCGCGACATTGGATATCTAGTTGATGCTATTGTTCAAGATTTAAGATTGGGCGGTAATATCAACAGCATTCAAGCAGCAGAATCATACTTCGTTGGCACTAATCTTTCATATATTTCGGGCGAACTTACAGAAAGTATTGAAGCGTATGATTATGTTAAAAATATCTGCATTGCTGCAATGCGTAATTTTGATTATTTGAGAAAAAATTGTGAAACAAGTGCAGGAAGTGCTATTGTAGATGTTGGCAGTACATCGGGTATTATAATTGGAATGCGTGTTCGTTCGTATAATCCCAGTTCATTCTTGAATGGAAAACTAATAACTACACCAGCACAAACTCCAGTCACATCTAATATTCCAGCCAACACTTATGTAAAGAGGATTGTCAGTGCCAGTAAAATTGAATTAGGTGTTCTTGGAAGTAAATTAACAACTGGGGCTGTTGTAAACGCTCTCCAAACTTCTAGTACAACAAATTTATATTTTGATCTTCCTGCGGGGGCATGGTCAACTATAACGCCAGTAACAGATCCCACAATTACACAAGATACAGCATATCCAGAATGTGCCACTGTTGCGTCAACTATTACTGGATACTTTAATGACTTCACCAGCATTTTAAACCAAGGACTAACTCCTGTAGATAATAAATCTGCTGATGCTTCTGATTTGATCATAGATAACAAACAATTAATTGCTCAAGTTGCTGTTGATAGGATGTTAACAAACTTCCCTGGATTTTCTATTCCTGGGGGGAATCAGGAGTGCATTGATGATGTTCTTAAGGTCATCGACGCTTTAGCATTCAACGTCAAATTTGGATCAAATAATAAAATTTATGAGGCAGGGTTATTTTACGTTAATGAACCCGCTTTATTGGCGGGTGAAAGAGAACAATCTAGGTATGTTTATGAACAGGTGAGAAACATGGCTATTCAAGCCATGAGAAATGAAACAATTACCATAACTGGATCTACGCTAACACAAGTTAAAGATCTAACAATTACAGTTGATACTAGTACTCCAGCATGTGCTAATGTTGCTACTGCTATCACCAATTTAATAGATATTCTTCTTCAAGCAGTTGGCACCGCAACTGCCCCTGGCAACTTAACTGGCGTTGTAAAAACAACACCAACATATGCTAGTGTTACAAGAGTAGAACCAGTTATTGATTATGCAGGACTATCAAAAAGAGCAACAATATTTACAGTAAATACTGGTAGCGGAACAACAAATCCACATAAATTTGAAACTGGAACGCCAGTAAAACTTGTTCCGATTGCAAAAGCGGGGACTACACCAGACAAGAGAGTAATTCGTCTTCCAATAGGATTTGAAACTAATAGAACTTACTATGTAATTGCTCCAGGTAGAGAAACTCAACCAGAAAAATATAATAGTACTAGTACTTTTGATGGATCAGACCAAACAAAATTAATGCTTGCAGCTACAAAAGAGAATGCCGCTGCGGGCATCTATATCTATTCGCCAGAAACAGATGCCGTTGATCCTAATGTACAAATTGAAATTCAACAATATGTCCTTGATGAAACATATGATTTACACAAATACAAGTGTAATATCGCTGGGGCAACAGAACTTGAAACTGATGTATCGCATATTTTTGATCTTCCAAATAATAATGTAACTCCACAAAAAGTATTTTTCCGTTTAGCTACTGATATTATTGGATCTGATTTACCAGAACTTGCTGGGGGAGCAACAATAAATACAAAAACTTATTTCTTTGTCAGATACATTACTTCTAAAAAGTTTAGCATCCACTTAACACACGCCGATGCAATTGCTGGTACAAATGCTGTCTCATTTGTTTCTGGTAGCGGGAAAAACTTTTATGTTTATGCCGATAAAAGAATTAGTCCACTAAGATTTGATCCATTATACACGGCACCAGGAAATACTTCTGGTTTGTGGTACTTACAAGTAAAAGATGAATCTTCTGGAACATCACCTAGAACGGATAGCATTTTAGATAGATTCCATAATGTTGCTGCATATGGTGCAGGATCTGGAAAAATTAGAACCCTTGACACATGGTTTACTCGTGTACAAGATAATAGATCAAAACAAGATAGAATTTATAGATTAAAGTATGTTATTCCATATTATTTGACAACTGTAAGAGATCCACTTAATGGATTTATTATTAAAGCAAGAACTGATGACAAGAGAAGATTAGTACCACAAAGAATACGTTTAGAACCAATTGGTGGCGCCCCAGCAATCCCAAGGTTCTCAAATCCAACTGGCGCACAAGAAAGAATTGGATTTAATCAAACACAACTTTCTGCAGATCCCATAAATCCAGTTGATGCTGGAATATTTAATCTATCTCCAGAAAAGAGAACATCACTCTATGATCCATATAATAATCCAAAAATTATTGATAGTGATAAAACATCTAGTAAAATTGCATTTACAATTCAATCTGCAAATCAAGTAACAGTAGGTACAAATACATTTTTAGAACTGGTTGCATTTGATCATACCATTACAAATACTGCTTTAAAAAATGAAATTTTCACTGTTGTAGAAATTAATGCTCCTCAGGGGGGATCGTTTGTCATAAACAATTCTACTTCTGTTGCTGCAAATGCGGTTACTTGGAGCGGCAACTCACAAGGTTCTGCTTATATTCAAGGATATTTTAGTGCTGCAGGAAAACATTACCTTGTTCTCAAAAATGTATCCGATCCAATAGTATACAATAATCTCATTGACACCAGATTTACACAGGGAGTGGTGTTTGCAGATTTACGTGCAAAACCAAATAGTATTGGGGATTCACAAGGAAGGGATAAATCAAATAGAAAAGATTACTTATACAGAGTTGAAGGTGCAAATGTTTATACATTAGTTCCTGGCGATATTATCACTGATGATGCAAGTAATAATTATCGAATTGTATCTGTAACTGATATTGGTGATTTTGAAGATACTTTCTATATCTTTGACATTGATACAATTCAAGAAAGAATCCCAGGACAACAAGATGGTGTTTACTATCTAACTTGTCTACGTGGTAACATATCACCATTCCCAACTGGTGCTGGTGTTGGCGATAACTTTAAAAATTATAAATTCTCTCAACCAATTTCACAATTATATCCATTAAACTATAAGAACGATCCTGTATGGTTTAAGCAATTAAAAGCATCTAATAACGATGTGCCCGCTTCAGTTGCTGCCGCAGATAACTATGTTCATGGTTTAGTTACTATTAATGATTCTAAAAATAGTCAAACCAAGGAATTGGTTTTGGATTTAGTTTTACAACCAGCGTTGAATTCTTATACATTTGTAAACTCAGAAACTTTAACAACCCCAACTCTTAATCCTGCTGGTGGATCTAATATTATTGAAGCTCAAGAAGGAAATGCAACTTCTGGATCGGAAGACAGATATATCCCTATTTCTGGTAATTCTACATTCCCAACTCAAAGAAAAATATACGTAGAACTTCGTAGACCATCTATTGCTCGTTCAGGTAACCACACGTTTGAATATCTTGGATTTGGTCCTGGTAACTACTCAACTGGTTTCCCACTCCGCCAGGAAGTTGTTCTTTCAACCTCTCAAGATCAATACGCTCAATCTAAGAGAGAAGATGGCGGTATTGTATTCTATACTGGTTTGAACTCCAATGGAGATCTCTACATTGGTAATCGCAAGATTAATGCCATTACTGGCGAAGAAACTTATTTAGAAAGAGCAGAGTTGGTTGAATCTGATGATGATTCTACTGATAATCTCGGTGGATTAGTTACAACGTTTGATGTACCAGTAACATTTAATAATAGAATTACTGTTGAAGGAAACGCCAACTTTAATAATCCAGTTGAAATTGCAGTTGACGCTAGCGAATCAACTGCACTACGTATCTACAGTGTAGTAGATGGAACTTTAGGCGACGACGTTTCTTTAAGCAGATCTGTACAAAGAAATAATAATGATGGAGATATCACATTAACTAAGAATCAAATTAGATCTGCAATTTACACAGTCACGCCAAGACAATCACTGGGAGTAGATGGTCAACCGTATTCATTTAGAACTCATTTTACAACGACACTAGGACCAACAAACACAACTCCAGATCAAACAAAATTATTCAGCAATACTCAAGAAGTTTCTTATAGTGCGTCTTTAAGAGCACAATCGGGAGACATTTTATTAAAGGGCAGCGAAGTTGGATTATCTGGATCTCTTGGATGGATTTATGCAAATTATTACACACAAATTGCTGATACGAGTATTCAAAGTATTAGCAGCGACGGCACTGACCTTACAATTACTTGGACAGGAGCGGTAAAAAATTCAGATGTCAATGTTTCTGCTGGGTCTCAAATTAGAATTAGTAATTTCTCCTCAAATACTAATTTAAATGGCATTTGGACAGTTTTATCTTCTGGATTCGCGCCAACCGCAAATTCTTGTAAAATAAGAATTGTTGTACCACCAGCTAGTGGTACCATTTATACTTGGTCTACGCTACCAACAACTCCTAAAATGGAAGTTGCTAGAGCAAATTGGAAGGAAGTTGGTGTAATCGGCGCAGAAACACTCAGAACTAATACAGAAACATTTGGCGATTATAAGTTAGGAATTAACACGGTTTCCAGAGCGACTAACGATGCTTATAAAAATGGATTTGTGGAGACAGAAACAAATCCAGTATCAAACTTGGACGTTGCTGGAACTGTATTCATTAGCGGTAAGAAAACAAATATTACCGTTGCTGGTGGGGTACAAACAAAAGCATCTGTTGCTAGAGATGATGCATTTATTGTCGGCGGCAATCACACTGCTCTAAACGATAGAGCATCTTTCCGTGTTTCTACCATCGGTCCTTCTGGCGGTAAGGTTGGAATTAATGCTTCTGTTGCCGAAATAACTGCTGCTGGTGCCGACTTCCTCGTTCAAGGAAGTACAGATATTCTCGGATCTCTTAAGATTGCTGGAACAGTAACACTAACAACAGGAAACCTTGATAGTCCAAACCCAACGTTTAATTTGGCAACACTTCCAACTACGGTTTCTTTTGCTAATAGCGCAACATTATTAAATATATCTAATTCCACATTAGCAACTGGAACGCAAGCCTTAAATATTGGTAATTATTTTACTAATCAAACTGTTAAAATAGGTGATGCTGCTACAACCTCAATTTTAGATATCCATAAAAATTCTAGAAATTCTACAATTAATATTGGCACGGTAGATAACGCAAATGCTAGTTATATTTCAAATATAACAATTGGTGGTGCATTTGCAAACAGTTCAAGCTCGTTTACCGTTAAGAATAAGAACATCAATTTGGATGGAGATGTTCAAATTGGATCTGGTCTTCCAGTTGGATCTGGAACAACAAACCTATACACCTTTGCTCAAAACTTAAATCTGTTTAGTGCCTCTGGTGGTCCTAACACAATTAATTTTGCTAGAACTGCCTCTATTTTAAACGTAGGTGCTGATGCTGGTACAACTACAATTAATAACAGTGTTCTAATTAGAGCGAGTGAAACTGTTAATGGTGATATTACTCTATCTGGTGGTTTAAATGCTGGAGGAGTTGAAGTAGTTCGTGGAGTATTTGGAACAACCCCAGTTTCTCACTTAGCAGGATCTTTACTTAATTTAAATATTGACTTGTATCATCCAATTACTATTGGTAAAACATTAGATACGCAAGGTGCAGCAACTTGGTTGGCAACAAATTACACTCTATTTTTAAATGAACCATCATCAACAACAGATATAAATGTTGGAGATTTCTTATTAATCGATAGATCTGTAACATTTCCTGGTCAACCTGCTGGATATATTCCAAACCAAGCAGCTAGTGAAATTGTTCGAGTAGATAAATTAACGAATTTAAATAACTCTGCTGATCCTGCTGGATTTAGAGTTGAAGTTTTTAGAGGACAAGAGGGAACAACCGCTGGCGCACATCCAGATAATGTTCCTATTGTTAAATTAGTTAAGTCAAATGATGTTAGCTTCTTAACTGAAGCAGTTGGTCTTAACACTGCTGGAGCAAACACCGTTATTAAAACAGCAGAATTTGGCGGCGCTCTTGTTGCTAACGACTTCTTGAGATTATCTAATACTGAATTAGTTAAGATTCAATCACTTGTTTCTGCTCTAACTTCAATTCAATCTCTTAGAATTACTGATGGTGGATCTCCAGCAGTAACTAATTTCTTAGTTGAATCAACAACTGGAAATACTACGATTAAAGGTAGAACTGATATCTACAATAGTATCAATCTATATGGTTCCGACGCAGCAAATACAAAACTATTTGCAATTAATAATGGAGCAACTACTACAACACCATCATCAACAACTGCTGTTACTGGAAGCACATTTACAGTAACTCCAAGTGGCACACCTACTCCTCCTCCTCTAGTACCTTCTGGTACAGTTTTACCAGTTGCCACTGATTCCATGATTGGAACTTGGACTGGCGGCGGTGCAGTATACGCTGCTGCAGAAAACAAGAACCCCGCTCTATCTTGGTCATTTGGATCGCTACCAACTGGCATTACAATTTCTAGTTATACCATTTATCTAGAAGATCTAACAGCAACTAATCCATCAACTGGAAGAAGAATAGTACATTGGCACCTAACTGGCATTCCTTCAACAACAACTACATTACCAGCAAATGCCACTACATTACCAGTTGGAACTGTTATTCAACCAAATTATATTACAACTGCACCAGGAACAGATGGAGTTTCTGCAGTTGGATATTCTGGACCACAATCAGTATCTTCTGAAATTCATATTTATAGATTAACGGTTACTGCTGTTCTTAGTGGAAACACTACATCAGTGTTGACACAAGCAGTTGAGTTTACTTATGGCAATATTAACGTCTTAACCGCAGCAAGTCCAACATTTGCTACCAATTCAAATGTTATTATTGATGCTGTAACCGTTTCTTCTGCTGTAACTTCATTTAAAGTAGATAGTGCAAATGGCAACACGAGTATTCTTGGAAATCTTAATGTTGGCGCTGGATTCAATAAATTAACAGTAACTGGATCTAATGGCAATACAACAATTAATGGCGGTGATTTCAGGATTTATGATTCTGCTGGAACTGGTAATAGATTGTTCTTACAGAATGGAACTGGAAACCTAACAATTTCTGGATTGTATACCTCAGATGCAACTTCTGGAACCAACATCTTCAATAGTGATTTAAGATTGAATGGTGGAGATCTTCAAATTAATAGAGGATCCCAATGGGTGGCAACCACGGCAGTTGCTGTAAATACTTTTGTTTATAACAATGGAATTACCTACAGAGTTACACAAGCTGGAACTACAGGACCTGGTGCTCCAACTCATACAACTGGATTTGCAGTCAATGGCACGGCACGTTTAGAGGTTTATAATCACTTTAGAGTTAATAATAATGGCACAATAGACCTTGGTGGACTTGATTATTTTTATGGTCCTACAGGAGCTAGAAGATGGGAACTACTTGGTGCTCCTTCTGGAGATGCTGGAACTGTTACAAGTAATGTAAATTATTTTGTAAATGCAACTGGAACGATTTATGTCAGATTACCATTAAGTCCCTCCATGGGCGACATGATTAGATTTATAGATGTTGGTGGAAACTTAAAATATGACACGAAACTTGTTGTTAGAGCAGCAACTGGAGTACCAATTCAGGGTGATGCAACAAACATTGCTGCAACAGTTACAGGTATAACTCTTACAGGATACGATGGCGGCGAACTAGTTGTTACAACACCAAATGCAGCATTTGGACTTGTTTATGCTGGTCCATTCCTATCAAATGGTGCTGCTTCTGGAGTACCAAGTGATAGACAAGGTTGGTGGTTAATGGAGATTTAATCAATGGCAGATTACGGAAGCATTAAAACGATGAAAGCGTGCGCCATTGGCACTATTATGCCGTGGGTAGGAGATTTAACTGAAGTTCCTAGGGGATGGTTAATATGTAATGGTAATGATATACCTGCTGGTGATTTTCCCTTACTCACGCAAGTTATTAAAAACACATATGGAGGGACAGTTCCTGCTACTGGACCTGGGAGTTCATTTCCAGAGTATGCTGGCACAATAACTTTACCAAATATTTCTCAAAGAGCACTATCAGATGTTGATAGTGCTTATTTTGCTGGAGGAGCAATAAGACCAAATATAGATACGGCTGATGCATTAGCAGCTGTTTCAACGTATATTGGACCTGGAGATACAGATAATGGAGTTCCAGGAGAATTTAATGACATTTATACTGACATTATGTTTAGCTACACTCCAGAAAATGATTTTTCTGGTAGAATAACTGGATCTACTTACGATCCTGGATTTGGAGCAAAAACGGTTTTCACCTCTGCCAGAAAATTAGGGAGAAGACATACACCAACCCACTCACACCCAACGACTGTTCCGAGTATAAACAAAGGAATAGGGACAGAGGGAAGAGCAGGAGACGGGGTTTCGTGTTCAAGACAAATCAGTTATAAAATAACAAAGGCGTATTTTGACGATTTGCTCGCCCCAGTTGAGGTTGATATTAATTATTTTTCACCAAGCGGAACTGCATTCGGAAATGGAGCGCCAGGGGTTGTTTTAGGAAATGTACTCTCAGAAGCAGTGCCACAGAACGGAATTCCAAGGGAGATTTTTTCTCACGGACTATCTAATTGGTTTGGATCTTCTGTAGCGCCAGATATACCAGCTCCATATAGTAGGGGCGGGGGTGACACACCAGAAGGCACCCCTGGTCCACCAAATTTTCAGCTAAAGGACAGAAATTTTGAACCCCTAGATAGTGCTCCATATGGTCCTGGTGGAAGTAATATAAGAGTAGCACAGAGAAATTTTGATAATGGAGGTGCGAATAGTGATTTTGATCAACATCGTCCATATGAAGTCATGTTTAATCATTCTGGAATTAGCTTTAATAAAGTAACACCAACTGCTGGTATTTCTGATGTAATTACTTCTCATACTCATGAAACATTTGATATTACTTTTGACAAATCTTCTCTTAGAATGCCAACCACAATCACTGCAAATGTAAGATCTGATGTAGTTCCTCAAAATGTTCCTAGTGCTCTAAATACCAAAGTAATAACACAAACTCCTAGTGTTATTGTCATGTATATTATAAGAGCGTATTAATATATGGCAAATTACGCAGTACAGAAAGCAAAGTTTGGAGGAATGGTAGGAACCATTCAATTATTTTCAACACAATTACCAGCAACAAATGATCCTGCAGACCCCACTTTTAGATCTTTAATACCAGCTGGATTTTTGCGTTGCGATGGAAGTATATTGTCTTCTAATCTATATCCAGCTTTAGCAGAAGTTTTAGGCGTTGGAAGCGAAAGTAAATTTAAAAAAGAAGGCGCAACCTTAAGAAACGATCAATTTCAATTACCAGATTTAGGATCAAAATATATACAACCTGGAACAGCAACTGGAACATATGCTGGATTAACATTGTCTGATGGCACAACAAAAAGAGTTGGTGCGGAGTTTGAAGCAACATCTAACATAGGAACTTCTACAGAGATTTCTTACACAGGGCAATTTGTTGTTTCTGGGCAAGAGGATGCGTTGCTTGGAAACCCAAGATATAATAGTACAACAACAAGAGACACTGAAATTGCTACTTTAACAGACAGCGATTTTCAGGGGCATGGCCATTTAGCAAATCAAACTGTTTTAAATTGTACTGGAAATTATTTGGTTTCTTCAAGAAGTGGTCCAGCCGTTCCTAGTATAACAAATGATTGTACTCCATTTGCTGGTAATGATATTTATACTATAGAGGCACCAGAGGGAACAACCAGTACGTCTTCCCAACATGCACATAGAATAACCATGCCAACAACTTATACGCATAATTATAAATGGAAGTACAATACATTTAATATTCCAGCAATTGGATTAAAAACAACAATTAATATTTCAACTAAACCAACAGAAACATTCGATGATGCGGTATCTCCTTTTATTTTAGTGGAATACATAATCAAACACTAAAGATAGTAGTTGAGACATATATGTAATGGCATATCAACTTGGTCACTTTACATCTAATTTTAATCTAGCATTCATAACAGTCGGATGTAACCAAGGAATTTTTTGGTTCCCTGATGGAAGCGATCCTTTGCGCGATTCCATCACATATTCATACTCGACATTTTTTGGAAGATATGGAGAACAAGGTGGCGTAGAGTTTTGGGTTAATCTTTGGGTTAATGGTGATGGGCAAACTCGCTTTGGTGGATCTGTCTCTAACATGATTCAACAAGGTGGTGTTGATAGTGGAGAACTTGGTAAGGTAGCTCTATTTGGTAGACACTCTGGAATGTCCACTGGAGCGTGTCCAATATCTGGATGCACAAATCCAAATGCAAATAATTATAATCCGTCTGCTACAGTAGATAACGGAAGTTGCACTTTCAATCCACCAACTCTTGTAAATTTTAATATTGATAGACAAGATGGGAGCGATGCTGGCGTTGGAACCGTTCCTTTTGGGCAAAGTGTAACTTTACGTTGGAATGTTACTGGCGTAGTAACTTCTGTATCTATTGATGGTGGCATCGGAACAGTACCTAATTCTGGGACAAGAGTTTTTTCTCCATCTTCTTCTGGTACTTACATTTTTAGAATAACTGCAACTGGACCAGGAGGAACCACTACTGGACAATATGGTTTTACTGTTGCCGCACCACCTCCACCATATGTTTCATTTAACATATCAGTACCTTCAATAATTGTTGGCGATACAGCAACCTTACTTTGGAGTACAAGCGGAGTTGTATCTTCAGTAAGTATTAATCAAGGAATAGGTTCTGTTTTAAATAGTGGAACCAGAGTGGTAGCACCAACGACTCCTGGAACATATGTTTATATTGTAACTGCATCTGGTCCTGGTGGAACAGTGCAAGAAAATGTTAGTTTACTAGTATCAAATCCTCCTCCGCCATCAGTTAATTTTTTTGCATCTTCTACTACAGTAGCAAGAGGATATCCAGTTACTTTAAATTGGTCTGTAGGTGGAAGAAATGTAACTGGAATATCAATTGATAATGGAATTGGTGCAGTATCTCCAACAGGATCTCTCGTTGTATATCCTTCAACACCACCAACTCTTCCTTGGGCACTTACTCCAGCAGGATCCCTTGAGGTAACGACTACATATACTATAACGGCTGTAAATGCTGGCGGATCTACTGTACGGCAAGCAGTTGTTACTATTAGAACTCCAATTGTAGTAGAATTAAGTGGATCTGAAACGATAGTTGCTGGTGATGTTGGTTACTTACAATGGATAATTGCTGGTGATCATACTAATTTAGTAATTAATAATGGAGTCGGAAATGTATCTTATGATGCTGATCGTAGAATTGAGGTTTATCCCACAACCACCACCACATACGCTTTAACGGCAACTAGTATTTCAGGAACACTTACTACAGATTATCATACAATTACCGTTTTACCAACAAGACCTATGGCAACATTAAATTTTACATCACCTGGAACATTCAATCTACCAGCTACCATAACAGAATTTAATTATACTGTAGAAGGTGGTGGGGGCGGTGGAGGCGGTTATGATGCGGGAAGCCCTGGCGGAACTGGTGGTAGCGGGGGAAGAGTTCAAGGAACCGCCAAAAATTTGCCTCCTGGTGCCAGTATCCAAGTATATGTTGGAAGAGGTGGTGGCGCTGGAGCTGGAGGAGTAGGAAATGGATCTGGCGGATCTGGAGCTAGTAACAGTTTTAGCAGCAGTGGTGGATCTGGGGGAACTGGAGGAAATTCTGGTCCTGGTGGATGGTCTGGTGCTGGCGGCGGCGGTGGAGCTGCTGGTGTTTTGGTTTATAGTGGCACAGTACTTGTTGTTGCTGGCGGCGGCGGTGGCGGCGGTGGTGGTGGTAATGATGGGGGATATAATCCTTTCCAAACAGGAGGAAATGCTGGTGGTTTATCTACGTCACTTAGTTTAGGTAATGGTGGTAATGCGCCAAACCACGGTGGTGATGGTGGCGGTGGTGGCGGCGGTGGCGGTGGTTCTCCTGGTGGAGGTAATGGATTTACACCTGGGGGTGATACTGATGCTGGTGGTGGATCTGGCGGTGGAAGTTACTATAATTTGACCTATCACACTTCAGCGCCAAGTTTTAGTACTGGACCAGGCGGTGGTGGATCGCAAACAAACGGAACTGATGGTGTTTTGACAGTTATATACGCTGAGGATGATGCTATTCCCAACCCAATAGCTGATTTTACTTCAATCATTGACGCAACTCCCAGCACAACCTATAATACAACTACATCATATAGTGGAAACAGAACAATCACTGGAATTAATGTTCCAGTGAGTGCTTCTGCTACAAATGGAGCAACTATAATTAAAAATGGAGTTAATTTAGGAACAAGTACAGCAACAGTAGTTAATAATGATGTCTTAGGTCTTTCAATGATATCTTCATCGTCTTTTTCTTCTAGTAAAACGACTACCTTGATTGTTGGCGCTGCTGGCGGCACTACTGTTAATGCCAATTGGAACATTATAACTGCAGATCTACCAACTTCTGTTCCAAATCCATATGATTTTACTGACCAAACGGATGTTGGACTATCTACTTTAGTAACAAGTAACGAAGTTACAATTTCTGGCATGACAGGGACAAATGTTCCTATATCTGCAACGGCATCTACGCCTGGAGGAATTTCAGTCCCAGTTGAATTAATTATAGGCGGAGTGGGATTAGGATCTGGTACAGGAACAATTAATAATGGTCAAACTTTAAGATTGCGAATGACTTCTGCTTCAGTCATCGGCACTGCTACTACAGCATTAGTTACTATTGGTGCTGGTGCATCAGTTGATTGGATTATACAAACTGTACTTACAGTTGATACTGGTCCAGATTTTTTCAATTTTATTAATCAAACTGGTGTTGCTGCTGGAACTGCAATTGATAGTAATGTAGTTACAATCACTGGCATCAATTCTCCTGCTGAGGTTGCTACAACTAGCGGAGCATTAGTTAACATAAATGGTGCTGGTTTTGTTACTCCTACTTCTACAACAACAATAACCAATAATCAAACATTACAACTGAGATTAACATCTTCTTCTACACCAACTGGATCTGCTTCAACTACAGTAAGTATTGGTAATCCCGCAACTGGTCAGGTAACAGATGACTGGAGTATTGAAACTACATCAGCAGGAGATACTACGCCAGATGATTTTGCTTTTGTTAACAAACTAAATCAACTTGCAAGTACCGTAGTTTATAGTAATACTGTAGTAATACAAGGAATTACTTCGCCAGCAACAGTTGCTATTTCTGGAGCAAGTGGCGCACAATTTTCAATTGATGGCGGGGCATATACATCAACGAGCACACCAATTAATGATGGGCAAACATTAAGTTTAAAATTCACAACTGGTGCATATGGAAGCCCAATAGCAACTGTAAATATTGCTGTTGGCACACTGTCTAGAAGTTGGTCAATTTCTGTTCTTGGATCAGCACCATCATCTTCATCAGCATCTACGTGGTATAATGCTGATATTGGTAAAAAACTTGATGGACTTGCAATAGGAACAGTTATTTCTATATTTAAAGATGCAACGGGTTCTTGGGGCACATTAGATGGTTCTTTAACTTCTCGTTACCCTGGATTCATTGTGTGTGAGGGACAATCATTAAATGCCGTAGATTACCCAGATCTATTTGCTGTAATTGAAAATAGATATGGAGGAACTGCTGCTGTTGCCACTAGTGGATCTACAAAAACTTATAGTGGATCATTTAAGTTGCCCAATTATAGAAATAGAAAAATTATGGGGACGGGAAATGTAGATGGCAACAGCGTATCTTCTCCTATGTTACCCACAGCAAACGGACCTGCTGGTACTGGTTCTGGTGGTGGAACTGTCGTTGGATCAGAAGGCGGGAGTTGGTTTATTGCTAAATTAGATGCTTCTGGACCATATCCAAGAGAACAAGTATTTACTGGCGGGCAAGATGGCGAGTTCTTTAAATTGGGAACAATCAGAACAACTGGATATGATGAAATTTTATCTAGCGTGGGATTTAATATTTCTGGAAATACAACTCAAACTGTAGGACCTTTACAAGAAAGAATTGTTACTGTTCCTAGTCATACCCACGAAATAATTACTGCAACTGCATCTGCCCAAACTACTGGGTTGATTCCTTGGTTAACAAGAGCAACATTTGGCGGCGGCCGAAGAGTGGCTACTAATAATTTAAGTGGAGAGCTTCCTGGTGGTCCATCTTTACCACAGTCATTTGGTGGTCCCCTTGGTGGAGGAACTTTTATCGATATGACAATTAGTTATTCTAACTATTGGTTATCTGATAAAAACAGTTCAGTACAATTAGATAATTCTTTACCTCTTTCTGGACGGGACTATCTGGCAGCACTTGATGTTAACGCAAACACTGCTAACTCCATATCATATTCACCTCCTGCTGGCATTCAAACACACAGTCATTATCTGTCACTAAATACTTTTGGATCTACAATTAATGTATTTGGTTGGGGAAACGATACTGGTGGGGGGAAAGGTACTTCTGGTATGCCATTAAATAATACGGTATCCATAAACTTCACTACGTCGGAATTGGGAAGTACCCTAAATGATGGAAATTTCCTTTTAAGTAATTCCAAGGCATTAATTCCAACAGTCAATTTAAGACCAAATAAAACTGTTCCATTAATGACTAGATATTTTAAAGTAAAATACTTAATTAAAGCATATTAAATTATGAGCATTCAACCTATTAGACCTCTCGAATTAATGAAAGATTCGAGAATGACAAAATTTGACTGTCAAGATTTTATTGGTGTTTGGGAAGATTTTGTTCCAGCGTCACTTTGCGAAACTATTATTAATACATTTGAAGGAACTACACAAACTTCTTCTTTAATTCATCCATCTGAAGATGATAGTGACATCAAAACCATGGATGGCACCGACCAGTTTACAGATAACAATCTTGGCAGAAAAGATTTATCAATAGCATTATCAGATGCTAGTCCAACGATAACATATCAAGTGCAACAATATTTGCAATCTTGTGCCCTACACTACATTAATTTTTTTGGACAATTAAAATCATGCAGATTAATGTCTACTGATGTTAAAATGCAAAAAACGGAACCAATGGGTGGTTATCATGTTTGGCATTATGAAAACAGCACGTATTTTCATTCTCCCAGAGAATTAGTTTGGATGATTTATTTAAATACTCTTCCAGAAAATGAGGGGGAAACTGAATTTTTATATCAGAAGAGAAGAATAAGACCCACACAAGGGACAGTTGTTTTTTGGCCAGCTGGAATGACTCATGTACATAGAGGTTTAACTGTTTACACGCAAGATAAATATATCTTGACAGGTTGGTACTTAAAAACTCCTTGACCATGGAAGAAATTACGAACAGAACTAAAATTACAGAGTTGCAAAGGCAAGTAAGTATGGAAATTAACTTCCAAGAAAAACTTGCGGCGAGATCAGATATGTGTACTCGTTTTACTGAAGAAGTTTGGGAAAATATAATTTTAAAAGCAATTCCTTCTAATTGGCACGATTCAGGAAAAGATGAAATAGAATTTTTGGTATTTTATAATGACAATACATATTTTTGTCAAAAGAAAAGAAACAGATATGATTTTGAAACAAAATCTAGTTATTGGGCATCATATGTGTTCAAAGAAGGATCAAATGAGCAAGCAAGAGAATTATATGAATTGTTTGAGAGTGTAGGTAGAGTTCAAAAACAAGCAAAACGTAGTGCTTGGGTTGAAGATGTAAAAAAATTATGGGACAGATCTTTTTATTATCAAGCAAAATATGTGAAAAAAATCAGTGAGATACAAAAGCTACTTTTATATTCTGATTGGCGTATTCTTCCAGATGCCCCAGAAAAAATGGAAAATGAAAAAGAAATGTGGATTAAATGGAGAGATGAACTCAGAAAACTAATGAAACCACTTGATGATTTTGAAACTCCATATAAAGCTTTTGAGTATGCTTCTAAAATAAAAATTCCTTTGGATCCTAGAATTTATCTAAAAGAGTACCCAAATCAAGAAGTCGAGTATCTTTCAACAGAAGATCAATATGTAAAACAAGAATTTATGGCTTCAAACGATTGGGTGGCGTCAAGAATTTTAGATATTAGTGATTATGCAGAAAAGTATATTCCAGAAGAAGTTGTTGTAACAGAGAAAATCAAAAAGTTACTTTCTGAATTAAAATTTGAAAAATATTTTCCATACTTCGACTTTGAAAAATACGTAAAAGAGCAACCCCTGGTGGACACCTCACGGGGTGACAATCCTTCGACTTTGAAAAATACGTAAGAGAACAACCGTTGCCGAACTAAAAATATGATCTATACTATTAATTTGATTGATGAAGTAACTGTAAATTCAATTTTAGAATTTTACAAATTTTGTTCATTTTCTGATGGGTCTATATCTGGATCTAGCGACAAAAAAATAAAATATAATGAAGTAATTGATGATGAAATACATTTAGATAGTTTGACAGAATACACTGATAAAGCATTTAAAAGATGCGAACAGTTTTCTTACATGTTCACGCCTAGAGCGACAACCCTTCCCAAATTTTTAAGATATACAAAAGGTATGCATTATGACTATCATAATGATTTCTACCTAATCGATCAAGTAAGAACAGATTGGAGTTGCACTTGTTTCCTTAGTTCTCCCGATGATTATGAAGGCGGAGAATTAGTGTTAAATGTTGGAAACAAGGAAGTAGAATATAAATTAAACCCAGGACAAGTTTTAGTATATCCAACAGGAATTTACCACAAAGTAAATAAAGTGCTTTCTGGTGAAAGAGATGTTATAGTTTTTTGGATGGAATCAGTAATACAAGATTCTAGAATTAGAAATATACTGGCAGATTATTCTCAATTAATGATGAATAGAAAAAATGAAATATATGATTATCATTCAGATTTTGAAAGAATAAGATATCAAATTGTTAGAGAGTACGGTCAACTTTAAATTATGGGATATCTCAATTTACCACACAATTTTACTAAAGAAGACATTATCTCTTATGAAAATGTTTTCTCCGAACCAGAAGAAGAAAGCATATTCCAATATTTGGCGAGACCAAATTGGAGATATGGGCATGTATCTTCTACACAAAACTATAAAAATTGCCCTCCGTTTTGGTCTATGAGTTTAGTTGATGATGAGTTTTTTACTGTTCATCTTCTAAATAAGATTAAAGAATTGACTGGCGAAAATTTAATTATTACAACTGTTTATGCAAATGGTCAAACTTATGGTTTAAGTGGTCAACCACACCTAGATGCTCATGATGATAAGGGAAGAACATTTATTTACTATGTCAATCGTGGATGGGATGTTAGATGGAATGGCAAAACAACATTTATTTTTAATGATGGATATCATTATGAAATGCCAAGTGCAAATAAAGCAATTTATTTTCCAGGAATTATTAAACACTTTGCCGAAGAAACATCCAGAACTTTTGGAGGATTAAGAATGTCAGTCGTTTGGAAATTACAATTAATCTAATATGGACTATCAATTATTTGGAACAGAAGATTACCTAGGAATTCTTGAAAAATATGTTCAAGGATTGAATAGACCTGTTATAATTGTGGAAAAGGTCGGAATTAATAATTCAACAAACGAAGAAAAAATAAATGAAGCATATGATTTGTACAAAAATCTTCTTCCAATTGAAGTATTTGCTGCTCTTAAACAGGAAAAAATTTTTTCGGTGCTATTTCACTCAAATGGTTTAGCAGAAGATTTTGCACGAGATTTCTTCCCGCTTAAAAAAACTGATGATGAGATATATGTAAAGGTCATGGTTTTTAATAACAGCGGTCAATTAATGTACGATAATAGGAATTGATATGTTAGTGCTGTCACCAAACGACCATTCAATTGGGCATAACATTTTTGATGTTATAACAAAACAAAAAATATCTTATGCTAAAAAATTACCGTTTGAATATGCGAATATAGAAGTTCCATATGTATTGGAAGAATCTGTATCGGGTATAAACGAATATTCTTCTCAAGTTGGCCATAACAATATTATATATTTACAAACATATTACAATACTGATTTAAATCAAATATATGGTTATTATTTAGAATCAAATGTAAACTATTACGGTGATCCTAGCACAAGGATGGTAATTCTCAAAAAACCAGTAGATCCGTTTGTTTCCGATCCAGAATTAATTGCAAAATTTCCTGCTTTAAAATCATTTTATGATAAAAAAATAGACATGGCATATCGTGGAGTTTACATTCAAGCAGATGGAAATACTAGATTTCATATTGTAAACATCAGAACTTCTAATTTAGATAAAGTAGATGAGTTTGCAGAACTAGAAAAGTTTGAATTAATTAGACAATGTTGTTTAGAATCAAACATGCCGTGTGCTTTTAAATATTGTTTCGATCTTCAAAATCCTGAACAAATTTCAATTTATGTAAATGATTGTATTTCCTCATGGATTTCTCTTACTGATTATTTTAACAAACATGATGTAGAAAAATTTACTGCAGATAAAGCAAAGTATTATCAAAAGTATGCCGAAAAGGGTATATTGACGCAAGAACAAGTAGATTATATACTTGAATCAAGTCCAAGAAACCAAAATAGTAATTTAAAATTTTTGTGGGTTGACAACAAAATTACAAATATTGAATTGGAATCGATGTGTGTTAATGAATACGAAAGTATCTGACCAGGTGCCGAACTGACACATGGGGGTTGACTGCCCCCATTTTTTGTGCGATACTGTTTTTGTTGATTCAATTTGCCATGCAACTTCGCCCCCACCAGCAAAAAGCACTGGACGCCATGCTGCGGCATATGTTCGGTCAGATTATCGCTCCCACTGGCGCTGGCAAGACCCTGATCATGATTTTTGATGCTATGCGTCGTATGCGTGAGGCATCAACTCCTCAGACCATCGTTGTCTGTGCTCCCCGTATTCTTCTTGCCGAGCAACTATCCTGCGAGTTTCTTGAGTTTATTGATGATGCTAATGTTCTTCACGTTCACAGTGGAGAAACGCATCACAAAAGCACTACAAAACCCGAAATAATTTCTCTTTGGGACCAAACTGTAGACAATCACAAACTTATCTTTACAACTTATAATTCGTTGCGTCGTCTCAATCAATCTGAAATCAAGATTGATGTTGTTTACTATGACGAAGCACATAATGCAACTCGCACAGATTTTTTTGATGCCGTTGCTTCTTGCAATGCCCCCAGTTATTATTATTTTACCGCTACGCCCAAGCATCGCCGCTCTTCTTTTGGCACTGGCATGAACAATAAGATTGTTTTTGGGCAGATTATTGCAAATGTTCCTGCCCCAGAATTGATTGATCAAGGCAGTATTCTTTTTCCTACAATTGACATTCACGAAGTAGATTTTGAACGCCAGAAAGGTTTGAGTGCTGCAGACAATGATGCAGAAACTCTCATTCATATGGTTGACAAACTGGACGATAGGAACGCCCAGAAGGTGCTTGTCGCCGCTCCTAGCAGCAAAGTACTGGGGCAAATGCTATCGGGCACCACGGTGCTCTCAGACCTTGCTGAGCGTGGTTATGATGTGCTGCATATCACCAGCAAGTTTGGTGCATATGTCAATCAAAAGAAAGTTGACCGCCAAACCTTCTTTGACACATTCAATTCTTGGGGTCAAGATCCTTCTCGCAAGTTTATTATTTTCCATTATAGCATTCTGTCTGAAGGTATCAACGTTCATGGTCTGACTCACACCATTCTGCTTCGCAACCTGCCGATTGTGGAAATGGCACAAACTATTGGTAGAGTAATCCGCCTTAACAAAAATGACGCAAAAGACATTTCTTGTGGTATAATTGAAGCAGGAAACTTTTCCATGTATCGCAAACCTACTGGTTATGTCACTGTGCCTGTATTTAAAAATTATGGCAAAAAAACACAACGTCGCCTAGAAGAAGTTGTAGATACTATTTTTGTCAAAGGTCAACCCGCTATTGATGTACGCTAATGTATGAAACACTTACTGAATTTGAAAGGGCGCTTGCCCGATTTGGAGATAAAGTCCAATATATTGTTGGTCTTGAAGTTTCTGATAAGATGAGTCCCGAAACAGCGTATCAAGAAATCAAAGATATGATGAAAGAACTTAAAAAACTTCGTAAAAAAGAGAAGGATGATTGGTATTTAGAGAGGTAAAATTATGGGTATATATTATTATATTTTATTTTACTTATTTGTAATCCTTGCCATCTTAATTGTTCTTGACAGAAACGTGGGAATATATATTGATTTAATGTTTCGATATGGAATAATTCAAATTAAAAGATTAATTTGGTTGATTCGTTTTCATCCTTACAATTTAATTACAAAATGGATTTCAAATCGAAAAATTGAAAAGATGGTAAAACAGTTTGAAGAAAATCTTGATTCAGAAACAAAAAATTTTACTAATAAAGAATAATCCTATATTATAATGAGGTAGCAATTTAAAAAATGACTAGATACGACAGATTAATTGACTCAATTAAAGATCATCTGTACAACTATTATAATGCTAAAGATAGGGGCGATGATTGGAATGAGGAAGAAGCAACTGAAGTTGCTCATGAAATTTTAGTATTTGTTGAGGAATTCCAGTCAACACCGACAATTAAATCTTGGAGAGCAAGTGACTAATATTTTTAAAAAAATTAAATTAATTGATTGGTTTCACCGCCAAGATTTTGGAGACGAATATGGACTTCAAATTATAAAAACAAAAAAGTATTCTTTCATACAAACTTCGGTTTCCTGGTCTGAATTTGCATCTGGACCTTATTTCCATGTAAGTATGGGTCAAGGAAGAATACTCGGATTAATTTTTTTTGCTCATAAGTTTGGTTTTGATCTTGACATCATGGCGCATACTTGGATAGAAACACATTTGCAATCCGATAATGAAGAACAATACGACTACACTGAACTGGTTTGAGTATTACTTCGGTCACTGCTTCCAAACAGGATGGCGGGAGATGTGGAACAACTTCAAGATGTGGAGAGACCTTTTGAGTAACAACTATGAGGGTTATGCTCTACTGCCAGAAGATGATCCTTATGAAGAATGTTATAGTTGGTTCTGGTCAAGTATCAACATGGATGAGTGTCTACCAAAGGAGTTTATTGAACATTTACTGGAGATGTGTGATAGAATAGATCGTGGTGAAGAGAAATTGATTCCCTTTGAAAATATAGAGCAATTATTTGAAGATTTGCATAAAGATGAGGACGATGCAGTATAGTTATGTTAAGAAACCCTGACAATTGATATAAATAATGATAGAATTTATGAGGTGATACAAATGACCGAAAACTCCTTTATTATGTTATTTTTTGTGCAGGGAGGTTATTATGCACAATCTCATTTCTTACAATCAATTAGCTGAATGGAAAAGTTTTGAAAAAACCGTAGACCGATGCAATGAACAGAACGAATTGATTAATGACTACTTTAACTGTTTAATTGAATGCAATGAAGACCAACAAAGTTGTAAACGAATATGCAGGGAATTATTAAGTCATAGCCCAATCTAAAAACCGTCCCCTGACCCTTGACTTCCACAGTCAGGGGTCTTATAGTAGCTACATAAATCTCCAGACTCATGACTTACAAAGCATCTCTCAAAGTTCAGTTTGATACTGAATGGACTTCTACTCATTACAGCAGTGGGTTTGATGATAGTGTGCTCCCCGAAGAGCATTACACTTTTGAGGTTCCTGCTGAAGACCTTAATGTTTATCAATTGTTTCGCTTCTTTGCAACTGTTGCTCGTGCAATGGGTCATGATGAAGTCAACATTATGAAAGGTGGTTGTGGTGTCGCATTTGGTGAGGACAGAAGTGTAGAGAATATGCGTAAGGTTGCTGATGAGTTTGAACTGACTTTAGGTGAGGACTTGAGGAAGAAGTTTGATGATATGAAAGAATCAGACGCAGAGTGGGAGCGTATAAAATATGGTCCAGTGGGCACAGTATTGCCTGATGGAGTTCTAGAGGAAGATAAAGGATTTGAAGTAGATACTACACTTGATAATGTTTGGCCCGATGGTAGTCCTGAAACTGGGGTAAAAGATTGAAATGACTGATCAAGAAATCCTTGATAATGCTGCACTCAAGGTATCACAAATCCTCCGAATCTCTGTAGGAGAGATTGATAAGACGAAATTCGTGTATCTTTATACTCTTCTCTACAACATGATGGGTCAAGGCCCAGATGGAAAATCTTGTGAGGAAGGTGATCTAAACATGCGGCACTGGTTGAATACTCATAACAACCACTTGGGATTCTGTCCTGCAGCCCGCTTGACAGATGAAGGTTCTATGCGTATGATCATCTCATATCTTGAGAGTTTCCTATGACGAAACCACAAACATTCCAACATATCACACGATGCATTGATCCACACGGGATTCATCATCTTGATGCTTTGGATGAATTTGGACGCCACTGGTATGCTACCATGAAACAGGAAGAAGAATCTTGGTTGACTTATGTTCAACACTGGACCTTGAGGCCACATTGATGACTAAAGCCCAGAAGATTATGAAATCCTATGATAGAAAGTGGGTAAGTATGAGAAACAAAAACTGCTATGATAGGAAGTATGCCATCGCACACCTTATTCGTGAGACGGCACATCAAGTTCTCCCACACAATCCCAGTCACACATTCACTGCCTGGAAACAGGAAATGCTACAAATCGCCGATGAAATTGAGGCACTACAATGACTGAACTTATCAACAAACAACACTGGGATGATTTGTATGCTCGTCTTCATGATGCTTATGTGGAGTGTATGAAACATAACAACCCCACATATGAACAGAAACTAGCACAGATTCTTGATCATATGATTGAAAACAAAAAGTATCTTTACATACGATGACTGAACTTAATCTAACTGATAGGCAACTGATTCTCATTTCTTTGGCAGTGACGAATCTTTATGATACAATTACTAGAACTGGTGAGGGTAAGTCCGTCCAGAGTGAGATTATGGAACTATCCAAGTATATTGGTAAAGAAACCGCAGAACAACGCAAATGACTCATAAAGTAAGATTCATTAACATTAAATATACTGATGTATTTGAAAGGGATCAGGTATTGACAGTTAAGGAGATGATACCCTATGCTTGGCACGAAGTATTCACTTTTGAGGAAGTTGAAGGTGAGTATGGAACTATTTTCTTTGAGGATGTGAAATGACTCAACTCATTGACCCTTCTGACCCACGATACTTCCGTCAAACATCTGACGAACCCTATCTTCGTCACGATTATAAATTAGTAATGAGCAATGGTGATACCGTTGTCTTTGATAATTATGAAGATGTGCAGCGTAGATGGTTTGAGCGTGGTGGTAACTTTTTAAGCCACGTTGAGGTTCTAGATCATAAAGAACCGAAGAAAAGTAAAAGGACCAAAGGTTTCTAATGAAACTAGATATAACAATGGAAGAGTATGGTATAATTATTAATGCTTTACATTATTACAAAAAAATAGAAAAGCGTGGAAACTTTCAACAATATGACGATAAAATCATCAATCAGTTGAGAGATAAACTCGCACATCAAATGGTGTGGGAACAGGGAGGTATTTTTGACAAATGACACAAGTAATTGATTGGGAAGCAAGATTTCAGGCACTACCTGATGTAGAACAAGATAAACTAGCATTATTGCGTTTAGTAGAGTGTACAAATGGTGTCATTCAACACTCCTATCGCAATGGGGATGATGATACACTGACAGTTGATGAAGTGAGAGAGGCAATGAAGTTTTCTATGGGTTGTATGAAACGACAAGAAATACCTGTGGGAGATAAAGTTGTTACCTTTTCGCCTGAAACGAAAGAATTGATGACTGAAATGAGAAGGTTATATATTTCTGGTGCTAAGAATGGTAATGATGAGGACTTCAATGAGTTTCTCAAAGGTTCCAGAGCCAATCTACTTGCGATTGGTAAGGAACGTATTCTACAAGCCCGACGCCTTGCATTTGAACACATTGATGAACTACCACCTCACACATTAGAGTGGGGTCTTTCTTATATCTTTAGTTTTGCAGGTTGGTTATGACGAACTCTTGGTCCTTTTTATTTGACGAACTTTACGGAGACGATGACATGCCACAAACACATCCCGATGATATAAAACTCGATAGTCATTCAAAAATGTTTGAGTATGAGAAAATGTCAAGAAGTATTGATCAGTGTGAAGATGTAGATGAGTTGAAAATTACACTTAAAACCGTGCTGAAATTATATATGAAATATCAAGAAACAACTGCTAAGACCCTTACAATACCCAACCTTGATGAATAAAGATAAAACTTTTATAGAACTCATGCACAATCAAGAACCTTATCCCGATGAAATGTTTGAAGAAGCAGAAAGAAGGGAAGCAGAAAATAAAAAAGTCACCATGAGTGAAGACATACCCTGGACACAATACAGTAAGGATGATGCCGAAAAAATGAAGCACCCCATACAAAATCCAGATGAGATTGTGCTAGAAGATGTGAAGATGTTTCACCTGGAAAGTATGAATGAACGCAGCCTGTGGGTTGGTGTCTATACTCAAGATGGTAAAATCTATCACTTGAATATTTCTGCTGTTGGTGATAAACTGAGTTATTGGTGGAGTGACGAAACCTGTGACTAACTTAATCAACAAACTACTTTCTATTTTTAATCTCAAACTTGTATCCACTAAACCAGATACAAGTTTGGTAAAAGAAAGTGTAAAGTTCTTGGAACGACATAAAGATTATTGGAATGATGATATTTTCTTCCCTCCTTATGTTGGGGATATTAACTATGTTCAAGAAAGAGTTAAAGGTGAGTTTCCACAAGTTTCTGGGACAACTTATATTTGTGAAAGAGTATTAGGAACAGAAGACAAGTATTATGATTATAATGGAGATACTTACACAGCAGAACAACTTCAAGAGAAACTAAAATGAGATTTGAAGAACCAACTAAATGGGAACTCTTCCTTGAAGGCTTTCACGACTTTCTATATGCCTGGGATAGTTACGGAACTGATGAGTTTTGGGAAGCATTATCATCTGGTTGGTATGATGAGTATATCTATCCTTATGATGATATATTCTATGGACACAAACCTTCACCAGAACGCAAGTTGAGGTTGGCACAAGAACCTTATGTAATGTTTTTACCAAAAGAAGATTATGATTTTATGGTAAAAATGATCGAAAATCCAGAACCACCATCACAAGCACTCATTGATTTGTTCAATCGCAAAG
>Ga0194125_10002230_pt1 | contig 32307 bp, 29 predicted proteins | sample TA2KigC250mmetaG_FD_148626 | JGI IMG/M metagenome (GOLD analysis project Ga0194125, IMG submission 148626) | Freshwater microbial communities from Lake Tanganyika, Tanzania - TA2015034 Kigoma Deep Cast 250m | ecosystem: Environmental > Aquatic > Freshwater > Lake | place: Tanzania: Lake...
GGTGCCGATGCAGGATCTATCGGCCCTGTGGGCCTCAGGCGCTTCAGGATCATTGCTGACAAGCGGCTGGAGAGCGCCAATAATCTCATCGGCGGTGCCAACAAGAACGACTATCACCTCGGCAACATCGACATGGAGCGGGATGTGACACTGGATGGATATTTCGATCTCCGCACCATCGAGGATGGAGAACCCTGCCCGACCTGTTCGTCGCCGCTGAAGATCTCAAACGCGATCGAGCTTGGACACATCTTCAAGCTCGGCACGAAATACTCCGAGTCGCTCAACGTTACGTTCCTTGACGAGAACGGCCAGGTGAAGCCGGTTGTCATGGGAAGCTACGGGATAGGCATCGAGCGTATTGTCGCTTGTGCCATTGAGCAGAGCAGGGACGAGAAGGGCATTATCTGGGACAAAGCGCTCGCCCCGTATCTCGTGCATATCATCGCGGTGAACATGAATAACAAGGACATTGTTCTGGCTTCAAATCAAGTGTACAAGGCATTGACGGAAGCTTCTCTTGAGACGCTGTTCGACGATCGACCGAATGTGACCGCAGGATTCAAGTTCAACGATGCCGATCTGCTCGGGATGCCCCTCCAGATCATCGTGGGCGAAAAGGGTCTCAGGAACAATCAGGTTGAAGTCAAGATCCGGAGCACGAATGAGCGAAAGATGGTCAGTAAGGAAGACCTCGTCTCCGAGGTAAGAAAACTCCTAGCCAGCTAGAATTCTTTGCCAACCGCGCCGATTCGATTCTTCGTCGGCGGTGAATGGGTACAAGCCGGAGATTCCCACGCCGTCAGCAATGTCATCAATCCGTACGACTCCTCCACTGTCGGCAGAGTCTATCTTGCCACCGAAGCTGACGCGGAGCAAGCCATCCGACGTGCTCTCGCCGGTTTCGGGAAGACGAAAGCCCTGCCGAGCAATCAGCGTTTCGATATCCTTTCATACCTGTCGAACGGGATCAAGTCGCGGAAAGAGGAATTTGCCCAGCTCATCACGGCAGAAGTTGGAAAACCCGTTCAGGCTTCGCGCGCGGAAGTCGACAGGGCAGTTCTCACCTATCAGCTCGCGGCCGAGGAAGCCCGGCGTATCGAAGGGGAGGTAGTTCCGCTCGATCTCAACGCGGTAGGCCAGAACAGATATGGCGTTGTCCGACGGTTTCCCCTCGGGGTTGTCCTGGGCATCGCGCCGTTCAATTTCCCTTTGAATCTCGTGGCGCACAAGCTGGCTCCTGCAATCGCCAGCGGTAACGCATTCATTTTGAAGCCTCCGCCGCAAGCTCCCCTGACGAGCCTCAAACTCGCGGAAATCGTCGAGTCGTCCGGATTTCCGCTCGATGCCTTCAGCGTCCTGCCATGCACGAATGAACTTGCTGAAAGACTCGCCGTGGACCCCCGTGTCAAGATGCTGAGCTTCACCGGCAGCGCGCCCGTTGGTTGGCATCTGAAAGCAAAAGCCGGGAAGAAAAAGGTGATTCTCGAGCTGGGAGGAAACGCCGGTTCAATCGTCGACCGCTCTGCTGACATTGACGAGGCCGTCCGGAAGAATGTCCTGGGTTCGTTCGTCTACTCGGGTCAGGTCTGCATCAAGGTGCAGCGCATCTATATCCACGAAGAAATTTTTGAAGAGTACACCAAAGGGTTCGTCCAGGCCGCCAAGGCACTGAAAACCGGCGACCCGAAAGACCCGGAGACGGTGATCGGTCCTGTGATCAACGATGAGGCAATGGAGCGCATCTTGAGTTGGATCAGAGAGGCAACTGTGCAGGGAGCGAAGGTCCTTACGGGCGGTGGTCACGACGGACGAATAATTGACCCAACCGTTCTGGTTGACGTTCCACGCCATGCCAAGGTATTCTGTAGTGAGATTTTTGGCCCGGTCGTTACCCTCCATGAGTTTAAGACGATCGAAGAAGCCGTTGCGGGAGTAAACGACTCACCCTTTGGGTTGCAGGCCGGGATCTTCACGAACGACTACCGCAACGTGCTGTATGCATACAACCACCTCGATGTGGGTGCAGTGATCGTCAACGACAGCCCGACCTTCAGGGTTGACAACATGCCGTACGGGGGGATCAAAGAATCAGGATTCGGGCGGGAAGGTCTTCGCTACGCGATCGAAGAAATGACCGAGACGAAGTTGCTCGCAATGGGTATCTAGCATCTCAAAAAGGGAAAGTCATTCCGTCGGATTTTAAGACGGAATCCAGAACAAGTTCCTGTCTGGATGCCCGCTTATCCGCCACGAAACGGCGGGATGCAAGAAGCGTAGAATCCGCGGGCATGACAGGGTGTTTCTTGAGATAGGTTCTAGTGAACTACGAGAGTGTACCAATTTCTGAAAACGCGCTGTGGTGTCAGGAGTTACCTCTCCGAAGGAGTCGTTCGGACCCGACACGACCACTTTCTCTGAGACTGATCAAAAGGTCATTCTGAGTCCCACTGCTTCCCAAGTGGGACGAAGAATCTGATTCAAAAAAGGAGATTCTTCTGAGCCGGGGGCTCATGAGCCTATGGCTCAACTTCGCTTCGTTCCGTTCAGAATGACATTCGGTCCTTTTTCGTAATATCAACCTCAGGACAAATTGCGGTAAGCTTCGGACACCGTCGGAGTTGATTTCTTCATCCGTATTTCGTACTCTCTTGAGCCTTTGAATCTGTAGCTGCCAGCGGTCAGCTATCGCTGCTTTATCTGCACTATTGTGCTTTCCGCACTTCGCAATCCGCAACCTGAATTTCGCAATGCGGGACTTTGTTCATCTTCACAACCATTCACACTACAGCCTTCTCGACGCTGCCGCCAGCGTCGAGGGCCTCATCCAGTCGGCCGTCGAGAACAAGATGTCCGCTGTGGCCCTCACGGACCACGGGGTTGTGTTTGGTTCACTCGAGTTCTATAAAAAGGCAAAGAGAGCCGGCGTCAAGCCAATAATTGGTGTTGAGGCGTACGTACTCACCCGCGGGAATCGCTTCGACAAAACCCTCCAGTCTGAGAAATCCAGTCAAGGCCATGGGCGGGGCATCTATCACCACATCCTGTTGCTGGTCAAGGACACGGTGGGATATAGGAACCTCATCAAGCTGGTCACATTGGCACACACCGAAGGGTACTATTACAAACCCCGGATTGATGCGGAGCTCCTTGCCCGGCACAAAGATGGCCTGGTAGCGACATCGGCTTGCCCCGGAGGCGTGGTCTCGACTCATCTGGTGAACGGCAACTACGAAGCCGCCCGTGAGGCCGCCAGCATCTACAAAGACATCTTTGGTGACGACTTCTACCTCGAGATTCAGAACCACGGCGCTGAGATCGAGCAACCTATTCTGGCTAATGCTCCCCGACTCGCCAAGGAACTCGGCCTCAAGATTGTCGGAACGAACGATTGCCACTACCTCAGCCCCAAGCATGCCGTCCCACATAATATCATGCTCTGTATACCTGACGCGACCAGCACATTCGTTCCAGATTACCGAACGCTCCGTTACGGAACGGACCAGCTCTACTTCAAGTCGACGGCAGAGATGCTCGATGTCTTCAAGGAATTCCCCGAAGCGATTGCATCAACACTTGAGATCACAGAGAGGTGTAACCTTGAGTTGGACCTCAAAACCAATTACATGCCGAAGTTTCCAATTCCCCCGGAGGCAGGCGTTGCCTCACTTGAGGATTACCTTGACAAGCTGGCACGCGAGGGGATGAGGCGCCGCTACCCGGACGTTCCAGAAAGCCTGCAGCAGCGTCTGGAACACGAGCTAGGCGTCATCAAGCACATGGGGTATGCCGGGTACTTCCTTATCGTCCAGGACTTCATCAATGCGGCACGCGAGATGGGGATCAGGGTGGGCCCGGGCAGAGGAAGTGCCGCTGGGAGTATCGTGTCCTACGCGCTCGGTATTACTGATGTGGATCCAATGGAGTACGGGCTCCTTTTCGAGCGATTTTTGAACCCTGATCGAGTCACTATGCCGGATATCGACGTCGATTTCGCTGACGACAAGAGGGATCAAGTCATCGATTACGTGAAACAGAAATATGGTGAGAATTCAGTCGCCCAGATCGTCACATTTGGCACCCTATCGACTCGGGCCGTGCTGAGAGATGTGGGGAGGGTGCTGGGCATCCCCTTGGGCACGATAGAGCCTATTACGAAGCAAATTCCGGTTGTTCTGGGCAAAGTTACCCCGTTATCCGAGGCTCTGGAGACAATACCCGAGCTTAAGGCCATTCGGGAGACGGGGGATGAGAAGGTCAAGCTGATGATCGACACGTGCCTTGTTCTCGAGGGCATGAACCGGAATGTATCCACGCACGCCGCAGGTATCGTGATCGCGCCCGGCGAAATCAGCGACTATGTGCCGATGTACAAGACGCCGCAGACGGAGCTGGTGACGCAGTACAATATGAAGGACCTTGAGGTCGCCGGGCTCCTCAAGATGGACTTCCTTGGTTTGCGGACGCTCACCGTGATCGATAATACGCTGGCACTCATCCGAAGGAATCACGGCGCAAAGATCGATCTCGATTCAGTTCCCACCAACGACCAAAAAACGCTTGATCTCTTCTGCAACGGCCAAACGGTCGCCGTGTTCCAGTTTGAGAGCTCGGGCATGACCGACTACCTGCGCAAGTTGAAGCCTACGTCCATACACGATCTCGTTGCGATGAATGCGCTCTACCGGCCCGGACCGATGGAGAACATTCCGGAATTCATCGACCGAAAGCACGGGCGGAAGAAGTTTCAATACATACATGCGAAGCTCGAACCGATCCTGAGCGAAACCTATGGCGTTATCGTCTACCAGGAGCAGGTGATCAAGATCGCGAGTGAGATCGGCGGGATGAGCCTTGCACAGGCAGATCTGCTCCGCCGCGCGATGGGGAAGAAGGATAAAGAGCTGATGGCCCGGCAGAAGAAGGAATTCATGGAAGGAGCGGCCAAGAAGGGTATCGACAAGAGAACAGCCGGTGAGATCTTCGATTTGATCGAAAAGTTCGCGTCGTACGGCTTCAACAAGTCGCATAGCGTCGCCTACTCGGTCCTTGCTTACCAGACCGCCTACCTGAAGGCGCATTACCCCGCCGAGTACATGGCTGCGACGCTCTCGAGCGAAATCGCCGACACCGGCAAGATTGTTGTCCTCATCGATGATTGTCGCAAGCTTGGTTTGGAGGTCCTTCCGCCGGACGTAAATGAAAGTGACGTCACCTTCACCGTTACGCCGAAGGGGATTCGCTTTGGTCTGAGCGCCATCAAGAACGTGGGTGTAAGTGCTGTCGAGACGATCGTCAAAACCAGAGATGATCAGGGCCGGTTCGTCGATATCTTCGACTTTTGCGCTCGAGTCGACCTGCGGCTTGTCAACAAGAAGACGCTCGAAGGCCTCATTCAAGCCGGTGCGTTTGATTCGCTTCACGGCAACCGTGCGCAGCTCTTCGAATCGGTCGAGAAAGCGATCGCCCACGGCCAACACGTCCAGGAACATTTCGGTCGTGGCCAGTCGAGCCTTTTCGAAGCAAGCGTCGCGAAAATCCAGGTGCGTCCGAACCTCCCCGTTGTCGAGCCGTGGAAGGAAAGCGAGGTCCTCGCTCGCGAGAAATCCGTCCTTGGGTTTTATTTGTCCGGGCATCCCCTCGAGAAATTCCGTGATGAGATCGATGCGTTCGGCAATGTCGAGTTCAGCAATCCGTCGGTCGTCAAGCCGAACTCGACGGTCCGCGCCTGCGGCATCGTAGCATCGGTGAAGCGCAAGCTCGACAAAAGGGGGAACATGATGGCGTTCGTGACCCTGGAGGACTTCACCGGCAAAGGGGAGTGCATTATCTTTTCTGACGCCTTCCAGAAATTCGGACGGTTTCTCGTGCCCGAGGCAATGGTGATGGTCGTGGGGAAGGGGGAGGCGAGCGGGAATCTCCTGAAGATCCTGGTGAACGACGTCATCCCGCTCGAAAACGTGCGTGAGCGCTTGACGAAAAGTATCGCGATCAGCGTAAACCTTGATGCGGTGAGCGAAGACACCATCCTCGAACTGCGGAAGATCTTGGAGCGGCACCGTGGCAAATGCGCCTGTTACTTCAACGTGGGAGGTGGCGGAAAAGGCAAGAATTCGCTATATTTGAGCCGCACTATGACCGTGGAGCCAAGCGCTCAGTTCATCGTTTCTGTGAAGCAGCTGCTTGGACCCTCAGCTATCCGGCTCCAGGGACAACCATGAAAGAAAGGATTGCAGATGAAACCTGTTGAAGTGACCGACAGCAACTTCAAAAATGAAGTCTTGGACGCGAAAACGCCGGTGCTCGTCGATTTCTGGGCGGAGTGGTGCGGCCCGTGCAAAATGATCGCCCCGATCGTCGAAGAGCTTGCCAAGGAATACGAAGGGAAGCTCAAGGTCGGAAAAGTGGACGTTGACAACAACCAACAAGTCTCGATGCAGTTTGGCATTCGAAGTATTCCCACGCTGCTCATTTTCAAGAACGGCAGAGTTGTGGACCAAATCGTTGGCGCTGTTCCCAAGCGCACACTTGCTGACAAGATTCTGAAGCATCTAAACTGACGATTCACCATTGAACATGCGAGGGGCTCTGCTGTGACGCGGCTTCTCGCATTTTTGTTTTCACAAAGAATGAGTGGCACCGGCACTGCAACCACCTCACAGAACGAAGGGCAACGTCGTTGAGTACGTACAAGAAACGCACACACACGTGTGGGGAGCTGCGAAAACAGGATATCGGAAAAACGGTTACGTTGACGGGTTGGATCGACGTGCGGCGTGACCTCGGAGGCGTCGTCTTCATCGACCTGAGAGACCGATACGGCAAGACACAGGTCGTATTTGCGCCACAGCATAATCAGCAGGCGTACGATGTGGCACAAGGCCTCCGCTCGGAGTACGTCATCTCCGTAACCGGCAACGTCGAAGGTCGACCCGCCGACACGGAGAATCCGGATCTGCCGACCGGAGAAATCGACGTCGTCGGCAAGGAGCTGGCCATCCTGAACAAGTCTGAGACGCCGCCGTTTCCGATCGAGGACGAGATCGACGTCAGCGAAGACCTCCGCCTGAAATACCGATATCTCGATCTGCGGCGCTCGGCTGTCCAGAAGAACCTGTTAATCCGTCATTGTGCATATCAAGTGACGCGCTCATACTTTGATCGAAACGGTTTCATCGAGATCGAGACTCCAATCCTGATGAAAAGCACTCCCGAGGGTGCGAGGGACTATCTGGTTCCCAGCCGTATTCACCGCGGCAAGTTCTACGCGTTGCCTCAATCTCCCCAAACCTACAAGCAAATTCTGATGGTTTCCGGGTTCGACCGCTACTTCCAGATCGTGAAGTGTTTCCGAGATGAGGACCTCCGTGCGGATCGGCAACCCGAGTTCACGCAGATCGATGTCGAGATGTCCTTCGCCGATGAGGACGACGTATTCAGAACAACGGAGGGGCTGATCGCCGAGTTGTGGAAAGAGATTCTGGGAATTGAGATTGCAAGGCCGTTTCGGCGCCTGACCTACAAGGATGCGATGGAGCTGTACGGAACCGACAAGCCGGACACACGTTTCGCTCTGCACATTGCAGACTGCTCCAGCGTCGTCGCGAACAGCGGGTTCCGAGTCTTCAGCGATACGGTAAGGAAGGGAGGCGTTGTGGCCGGTTTCGCCGTCCCGGCTCTTTCGAATTACACGCGCAATCAACTCGACGGACTGACGGATCTGGCCAAATCTCTCGGCGCCGGAGGATTGGTGTACTTCAAACATCACAGTGACAGGATCGAGTCGTCGGTGGACAAGTTCGTATCACCGGACGAGGTGAAGGCAATTGCGCAGAAGATCGGGTCGAAGAACGGCGACCTCGGACTGATCATCTCCGGGACGTGGCAGAAAGCTCTTACGATTCTCGGCACGCTGCGGCTGGAGATGGCGAGTCGTCTCGATTTGATTCCGGAAGGCCATTGGAATTTCCTCTGGATAACGGACTTCCCGCTGCTCGAGTTCAGCGAAGACGACAAACGGTTCGTGGCCGTGCACCATCCGTTTACTTCGCCGAAACCGGAGGATGTCCCACTGCTCGATGCCGACGCGGCCACAGCCCGAGCGAGAGCCTATGATCTCGTTCTGAATGGCAACGAGATCGCCGGCGGGAGCATTCGAATTCACAGCTCGGAGCTCCAGAGCAAGATGTTCGGCCTGCTCGGGATCGGTCCCGAAGAAGCCAAACAGAAATTTGGATTCCTGCTCGATGCGTTCAAGTACGGCGCGCCGCCACATGGTGGCATCGCTTACGGCTTCGACCGTATTGTCATGCTCCTGACCGGGCAGAAATCGATTCGGGACGTCATCGCTTTCCCCAAAACAAGCAGCGCGATGTCGCTTATGGATGATTCACCTTCCACCGTCGATAAGAAACAGCTGGATGAGCTTCATATCAGGATCCTTTGATCAAATGAGGCAACATACGCGGGTTCCGCACATTGACACCTGCAACTCGAGGAGACTTCGAAAATCTCAAGCAATGAACTGACGCCCGGCTCTCCATCCCCCGATTGATCACAATATTCACGGATCTCTCGCTCGGAAACCGGGCTTGACCCACTTCTCAAAATCAGGAGGGCCTATGGTTGGAATTGTCGGCTATGGAGCATACGTACCACGCTACCGGATCAAGGCCGAAGTTATCGCGAAGCAGTGGGGTGCAGATCCGGAGGCCGTAACGCGTGGGCTGTCGCTGGTGGAAAAGACTGTGCCGGGCCAGGACGAGGACACAATTACGATATCCGTCGCGGCGGCACAGTACGCACTCCGGCGAGCAGGAATCGACCCCAAGGAAATCGGCGCGGTCTATGTCGGGTCCGAGTCCCACCCGTACGCCGTCAAGCCAAGTGCGACCATTTTGATCGACGCGCTGGGGATCGGTCCGCATGTTCATGTTGCCAGCTATGAGTTCGCCTGTAAGGCCGGCTCGGAGGCGATGTACGTTGCATATAGTCACGTCAAAGCAGGCGAAATGAAGTATGCGATGGGGATCGGGGCCGATACGTCGCAGGGTGCGCCGGGCGATGCGCTCGAGTACACTGCCTCAGCCGGCGGCGCGGCATTCATTATGGGCCGTGAGCGTCTCGTTGCGGAAATCCTATTCACTCACTCGTACACTTCCGACACGCCGGATTTCTGGCGTCGCGAGGGAGAAAACTACCCGCGGCACGGGGGCAGGTTCACAGGTGACCCCGCGTATTTCCGGCACATCGTTGGCGCTGGAAAGGCATTGCTGGAGAAATCAAAAATGGCACCCGCCGATTTCAAGTTCGCGGTATTCCATATGCCAAACGGCAAGTTCCCTCAAGAAGTGGGGAAGCGGCTCGGCTTCACGAAGGATCAGATGGAAGCCGGCTGGATTGTCCCGTGGATGGGCAATACCTATTCGGGATCGTCACCCTGCGGACTCGCGGCGATCCTAGATGTGGCAAAGCCTGGAGATTTGATCTTCATGGTCTCCTTCGGCTCGGGAGCGGGAAGCGACGGATTCATCTATCGGGTGACTGACGAGATCGTGAAGGTTCAAGACCGCGCTCCGAAACTCCGGCAGATGCTTGACAGCGACAAAGTGTATTTGGATTACGGCCAGTACGCAAAGTACCGCCGAAAGATCAAACTGAACGAATAAAGGAGGCCCCACCAATGAGAGACGCGTATGTGATCGGGGCTGGCATGACGAAGTTCGGCGAGCTCTGGTCCAATTCGATCCGCGATATGTTCGTTGAGGCCGCGCTGAAGGCCATCGACGACGCAGGCGTTGACCATATCGATTCGATGTATGTCGGCGCCATGTCGTCCGGGTTGTTTGTTCAGCAGGAACATCTCGGTGCTTTGATGGCCGACTATCTCGGCGTTGTCCCGATGCCGGCAACGCATGTGGAATCTGCCTGTGCCTCGGGAGGTGTATCATTCCGGCAGGCGTTTCTTGAGGTGGCATCCGGCGCCAGCGACATCGTGTTGGCGGGCGGCGTCGAGAAGATGACGGACGGTGCCGATGTGACAGATGCGCTGGCCACCGCAGCCGATCAAGAATACGAGGTCTACCACGGGATCACCTTCCCCGGTTTGTATGCCATTATGGCTCGGGCACACATGCAGGAATTCGGTACGACACGCGAGCAGCTCGCAGCAGTCGCGGTCAAGAACCACCGCAACGGTTCTAAGAATCCCAACGCGCAGTTTCGTTCCGAGGTCACCCTCGAACAGGTCATCCGCTCGACCATGGTCGCCGACCCGCTCCGATTGCTCGATTGCTCCCCCGTGAGCGACGGAGCCGCTGCTGTCATCGTTGCTTCGGAAGCCGTAGCGAAGAAACTCGGCAAGCAGCGGATTCGCGTCGCCGCTTCTGCCCAGGCGTCAGACACGCTGGCTCTCCACAGCCGAAAGAGTCTTACAACGCTGAACGCGGTCGTCGCGGCCGCTCAGAAAGCTTACAAGATGGCGGGCAAGAAACCGAGTGATATACAGATCGCTGAAGTCCACGATTGCTTCACGATCGCGGAGGTCATTGTCTCAGAGGATCTTGGGTTCTTCGAGAAGGGGAAAGGCGGGGAGGCTGCTGCCAACGGCCTCACTTCCTTGGAGACCGGGAAAATCCGCGTCAACACGAGCGGCGGCCTGAAATCGAAAGGACATCCCGTTGGAGCGACGGGGATTGCTCAAATCATCGAACTGTACGAACAGCTGAATGGCAAGGCGGGCGCCCGCCAGGTTGAAAATGCCCGCATCGGGCTTGCGGAGAACATGGGAGGAACCGGCGCAAGCTGCGTCATTCACATCCTGGAGGCCTTATGATCACAGCACGGTATGCGCGGGAAATCCCACAACGCTATCGACTGGAAGCCAGCAAGTGCGCGCAGTGCGCGACCGTTTCCTTTCCACCTCGGCTAGTCTGTCCGACGTGTAAGGGCAGAACGTTCAGCACGATCACTCTTCAAAATGAAGGGAAGCTGCTGTCGTATACGGTCGTCCGGGTCGGCTCGGACAAGTTCTCGAAGGAAACGCCGTTTGCTGTCGGCATCATCGAATTGAAGGACGGAATCCGTATCACGACACAAATCGCCGACGCGAATCTTGAGAAGCTCGCTCACGGGCAAACTGTAAGGCTGGTGTTCCGCAAAATTCAGGAGGACGGAAAGGCCGGCATCTTGTGCTACGGATACAAGGCAATCGTCGTGTAAGGGGAAAGGAACCGCCGTTTGGGATCATGCGTCAAAATAGGATCAGGCCGGATCTGATTCCCAAAAACGTTGTGAAGCCCCAGATCACGACCGATCGGGTGTAGGCGAATGAGAGTTCAGCTTCGTCAGATATGCCACGCACGCTCGGGAGACAAGGGCGATACCGCCAACCTCGGCCTCATCGCAAACAAGGAGGAGCATTACCCCGTTCTCCGCAAGTACGGTACGCCGGAGCGGGTCAAGCAACATTTTGACGGCATGGTGATTAGCCCGGTTGAACGATTTGAGCTGCCAAACATCGGGGCGTTGAAGAACGACGCATAGGGGAAGACCCTAGGCGCGGGGTTGTTGCGAATGGAAATTGGCATTGAGGAGGAGACAAAGATCTAGCTATGTTTGAAGACCTTAAGGAAAAACTCGAAGAACAGAAGAAGAGACTCACCTCTCTGAGGGGGTATCTTTGACCTGGACAAGAAGGAGAGGGAGCTATCTGAGCTGCAGGTCAAAACCCATGAACCGGACTTCTGGAACGACAACGCTGCTGCCCAGAAGGTCTTGCAGGAAATAAACTACCGGAAAGAGTGGGTCGAGGCATGGAACAGGCTTAATCTGCTGGCGCAGGACACCGGGATGCTGATCGAACTCGCGGAAGAGAGCGACGAGAAGAACGTTGTGAACGAGATCGTGAACGACATGAAGAAGCTCGAAGGGGAGATCGAGGCGCTGGAGCTCAAGAACATGCTCGGAGGGGTGGACGACGAGAAAAACGCTCTTCTCACCATTCACTCGGGAGCCGGCGGCACGGAGTCACAGGATTGGGCGCAGATGCTGATGCGCATGTATGCGCGGTGGTGCGAGCAGAAAGGATTCAAGGTCAATCTGGCGGACATGCTGGAGGGCGAGGGTGCTGGCATAAAGAGCGCAACGATCGAAGTGATCGGCAGATATGCGTACGGCTACCTGAAGGCCGAGAGCGGCGTGCACCGGTTGGTGAGGATTTCGCCGTTCGATGCGAACGCACGCCGACACACCTCGTTCGCATCGGTGTTCGTCTATCCGGAGATTGAAGATGATGCCGAGATCGAAATCAATCCCGCCGACCTCAAGATTGACACCTATCGATCCGGGGGAAAGGGGGGGCAGAACGTCAACAAGGTTGAGACGGCTGTCAGGATCACGCATATCCCCAGCGGCATCATCGTTGCCTGCCAGCAGGAACGATCGCAGTTTCAGAACCGCGAACGCGCGATTAAGATGCTGAAATCACGTCTCTATCAGCTCAAGAGGGAGGAGGAAGAGGCTCGCCTCAGCGCGATCGAGAGCTCGAAGAAGAAAATCGAATGGGGAAGCCAGATCCGGTCGTACGTGTTTCAGCCGTACACCCTCGTCAAAGACCATCGAACCGGCACCGAGACCGGCGACGTCCAGTCTGTCATGGATGGCGAGATCGACGAGTTCATCAAGAGCTATCTGATGCAATGGGGAACCAAGAAGTAGGATCGCCGATGGCCGGAGAGGGCTGAAGGCCCAAACCGGTCCTCCGGTGCTGATGCACGATTATGAAAGTCTCCGTCTTTATTGCCCTTCGCTACCTGCGTTCTCGACGCAACCGCGGCTTTGTCTCGTTCATTACCCTGATCGCGATCGTCGGTGTAAGCCTCGGTGTCGCCGCGCTCATCATCACGCTCTCTGTCCTCAGCGGTTTCGAGAGAACGATCAAGGAGAACGTCGTGAGCTTCACAGCGCATATGCAGCTGGCCGGCTTTCAAAACCAACTTCTCACGAATCTAACCGATGCCATCCGGCTCGTGAAATCCAGTTATCCCGAAGTGCTCGAGATGGCGCCGTACCTATCACGCGAGGGAATGATTCGCTCCGCTTCGGCGACAGACGGCGTCCTCATCAAGGGTGTGGATCCGACCAACGATATCTCGCCTGCCGTGAAGAGGATCGTTGAAGGATCGTACAGCATCCAACCGCGTGAGAAAGGGATTGAAGGCATCATCGTCGGACGCCGGCTTGCCCAGCAGCTCGAGGTTGGCGTCGGTGACCGCGTCATGTTGCTTTCTCTCGGTGGTTCATCGCTCTCACTGTCGCAGACCCGCGTGATGCAGTTCGAGGTTGTCGGACTGTACGAAACGGGGATGGCTGAGTACGATGAAACCTATGTGTATATCAACCTTCGCGACGCCCAGCGTCTCTTCGGGGTCGGCCCTGTCGTCTCCGGATTCGACGTCCTCGTGACAGATCTGGACCGGCTCAATGCCCTCGCGCGCCAGATCCCCGAGCAACTTGGATATCCGTACCACGCACGCACCACGTACCAGATGAATAGAAATCTGTTCACCTGGATCGAGCTGCAGAAAAAGCCAATCCCGATCATCATCGGCCTGATCATCGTCGTCGCCACCGTGAACATCATCGGTACCCTGCTGATGATGGTGATGGAGAAGTCGAAGGAGATTGGGATTCTTCGTGCCATCGGATCAGACCGGAAGAGGATTATGCAGATCTTTCTTATCCAGGGGATGTTCATCGGGGTTGTCGGAACAATTCTTGGGAACGCCCTTGCCTTTTGTTTATGCTGGATTGAGATGGAGTACAGGTTGATCTCCCTTCCGCCAGGGATATACTACATGACGCACGTTCCCATCGATCTGAATATTTCCAGTTTTTTGATCGTGAGCATGTTGACGCTTCTGATGTGTTTCTTCTCCTCGGTTCTACCCTCGCGGCTCGCTGCAAAACGGGATCCTGTACGAATGATACGCTTCGGAACATGAGTCTCGAACGTTCCATAGCAATCCGTTACCTGGTGTCGAAACGACAGGCTGGGCCCGTCACCCTTATCTCTATCATCTCTGTCGTCGGGGTCACGATCGGCGTGGCTGCACTGATCGTCGTACTCTCCGTCTTCAACGGCTTCAGCGGTCTCGTGACTTCCATTCTCATCAATTTCGACCCTCATATTCGAATCGAGAGCCCTCAACAGACGGACATGACAACATACGAACCGGTCATCGAGTTTGCCGAACGACAAGAGGAAATCTCGGGGATCGCTCCCTTCGCGGTTGGCAAGGCGGTGGTTGTGTCGCGCAATCTCAACCGAGTCATCAACATCAAGGGGATCGACACCGAACGCATCACGTCGGTCTCGGGACTCAAGGAGAAGATCGTCCTGGGCGGCCTCGACCTTGGGAGCGGCAATCACAATGGCATCGTGCTGGGCATGACGCTCGCTGACCGGCTTGGAGCCGTCCTCGACGACACGCTGTCTGTTGTGAGTCTGGCGGGGACCGAGATGGCCTTGCTGCAGCTTGGGCAGCCGCTCATCAGGCGATTCCGCGTCGTTGGAATCTACGAATCGAATAATAAGGAGTACGATTCCTTCTACGCATTCGTCAGATTGGATGCAGCCCAGTCGCTCTTCAGCATGGACAGGAACGTAAGCGGTCTCGAGCTTCGGCTGAACGCAATTGAGCAGTCGGACGACTTCAAGGCAACGCTCCTCGACAGATTCGGATCGAGCTTCCGGGTTCTGACGTGGTACGACCTGCATCGCGATCTCTATTCCGTCATGAAGATTGAACGGTGGATGGCGTACATCATTCTCTGCCTTATCATCGGCGTGGCCTCCTTTAATCTTCTCGGGTCACTTACGATGTCGGTCATCGAGAAAACGCGAGATATCGGCGTGCTGAAATCGATGGGAGCAACCGACAAGAGCATCGTTCGTATTTTCATGTTCGAGGGGATTCTCGTCGGCGTGCTGGGGAGCACCCTTGGTCTCGGTCTGGGCGTGTTGCTTGTGTATCTGCAGCAGACGCATCACCTGTTTCCACTCGATCCGACGGTCTATATCATTCCGGCGATTCCAGTGGACATTCATGTAATTGATCTACTTGTCGTTACGATGACGGCTATCGGCTTGTGCTCGCTGGCTGCGCTGTATCCGGCGAAACGGGCAGCAAATTTGATACCTGTGGAGGCAATCCGGTGGGAATAGCCGAGCGCAAGGTTGTGCTTCGTGCGGAGATGCTGCACAAAGAATACCTCATGGGAAAGGTATTGACGCTACAGGTCCTTAAAGGAGTCGACATGGAGGTTCGGCAAGGTGAAATAGTCGTCATTGTCGGGCCTTCAGGATCGGGGAAGAGTACACTGCTGCATCTCCTGGGTGGACTGGACCGCCCGACGTCGGGAAAGATCTATGTAGACGGCCTCGATCTGAACTCCCTTTCGGAGGTAGAACTTGCCCGGTTTCGAAACAACTCTCTTGGATTCATCTTCCAGTTTCACCACCTCTTACCGGAGTTCACCGCTCTCGAGAATGTCGCCATGCCGGCCCTCATCAAAGGGGAGGCGCTCAGCACGGCGCGTGCGTACGCCGCCGCACTGCTTCAGGTGGTCGGCCTCGGTGAGCGTCTCGATCACAAGCCAAGTGAGCTCTCTGGAGGGGAGCAGCAGCGGGTTGCTGTTGCCCGAGCGCTGATGAATGATCCTCAACTCATTCTTGCCGACGAACCATCGGGTAATCTGGACGAGCAAAACAGCTTGCGTTTGCATCAGTTGCTTATCGAGTTGGCTCATAAAAGGGGGCTGACCTTTGTCATCGCCACGCACAACCTCGATTTGACAAAAAGGGCCCACCGGGTGCTACAATTGGTGGATGGTAGGCTTGTCACGGGACTTCGTTCCCTATCGTAGGGATCGCCCGCAGGACTTGACATTATCGGGAAATGCTGTAAATTTACGAATGACCCAGACGACGGTTACTCCCCTGACTGTCGTCACTCAACGGTCAAGCCCGGCGTACCCCCCAACGCTGGGCTTTTTGTTCGACGGGATGAAAGGAAATGTCTATGGCACGAGTAGCCGCGAAAGTCTCAGCCAAGCGAAAAGCACAACCGGGCAGTCTGCCGTTCACCAAAAGAAACTACCAGATCCTTGGAGTCGGCCTGGTAACGATCATCCTTGGATACATCGCCTTGGCACAAGAGCCATGGGATGCGACCCTTCCTCTTGTGGTAGCGCCGATCCTCCTGGTGCTTGGCTATTGTATCATCATCCCGCTCGGGATCCTGTATCGAAGCAAGGCTGAGAAACCATCGACCGAAATCTCGGGAACAACTGAGACGAAAGCCTGACGACGTCGCCGCAGCGCCTTGAAAATGCGGACCGATTTGGGTATATTTGAGTGTATATCGGCGTCACGCGGATGTCGCCGTTGTGTTTTGTTGGGCCAGCCCGACAGAGTCGTTCCGGCGGGCGTGTAGCTCAGGGGTAGAGCATCTGCCTTTTAAGCAGAGGGTCGATGGTTCGATTCCATCCACGCTCACGACAATTGGAAAATGAAGAATTGAAAAATGTGGAAATGAAGTGGCTTCACCATTTTTCCACTTGATTTGCCCGGATGGTGGAACTGGCAGACACACCGTCTTGAGGGGGCGGCGCCCGAAAGGGCATGCGAGTTCAAGTCTCGCTCCGGGCACCACGTCAGGCAGCTATCATTGGTCGCGGTGAAGTTCATCTGAGAGCTTCCGATCTGAGAGGGACGAAGGCTGACTTCGTCCCTCTGTTGTTCTGAAGATAGGGTGAACCTGGGATGACGGAGAGGATCCTTCCGCAGGGGACCTGAGCGGACCCACACCGTAACTGCTCTGCTCACGCCCGGGATAACGGATATGCCCCGAAGCCTCTTCTCAGCTACACATTCTCTTTGATTTTCAGCATCAGAACTGGTAATTTCGTTCTGATATGCAGTCGGCGGTCCATATCGTCGTGAGGGGGATGGTTCAAGGCGTGGGATTTCGCTATTTCGTGTGGCGACAAGCATCGAAGCTGGGCCTCTCGGGATACGCGCGTAACCTCTACAACGGCGACGTGGAGATCGAAGCCGAAGGAGATCGATCACTTCTGGAAGAGTTCATCAGAGAGGTGAAGGTTGGTCCACGTCTGTCGGACGTGAGAGATATGAAAATCCAATGGGGCGAGTTCCAAGGCAGGTTCAAAGGATTTGAAGTCGGCTAACATGACAGTGGTGGTCCCTCGCGTCGGAATAGGGTACGACGTCCACCGGTTTGGCGAGAAGAGGAAGCTGGTGCTCGGCGGTGTCCGCATTCGACACCCGCGCGGCCTGATTGGACATTCCGACGCTGACGTGCTTCTTCATGCACTCTGCGACGCTTTGCTCGGCGCCGCATCTCTCGGAGACATCGGTGAGCACTTCCCAAATACCAGCCCCGCGTATAGAAACATCTCGAGCCTTGTCTTGCTCCGCAGAGTAGGAAGGATTTTGCGCAAGAACGGGTTTCAGATCGTTCATCTCGATTCGACGTTGCTCCTCCAGGAGCCTAAGATTCTTCGCTATGTGCCGAGAATGCGAAGAAACGTCGCTCTCGCTCTCCATGTTAAGAGCCACCAAGTGTCCGTGAAGGCGACGACAAATGAGGAGCTCGGCTTTATCGGCCGGGGCGAAGGATGCGCCGCGTTGGCCATCGCTACGCTCGTCAAGGTCGGGACCATTTAGGCGAATCATTGTGGAAGAACTGGCCAACAACCTCACGAAGCTCGACCCGTTCTGGGTGTATGTCGCTGTTGTGTCAATTGCATATATCGAGAATATTTTCCCGCCTTTTCCCAGCGATGTCGTCGTTGTCTTTGCCGGATCCCTTGCCGGACTGGGAACGATCGACTTCGTGTCTGTTCTCGCGCTTGCCACCTTCGGTAGCACGCTCGGCTTTGTCTCGATGTACAAGATTGGGGATTGGTTCGGCGACAAGATACTGGAGGCAGGGAAGATCAAGTTCATTCCAGCAGAGAGTGTCATGAAGGTGGAGAACTGGTTTCGCCGGTATGGATATTTTGTCATTGTTGTCAACCGATTCCTTGCCGGAACCCGGGCCGTCGTCTCTTTTTTCGCCGGAATGTCGGAGCTCTCCTTCTGGAAGACCACGGTGCTCTCTTGTCTCAGCGCCCTCGTGTGGAACTTCATCCTTTTGTCTGCGGGAGCCAAGCTCGGCCAGAATTGGCGAGCGATCAGCTTCTATCTGGAAACATACAGCAAGACTGTGACGACAATTGTCATCATCGTTGTCGTTATCCTCGTCGCGCGATACATCTACCGAAAATCGAACAGCTCAGCACCTCCAGGTGGTCCGGGGTGATCTTATCTCCACCGCGATGGAATCGTTGATCGAATTCCTCTTTGCAATCGACAGGAGCCTCTTCTTCTTCTGTAACAGGATGCTCGAGAACGTTCTTTTTGACGTGGCGATGCCGTTCATCACAGACCTGAACAAGAAACCAGCCGCTCTTGTCATCGTCGGTATCCTGTGGCTACTTCTGTTGTGGCGAGGAGGTAATGGTGGTCGTATCGCGGCGCTCCTACTCATCCCGACGATCGCGTTCAGCGACCAGTTGAACAGCTCATTTCTGAAACATCTCGTCGACCGCCCACGCCCTTGTCACGTGCTTGCTGATGTTCATCTTCTGGTGACTTGTGGGAGCGGTTATTCGTTCCCCTCGTCGCATGCAGTGAACAACTTCGCCGGTGCACTCGTCCTGAGTTACTTTCTCCCGCGCTGGACGTGGGCGTTCTTTGCGTATGCAGGGCTTGTGGCGTTTTCGCGTATCTACGTCGGGGTTCATTACCCATCAGATGTGGTGGCAGGCGCCATCGTTGGATTGATATGCGCCTCGCTTGTGATCTTACTCTTCAGGATCGCTGAACATTGGTGGTACGCACGCGCACGCTCAAGGAGGGATCACCATGAAGCCTGATTCGCGACCATTCCCGACGACGCGTCCATCTCACCGGTTTGCACTGGCGGTCTTCGCAGGCGCAATGCTGGGGTTTTCATTTCCCCCTTCTCCTTTCTATTCTCTTGCCTACGTCGGCTTGGTCCCTTTCTTTCTTCTTGTCGAGACTCTTGATGGGACGTGGAGGATCCTTCGGTATTCGTACGTCACGATGTTCGTCTTTCATCTTGTCACGGTGTATTGGGCGGGTGGCTTCACTCACGGAAACGATCCGTGGATGATGGCCGCAGGCAGCGCGCTGCTGACCGTTCACCCGCTCTTCTATTGGATCCCGCTCCTTTTGTACCTGTTCGTGAAGCGCCGCCTTGGCTCATTCGCCGGTCTCCTGGCATTTCCATTCTTCTGGATTGCCTACGAGTATTCGCACTCGCTTAGTGAGTTCTCTTTCCCGTGGATCACCTTGGGTAACAGCCAGGCGTATGACCTCCACAGAATTCAGATTGTCGAATATACCTCAGTCTACGGCCTGTCGTTTATCATCGTGGTCTTCAACGTCCTCGCGTTTGTTCTCGTTGTCAACCTCGCAACAGGGAAGTGGAAACCGCGCGCGCATGAGACGGTGATCGTGCTCGCAATGTTGATCCTCGTATACTTCGCCCCGTGGCTGGTGGGCGAACTGCTTGCCATCCGGCACAGGAACAAGCCAGCAGGTCGTGCGCTAACGGTTGGCGTGGTGCAGCCGAATTTCGATCCGTGGGAGAAGTGGGGAGAGAGGTCTGGCGCGAGGTTTGATTCCTACAGGGCGCAGGTCGCGACTTACGTGAAAGAGTCCCGCGCGCTTGCATCCCGCAAGCTCGATCTCATCGTTTGGCCTGAGACAGCGATTCCCATTCGTATACTGCTGGCCCAGAACTATGGAGAGCTGCGAGCCTTGCGCACTCAGCTTGATTCTATTGGGGTTCCTGTCTTCACGGGACTGCCATACACAAGGTTCTATGATTCCGCAAGCGCTCCTGTGACGGCAAGTCGAACAAGCGATCCGAGCGTGTACTACGAGGATTTCAACTCCGCGACGCTCCTCGTGCCCGGCTTGCCTGTCGGAGAAGTGTACAAGAAAATTGTCTTGGTGCCGTATGCCGAACGAATTCCTTACGCGGAAACGTTTCGCTTCCTCATTGAACCGTTGAAGTGGAATGTCGGCATCGGAAACTGGGGAAAAGGAGAAGATTCGGTCGTGTTCACCTTGCCGCTTGCACGCGGAGGTCGAGCCAGCTTCGCGGGAATGATCTGCTATGAATCGGTGTACCCGGATTTCGTGCGGAAGTTTGTCGAACGAGGAGCGCAGTTCCTCATTATCATTACAAATGACAGCTGGTGGGGCAACACTTCAGGCGCCTACCAGCACGCGAGCTACGCTTCCTTCCGGGCAATCGAAAACCGCCGATGGATCGTTCGCGCGGCAAACGGTGGGATTTCCGCCCTGGTTGATCCATTCGGCAGATTGCACGACGAGACCAAGCTCTACGCCTCGGCTGCATTCGCTGGCGAAATCCAGGTCGGCGATGAAGGAACATTCTACACCCGCCACGGAGATTTCTTTGCCCAGGTCTGCTCCGGAGTTGGTGCGCTCTTTCTTCTTCTCGCCCTTGTCCCTCGACAGAAAGAACGAGCAAATCCATGAACCCTGAATTGATCGACCTCAGAAGTGATACCATAACAAGACCAACGCCAGGTATGCGCAAGGCCATGGCGGAGGCGGATGTCGGTGATGATGTGTTCGGTGAAGATCCGACCGTGAATCTGCTCCAGCGGAAGGTGGCGGAGCTTCTCGGTAAGCCTGCCGCATTGTATGTGCCGTCGGGGTCGATGTCGAATCAGCTGGCGATCAAATCGCAGACGCTGCCCGGCGACGAGATCATCGTCGAGCAGGATGCACACATCTTTCACTACGAGACTGCTGCGCCTTCAATGCTCTCGGGAGTCCAGATGTACGTTGTTCCCGGCGAGCACGGGATCATGAGAGCCGAGCAGCTCGCTCCCACCGTGCGATCCGCTGCATACTACCTGCCTCGCACCGCCCTCATTTGTCTTGAGAACACCCATAACCGGGCAGGCGGGACGATCTATCCACTGGAGGAGATACAAAGAATTCGAGATTTCGCCAAAGCGGTTGGCGTCAAAATGCACCTCGACGGAGCGCGCCTATGGAACGCATGGGTTGCCACCGGCATTCATCCCAGGGAGTACGCGCAATACTTCGATTCCGTATCCGTTTGCTTTTCAAAGGGACTCGGCGCGCCGGTCGGCTCTGCTCTTGTTGGCTCGGAGGAACTTATCCACCGAGCGCGACGGTTCCGGAAAATCTTCGGCGGCGGCATGCGACAGGCGGGGATCATTGCGGCCGGAGCGCTCTATGCCCTCGAACACCATATTGAGCGGCTCCACGAAGACCATGAAAAAGCGCGCGTGTTCGCCAGTCGGATCGCCGACACACGACACCTCCGGGTCGATCTCGAATCAGTGCAGACCAACATCGTCATCATCGACATCGCGCACACGGGGAAAACCACAACTGACGCACTGGACCTCCTCGCATCGAACAATGTGCTCATGAGCGACTCCGGGTACACGTCAATCAGAGCGGTCACTCATATGGACGTCACGATGCAGCAGGTACGGAGCGCGGCCGATGTTCTCGCCACGACACTGGGGGATTGAAGAGGATGATTGACCGGAAGAAGTTCAAGCATACAATCCAGATACGTGTCCGCAACTACGAAGTCGATTGGCAGGGCATCGTGCATAACGGTAACTATCTTCTGTACTTTGAGGCCGCCCGCATTGAATACCTCAAGCATCTTGGCGTGAAAGTCGACATGAAATCGATTCAGGGTGAGGGCAAGGTAGTCCTGGTACGTAACGAGATTGATTATGAATCGCCGGCGTATTTCGACGAGCTTCTTGAGGTCTCCACACGGATGTCCTTTATACGCGATTCAAGCTTTGCCATGGAAGGAATCATCGAGAAGAATGGGGGCGAGATACTTGTTGCCCGCAACGTTGCCTATCACGTGTGGCTCGATCCACGAACAGATCGACCCAAGACGATCGGTGACGATTTCCGAAAGCTCGTCCAGGCATTCGAATCGACCGACTGCGAGATCTCCTGGACATCGATGAACGTCTGGTGATTCCCTTTCGGTCTTTCGACAATTAGTCTCACCAATCCCCCGTCACGATTCGAATAGGACGCCATGGACAGGAGAGAACAACCATCGAGCCACGATCTGCAGCAAGATACCCAGCTGCGCCATCTCATAAACGCGCAAGATGACGTGTGGCGGGTCTTTCGTGTGATGGCCGAATTCGTCGAAGGGTTCACGATGCTTTCGCAACAGCACAACCTTGTCTCGATCTTCGGCTCGTCGCGGACAACGCCTGGGACCAAATACTACGAGCTTGGCAAGCGGGTGGCATGTGAACTGGTGAAGCGCGGTTTCAACATCCTTACGGGTGGCGGACCAGGTGTCATGGAGGCGGCGAACAGGGGAGCGCAGGAGCAGGGGGGCGCATCGGTCGGAGTGAATATCGATCTCCCCCTTGAGCAGAACGCCAATCCGTACATCGACAGACATCGCTTAACGACATTCAGGCACTTCTTTGTACGGAAAGTGATGTTTGTGAAATACGCGCACGGTTTTGTTGTGCTCCCTGGAGGCTTTGGGACCCTGGATGAGTTCTTTGAAGCGGTCACGTTGATCCAAACGGCGAAGACGAAGCCATTTCCGATCGTTCTGGTAGGTTCCGAGTACTGGAAGGGCCTTATCGATTGGCTTCGGACGGTCGCTCTTGAGGAGGGAAACCTATCCCCGGAAGACCTCGATCTCTTCCGCGTAACGGACGACCCTGCAGAAGCCGCTGAAATCATTGGCGAGTTCTACAGAGAGCACGAGATGGTCACGAATTTCTGACAGTATTTCCCTTGCTTCTTGCTGGGTGATTGCGTATATTGCAGTCCCGCGTTGTAAAGATAGCCCGCCGTTCCGGGCTATTTTTTTTGGAGGCAGGGGAAATGGCTGAATTCAGACAGAAATTGAAGGAGTTGGTCGAGCCGTTGCTCGAGCGGCACGGCGCTTACCTGGTCGACCTTGCATTACGCCACGAACGGGGCACGCGGCTGGTCGAGGTTTTCGCGGATACAGACAAGGGGATCACGATCGAGGAGTGCGCTGAGATAAGTCGCGACCTCGGACGGCAGCTTGAAACGCAGCAGGTGTTCGACCGGGCATACCGCCTTGAAGTATCCTCGCCAGGCCTTGACAAGCCTCTTCGGCTTCTGCGGCAGTATCGCAAGAACATCGGAAGACGCTATAGAGTTGACTACGCGAGTGGCCAGGAACGGAAGCGGTTGATTGCGAAGCTCGACGCCGTCTCGGGCACTGCCCTGACCTTCGTGTTGGATAGCGGTGATGCGGTGACGCTCGATTTTTCAATCGTCATTGAAGCAAAGGAAGAGCTGCCGTGGTAGCTGGTTCCAGTGTGCTCTCTATTGCTTGGAGGATGAGATGAATCATGAAATCGTCGAATCATTTGCACAAATGGTTCGCGAAAAGGGGATCGATAAGGACATCCTGATCGGGATTGTCGAGGATATCTTCGGCATGATGGTTCGCAAGAAATATGGGCCGAATGCCAAGTACGATGTCGTGGTGAATATGGACAAGGGCGACATCGAGATCTACCTCGAACGCGAAGTGGTGGAGACTGTCGTCGATCCGGTGACTCAGATCGAGCTCAAAGAGGCTCGGCGACATTCGGGTGAAGATATCGAGATCGGCGAGGAATATGTCGAAATTGTTCCACTCAACGGTTTCGGCCGGCGTCTCGTCGTGAGCGCGAAGCAAAACCTTAACCAGCGCATCAAAGAGATCGAACGAGAGGCGATCTACAACGAATACACCGGCGCACTCGGTGAGATCGTCGTCGGCGAGATCTACCAAATCCGGAAAGGGAAGGGAGAGATCCTCGTCATCCATAACCGGAACGAGCTGATTCTTCCGCGTAGCGAACAGATCTACAAGGAGCGATACAAGAAGGGTGACACCATCCGCGCTGTTGTGAAAGAGGTAAGGAAAGGCGCGGGCAATCCTGTCGTCATCATTTCTCGTACTGATCCCCAGTTCTTGATGCGGCTCTTTGAGATCGAGATCCCGGAAATTTACGACGGTATCATCGAAATCAAAGGGATAGCCCGGGAGCCGGGGGACCGAGCGAAGGTCGCGGTGCTCTCCCATGATGATCGGATTGACGCTGTCGGGGCGTGCGTTGGCATGAAAGGTGTTCGCATTCACGCGATCGTGCGCGAGCTGAACAACGAGAATATCGACGTCATCAATTGGAGCGATGATCCGGTTGTTTTCATTACGCGATCCCTCGCTCCGGCCAAGCTCAAAGAGATTCAGGCAGACCGGGAAAACAAGAAGGCCAATATTACTGTTGCAGCAGACCAGGTGTCGCTGGCGATCGGGAAGAACGGCCAGAATGTGCGACTCGCCTCGAAGCTGACAGGTTTCGACATTCAGTTGGTCAAGGAGGGAGGTGAGGAAGAGGAGTACGACATGGACCTCTCTGAGTTCCGAGAGGAGCTCGGTGATGTGATGTTCCACAAATTCTTCGATGAGGGCTATGAATCAGTGCGCGATGTTATCGACACCCCGGTTGAAGAGCTTGTCGGCACGCTGGGCATTGAGCAAGAGAAGATCGCGGAAATCGTACAGCTCCTGAAGAAAGGGCTGGAGGAAGCTGAGATCGAAGAGTCCGAGGAAACCGTCGAGGTTTCGACTGACGACAAGAATGCGACACAGCTTCCAACCGAGCTTCCGGCCGTAGAACCGCCTGAGGCGCCGGCCCGGGAGGGTACCGGTGGCGACGAGACCGCCCCATCTGAGGTTTCGGACAACGAAGAATCACGAAAGGAATAGGCCCAGATCAGCAGCCACATTATCTATCACACCGAGGCCTGAATGCCAGAGACTGCGGCGAAAAGAGTTAAGATCTACAAGCTGGCCACCGAGCTCAACCTGTCAAGTGAGACGCTCCTTGAGTTTCTTCACAAGAAAGGTTTTGAGGTAAAGAGCCACATGTCGACCGTCACCGGCGAGATGTTGGCGGTGGTTATGGGGCACTTCAAGAAGGAGAAGGATGTCGCCGAGCGGCATCAGCGCAAGCTGCAAGAATTCCGCACGGCGCGCAAGAAGGAGGTTCCCGAGAAAAAGGTCCCCGTTGAAGAAGTCCACGCACCCGTACAGCCTCCTGCGGCCGTCGCTCCGCATGAGGTCGAAAGGGCTCCCACCGCTGCCGCGCCGGTTGAAGAGCTCTCCCCTCCCGAACAGGTCGTCGAGGAAGCCACCCCAGAAGCGGCAGTTACTGAAGAACCACAGCCAGTCGAAGAAAAACCCGAACGTGAACCGGTGGCAGCCAGGAGAGGACCGCCAGAAAAGCGGAAGAAGCTCTCTCCGCTCGAAGAGGCTATGGCGCGTCCGAGAGTAGGACTCACCATCAAGGGAAGAATGGCGATCAAACCTCCCTCACCGGCCGCGAAAATTGCCGCCGAGGAGACGGAGGAAGAGAAGAAGAAAAAAAAGAAGAGAAAAAAGAAAGTCCAGGAACCGAAAAAGGGCGCTCCGCGACTTACGACCGTTGAAGACGAGGTTGAGCTCAAAGCGCGGAAGCGGAAGAAATTGCGCCACTCTGAAGTGAACCAAGAGGAGGTAGAAAAAGCGATACGCGAGACCCTCGCGGAAATGGAAGAAAGCACGTTCAGTGCGCGGGCTGCGTTGCGCAAGCGCAAGAAGCGGGAGCGGGAGGAAGAAGAGCAACGTATTCAGGCGGAACGTGACCGGGAGAAAACCCGAATACGCGTCACCGAATTTGTCACCGTTGGGGAGCTGGCGAATCTGATGCGAGCTTCCGTCGCAGAGGTCATACAGAAATGCATGAGCCTCGGCATCATGGTGTCGATCAACCAGCGGCTTGACAAGGATACCATCATGTTGGTGGCAGACGAATTCGGCTTCCAGGTCGACTTTGAATCGGAGTTTACGGCAGACGTCCTGACTGATGTCGAAGATGATCCAGCGACCCTCCAGCACCGTCCGCCGGTCGTCACCATCATGGGTCATGTTGATCACGGCAAGACCTCCCTGCTCGACTTCATCCGGAGCTCGAACGTGGTGGCCGGTGAAGCAGGGGGCATCACGCAGCACATCGGTGCATATGAGGTAACTCTCCCTGACGGTAAACAAATAACATTCTTCGATACGCCGGGGCATGAGGCATTCACCGCCATGCGCGCTCGCGGGGCCCAGGTGACGGATATCGTCGTCCTTGTCGTTGCTGCTGATGACAACGTAATGCCACAGACTGTTGAGGCAATCAGTCACGCACAGGCGGCTGGCGTGCCAATCGTCATCGCCCTGAACAAGATTGACAAACCCGAAGCCAACCCTGACCGGATTCGCCAACAACTCTCAGAAAAGGGTGTGCTGGTTGAGGAGTGGGGCGGGAAATACCAATCTGTTGAGCTATCGGCAAAACAGGGGAAGAACGTCGATCAACTGCTGGAGAGAATTCTCCTCGAGGCTGAGGTACTGCAGCTGACGGCAAATCCGAACCGTTTAGGTCGCGGTGTCGTTATTGAGTCGGAGCTTGATCGCGGAAAGGGCATCGTCGCCACAATTCTGATCCAGAAGGGATCACTGAGGATCGGTGACTCCTTCATCTCTGGTATCTGGAGTGGTCGTGTGCGTGCCATGTTCGACGAACGCGGTCGGCGTGTCGAGGTCGCCCGACCTTCTCAGCCTGTGCAGGTCATCGGCTTCGATGGCATTCCGCAAGCGGGCGATGAGCTGGTAGCCCTCGCGAGTGAGCGAGAGGCTCGTGATATCAGTTTGAAGCGTCAGCAGCTCAAGCGCGAGCAGGATTTCCGCCAAAGACGCATGATCACGCTGGACGACATCTCGAAGCAGATCAAAGAAGGACAGGTGAAGGACCTTCTGATTATCGTGAAGGGAGACGTTGATGGATCCGTTGAAGCGCTTTCAGATTCTCTGATGAAGCTCTCGACAAGCGAGGTGAAGATTGCGGTCATCCACAAAGGTGTTGGCGCGATATCGGAATCGGATGTGCTGCTGGCAGCAGCGTCACGGGCGGTCATCATCGGTTTCCACGTCCGACCTCATCTTGCAGCCCGTCGACTCGCCGAGGCAGAGGAGGTCGACATACGCATCTACAACATCATCTACGATGCCATCAATGACGTTAGGAGCGCACTCGAGGGAATGCTGGCGCCGAGCGTTTCGGAACAGATTCTGGCCACTGTTGAGGTGCGAGATATCTTCAAAATCTCGAAGGTTGGCACGATAGCCGGCTGCTACGTACAAGATGGAAAAATCTCGCGGAACAACAAGGTGCGGCTGGTGCGGGACGGGCTTGTCGTCTTCGACGGCGGCGTCTCTTCCCTGAAGCGATTCAAGGACGATGTTCGTGAAGTCGAGCAGGGATTTGAATGCGGCATCGCTTTGGAAGGCTTCAATGACATCAAGCTCGGCGACAGCATCGAAGCCTATACGGTCGTTGAGACGAAACGGAAGCTTGCCTAAGAGGAGCACCTCAATGTCAGTGCGAACAGAGCGAGTCGCCTCCCTCGTCAAACAATTAATCAGCGAAATCTTCCAGCAGAATTTCAGCCTAGAGGAATACGGACTGATAACGGTGACGGAAGTGCGGATGAGTCCTGATCTGAAGATTGCGAAAGTGTACGTCAGCATCTTCGGTGACGATGAACGAAAGAAGAAAACGCTCGCACTGTTAGAAGTTGAGAAGCGTTCCATTCGGTCGGAACTTGGACAAAATCTTCGGTTGAAGTTTACTCCATCGCTGAACTTCTACCTCGATGACTCATTGGATCATGCGATGAGGATCGAACACCTCATCCATCAAATCCGCAAAGACACTCCTCCGGACAATGACAATCAGTGAACGTAGCGGCGTCATGGATCCGTTCAAGCGTACATGGGATTTCAATGGAGCAGGGGAGTTGCTACTCATCGACAAGCCGTTGGACTGGACTTCCTTCGACGTCGTACACAGGCTGCGGACGCTCTTCGGCGTGAGGAAAGCCGGTCACGCCGGCACGCTTGATCCGAAGGCCACCGGGTTGTTGATTCTGTGCACGGGAAAACAGACGAAAAATCTGGCACAGTATGCAGATCTCGACAAAGAGTACGAGGGGATATTCGAATTGGGCGTGCGAACGCCCAGTTACGATTCGGAAACCGAGGTCATCGACCGAGGGGAGTTTTCCTCCGTTACTCTCGCGTCACTACAGTCGGTTGCGCGCACGTTTGTCGGGAAGCAGCAGCAGCAACCCCCGATGTATTCGGCAGTCAAGTACGGTGGAAAGCCACTGTATAAGTACGCGCGGAAAGGGAGGACGCTCAAGCGCACCGCACGCGAGGTCGAAATTGCCCAATTCGAAATCCTTGCGTTCAATCCGCCGCTCGCCGAATTCCGTGTTGTTTGCTCAAAGGGGACATACGTGCGAAGCCTTGTCAATGATCTCGGAACAATTCTTGGATGCGGAGCCGCCCTCCGTGCACTTCGGCGCACCCGCATCGGCTCGTTTCATCTCGCGGATGCGTTGAGCATCGAGGACTTGGAGTCGCTCATACTGGATCTGACACCGCCACAGGAGAACCATGAAGCGGGCATACCGACTTAGCGACGTCGAGTATGTGAAACACACCGTGGTGTCCGTCGGGTCGTTCGACGGAGTGCACCTAGCTCATCGCCAGCTGATCGGTGAAGTTGTCCAACGGGCGCGTACCCGGGGCGGCCGCAGCGTCGTTCTGACCTTTGAGCCCCATCCAAAAGAAGTCCTTGGTGGAACGCCCGTTCATCTCTTGACGACGCTGGAGGAACGACAGCAGATTTGCAGCGACTTGGGCGTCGACCTGTTCTTCACGATCGAGTTCACGTACGAGTTCTCTCGCCAGTCGTCTCGTGACTTTCTCCTTCGCTACCTTGTCCAGGGGACGGGGGTAAGCGAGATCGTTGAGGGCTACGATCACCATTTCGGCCGCGATCGCGAAGCTGGAGTCGAGGAACTTCTGAAGCTTGGAAGAGAATTTGAGTTCTCTGTGGTGGCGATGAAGCCGGTGTACGTCGACGAAGAGATCGTGAGCAGCAATCGGATTCGCAATCACCTTCTGGATGGTCGCGTCGATCGTGCACATCGCTTGCTGGGGAGGCCGTACGCTTTGAGTGGCACGGTCATTCGCGGCGACGGGCGGGGCAAACATCTGGGGTATCCGACTGCAAACCTGCAGCTTGAGTCCACGCGGAAGGTCGTTCCCCAGGACGGGATATACTTTGCTCGCGTCGCCATGGGTCAAAGCACGTACTTTGGCATGGTCAGCATCGGCGTTCGACCAACTTTCACGGAAGATGGTCAGAGGACGGTCGAGGTCAACATCCTCGATTTTGACCGAGACTTGTATGGGACCCCTCTGCAGATCCAGTTTCTCAAGCGGCTTCGGGACGAGCGGAAATTTGATTCTGCGGAGGCGCTCATCCAGCAGATGGATCGAGACAAAGCCGAGAGCGTGAAGCTTCAACAGTCGTATCTCTCTCAGTCACGAGTGTTCGACAGCTGAAAAATGTGAAATTCACTCTTCCCACAGATGACCTGTAAGGAGCTGCAATGCCGATTACAAAAGAAAAGAAACAAGAAATCATCAACAAATACGGAAAGGGCGAGACCGATTCGGGAACACCCGAAGTTCAGATCGCACTTCTCACTGAACATATCAACAGCTTGACGCCGCATCTCGATGCACATGTCAAGGATCATCATGGCCGGCTCGGTCTGCTCAAACTCGTTGGAAAGCGCCGGAGACTCCTCGAACACCTGATGAAAAAAGACATCAATCGATATCGGAAGATCATACAAGAGCTCGATATCCGGAAGTAGCAGGGCGTGAGACACACGCTTCGCGAGCATCAGGATGAAAGCGAAAAGGAAGAAAACGACACATGATCGTAACAAAAGACGTCATTCTCGGTGGAAAGGTCTTCTCGTTTGAGACGGGCCGATTCGCCAAACAGGCACACGGAGCAGTCATGGTCCGCTTTGCGGACACGATGGTTCTGGCGGCTGCTGTCAGCGCGGAGCAGGCGAAGGAGGGCCAGGATTTTTTTCCCCTTCAGGTTGAGTTTCGCGAGAAGACCTCGGCTGCAGGGAAGATTCCCGGAGGATTCTTCAAGCGCGAAGGCCGCCCGACAGAAAAAGAAATCCTTTCGTCTCGGCTCATCGACCGGCCAATCCGACCGATGTTTCCCAAGACCTACTTCAATGAGACCCAGATCCTGGTGACCGTTTACTCGTCAGATAGCCAGCATGATGGTGATGTCCTGGGCGCTTGTGCTGCCTCCGCCGCCCTGATGATATCCAACATCCCCTTCGACGGACCAATTTCTGAAGTCCGGGTGGGCAGAGTGGACGGAAGGCTGATCATCAATCCGACGCACGACGAACTGGAGAAGAGTGATCTCGATGTCACCGTGGCGGGGACGGAGGATTCGATTGTGATGGTCGAGGGAGAATCGCTGGAGATTTCGGAGGCAGATATGCTTGACGCTCTGAGGTTTGCCCACGAGTCGATCCAGGTTCTTTGTCGAGCCCAAGTCGAACTCGCGCAAATCCTCGGAACGCCGAAACGCGCTGCCTCATCACCCCAACTCCCAGAGGGAATCGCAGAAGAGGTCCAGGCGTTGGCGACACAGAGGCTGATCAACCTGAGCCGGACGATCCTCACCAAGGAGGAACGTTCAGACGCGACGGCGCAAATCTACGAAGAGGTCAATCAAGCGCTCGCCGAGAAGTATCCAGAACAGACGAAAGCGATCAATGAGGTGATTCACGACATCGAACGCACAGTGATGCGCGCGATGATCCTCGACGAAGGGAAGCGCCTCGACGGTCGGTCGCCCGCAGACATCCGCCCGATAACCTGTGAAGTAAGTGTCCTGCCACGAACCCACGGCTCTGCACTCTTCACGCGGGGAGAGACGCAGAGCCTGACGACAACGACCCTCGGGACAAAGCTTGATGAACAGATACTGGAAGGTCTCTTTCCGGATACAACCAAACGATTCATGCTTCACTACAATTTCCCACCGTTCAGCGTCGGTGAGATCGGACGGCTAGGTTCACCGGGGCGACGCGAGATCGGCCACGGCAATCTCGCCGAGCGCGCCCTGAAGAATCTTATGCCGGATGAAAATGAGTTTCCGTACACGATTCGCGTGGTGTCAGACATTCTCGAGTCAAACGGTTCATCTTCCATGGCAACCGTATGTGCCGGCAGCCTCGCACTTTTTGATGCCGGTGTGCCGCTCAAACGCTGCGTCGCCGGCATTGCTATGGGGCTCGTGAAGGAAGGGGAAAGAGTAGCGATTCTCAGCGACATCCTCGGCAATGAAGATCACCTTGGCGATATGGATTTCAAGGTTGCGGGTACCTCAAAGGGCATCACCGCCTTCCAGATGGACATCAAGATCAAGGGAATCGGCCTCGATATTATGGAGAAAGCCCTCGCTCAGGCGAAGGAGGGGCGGTTCCATATCCTCAATGTGATGATGCAGGCGTTGGACACTCCGCGGCCGGAGATCTCCCAGTACGCTCCGCGGCTCCAAACCATCAAGATCCCCGTCGATATGATCGGTCCATTGATCGGACCCGGCGGCAAAAACATCCGCCAGCTCGTCAAGGACACCGGCGCAGAGATCGATATCGAGGACGACGGGACAGTCACGGTCGCCGCCGTCCAGAAAGAATCTGCCGACAAGGCTATCGCAGCCATTCGCCGGATGACTGAGGTACCGGAAGTGGGAAAGGTCTATCAGGCCATAGTCAAGAAAACCACTGATTTCGGAGCGTTCGTAGAGATTCTTCCCGGCAAGGAAGGCCTTGTGCACATCTCGCAGCTCGATATCACGCGGGTAGCCAAGGTAGAAGATGTTGTCAAAGTTGGCGACTCGATCGAAGTGAAGTTGATGCGAATCGATGATGAGGGTCGGCTGAACCTGAGCCGAAAAGCTCTGCTCCCCGGCGGCGAAAAGGCTCACGAGGAAATCCATCGCGCACGCGAACGGCGCGACAGACACCCGCATGACAAGCAGCGGGGACCCCATAAGCGTCGTTGACGCAGTCGCGTAGCAACACAATATCCTTACGCTCCACGGGCAAGAGAATGTTGATAGCAC
>Ga0194125_10002233_pt1 | contig 32284 bp, 23 predicted proteins | sample TA2KigC250mmetaG_FD_148626 | JGI IMG/M metagenome (GOLD analysis project Ga0194125, IMG submission 148626) | Freshwater microbial communities from Lake Tanganyika, Tanzania - TA2015034 Kigoma Deep Cast 250m | ecosystem: Environmental > Aquatic > Freshwater > Lake | place: Tanzania: Lake...
ACCGTGCTGATCTTAGGTGAATCGGGAACCGGCAAGGAATTGGTAGCCCGGGCCATTCATTATAACGGCTACCGCCGGGGCAATCCTCTTATTCCGGTAAACTGCGGCGCTATTCCCGAGGATTTATTGGAGAGCGAGCTGTTCGGGCATGAACGGGGCGCCTTCACCCATGCCATCCGCACCCGCATCGGCCGTTTTGAGCAGGCCCACGGAGGCACGATCTTTCTGGACGAAATAGGGGATATGAGTCCTAATTTACAGGTTAAAATCCTCCGGGTACTCCAGGATCACCAGTTCGAACGTATCGGCGGCAACAAAACCCTCAAGGTCAATATCCGGGTTATCGCAGCCACGAACCGCGACTTGCAGGAATTGGTACAGAACGGCCGATTCAGGGAGGATTTATTCTACCGGCTTAACGTTATTCCCATCAGAATCCCCCCGCTGCGGGAACGGCGGGCCGACATTCCCATCCTGGTGGACCATTTCATTCAAGATTTTAGCAAGAAAAAAAAGAAACCGACCCCCAGGTTGACGCCGGCGGCGATGAGCCGATTGGAGAGTTACGCCTGGCCGGGCAATGTCCGGGAATTGGAAAACCTCATGGAAAGAATGGTGATCTTGTCGGAAAGCGAGGTCATCGACGTCAAAGACTTGCCGGAACGCTTTCAGCTAACTTCCCAGGAAACCCTGCGTTTTAATCTGGAGATTCCGGCCGGAGGGTTGCCCCTGCAAAAAATAGTCTCCGACTTTGAGCGGCAGCTGATCATCAAGGCCCTGGATCAGGCCGGGTGGGTGAAAAATCAGGCCGCCCAACTGCTTCATCTCAACCGCACCACCCTGGTGGAGAAGATCAAGAAACAAAAGATCACCCGAGCCTCAAACTGACCTGGGTCTTTTAAGTGAACGGCTTTTTATGCTGCAAATTTATGTTACACTATAAAGGGTTCGTTCAACACCTAAAGGAAGTGGTGGAAGTGCTCCGACAAGAAGCCCGTCTGGCAGTAGTGCACACCCTGAGTCAAGCCATCCTGGAAATCTGGGAGCCTGATCAACTCCCGATTTTTGAACAGGAGTTCAACCTCTGGGCCTCACATCCCAGCAGCCCGGTGGTTAGAGAACACCTGGAGGGGGAAGAAACCGGGGGGGTAAATCTAACCCTGAGCCAGCCATCCAGGGTCGTCGGTTCAGGTTCATTGGCGGCCCCAAGCCACCAGGGCCTGGACGCCACCCTGGTGGCCGGGATGTTTTTTCAGGTGTTGCTGGAGGCGGAGCACCTCCCGGGAAATCCGCTGGAACGGACGAATTTTGTCAAAAAGGCGGTGAAAAATTTCCTGGTCCAGCGTTTGGCCGGTCAGATCACCCTGTCCCAATTTTTCCGCCTGGTGCAGATCATCGAACCCGAGGTTACCTATTATTTCCACCGCTTGCAGGGAGAATGGCTGTCTCCTCAAGATACTCCCTCGCGCCAAACTTCTCCGCCTGAAACAACTTATGCGGTTGCTCCTACCTCCCCAGTGCTCCGCGACCTCTTGCGACGGGCACTCTCCCGGTTGCCCCTGCCGCACCAGGCCAATCGGAAACTATCGCCGGAGGGTCTGCTGGATTTTTTAGTCAGAACCGAGGGCAACTGGTTCCGTCTGCTGGATTTTGAATTCCACTTCGGTCTGAACAAAAAAACCGCCTGGACCTACCTGGCTCTCTTGCTCCAGCATGATATCCTGAGGCATAATGAGCAAAAAGCCAATAAGGTGCGCTATGCCTTATCCCTGGAATTTATGGCGCCGATCGCGGCGCCCGGCCATTAACGAATGCCTCTGATTGAGAGATAATTATGCCGTTGGAATTCAAGCTTCCGGACGTGGGAGAAGGGCTCACCGAGGGGGAATTACTGGCCTGGCTGGTCCAGGAAGGTGATCTGGTGAAGGAAGGCCAGCCTCTGGCCCGGGTTGAAACCGATAAAGCCGTGGTGGAAATCCCCGCCCCTCAGGATGGGGTGGTAGTAAAACTGCTCTTTGCCGAAGGGGCGGTTATCCACGTGGGGGAAGTGTTCGTACTGCTGGGGGACCCGGCGCCTTCTCCCCAGGTGGGGGTGGGGGTGGTGGGGGTGTTGGAAGAAGCACCCCCCGAACCGACGGTGGCGGCCCGACCTGTCCTGGCCACCCCCGTGGTACGCAAGCTGGCCAGGGAATTGGAGGTGGACCTCTCCCAGGTAACCGGCAGCGGTCCGGAAGGACGCATCCTGGAGAGCGACGTGCGCCAGGCCGTCTCGTTATCTGCTCCAGCAGAACTTCCCAGCATCCCGGCGGCGGCGCAGCCGGTGGCCGCCGAACCCCAGCCCGCGGCCCGGAAAGTCAAAAAATACGATTTTTATGGCTACATCGAACACGCCCCCTTTAAAGGTCTCAGAAAGACCATCTCCCGCAATGTCAGCCGTTCTAAGCAGGCTACGGTAACAGTCACCGCCACCGAGGAAGCTGACATCACTGATCTTAAGCGGCTTAAGGACAAGGCCCGGGAAGCGGCCGAGGCCCGGCAGGTGCATCTGACTTTCCTCCCTTTTGTCATTCGGGCCGCGGTGGCTGCCTTACGGGAGCACCCCTACCTCAATGCCAGCCTGGATGAAGAGGCCGAGGACATCGTCCTGAAAAAATATTACAATATCGGCATTGCCACCGATACCCCCGAAGGCCTCATGGTGCCGGTGATTAAAAATGCCGGGGATAAAGGCATCCTGGAACTGGCCCAGGAAATTCAGGATCTGGCCGCGAAAGCCAGAAACCGCACTATTGATCTGGCCGACCTGCAGGGGGGCTCCTTCACCATCACCAACTACGGGTCAATTCGGGGCATTCATGGTACACCGGTGATCAATTATCCGGAAACGGCTATCCTGGGCATCGGCCGAAAGCAGGAACTGCCCCGGGTATGGGCCGGAAACATTGAGGTCCGCCAGATTCTGCCCATCTCCTTAAGTTTTGACCACCGGATTATCGACGGCGCCCAGGCAGCCCGTTTTCTCCAGCATTTCATCGCCCTGGTGGAGAACCCGGCTTTGCTCATGCTGGGATTATGAGGTTTTCCGGCTCGATAACTATTCACCGCTGAGAGGCCGAGAGCACCGAGGAAATACTCCGCGTCATCTTTATCTCGGCGGTGATAAAAGATATGCTTAACTCTCATTAAACCAGTTTCATCCGACCTTGTGCCGCGATTTTCCCTTACCGACAATCCAGATGGTTGTGTGCCAGGGGTAGCAGTCCGGGGCGGCAGCGCCAGGTTTTGTTAACAGAGTAGATTAATTTTATGTCCGCCCAACACATAGTGATTAAAGGCGCCCGGGAACACAACCTGAAAAATATCGACCTGGCGCTGCCCCGGAACAGCCTGATTGTCATCACCGGGGTCAGCGGTTCGGGAAAATCAACCCTGGCCTTTGATACCATTTATGCCGAAGGCCAACGCCGCTATGTGGAGTCCTTGTCGGCTTATGCCCGCCAGTTTTTGGAACTGATGGACAAACCGGACGTGGACTTCATCGAGGGCCTGTCCCCGGCCATCGCCATCGAACAGCGCAAGTCCGGTCAGAATCCCCGTTCCACTGTGGCCACCTCCACGGAAATTTACGATTATCTGCGGCTGCTCTTTGCTCGTCTCGGGGTCCCCTACTGCTACCAGTGCGGTCAACCCATAGCCTCCCAAAGCGTCCCCCTAATGGTGGAGCAGATTATGACCCTGCCGGAAGGGTCCCGCCTCAGCGTGCTGGCCCCGGTGGTGGTCAACAAGAAAGGTGAGCATCAGAAACTGCTGCAACGTCTGCGGCAGGAAGGCTATAGCCGTATCCGCTTGAATGGCGAGTTGCTGGACCTGGATGAGCCGGTGACCCTGGACAAAAATAAGCGGCATACCATCGAGGTGTTGGTGGACCGGCTGGTGGTGAAACCCGGCCTGGAAACCAGGCTGACGGACTCCCTGGAACTGGCGGTGGGGTTGTCCGACGGGGTGGTGAAAATTACCTTGCTGGACGGCTCGGAAATGTTGTTCAGTGAACGTTTTGCCTGCGAGACCTGCGGTATCAGCTATCCCGAACTGACCCCCCAGATGTTTTCCTTTAACAGCCCCCAGGGAGCCTGCGCCACCTGCAGCGGTTTGGGCACCCAACTGGTGCTGGACCCGGACATGGTGGCCCCTGATCCGGACCTCAGCATCCGGGAGGGGGCCATTCTGCCCTGGGCCCATCGCCAGTCCATGTATCATCAACAGATGCTGGAGGCCCTGGAGCAACACTACGACTTTGCCATCCGGACGCCTTTTAAGGAGCTAAGCCCCGAGGTGCAGCAGGTGCTCCTGTACGGCTCCGGCCAGGAGAGCATTAATTTTTTCTATGAGCGCAATGGCCGGCGCCTCGTGGAGCAGCGAACTTTCGAGGGCGTAATTCCTAACCTGCAGCGGCGTTACCAGGAGACGGATTCGGCCCTGATCCGGGAGGAGATCGAACGCTTCATGACCCGGCAGCCCTGCCCGGACTGTCAGGGTGGCCGGTTGCGCCGGGAGGCCCTGGCAGTGCGCCTGAATGGCCACAATATCAGCGAAATTACTCAGTTAACCGTGGGGCAGTGTCATGCCTGGTTTGCCGGCCTGACCCTGACGCCACACCAGGAGGCCGTCGGCCGCCGGGTCCTCAAAGAAATCACGGAGCGCCTGAGCTTTCTGCTGGATGTGGGGTTGGACTATCTGACCCTCAACCGCACCACCGCCAGCCTGTCCGGCGGCGAGGGACAGCGCATCCGCCTGGCCACCCAGATCGGTTCCAAACTCACGGGGGTGCTCTATGTCCTGGATGAGCCCAGCATCGGCTTGCATCAGCGGGACAATCTGCAACTGCTGCGCACCTTGAAGACCTTGCGGGATCTGGGCAACACCGTCATCGTGGTGGAGCATGATCCGGAAACCATCAACAGCGCTGATTTTGTGGTGGATATGGGTCCGGGCGCGGGCAATCAGGGCGGTGAGGTGGTGTTCAGCGGTACGTCCGGGGAATTGGCGGCTCATCCGGATTCTTTAACCGGCATGTATCTGTCGGGCCGGCGCACCATCCCGGCACCCCCGAACAGGCGCATTCCCACAGATTATCTTATCCTGGAGGGCGCCCGGGGCCACAACTTGAAAGACGTCACCCTGAAATTGCCTCTCGGGGTGCTAACCTGCGTCACCGGGGTATCGGGATCGGGGAAAAGCACCCTGATCATGGATACATTATATAAATGCCTGTGCCAGAAGCTCTATCGGGCCAAAGAGCGTCCCGAGCCCTTCAGCCAATTTCAGGGTCTGGAAAAAATCGACAAGGTGATCAACATCGATCAGAGTCCCATCGGCCGGACGCCGCGCTCCAACCCCGCCACCTATACCGGTCTGTTCACCCTGGTGCGGGACCTGTTCGCCAGGGTCCCGGAGGCCCGGGCCAGGGGCTATAAGCCGGGACGCTTCAGTTTTAATGTCAAGGGCGGGCGCTGCCAGAATTGCGAGGGGGATGGCATTATAAAAATTGCCATGCACTTCCTTCCCGATGTGTACGTCAAATGCGAGGTCTGCCAGGGGAAGCGCTTCAATCCCAGCACCTTGGAGATAAGGTTCAAAGGAAAAAACATCGCCGAGATCCTGGAGATGACCGTGGCCCAGGCCCAGACCTTTTTTCAGGATATCCCCGGATTGCGGACCAAATTCGATACCCTGGTGGAAGTAGGGCTGGGCTACATCCAGTTAGGACAACCGGCCACGACTCTATCCGGCGGCGAAGCCCAGCGCATTAAGCTCTCCCGGGAGCTGAGCAAGCGGGCCACCGGCCGGACCTTGTACATCCTAGATGAGCCCACCACCGGGCTGCATCTGGCCGATATTGAAAAGTTGCTGCTTGTCCTGGACAAACTGGTGGCCGCGGGCAATACCGTGGTGGTCATCGAACACAACCTGGAGGTCATTAAGACTGCGGATTTCTTGATTGATTTAGGGCCGGAAGGAGGGGACCGGGGGGGCCGTCTGGTGGCCTGGGGAACCCCGGAAGAGGTGGCCGGGTCGGAAATCTCTTACACCGGACGGTTCTTGCGCCCCATCCTGACCTAAACCGCCTCCATGGTGAGGTGGTAGGCCAGATTGTCCAGTTTGACGGTGAAGTCCACGTTTTCCACGATGAACCCTTCCGGCATTTGAATCTGCACCGGGGCAAAATTGAGGATGGCCTTGATCCCAGCCGCCACCAAAAGACGGGCGGTGGCCTGGGCCTGGGAGGCGGGTGTGGCGATGACGCCTATTTCAATCTGTTTTTCCTTGACGATGGCCTCAAGTTCATCCATGCCGTGAATCATCTGCATGCTGGGCAAACGCCGCCCCACTTTTTTGGGGTCCACATCAAAGACCGCAACGAACTCATAGCCTTGCTTGAGGAAATTTTCGTGGGCCACCAGCGCCAACCCCAAATTGCCGATGCCGATTAAAGCCATGCGCCAGCGGCGGTTGAGCCCCAGGATTTTCTTGATCTCGAATAATAATTCCTTGACAAAATAACCTACGCCGCGCACCCCGAATTCGCCGAAGTAGGCCAGATCCTTGCGGACCTGAGCGGGATTGACACCGCATTTCTGGGCCAGCTTGTCTGAGGCGATGATATTGACCTGACCGTGCATCAAGTCTTCCAAGGCGCGGGAATAAAGGGATAATCTTGTAATGGTGGCCGAGGGAATTTTTGAAAATTTCATGGAATTTTCTATAAATAGAAAATAATCAACGCCATTTTATGTGATTGTTTGCACAAGAATGGTTTTAAAAAGAGGGGCCACGGGTGGCCCCTCTGCAAGGTTAAGCCATCTTCCAGCTTACATCTTCAGACCAAGGGCGCCGGCAATGGGTTTGGCCATGGGGTAGGCGTAGAGGATGATCAACGCCACGACCAGGGCGTAAATACACAGAGATTCGATGAGAGCCAAGCCGATGAGCATGGTCACGGTGATTTTACCGGAGGCCTCGGGGTTGCGGGCGATACCTTCCACAGCGCTGCGGATGGCCAGCCCCTGGCCGATGCCGGTGCCGAAAGCGGCAATGCCGATGCCAAAACCGGCCGCGGTTACGGAAGCGGCGAAAAAGCCGCCCAGGCCGGCCGCGCCGCCGGCTTCAGCAGCCATGGCCAAGGTGGCCAGGCCCAGGGTGAACAACATGGTCATTCCGGCAATCATCAGTTTTTTCATTACAAAAAACCTCCTAAAAAGTGATTATATAGTGAAGTGGCCTTCTTCCGAGATTAATGGGCTTCTTCCATGGAACCGGTGAAATACATAATGGACAGCAGGGCAAAGATAAACGCCTGAACCGTACAGGTAAAGATCGCCAGGAACATCATGGGCAAGGGGGCCAGGAAGGCGCCGGCCAGCATCAGCAGGATGGCCAGGACCAGGTCTTCACCCATAATATTACCGAAAAGACGTAAGGTCAGGGACATGATCCGGGCCAGGTGGCCGACGACCTCGATGGGGAAGAAAAGGGGCGCCAGGGCCGGGATGGGTCCCAGGAAATGTTTGATATATTTGACGCCATGGTATTTGATACCTAAATAATGAGTAAAAACAAAAGTACACAGGGCCATGGACAGCGTCGTGTTGATGTTTGCCGTGGGCGAAAAGAACCCCGGGATCAGGCCCACGAGGTTGCAGATCCAGATGTAAAGAAAGAGCGTGGCGATGTAAGGGAAAAACGCCCGGCCTTCCTCGCCGGTGATGTCCACCATGAATTCTTCCAAACCACCGACTATCAGTTCAAAAAAGCTCTGCCCTCCGCCTGGCACGACGGCCTGGGGCTTGGCGGCCAAATAGCCTACTCCCACCAGGAAAGCCATGATCAACCAGGAATAGGTGACGTGTGGGGGGATGTGGAGTCCCACCATCCCAAACAGGACATCAAGGAAGAGAATTGGATGTTCCATGAACTAGTAACGCCTCCTTAAGAATAATCTTCCGAAACTCTACAAAAAAAAATCTTCCGGGACTCTAAGATACCTAAGACGAATAAGGTGAGCACCACCGTGGACAATCCCACCACTAAACCGAAGATGTTCACCCAGCCGGTTCTTACCAGAACGAAAATGATGACCGCCAGGACAATGAAACGGATCACGTATTTCAAAGTCATGAAAGGCACGGCCTGCCTACCCTCGTTCTCCCAGTCGTCTTGACTTGTCCAGCCGCGGTTGAGGGTGGAGTGGAGAATGTGGGCCATAAAGTAAAAATTCAACACGGCCAAAAGACCTCCCACCAGGATGCCGATGGCAAACTGCTGGCCCAGCCACAGCCAGCCCGAGACCGTCAAAACGGCCAGGATGGCCCAGCTGGTGATTTTCATGGTGCGAGGGGTTAACAATTCTTTAGTCATATTACATCTTGGTGCGTTTGCCCATGATATAGAGGTTGCGAAAGCCGGCGATGATGCCGACGATGAGGCCGAGATAAAAAAAGAGCATGTTATCGAAGACCTGGGAGAGCCAATAGCCGATGCCGCCCCCGATGGCAATGGCAAAAACCAGGGCAAAACCGATGGCGCTGGCCTTGTAACCGCCGGAAAATAATTCTTTGAGGAACTGTTTGGTTTCTTCCTTCACGGTCCTTATCCCAGGGCACCGGCCATGAGGCCTCGTGCAAAAACTCACAAAAGGAATTATCACACTGCCACCCTGAAGTCAATCTTTTTTTCCGGAAAATACCAGGAGGCCGGAGCAAAGGGCTCAGGGGCGGACCACCGGCAGTTCGATGACGAAAGTGGCGCCACCACTGGCGCTGGCGTCGGCATAAATGCGGCCCCGGTGTTGTTTGATGATACCGTAGCTGATGGACAGCCCCAGACCGACGCCCCGTCCCACCTCTTTGGTGGAGAAGAAAGGGTCAAAGAGGCGGGGCAGATGATCAGAGTGAATGCCAGGACCGGTGTCGCTGAGGCGAATTTCCACGGCCCCCAGGGTATTCTGACGGGTGGTGACGGTGAGCCGCCCCTGTCCGCCCATGGCGTCCCCGGCATTCATGAAAAGATTAATGAAAACCTGTTCCAGTCTGCTTTTATCTCCCATTACCGGAGGTAAGTCCGCAGCCAGATTTTTATCAAGGCTGATGTTCTGGAAACTGAGGTGATTTTCCACCAGATGGAACATCTCGGTTATCAGGGCATTGATGTCCACGGGTAGTTGGCGGTACGGCAGTTGCCGGGAAAAATCCAGCAAGCCCTTGATAATTTCCTTGCAACGCATGGCTTCCTTGATGATTTTCTCCACCTGGAGACGTTCCGGATTTTCTGGGGCCAGATCTTCCAGCATCAAATAACTGTAGACCAGGATGGCGCCCAGGGGATTGTTGATTTCATGAGCCACCCCGGCGGCCAACTGACCCAGGGCGGCCAGCTTTTCGGAGCGGGCCAGCTGGTCTTCCAGACGTTTTTTATCCGTAACGTCGCGCACGTGGGTTTGAAAGACGGGGTAACCTTCAAAGCTCGTGGGGAGGGAGCCCACCTCGATATCGAACTCGCTACCGTCTTTTTTCAGGCCCTTGATCTCGAAGATGCGGGGCCGCTCAAAACGCCGGCTGATTTCCCGGAGATGCCGGAGCAGCGCCGCATGGTAAATAGGGCTGATGAGGCACAGCAGATTAACACCGGCCAGTTCCTCGGGGTGCGAGTAGCCGAACATCTGGAGTAAAGAAGAGTTGGCGAACAACACCCGGTCCTGGGTATGCAGGGCGATGCCATCCAGGGAGGTTTCCACCAGGTGGCGGTATTTCCGTTCCGATTCTTTGAGGTTTTGGGCCAGCCGCTCCCGTTCGGTGATATCCAGCATGGCCTGCACCGCGCCAATTATCTGCCCCTGATCACTGAAGATGGGGGAGGCCATGAGAAAAAGATGCCGCTCACTGGCCCCCAACCTCGGAAACCGTAACGTGGCCTCGAAAGCCCCGGGAAAATGAGGGGCCTGACGCAGGTTTTGTCCCTTGTAGTAGTTCTCCAGGGCCTTGATATTCTGGTCCATCACCAGATCCACCAGGGTCGGCCTCTCCTGGGAGTAAAAAGGGAGCCACTGTCTGCTGCTGCCGATCATCTGCTGCCGGGAATAGCCGGTCAATTCCTCACAGGCCCTGTTCCAATAGGTAACGCGGTGCTGCCGATCAATGACAAAGACGGGAACGGGCAATCCTTCTAGAATTCCTTCAGTGGTTTTTTTCTCTTGCAGGATTTCCTGTTCGATGCGTTTCCGCTCGGTGATGTTCTTGGCAATGACGTCAAAACCGGTGAGCTGGCCGCTGCGGCTACGCCGGGCCGTGCCGCTGAGGAGGACCAGGACAACGCCGCCGTCCCGCCGGGACAAGGTCACTTCCCGATCCTGGAGGGAGCTGTGCATTTCCAGCAAGAGCTGGAAACGTTCCCAATCCCGCAGCGAATAAAAACAATCCGGAAACAGCAGGCTCTCCAGGGCCTCGGATTTCGACGCATATCCCAAGAGCTCGACACCTGCCGGGTTGATATCCTGAAGGCTCCCGTCGGGGCTGACCACCAGAATCATATCCTGGGAGCCTTCAAAAATGCGGCGGTAGCGCCTTTCCGAGAGCCGGAGGTCCTGATTCAACCTGGCATTCTGGATGGCCATGCCGATCTGGTTGCCTAGAATGGCAAAAAAACTCATGTAGTTCCGGGGAAAAGGCTCCGGGGAGGTGTGGGCCAGATTCAAGAAGCCGATCAACTGCCGCCGGTGCCGGAGGGGTATACTCACCAGAGAGCAGAACGGTGAGGCGTCCCGGATAAGTTCCGAAAAGGTGGAGGTAGCCAGGCGCTGGTCCGTGGCGGCATCGTGGATGATCAGAGGCGAGGTGGCGTTCATAAGGAAAGGCCCCGCCACCTCAGAGAGTTGGGCCGTATCAATCTTGGCCAAGTATTCGGAGGGGAAGCCTTTGGAGGCCGCATGAGACAGACGCCCGCTCCTGGGGTCCCACAGGAGCAACATGCCGGCGGCCACCCCGATGTACTTAATAATGGACCGCAGAATCAGCTCTAAGACCTCCGGGACGTCCAGATTGCGGCTGCTGAGAGTGGCGATCTCATTGAATAACAGCAGTTCCCGCAAAGGGGGAGCCTCAGCAGGTTGGCGGACCGAGGCCGGGTCTATCTCGGGGATCGCACTAAAATGATCGGACATGGGGCTACCTGGTTGGGTCGGTTTATGGTTTCCAGTTTCTGGTTTTTGGTTTATAGAAGCAATTTTTCGCTCCTGGTGTTTTGTAACACTATCATATTGAAAAGATAAAGTAAAATAAAGGGAAGGGCAACGTCCTAATCACCCTGTAGACACTTTAGGACAGCCCGGGCCGCCTGTTCCGGGCTGAGGCCCTGGCAGTGGATGGTGCGGTCGGCATAGCGTCGGTAGAGGGGCAGGCGTTCGTTGTAAAGGTCGGCCAGGGATTGCCCCGGCCGACGCACCAGTCCCCGGGTCTCCAGGTCGGTGAGGCGGGGCAGGAGTTCCTCCAGGGGCAGGTCCAGGAAGACGATGCGTCCCAACGATTTCAGGTGCTGCATGGCGGGCTGGCTGTAGACCACGCTACCGCCGGTGGCGATGACCTGATTCCGGCAAGCCAGGGACAATATGAGGCGTTCTTCCGCGGCCCGCATCCCCAGGTAGCCGTCCTGGTCCACGATCTGCTGTAAGGAGCGGCCTTCCTGAATCTCGAGGAGGAGGTCGGTGTCCAGGAAGCCCAGTCTGGCGTATTGTGCCACCAACATCCCGATGGTGGACTTGCCGGAGCCGGGCATGCCGATGAGAATGAGGTTGACGGGGATGGGTGTGGTTATTTGTTAGCTAGAGAGGGCGGGCACGGGGGCCCGCCCCTACGGGTATCGATTTATCGCTTTTGCTACTTCACTCTCACATACTTACCATCGACTACCTCAAAGAGAGCCACGTCGCCCTTCATGACATCGTGTTCCTCGTTAAAGGACAGCTTGCCGGTAACGCCGTCAAAATCCTTGACTTCATCGAGGTATTTCTTGATGCCGTCGGGGGTGGGGCCGTATTTCTTCATGCCTTCGGCGATCATGTGGGTGGCATCATAGGTGAGGGCGGCAAACATGATGTTCACCGGTTCGTTGGCGATGGACTGCACCAGCTTGTAGTAGGCTTCCTTGAAAGCCTTGTTCTTGGGGGTGTCATACTCTTCGTGGTATTCGCTGGCCACCAGATGGCCTTCCGCGGCCTTGCCGGCTAATTCAATGTAAATAGGGGCGATGTCGCCATAGACCCCGATGATGCGTTGATTCATCCCCAGTTGCCGGGCCTGGGAGGCGGCCGGGGCGGTTTCCTGATAGTAGCCGGGGATAAACAGGATATCAGGGTTGGCGGCCTTGAGCTTGGTGAGCTGGGCCTTAAAGTCTTTGGCGCCGCGCATGAAGGATTCGGTGGCCACGACCTTGATGCCCAGTTTTTCGAAATACTGCCCGAACAGGTCGTTGCAGCCTTTGCCGTAGGGCTCGTTGGAATAGAGGACGCCTACGGTTTTGGGTTTATAGTTTTTGGCGATGTAATCGGTGAGGGCCTCGGCCTGCTTATCAATGCGGGAGCAGCCCCGGTAGATATAGGCCCCGGCGCCGCTCACCTTGGGGGAGGTGGCGGTGGGGGTAATCATGATGATCTTAGCCTCGTTGGCCGAAGGGGCCGCGGCCAGGGTGGCGCCAGAGGTCATAGGACCGATGAGGGCCACCACTTTATCCACATTGATGAGCTTCTGAACCGCATTCACGGCATTAGTGGGGGAGTCTTTTTCATCCTCGAAGATCACCTGCAGGGGCCGACCGTTAATGCCCCCGGCCTTGTTGATTTCTTCCACGGCCAGTTCCACCCCCCGCCTGGCCGGGATGCCGTCCTCGGCGCCGGCGGACAGGCGCAGTACCGAACCTACTTTGATGGGGTCAGCGGACTGGGCGAACAGAGGCACGCTGGCCAAAGCGCCGACGGCCACTACCATTACAGCCATAATCCAGAATTTTCTTGCCGACATTATCATCCTCCTTGTTTGGGTTGTTCCTATGGTGGCAGAGTTTTCAGGAAATTGCAATGGTTTCTTGATCCGGGGGAGGCAGATTTTCCACCAGCGAGACCCGGGCTTCAATGCCCAGATTTTCCCGCAGATGGCGGCGCAGACGGCGGCCGATGACCTCCAGGCACTTGACTTCATCGGAGAACAGCAACTCATCCACGGCGATATCGATGGCCAGATAATCCAAAGCCTCGTCCCGGCCCCGGCGCAGAAGGTGCCGGGGGACGTGGCCCTCGAGAATCTCCCGGATGGCGGCCCCGATCTGGTCGGGGTGGATCTTGATGCCGCCGATGGAGAAAATCCGGTCGCAGCGGCCGGTGATATCGCCCAGACGGATAAGGGGGCAGCCGCAGGGGCAGGCCTCGGGGTGCAGCGAAGTCAGGTCGCCGGTGCGGAAGCGCAGCAGGGGAAAGGCCGCGGTGGAAAGGGTGGTGATCACCAGTTCGCCGGGGAGTCCGAAGGGGCGCCGCTCGCCGGAATCCGGATCCACAATTTCCGGGAGGAAATGGTCCTCGGAAAAATGAAAGCCTGTCTCCTCGGGGCAGCTGAAGGCCAGCCCGGGGCCCAGCACCTCGGTGATGCCGTAGGCCGTGCTGATACTGACCTGAAGCCCGGCCTGGATCTCGGCCCGCAAGGCCGACGGCAGGGGTTCGGCCACCAGGATGGCCCGCTTGAGGTTAAAATCCGCGGCCACCAGGCCCATTTTTTCCCGGACCCGGAGCAGTTGCCGGGCGTACGAGGGCGTTGTTACCAAAACCGAGCTCTTGTAGTCCCGCATGACCATGAGCTGCTTGGCGAAATTCAGGTTGGAGAAGGGGATCACCGAGGCCCCGAGGTGCTCGGCCCCGTCTTTCAGGTCCCGGGCCCAGTTCGTCAGGCCGCTGGACAGCACGATCTGAACGATGTCTTCTTTACTCACTTCGGCGCTGCGGTAGAGGCGGGCCCCCAGTTCCCGCCAGAAACGCAGATCCGCCGCGGTATAGCCCACCACCACGGGGTTATCCGTAGCCCCGGGGGAAGACTGGATCCGCACGATATCCCGCAGGGGCACGGCAAACAGGCCGTAGGGGTAGTTTTTCGACAGATCCTCCCGGGAGGTGAAGGGTAGTTTGGTCACCTGGGTCAGATCCTGAATATCGTCCGGCCTGAGATCCAGCTCATCGAATTGCCGGCGGTAGAATTTCACCTGCCGATGGGCCCGGTTCAGGGTGCTCTGCAAGCGCTCCAACTGCACCAGTTCCAGTTCATCCCGGGACGGAATTTCTTGGCGCCAGTCCGGCATGGTCTTATCTCCCCTCGGTGAATTCCTTATAATCCTTGCCTAAATAGGCCCGGGTGACCTGGCGGTCATTGAGTAACTCCCTGGCCGGGGCACTCAAGATAATACGGCCGGTTTCCAGGACATAGCCCCGGTCGGCAATGCTCAGGGCCGTCCGGGCGTTCTGCTCCACCATCAGGATGGTAACCCCCGTCTCCCTGAGCTTGATGACGGTCTCCATGATGGCGTCCACGATGACCGGGGCGAGCCCGAGAGAGGGTTCGTCCAGGAGGAGCAGCCGGGGCCGGGCCATGAGAGCCCGGCCGATGGCCAGCATCTGCTGCTCACCGCCGCTCAAGGTACCGGCCGTCTGTTGCCGCCGCTCCCACAGCCGGGGAAAGAGCTCATAAATCCTTTGCAGATCCTGGCTCACCGCCTCTCGCTGGCGCTGCCGGTAACGCAGATAGGCCCCCAACTCCAGATTTTCCAGCACGGTCAAGGGCGCGAAGATCTGCCGTCCCTCGGGGGCCTGGGAGATGCCCCGGGCCACCACCGCCTCCGGGGCCAACTGGGTGATGGCATTTCCTTCAAATGTTACCTTCCCTCTGGCGTACACCAGGCCGCAGACGGAGTTTAGGAGGGTGGTCTTGCCGGCCCCGTTGGCCCCGATCAGGGCCACGATCTCCCCCTGCTTAACATGGCAGGTAACCCCGGAAAGAGCCTCGATGTTGCCGTAATAGGCGTAAAGGTTGCGGATTTCAAGCATGCTAACAGGTTTTATCAATCTTCAATAAAATAGTCAGAATCAATTCTTTTCAAGTCATATGAGCGTATCTTAGTGACTCCGATATCATGATCTATCATGAGTTTGGCCAAATATTCACCATCGATGAGGATGATCCTGCTCTCAATCATGGAAACATATTCCACGGCTTCTTTGGTAAAAGATGACGTGGTGATAAAAATCCCTTTTTTGGCCCTTTTCCCGGCCAATGCTCCGGCAAATCGTTGAATTTCCGGGCGTGAGACGCTCCCCTCCCACCGTTTGGCCTGGACATAAATGGAATCCAGGCCGAGTTTATCTTCGTTGATGATGCCGTCAATCCCCGCATCCCCGCTTTTACCAATTATTTTGCCCGCTTCCTGTTTCGAACCGCCATAGCCCATGGCCAATAGTAAATCTATGACAAGTTTTTCAAAAAATGCCGGTGGGCATTCTTTGATTTTTTCTAAGAGGTCCTTTGAAAGAGTATCAACAATAGTTTTATAGCCATATTCTATATATTCTTCAGGGGTTTTTTCATCAATTGCTGGAGTAACAATTCCCATGAGATATTTTAAATCAATTTTATCTGGAGTGCTTTTGAGCACATCGAGGCCTCTATTAGTGATTTTGACAACCCCTCGTTTCGGTGAACTTATCAATAAAGCTTTCTTGAGGTATGTTTTTGACCATGATATTCGGTCGTAAAATATTTTCGCATTTCCGGTGGGATAAAATTGATTCACTTCGTCTAAAGTTAACTTGAAAACATCGGCTAGCCGATCATGAAGTTCCTGATTGGATTTCTCCTTCTGGTCGCCTAAGATTTCTAATAAAGGCAACATGATTGTTTGAAAATCAGGAATAGCCATTTCCCTTTTCCTTCTGGGCAAAAACGCTACTGCTGCCAATCCCGGCCCAAATAGGCGGCGATGACCTCGGGGTTCCGCTGGATTTCCCGGGGCGCGCCTTCGGCCAGGAGTTCGCCGTGGTCCAGGACCACGATTTCGTCAGCAACTTCCATGGTAAGGCTCATGTCATGTTCCACCAGCAGGACACTGATACCCTGGGTGCGGATGTCGAAGATGATTTCCATCAGCTTGTCCGTTTCGTTGATGCCCAGCCCGGCGGCGGGTTCGTCCAGAAGCAGGAGTTCGGGTTCGGTGGCCAGGGCCCGGGCGATTTCCAGGAGGCGCTGGTATCCCAAAGGCAGGTTGCTGGCGTAATCGTCGGCCCGGGAAGCTAATCCCACAAAATCCAGCCAATACCGGGCCTGGGCCCGGATAGCCGCTTCCTCCCGGCGGCCGCTGGGCAGGCGCAGGGCTGCAGAGAACAGCCCGGCCGAGGTGCGCACGTGCCGCCCCACCATGACGTTCTCCAGAACGGTCATATGGCCGAAGAGCTGGACGATTTGGAAGGTGCGGGATATGCCCTGGGCGGCAATCTGGAAGGGCGGCAGGCCCTGCAACGGCTTCTCCTGGAAGAGGATCTCCCCTGTATCCGGCCTTAGCATACCGGTGATGAGATTAAAGAGGGTGGTCTTGCCGGCTCCGTTGGGACCGATGAGGGCCTTGATCTGCCCCCGGCTCATCCCGAAGGAGACATTTTTAACGGCCTGGAGACCACCAAAGGAGATGCCCACGCCTTTTAGATTCAGCATATTCACAAAGGTTTAGGAGCGTGCCCAAGTCCAGCTTGGGCAGGAGAAAAAAACTTGACAAATCCAAAACACCCCATACTCTTACTGCCCACTGCCCACTGCCCACTGCCCACTGCCCACTGCCCACTGCCCACTGCCCTCACAGGCCCTTCATCTTCCGCCGGCGGAATTCCCAGACATCCAGCAGGCCCCGGAACAGGCCCCGGGGCAGGAAGATCATCACCAGCATAAGGATGAGGCCGAAGATGACCACCTCCAGGTCATGGAAGACCACCAGCAGTTCCGGCAGGATGGTCAACACCGAGGCCCCGAGAAAGGACCCCCAGATACTGGCCATGCCCCCCACCACCACCATGGTCACCAGTTTGATGGAGAACATGAAGCCGAAGGAGGCCGGGGCGATGAAGTTGGCGGTGTGGGCCAGGAGGCTGCCGGCCAGGGAAGCATAAAGGGCGCTGACCACGAAGATGAGCAGCTTCAGGCGTTGAGCGTCGATGCCCATGGCCAGGGCCGCGGTCTCGCTGTCGTGGATGGCCCGGAGGGCCCGGCCCAGGCGGGAATCCACGATATTAAGACTGAGCCACAAAGTCGCCCCCACCGCTATCCAGACCAGGAAAAACTTGGCCCGGGGGGTATTAAACGAGAAGCCGGCCACCTGGAAGCTGGGGATGCCCATGAGACCGGAGGGGCCGCCGGTGAGCCAATCTTTCTGCTGAAAAACAATGGCCACGATGATGCCGAAGCCCAGGGTAGCCATGGCCAGGTAGTAGCCCCTGAGCTTCAAGGCGGGGATGCCCACCACTACGGCCACCAGGGCACTCAGGGCCAACCCGGCCAGGAGGGCCAGCCAGGGGTCCACCTTGGCGGCGGTGGTCAGGATGCCCGAGGTGTAGGCCCCTAGGCCATAGAAGGCGGCGTGGCCTAAAGAAATCTGACCGGCATAGCCCATGAGCAGGTTTAGGCCTAAGACGATGATGACATTGAGGCCGATGAGATTCAACAGGGTGAAGTAATACGAACCCTCCAGCAGCCCCCCCAGCAGGATCACCGGCAGGACAAAGAACAGGGGCTTGATGAGGCGGAGATAAGGCGCCATCAGGAGGCTCTCTTGTTGCGGAAGCCCATGAGGCCCTGGGGACGAAGGAACAGAACCAGCAGCAGGATGAGAAAAGCAAAGGCATCCCGGTAGCCTGAAGAAATCAGGCCGCTGGCAAAGGCCTCGGCCACTCCCAGCACCAATCCGCCCAGAACGCAGCCGATGCTGCTGCCCAGGCCGCCGATAACCGCGGCGCAGAACCCCTTGAGCCCCAGCATGGTGCCCATGTCATAGACTCCCATAGTGATGGGGGCGATCATGACCCCGGCCGCGGCCCCCAGAGCGGCGCTGAGGCCGAAGGAAAACTGCACCATCTGACTCACCCGGATACCCACCAGCCGGGCCGCCACGGGGTTGAAGGAGGCGGCCCGCATGGCCTTGCCGAACAGGGTGAAGTGGAGAAAAAGCTCCAACCCGGCCACAAGGACGATGGTCAGACCCATAATCCATAAACTCTGGGGCAGAATGGTGGCCCCAGCCACCATGAGAGGCTCCTGACCGCTGAAAGGCGGCAGGGTGAAGGCGTCTTTGCCCCAAAAAAGCATGGCCAGGCCCTTGATCAGCACCCCGCCGCCCACGGTAATGATAATAAGGCTTATGTGGGTGGTCTGGCGGGCCGGCCGGATGGCCAGGCGTTCGAACATTAGCCCCATGCAAGTGACGAGCACCACGGCCAGAATAAAGGCCACCGGGAGGGACAGACCCAGGGAAAACAGGGAAATCGCCACCAGGGCCCCCAGCATGACAAACTCGCCCTGGGCAAAATTGATGATGGCCGTGGCATTGAAGATAATACTGAAACCCAGGGCGATGAGGGCGTATATGGACCCGTTGGTAAGGCCCGAAAAAAAATATTGCAGCAGTTCCGTGATCTTTTCCAAGGTGTCGCCGAACTCAGGGGTCGCGCCGGGCGCGCCGGGGTTATAGCTTTAGCTGCAGGTAAAGAAGGGAATGGCGGAGGCCGGTACGGCTGACCTCCGCCACAAATCAGGTTAATCCACCAGTTTCCAGTTACCCTGTTCGACTTTCACCATCACGAAGGCATCCGGGCTTAAACCGTTGTGATCTTCCGGGCTCATATTAAACACCCCGCTGACTGCGGGGAAATTCCTGATATTTTCCAGCTCCTGGCGAATCTTGGCCTTATCGCTGCCGGCCTTACCCAGGGTCTGGACCAGCATGTTGACGGCATCGTAGGCGTAGCCGCCGAAGCTGGAGACGGGGGCCTTGAACTTGGCTTCGTATTTTTCCACGTAGTTCTTAATCACCGCCTTTTGGGGGTCGGTGTCGGGCAGGTCCTGATAAACCGTGATCTTGCCGGCGGGCAGAAGAACACCCTCAGCCGCATCCCCGGCCTGTTCAATAAACCGCTTGGAGGCTGCCCCGTGACTCTGGATCAGGGGAATGGTAAACCCCAATTGTTTCATATTCTTGGCCACCGCGCTGATGGCCGGGCCGGTGCCCCAGCAGATGACCGCCTGGGCCGGAGTGGACCGGATCTTGGTGAGTTGCGGGGTCATATCAGTGTCTTTTTCCCCAAAGACCTCCTGGGCCACGACCTCGATGCCAGCCCCGGGAGCCTGATTCAGGAGCTGGTCCTTGCCGGACACCCCGAAACTGCTGGCAATGGTGATGATGGCCACCTTGTTGATATTCTGTGAGTTTAAATACTTGTAGATGCGGCCCACTGCCATCTGATCGGTTTGGGCGGTCTTAAAGACCCAGAACCGGTCCTTGACCGGAGAGGTTATGCCAACCCCGGCGGCGCAGGAGATCAAGGGCACCTTGGCCGGCTGGGTGATGTCGATAATGGCCATGGAGGTGGGGGTCAGGCTGGGCCCGATGATGGCCAGGACCTTATCCCTGTCGATGAGCTTGGTAGCATTGAGACGGGCCTTGTTGGGGTCGCCCTCATCGTCATAAACCACCATTTTCACCTTTTGGCCGTTGATGCCCCCTTTGGCGTTGATTTCCTCCTCCGCCATCGCCATGGTATTACGCTGGGGTTCCCCCAGATAGGACTGGGGCCCGGTAATGGAGAAGATCCCGCCGATGACCAGATCAGCCGCCAGGCCGGGCCCCACCGGGGCCAGGGCCAGCAGGGCAACGAGACTTAAACTGCCAAGAAGCTTGTACAACCGTTGCATACGCTCTCTCCTTAATAAAAACACGATTTCATGGAGTGGAGTTCGGGCCTTGCCTGAATTTCCAGGCTATTACAACCGGTACACCTCTTCCCCACGGTAAATACGCACTCCCTGTTGGTGCAGCAGTTCAATAGCCCGCTCCAGATTGTCGAAGCGGAAAATGATCACGGCGTTCTTGCCGCTGTGCTGCACAAAGGCATACATGTATTCCACATTGATGTTTGACTCAGAAAGGATCTGCAGCACCCAGGCCAGACCGCCGGGGCGGTCCGGGACTTCGATGGCCACGACCTCGGTTTTACCCACCGTGAAGCCGTGCTGTTTTAATACTTCCCGGGCCTTGTCATAGTGATCCACGATGAGCCGGAGGATGCCAAAATCGGTGGTATCGGCCAAAGACAGGGCCCGGATATTGACCCCGGCCTCTCCCAGGACCTTGGTAACCTCGGCCAGGCGGCCTGCTTTATTTTCCAGAAATACTGAAATCTGTTCAACTTTCATATTTATTTCCCGCAGATTTGGGTGGATTTTGGGTACTGGGCGATATTGCATATCTGTAGGCGGGATGCGCTCCGCTTTCCCGCCCTACATGGTGAACTTTTCATAACAGTTCCTCATGGGCTGGTGGTCCACCCGTAAAGCATGAAAAGGTTGTTTGAAGGCGGGATGCGCTCCGCTTTCCCGCCCTACGTGGTGAACTTTTCAGGACAGTATGGGAACCACGGATCTATATCTGCCGTTTGTCGATGACCCGCTGGGCTTTGCCTTCGCTCCGGGGGATGGAGCGGGGCTCCACCAACCGCACCTTGGCGGAGACGCCCAGGTAATCCTTGATATTATGTTCTATCTTTTTCTCCAGGACCTGAAGCTGACGCACTTCGTCGGAAAAGGTGGCCTCGTCCACTTCCACTTTGACCTCCAGGGTATCCATCTGTCCGGCCCGGTCCACCACGATCTGGTAGTGGGGCTCTACGCCCTGAATTTCCATCAGGACCGCCTCGATCTGGGAGGGGAAGACGTTCACTCCCCGGATGATGAGCATGTCGTCGGAACGGCCCTGGATGCGGCCCATGCGCACCAGGGTGCGGCCGCACTTGCAGGGCTCGGGGTGGAGTGTGGAGATGTCCCGGGTGCGATAGCGGATAACCGGGAAGGCCTCTTTGGTCAGGGTGGTGATGACCAGTTCCCCGGTCTCGCCATACGGCAGGGGTTCCAGGGTGTTGGGGTCGATGATCTCCGGCAGGAAGTGATCTTCGAAGATGTGCAGCCCGTTCTTGGCCTCCAGGCACTCGATGCTCACCCCCGGCCCCATAATCTCGGACAGGCCGTAAACGTCCAGGGCGTCGATGTTGAGTTTCTTTTCGATCTCCTGGCGCATGGCCTCGGACCAGGGCTCGGCGCCACAGATGCCCACCTTTAGCTTTAAGGCGCGGAAATCCACCCCCATGTCCTTGGCCACATCATAGAGGTGCAGGGAAAAGGAAGGAGTGCAGGTGATGACCGTGGGGCCGAAGTCCTGCAAGAGCATGATCTGACGCTTGGTGTTGCCGCCGGAAACCGGGATGACCGAGGCGCCCAGGTGTTCGATGCCATAATGAAAACCCAGGCCGCCGGTGAAGAGCCCATAACCGTAGGCATTGTGGACAATATCGCCCCGCTGCACCCCGGCGGCGCTCAGAGTCCGGGCGATGAGTTCGGCCCAGGTCTTGATATCCCGTTGGGTATAACCCACCACCGTGGGTTTGCCCGTGGTCCCCGAGGAGGCGTGAATCCGCACTACCTGCTCCATGGGCACGGCGAACATGCCGAAGGGATAGTTGTCCCTGAGATCCTGTTTGACGGTAAAGGGAAGCCGCTGCAAGTCCTTGAGACTCTTGACATCACCCGGTTTAAGGCCGACCTCGTCATATTTTCGCCGGTAAAACGGCACGAGGTTATACACCCGCTCGACCAGGGCCTGCAGGCGCCGCAGCTGGATGGCCTCCAGCGCCTCTCGAGGTAGTGTTTCGAAATCTTCATTAAAAATCATCGGTTATAATGCCTCTTGCTTAAACAATAACCTCAAAATTAGCATATGGCAGGTATACCGTCAAGGAAAATCTAAGATTATGTGCCTTTGCATTCAATCCCACATATCTGAGGGTGGAGTGTGACTCAACCACCATATCTTGAAGAAATAACAAGGCCACCGCTTGCCCACCGTCGGCCACGGATAATTTCACAACCCCTGTGTTGTTGCTGTTCCCTTAAAAAACACCTTCTCCAGCCCAAGATTACCGCTTACTGAAAAGTCGGTTAATCCGTCAGTTCAGAGGCAGCCGGAGTGAGGGGTGAAAATGGCTTTACGATTTTAACAGTTTTATATTTCGGCTGAGATAGATTAAAAAAATATGATACCTTTATGATAGGAAATTGCGGGTACTATCAAGTTCAGTCTGGAATGCCACCTTTGATATCACAACTAATTAAAAATAAAGATTATTTTAACCGGAAACCGGAAACGCGGTAATAACTGGCTCCCAGAGGAGGACAGGGGAAAAAGAGCAATTTAATTTCATCCTCCTGGCAATAATTCTCTAAAGGATAGATTTCTTTCATGATCACTCGAATTATCGAGACCTGTGTCCGCAACCGGGTCCTGGTGCTGGCCGTCTGGGGTCTCATCACCGCCTGGGGCGTTTACGCCATGTACAATCTGCCCGTGGACGCCATCCCGGACCTCTCCGACGTCCAGGTCATCATCTCCACCGACTTCCCCGGCCAGGCCCCCCAGGTGGTGGAGGACCAGGTGACCTATCCCCTGGCCACCGCCATGCTGGCCGTGCCCCATGCCAAGGTGGTCCGGGGCTACTCTATGTTCGGACTTTCCCTGGTGTACGTCATCTTCGAGGACGGTACGGATATCTATTGGGCCCGCTCCCGGGTCCTGGAATACCTTAATTTTGCCCGGAATAAGCTGCCGGCCACGGTGAGCCCGGCCCTGGGGCCCGATGCCACCGGGGTGGGCTGGGTCTACCAGTATGTCCTGGAAGACCGCACCGGCCGGCACGACCTGGCCCAGTTGCGCAGCATCCAGGACTGGTATTTGCGCTACCAGCTGCAGACGGTGCCCGGGGTCTCGGAGGTCGCCTCCATCGGGGGTTTTGTCAAGGAATACCAGGTGGTGGTGGATCCCAACCGCCTGGCCGCCTATAACATTCCCCTTTCCCGGGTAAAGATGGCCATCCAGGATTCCAACCGGGACGTGGGCGGGGGCCTCATCGAAAAGGCCGAAACCGAGTTCATGGTGCGGGGTCTGGGGTATATCAAGGGGATCGCCGACCTTGAAAATATCGGCCTGGGGGCCGACGACCGGGGCGTTCCCATCCTGATTAAAGACGTGGCGTTGGTCCGGCTGGGCGCCGAACTCCGGCGGGGGGTGGCCGAGGGCAACGGCGAAGGGGAGGTGGTGGGCGGTATCGTGGTCATGCGTTACGGGGAAAACGCCCTTAACGTCATCCGGGACGTCAAGCAAAAGCTGGCGGAACTGCAAGCCGGACTGCCCCTGGGCGTGGAAGTAGTGAGCGTTTATGATCGTTCCGGACTCATCCAACGAGCCATCAACACCCTGAAAGAGGCCATCGTCGAAGAAGTGCTTATCGTCGCCCTGATCACCATCGTCTTCCTGATGCATCTGCGCAGCGCCTTTGTGGCCATTATCAGCCTGCCCCTGGGGCTGCTGGTGTCTTTCATCGTGCAGTATCAGTTTAATATTAATGCCAATATCCTCAGTCTGGCGGGTTTGGCCATCGCCATCGGGGACATGGTGGACGCCTCGGTGGTCATGGTGGAGAACGCCCACAAGAAGCTGGAAGAGCTTCCCCCCGGCGGGGACCGCCTGCCCATTGTGCTGGACGCGGCCAAGGAGGTGGGGCCGTCGCTGTTCTTTTCCCTGCTGGTGCTGACGGTTTCCTTCCTACCCATTTTCGCCCTGGAGGGGGAGAGCGGCCGGCTGTTCAAGCCGTTGGCTTACACCAAGACCTTTGCCATGGCCGGGGCTGCAGTTTTGGCCATCACCCTGGTTCCCGTTCTCATGGTGTATTTTATCCGGGGACGGATTCCCTCCGAGGAGCGCAATCCCGTCAGCCGGGTGACCATGACTGTGTATCGCCCCATGCTTTTAGTAACTACCAGGTTTCCCAAAACCGTAATCCTAATGGCCCTTATTATCCTGGGGCTGACGGCCTATCCCCTCATGCGCCTGGGTTCGGAGTTCATGCCCCCTCTGGATGAAGGGGATCTCCTTTATATGCCCACCACCATGCCGGGGATCTCGGTGACCAAGGCCAAGGAGCTGCTGCAGCAGACGGACCGGATCATCAAGACCTTCCCGGAAGTGGAGTATGTCTTCGGCAAAGTGGGGCGGGCCGAGACGGCCACCGACCCGGCGCCTTTAAGTATGATCGAGACCACCATCCGACTGAAGGACCGGTCCCAGTGGCGTCCGGGGGTGACCACGGAAAGTCTCATCCGGGAGTTGGATGCGGCGGTGCGTTTCCCCGGGTTGGCCAACTCCTGGGGGTATCCCATCAAAATCCGCCTGGACATGCTCTCCACCGGCTTTAAGACCCCGGTGGGTTTAAAATTCCTGGGACCGGATCTGGAGGTGCTCACCCGGTTGGCGGTGGAGGCGGAGGCCATCTTAAAGGACGTGCCGGGTACGGCCAGCGCCTTTGCGGAACGGGTGACCGGGGGCTATTACATCGATTTTGTCATCAATCGGGCCGAGGCGGCCCGGTATGGCCTGACCGTGGGGAATATCCAGGAGGTCATCGCCACCGCGGTGGGGGGCGAGACGCTCACCCAGACCGTGGAGGGTCTGGCCCGGTACCCCGTAACCCTGCGGTATTTTCAGGATTACCGCCTGGACCTCCCAGCCCTGAAACGGATTCTCATCCCCACGCCAGGGGGGGCCCAGATTCCCATGGGGCAGGTGGCGGAGATCAAGGTGAGCCAAGGGGCCTCCATGATCCGGAGCGAAGACGCCCGGCCCACGGCCTGGGTATTTGTGGATCTGGCCGGGGTGGATGTGGGCACCTACATCCGGGAGGCCAGGCAGGCGGTGGCCTCCCGGTTGCAGCTGCCGCCGGGCTACACCCTGATCTGGAGCGGCCAGTATGAATACATGGAGCGGGCCTACGAGCGCCTGCGAGTGATTATTCCCATTACCCTGGGGTTCATTGCCATCCTGATGTACCTGGCCACCGGGTCTTTTGTAAAGGTGGCGATTATTGTCCTGTCACTACCGTTCTCGGTGGTGGGGGGGATCTGGCTGATTTACCTATTGGGGTATAATCTGAGCCTGGGGGTTCTGGTGGGCATCATCGCCCTGTTGGGCCTGGACGCCGAGACCGGGGTGATCATGCTGCTCTATCAGGACATTGTCTATAATAAGTATAAACGCCAGGGGCGGCTCAATAACCGGGAGGACCTGCTGGCCGCGGTGCGGGAAGGGGCCCTGATGCGCCTCAGGCCCAAGCTGATGACGGTGCTGGCCAATATCCTGGGCCTCCTGCCGGTGATGTGGGCCACGGGCACCGGGGCGGAGGTGGCCAAACGCGTCGCGGCGCCCATGGTGGGCGGCGTGACCACCTCTTTTCTGCTGGAATTATTTGTATACCCGGCCATTTATTTTCTGTGGAAGTGGCATGTTGAAGTAAAGAAAAGTGGTCAGGGGTCAGGGGCCAGTGATCAGTAAAGAGAGTTTCTGAAGATCGAGCAAAGGATGAGGGATTCGTGGGCAGTGCGTCCTTCATGGCCCAATCCCCTACTGCATTCCCATCGGGTCCACATCCACCAGGAGTTTTACTTGCGCGCCCCACTCTTTCCCGAACCCGGCCCGGAGGCTGCGGATGGCCTCGGCCAGGGGCTGGCGGCCGTAACTTTTCAGCAGGATATGCCAGCGGTGCTTTTCCTGGAGGCGGGGCCGGGGGGCCGGGGCCGGACCTAATACCCTGATATACTTCCCTAGATCCTTTGACATGACAAAAGCCTGCACCTGCCGGGCGGCCCTGGCCGCGGCCCGCTCCACCATGGCCTGGTCTTTTCCCTGCAAGGTCAGGAGGGCCAATCGGGTAAAAGGCGGATAGCCCAACATTTTCCGGGTGGCCAATTCGGCTTCGAAAAACGCCTGATAATCATGATTTTGGGTAGCCCTCAGGGCCAGGTGTTCCGGGTGAAAGGTTTGGATGAACACCTGGCCGGGGCTATCCCCCCGGCCGGCCCGCCCCGCCACCTGGGTCAGAAGCTGGAAGGTGCGCTCCCCGGCATGGTATTCCGGGAAGAAGAGGCTCAGGTCCGCAGCCACCACCCCTACCAGGGTCACCTGGGGCAGGTCGTGCCCCTTGGTGATCATCTGGGTGCCGATGAGGATATCCAGCTCGTGCTTCTTGAGCTTTGCCAGGATCTCCACGGCGCCGCCGCGTCTGGACGCAGTGTCCCGGTCCAGCCGGCCGATCCGGGCCTGGGGAAAAAGCTGCTGCACCTCTTTTTCCAGGCGTTCGGTTCCCAGGCCGTAGTGTTTCAGGGCGCTGGACTGGCACTCGGGGCAGAGGGCCGGGACCGGTTCCTGATAGCCGCAGTAATGGCAGCGCAGACGCTCCTCCTGGCGGTGCAGGGTCAGGGTGACGCTGCAGTGCTGGCAGTGCCGCACGTGGCCGCAGAACAGGCAGAAATAGACATTGGCGTAGCCCCGGCGGTTGAGGAACAGAAGGGCCTGCTCCCCCCGGGCCAGGGTCTCCGCCATTGCCAGTCGCAGGGGCGAGGTGATGACCGGCAGCCGCTTCCTCTCCCGATGTTCCCGCAGGTTTATCAGGTGTATCCGGGGCTGCTCCTGGGGCGTCACCCGCTGGGGCAGGCTCAGATATCGATATTTCTTCTCCTGGGCCCGGTAGTAGGTGGTCACCGCGGGGGTGGCCGAACCCAGAAGCACCGCGGCCTTACTTAGACGCGCCCGGTACAAGGCTGCGTCCCGGGCCTGATAAGGCAGCCCGCCCTCGTTTTTATAAGCTGGGTCGTGTTCTTCGTCCACCACGATGAGCCCCAGCCCGGCCACCGGGGCGAAGAGGGCCGACCGGGCCCCTACCACGATGTCCATGTCGCCCCGGGCCAGACGCCGCCATTGCTCCAGCCGGGCCGACCCGGTGAGACCGCTGTGCAGCAGGGCCACCCGGGGGCCGAAACGCTGCCGGAAAGCCCGCCCCACCGGGTGGGTCAGGGCTATTTCGGGGAGGAGCACCATGACGCCTTTTCCCAGGGACAACGCTTCCTGGGCCGCCCTCAGATAGACCTCGGTTTTGCCGCTGGCCGTCACCCCGTGCAGCAGAAAAGGCGCAAAGGTATCCTGGCGCAAGGCGGCCTGCATGGCCCGGCAGGCCCTTTCCTGGTCCGCACTCAGAACCGGGGGGCTTTCCGAATCCGCGGCCTCGGGAAACAACTCCGCGGCTGGCCGGGGACGTTCCTCCAGGCGTACTAAACCGGCCTGGGCCAGGCGGCGCAGGACGGGCTGGGGGCGAGGGACCTGAAGGGCCAGTTCCCGGAGGGGGCAACTGCCCACTTGGGCCAGCACCGCCAAGATTTCCCTGGCCTTGGGGCCAAGGCGGGTCTCCGGGATTGCCTCGTGAGTCAGAAAAGCCCATTTTTCCAGTCCCCCTTTTTTACCGGCGGGAGGGCTCGGAATGGCGGTCTTGAAAACGTCCCCCAGGGGATGCTGATAATACTCCGCCAGCCAGCGGTAGAAGGGGATGAGCTCCGGGCCGAAACACGGGGCGGGATCGATGATGGCGGCGATATCTTTCAGAACTGCCCCTGGCGGTTCCGGAGCGCGCCCCAAGAGATAACCCACCACCCGCCGCCGGCCCACCGGGGCCAGCACGGCCACGCCGGTTCGGGCTGCCTCGGCCAGCTCTTCGGGCAGGCGGTAGGTGAGGGCCTGCCAGAGGGGCAGGGTCACCGCCACCTCCACCAGGTCGCCGGGTTTAAAGGTTGCAGGGGTGGAATTTTCGGGGGTAGCCAAAATGTATCGGTTAAGGTAATGGTTAGGCGTTCGGTAATAAAATACAACCCTGTAGGGGCGGTGCGCGAACCGCCCCTACAACTTACCCTCAAAAGAACTGGATTGAATCCCGAAAATGTCCTTATAAGCGACGGTCAGGCTGCACAGGGTCCAGGGCACGGTAATCATCAGGCCCACGAGAAAGAAGAGCATGCCCGCCAGGTTGATGAGCACCAGGATGAGGAAAAAGCCGAAGACCTCGAACCAGCGTTTATGCACCGTCTTGCGGCTCAATTCCATGGCCGGCCAGAAATCCAAACGCCGGTCGACGATGAGCCAGGTTGTGAAGATATACCCCACTGCAAGGTATAATCCCGGTATAATGAGAAAAATTAAGCCCACCGTGATGAAAATGGAGGAAACCACGCTGTAAAGCACCAGGGGGAGGATAAATTTGAAGCCCAGGGTGAAGTCATTGACCTCAATGGGCTGCCCCAATAACATTTTCATGGCTACGATGAGAAACCCGGCCCATATCGGCGGTCCGATGATGTAGGACAGTAATTGCCCCATTCCCGACCAGGCGTTGAGGCTCAGGAGCACGATGAGGGCCACCACGCTGAAGCCGATGAACATGAGGGCATTCTGCTTAAACAACTCCCAGCCCTTCTTCAGATAATCACCCGGCCGCAGCTTGTAGTCAGGGGGCGTCATCCCCTCGATTTTTATCAGATCATTATTTGTCATGGCCGGTATCCTTCTGCTCCCGGAACTGCCGCACCTGATACATAAAGGCCTCCATGCGGGTGCGGGTGCTGGTCTGTTCCTGGCCGTCGTAGGCCAGGTTGAGGAAGGGGATGTTGTTATGCTCTTCCCGGAAGCGTTTAAACAGGGCGTTCACCACGGTGCCCGGCATACAGGTGAAGGGCATGATATTGACCAGGCCGCTGACTCCTTTACGGGTGAAATCCTTGGATTTGCCAATGCTCAAAATAGCCTCGCCCTCAAAGGAGGCGTCCAGGTAGCCCCTGGCATTGTCGATCAGTTGGGCAATGGGCGGTTCCGAGAGGTTTTTCAGGCAGCCCTTAAAAATCTCCTCCAGCCGGTGCTCATCTTTGATCTGCACCCGTTCCGTCAGGAAAACCTGGAGGTAGTTTTTCCACTTGCGCATCTGCCAGGCTTTGCGTTTGGCGGTGAAGTTCACGTACAGGAGCCATTCGCCGATGGGGGCCATCCAGACCTCGCCGCCCAGGGCTTCGATCTCCCGGATGGTGTTTTCGTTGGAAAAAGTATTGGCCCTGGTGTAGATTTCGCCCACCACGCCCACCACCGGCTTATCCCGCAGGCCGTTCCGGGAGACGCTGTCGAAGGCCTGCCGGGCCCGGCGCAGGGTGGCTTCCAGGTCCCCCCGGTCCCGCAGGGTCTCGTAGACCTTGTGCAGATACTCGGCATAGACGTGGTCCGCTTCCCCCGGGTAGCGTTCATAGGGCCTGGTTTCCCGCACTTTCTTTTCCAACAGGTCGATGGCCACCACTCCCTGCCAGGAAATCCGGGTGAAGTCCTCCCCCACCAGACCCACTTCCTGGTATAGGGTTTCGGTCTGATTCGGGGAAATGATGGGCACCTGGGGGAACCCGAGGTCGTCCATAATCATGCGCTGCAAGCGGTTGTATTGTCCGAAGCGGCACGGGCCGTCGCCGCCGGGCATGAAAAAGGCGCTGGTTTCGGGGTTAAAATCGGGCCGCTGGGTCATCTTCACCATGTCCCCGGTGGTGAGAATCAGGGGATAGCACTCTTTTCCGGAGGTGAGCCGGCGGCCCCAGATCAGGGTTTCCTCATCCGAGGCGGGCAACAGTTCGGCGTCGGTGCCGCAGGCCTGGAAGGCCGCCACCAGGGCCAGGGCGTGATCCGCCATGGGAGGGAGAAAAACCTTCCGTCGTTTGGGCGCAGCCACTCGGGTGGTAATTGATTTGCGGGAAAAAAGTTCGGTGGGCGGGGCCACGTTTTTCAGGCTGTCCAAAAAGGCCTCCAGCCGGGTGATGGCCCCCACGTCCGCGGAGTGTTCGTCGATTTCGATTTCCAGGAAGGGTTTGCCCCGCATCATGTCCTTGAAAAAGTGCTGGATGAACGAGTCGGGGCCGCAACTGAAATTGGTGACATAAACCGCGTTTAAGCGAGGGTCCCGCCGGACAATATCCGCCGCGGCCAGGATCTTCTGGCCGAAGCGCCAGTACATGGGCTTGATTTCCTCCAGCCCCCCGGCCTTATCCAGGGGCAGGAAGTCCATGGGGATGGCCAGTACGCCCAACTGCCTGAGTTTCCGGGGCAGATTGAGGTTCATGCCGCAGTCGAAGCCGTTGTAGGGTCGGCTGACAATTACCATGGCATGGTCCTCCGGTCCCAGGCCTGCCAGTATTTCCCTGCCTCGGGCCTGCAGCTTGTCATGGAAAGCCGCCTGGGCGGCTTCCGCGGCCTGCAGGGCCCGGTTGACGGCCCAGGTGGAGACTCCCAGGTTCTTGCCCAAAGCCTGCAGGGACCGGCGCAGGGTCCGCCGGCCCCGGCCGAAGTAGATAACCGGGGTGAGGAGTCTGGCCCCATAGGCCGAAAAGTCTATAGTGGCCGGAACGGTATAGGAGAGCGTCTGGGCCAGGGGGCAGACCGAACCCTCGGAGATTTCCGGATGGGGGTGCTTCAAATCGATAATGCTGGGGAGGAAGATATCCTTAACCCCGGCCTCCAACAGGTCCAGGACGTGGCCATGGGCAACTTTTACCGGGTAGCAGGTCTCCGCCGCCATGCACTCCACGCCCCGATGAATCACGGCCTTGTTGGTTTTTTGGGAATAGACGACGCCGTAGCCCAAGGATTCGAAAAAGGCCCGGAAAAAAGGCATGAGTTCCTGAAAGTACATGGCCCGGGGCAGGCCGATGACCCCCCGCCAACCCGGGGGCGGCGGTTCGACACCGTAGAGCCAGTCGTCCCGCTGGCTGAACAGGTCCGGCAGATCCGCCAGCTGCTGGTCCCGGCGCACTTCGTATTTTTCGCAGCGGCCGCCGTACAGGAGGGGTTTTTCGCCCACGATCTTTACCTGGCGGATCTCGCAGGTGTTGGGGCAGCTCTGGCACTCAAAAGAGGCAATGCTATACTCCCGGTTGACCAGGTCGAAGCCTTTAAAACCGGAGGTCTTCCAGGTCCGCTCCCGCATGGCCAGGATGGCCGCGCCGATGGCCCCGGTAACGTCGTGGTGGGGCGGCACGATGATCTTCTGCCCCAGGACCGCCTCGAAGGCCGCCACGATCCCCCGGTTGGCGGCCGTAGCCCCTTGATAGAAGACGGTTTTTCCCACCCGGCGCTCTTCTTTGACCTTGTTGAGGTAATTGTGCACGATGGAGTAGGCCAGGCCGGCCACCAGGTCTTCCTTGGCCGCGCCCTGCTGCTGGTGGTGCACCAGGTCGGATTCCATGAACACAGTGCAGCGCTCCCCCAGGGGGGCCGGTTTCCGGCTCTCCAGGGCCAGGCAGCCGAATTCCTCTTTGATGGCAATGCCCAACTTTTCCGCCTGCTCTTCCAGGAAAGAGCCGGTACCGGCGGCGCAGACCTTGTTCATCATGAAATCCACGATGGCCCCGTTTTCCAGGCTGATGAATTTGGAGTCCTGGCCGCCGATCTCGAAGATGGTGTCCACCTCGGGATTAATGGCCGCCGAAGCAGTGGCCTGGGCGGTAATTTCATTGCGCACCAGGTCGGCCCCGACAAAATCAGCGGTGAGATAACGCCCTGAACCGGTGGTGGCTGCGCCCAGGATGGTCAACCGCTCGCCCCAGTGGGTCCCGATGCGCCGCAGACCCTCGGTTACCGCCTCCAACGGCCGCCCCGCGGTCATGAGGTATTCCCGGGCCAGAACCCGCATCTGTGTATCGATGACCACGATATTGGTGCTGATGGAGCCCACGTCGATGCCCAGATAACCCTCGGCGGTCTCCGCCGGTTCCAGTTCCACTACCCGGTAGTGATCCGGGGTTAACGGATCCGGGGGACTAAGCGGCGCCAGATGCCGGGCCTCCCGCTGGCTGCGGGACAAATAGTCCTCTAAAAGCCCGGCGTCCAGGTTAAACCCGGCCGGCGGATTTTCCCGGGCCACCATTACCGCGCCGATGGCCCCCAGGGAGCAGAAGTGGGGGGGGATGATGAGCTCATCCTCGGCCAACTCAAAGACCTTCCGAAA